>Ga0070679_100006622_pt1 | contig 10800 bp, 10 predicted proteins | sample KBSC63BmetaG_FD_65652 | JGI IMG/M metagenome (GOLD analysis project Ga0070679, IMG submission 65652) | Corn rhizosphere microbial communities from Kellogg Biological Station, Michigan, USA - KBS C6-3B metaG | ecosystem: Host-associated > Plants > Roots > Rhizosphere | place: USA: Michigan... | reverse complement strand
TCGCTCAGGTTGCGACATTTTAATCTCGTCCGTTATCCCCCGAAGTCTATATAGGAGCCGTTTGCATCCATAGCAGCGATCGCCATGACCCTCGACTTGCCGATTCAGCCCCTCATTGTCATTCACGCACTCGTCGATGTGACGCCATGAAGAACCGAATCCTGGTGCTCGGCGCCGCCGGGCGGCTCGGCTATGCCGCCGCCGAAACCTTCCGCAGGCAGGGCTGGCTGGTGAAAGGGCTGGTGCGCCCCGGCCGCGCCGGCGCCGTCCCGCATCGGGTCGAGGCCATCGAAGCCGTCACACGCGATGAGGCCATCGAAGCCGGGCGTGACTGCGACGTCGTGCTGAACGCGCTCAATCCGGTCATCACCCAATGGCAGAAGAATGCGCTGTCGCTGGCCTATGGGGCGATTGCCTCCGCGGAAAGCAACGGCGCGACGTTGCTGTTTCCCGGCAGCGTCTGGAACTTCGGACGCGACATGCCGGAGTTGCTCGACGAGACCACGCCGATGCACCCGACCACGCGAAAAGGCGGCATGCGGGTGGAGATCGAGCAGCGCATCCGCGAAGCCTGCGACCGCGGCATGCGCGCCATCGTCCTGCGCGGCGGCGACTTCTTCGGCGGCGGCAAGGGTTCGTGGCTCGATCTCGTCATCACCAAGGATATGGACCGTGGCCGCCTCACCTATCCCGGCCCGATGAATGTCGCGCACGCCTGGGCCTATCTGCCGGACTTCACCGCGACCCTGGTGAAGCTCGCGGAACGGCGTGCGGACTTCGCCCCCTATGAAACCTTCGGCTTTCCCGGCGACACCATGACCGGAGCCGAACTGATCGCGACCATCGAGGCCGTCACCGGCAGCCGGTTCAATGTCCGCCCGATGAGCTGGTGGTTCATCAAGACCATCGGCCAAATGATGGCGCTCAGCCGCGAACTGTCGGAGCTTGAATATCTCTGGCAGGTGCCGCATCGCATTTCCGGCGAAAAGCTCGCGGCCGCGATCGGCGACATTCCACACACACAATTGCCGGCGGCCATCGCCGCATCGCTTCGCGCGCTCGGCCACCGCATCTGAGCGCGACACGCGCAGACGTCAGTTCGAACCGTCGAGCAGCCGTCGCGCGATCACCTGGGCCTGGATTTCCGCAGCGCCTTCGAAGATCGACAGGATGCGCGCGTCGCACAGGATCCGCGACACCGGAAACTCCATCGCGAAGCCGTTGCCGCCGTGAATCTGCACGGCATTGTCCGCCGCGGCCCAGGCGACGCGGGCCGCGAGCAGTTTCGCCATGCCGGCTTCGAGATCGCAGCGCCGCCCGGAATCCTTCTGCCGGGCCGCGAAGTAGGTCAGTTGCCGCGCCATCATGATCTCGACGGCCATCATCGCCATCTTGTCGGCGACGCGAGGAAACCGCGCGATCGGCTTGCCGAACTGCGTGCGGCTTTGCGCGTAAGCCAGCGCCAATTCCATCGCCGACTGCGCCACGCCGACGGCGCGGGCCGCGGTCTGGATGCGCGCCGACTCGAACGTGTTCATGAGCTGCTTGAAGCCCTGCCCCTCCACGCCGCCCAGCAGATTCGCCGTCTTCACCTCGAAGCCGTCGAACGCGATCTCGTACTCCTTCATGCCGCGATAGCCGATCACCTCGATCTCGGTGCCGGTCATTCCGGCTACCGGGAACGGATCGGAATCGCTGCCGCGCGGCTTTTCTGCGAGCAGCATCGACAGGCCGCGATAGCCCTTCTCGGCGGGGTCGGTGCGGACCAGGAGCGTCATCAGGTCGGCGCGCACCGGATGCGTGATCCAGGTCTTGTTGCCGTAGATTTTGTAAACGCCGCCATCGCGCACCGCGCGCGTTTTGATCGCGGCGAGGTCGGAGCCGGTGTCCGGCTCGGTGAACACGGCCGTGGGCAGAACCCGTCCCGCGGCGATGTCAGGAAGCCAACGATCCTTTTGCTCTTGCGTGCCGCTGCCCAGGATCAGTTCGGCCGCAATCTCCGCGCGCGTGCCCAGCGAACCGACGCCGATGTAACCCCGCGACAATTCCTCGGAGACCACGCACATCGATTCCTTGCCGAGCCCCAGCCCGCCGAACGCCTCCGGGATGGTGAGGCCGAACACGCCAAGGTCCGCCATCCGCGCGATCACCTCGAGCGGGATATAGCTGTTGGCGAGATGCCAGCGTTGCGCCTGCCTCACTACCTCGCGGTCGGCGAAGCGGCGCATCTCGGCGCGCATGGTTTCGAGCGTGTCGTCGAGACCGCAGGCGCCGACCGTGGCCGAATGTCCCGCGTCCATCAGTTCGGCAAGCCGCGCACGATGCGGCGCGGTGTTGCCGGTGGCGATCAATGCTTCGGTCTCGGGACCAAGACGCGCGGCCACCGCCGCCGCCGTCAGGCCCATATCGGCGGGGCGCACGATTTCGCCCTGGCTGATCGGAATTCCACCCTGGATTTGCGCCAGATACTCGCCCAGCCCAATCCGCACGATCAGCGTCTCGACGTCCGAGAGCCGCCCCTCGCGCCGCAAACGTCCGGCATAGGCGGCAAGCTGGCGGATCGCCTCGACATAGGTCGCGAGCCAGGCAAGTCCGTGGGCCGCGCGCTGTTCGCGGTCCAACAATGCCGCCGTCAGCGCTCCATCGGGAGCCACGCGCCGGCGCACCGCCGCCTTGGCATCGGAGAGCAGCGCATCGACAGCCGCCACCGCCGCTTGCGCGAGGGGCAGCAGATCGGGCTCTGCGGCGAGGTCGGAGGAAACAGGAGGCATTCGCAACGCCCGGCTCGGCTGCGCTCAAAACGGCGCACAGCTTGACAGTGTGCAATGCACAAATTCAACCGGCAACCCGAATTCCGCTTCGAAAGGTTCCAGAACGGTCGCAATTTCCAACATTTTTAACCAATTTCGGGCTTTTGATTGGAACCGCTCGGTTCCACGCCGGGACGGCGGCAGCCAAAAGGCCGCAGGGGCATGAATCTCCCATTTAATCGCATAATTGCTCGATTCTCGGTCCGCACCCGGATCATTCTGCTGGCGATGATTCCGGTGCTCGGATTTCTGGCCAACGGCATCGCCTTCGTCGTCGGTGAAAACGAAGTCGAAGATTCCTTCAAGACCGTCGAGCGGGCCTCCGACCTTGCCGACACCAGCCGCGCGTTCATGACCGCGCTGATTACCATGCGCGCGAACACCCGCGATTTCGCCGCGCGGCCGAGCGACGACCTGATTCATCAATTCGAGAAAACGCACGCTTCGGCGACGCGGATGCTGCCGATCCTCGAGACCTCGGCCGACGCCGATGCGCGCAAGGACCTCATCCCGGTCAAAGCCGAGCTCGAAGAAATTGCAACGCAGTTCGACGACCTTGCACGCAACCAGAAGATCCTCGGCTTCACCGAATCGGATGGCGTGCGCATCCGCATGTCCAAAGCGGCGGCCACGGTCGAGCGCCTCATTCACGAAGACATGTCGTGGATGAGCGAGGCCGACGCCCATAAGCTACTGATCCCGCTGCTGACGATGCGGCGCTACGAAACCGAATACCGGCTCACGCGCTCGACGTTGATGCAGGTGGTGTTCTTCGACGAATACAAAAACTTCCAGGCGGTGCTGAACGAGATTCCCGCCGCCAGCGTCATCAAGGAAGAAACCGCGAACCAGGTGAAAACCTATGTCGACATGTTCGCGGAATGGATACGGATCGTCAGCCGTGTCGACCCTCCGGTCGCGGTGATCGATTACAACACCAAAGCCATCATGCCGGTCGCCGACAAGATCACGCACTCGACGCGAGCCTACACCGACACGGCCTCGGCGGCGCTGACGGCGTCGCAGATGCATACGAGAAACATCATCACCGGCGTCGGTCTGGCGAGCGTCATCATCGGGCTTGCCTTCAGCTGGCTGATCGGCCGCAGCATCGCGCACCCGCTCGATGGCCTCGCCAACGCCATGAAGCGTCTCGCCGCCGGCGACACCTCGGCCAGAATTCCCGCCACGCGTTCGTCGGACGAGATCGGGGCAATGGCGCGAACGGTGATCGTGTTCCGCGACAACATCATCGAGCGCGACCAGTTGACGTCGGCGCAAACGCTGGCCGCGCAGCAGCGCGAACAACGCGGCGAAAGCGTCGCCGGCGCCATCGCCTCGTTCCAGGCCTCGATCCGTCACGCCCTTGCCAATCTGCGCGGCACGGCCCAGCAGCTTGAACTGTCGTCGACCAACCTCAACAACGCCGCCGACGCCGTGACCGCGGAATCGCGCACCGCCGAGAAGCGGGTCAATGCAGCCTCCGAGAACGTCACCTCGGCGGCCAGCTCTGTTGAAGAACTCGCAGCCTCGATCGGCGAGATCGCCGGCCAGGCCGCGAAGTCGACGGAAGTGGCCGCGCGCGCCGTCTCCGAAGCGCGGCGAACCGCACAGACCATGACCGAGCTTGGCAACGCCGCGACTCGCATCGGCGAGGTCGTCGGCCTCATCCAGGCCATCGCCGGACAAACCAACCTGCTGGCCTTGAACGCAACAATCGAGGCGGCTCGCGCCGGGGAAGCCGGCCGCGGCTTTGCCGTCGTCGCCTCCGAGGTCAAGTCGCTCGCCGCCCAGACCGCCAAGGCCACCGCGGAGATCGCGGGCCAGATCGGCGCGATCCAGGCGGCGGCCGCCGATTCCGCGCAAGCCATCGGGCAGGTCAATGCGATCATCACCGACATGTCGGCGATCGCATCGACGGTGTCGGTCACGGTCGAGGAACAGAATGCGGCGGTGTCGTCGATTGCCGCGGGCGTGAACCAGGCGTCTCTGGAGGCGCAAAGCGGCGCGGAGGCCATGAGCCGCGTCGCCGGCGCCAGCACCGATGCCCGCAGCACCGCGGCCGACGTCAAAGCGTTCGCCGACACGCTGGCGGCGGAGGCCGAAAGCCTCGACGCCGAGGTGCAGCGCTTCCTGACCGACGTCCAGGCCGCCTAGCATCCTTCATTCCGCTCCGGCCCGGGCCCGGCCAAGGCCCTTGCAATCGCAACGATAATCCGCGATTGCAGGCGCAACCGATCCCGCACGGAGAACGCGGTGCGCATCCTGCGCTTCTGCTGTCGCGTCGCCATCGACGCATTCAATCGGTTCCATGCCGACGATGGCTGGGCGATCGCAAGCCACATCGCGCTGTCGGCCTTGATGTCGCTGTTTCCGTTTATCATCGTGGTGACCGCGCTGGCCGGCTTCGTCGGCAGCAAGGAACTCGCGGACGAGGCCGCGCGCATCCTGCTCGAAGCGTGGCCGGCGCAGGTGGCCGCGCCGATTTCCCGCGAAGTCCACAACGTTCTCACCACCGCGCGCGGCGACATCCTCACAATCGGCGTCGCGCTTGCGATCTATTTCGCATCGAGCGGCATCGAAAGCCTGCGGATCGGACTCAACCGCGCCTACAGCTTAAGCGAGCCGCGGCCCTGGTGGCTGCTGCGTCTGGAATCGATCAGTTACGTGCTGGTCGCCGCGATCTCGCTATTGGCGCTCGCCTTCCTGATCGTGCTGGCGCCGCTGATCTTCGCCACCACGGTTCGCTACGCGCCGTGGCTCAGCCCGTTGTGGCCGCTGCTCAACTTCGTCCGCTTTTCAGTGACCGCGGTTGTCCTGGTCACCGCGCTTTTCATCGCCCACAAATGGCTGCCCTCGGGTCGCCGGCCGCTCCGGGCCATCGCGCCGGGCATGATCGCAACGATGTTGCTTTGGCTGTTGGCCGGCGAGGTGTTCGGCCGCTATCTGGCCGATTTCGCCTACACCTATGTTTCCTATTATGCCGGGCTTGCGTCGGCGATGATCGCCCTGGTGTTTCTCTATCTGATCGCGTCGATCTTCATTTACGGCGCCGAGTTGAACGCCGCGGTCCTCGATTTGCGCCAGCAGCCGCCGCGTGACCGAGCCTTGCGGTAGCAGGGGAAAGCGCCGGCAAGGCCGCTGACAGGCCAAATTGCCAAAGGTAGGCTTGATGCTTCGACAGGCGGACTTTGGCTGTCCGCCAGGGGGAGGAATCGGCATGGCTCTCGAAGCAATACTTGTCATCCTCATTATCGGTGCGGTTGCCGGCTGGCTCGCCGGTCAATTGGTCCGCGGCATGGGCTTCGGCCTGATCGGCAACATCGTGGTCGGCATCATCGGCGCGTTCATCGCCGGATGGCTGCTGCCGCGTCTCGGCATCAACATCGGAAGCGGAATGATCGCAGCGATCATCAACGCCACCATCGGTGCCGTCGTTCTTCTGGTCATCCTCGGATTGATCAAGCGCGCTTGACCGCCGTCACGGCCCGCAGCGCCTCGCTCAGAATGGCCGGCGAGGCGGGCTTGCGCAGATAGGCGTTCATACCGGCTGCCTTCGCGGCTTTGGCGTCGTCCGTTCCGGTGCGGCCGGACACGCCAATGATCGGGATTTGACCGATCGGCGCCGGTAGCGCGCGAATGCGGCGCGTGGTTTCGAGGCCATCGATTCCCGGCAGCGCGATGTCCATCAGCACGACATCGTGCTCATTGCGCTGCACGGCCTCGACCGCCGCGCCGCCGCTGCCGGCGAAACTGACGCGGTGCCCCAGCTCGACGAGAACGGCCTCGAGCACGACACGGCCGAACGGATTGTCCTCGACGCACAGCACGCGCATTCCCGGGCGTGCGGAGGCGGTGGCGCTCGGCATGCGCGGAGGGGGCACCGCCTCTTTCAGGGCGACCGTCATCTGGAAATTGCTGCCGCGCCCCGGTTCGCTGGTCACGACCAGATCGCCACCCATCGCCTGCGCGATGCGGCGGACAAAAACCAAACCCAGTCCGGCGCCGCCATAGCGGCGCGCCACCGCTTCGCTCGCCTGCGCGAACGGACGGAACAGGCGCTTGAGATCGGCGGCAACGATTCCCATGCCGCTGTCCGTCACCGAGAACGTCAGCCGCATGCGACCAGCCGCCTTGCGGCGTCGGCGTCCGGCTGAAGTCGCCGACACCGAAAAGCCGATGCGGCCCCGCTCGGTGAACTTCACCGCGTTGTCGATCAGATTTTCCAGCGCGCCGCGCAACCGCACGTCGTCGCCGACAACACGTGCGGGCAGATCGGCGGCGATGTCGATATCGACGCCGAGTCCTTTGCTTTCGGCGCGAGCCGTCAGCGCCGCCGCCGCCGCATCGACGAAATCGCGCAACGCGAACGGCTCCTCGCGCAGAACGAGACCTGTGGTTTCGGCCTTGGCGGCATCGACCACCAACGTGGTCAGCCGCGCCAGATGATCCGCGGTGCTCTTGATCGCTTCGGCCCAGCGCCGTTCACGATCCGGCAGATCGGAGGCGTGCAACAGTTGCGCCAGCGCCAGAATGCCGTTGAGCGGCGTGCGGATATCGTGGGCGAGGCTCGCCAGCGCCACCTCGATGGCCTGCGTCCGGCCGCGCGCCGGCCTTCGCGCCACGGGCGGCGGCGGTCGCCGGCGCGGCGAACGCCGCCGGATCGGCCTTTTGCGTTTGGCTTTCGCCATCAGGTTCCCCGACCCACCAGCGCGAACCATGACATGCCGGAGGATATGGGGCTATGGCGCGAGCCGTGCCATCCCGCCAGCCAGACCGCCGGCCTCCAGGCCGCGGCCGTCCCCGGCCACCATCCTGCGGATGTCCGCCACCGTCAGTCCCTGGGCGCGCAATTCGCGCAGACCGGTGGCCGCCGTGGATTTCGACAGCTTCCGGCCGTCGCCATCCAGCACCAGCCGGTGGTGGCAATAGACCGGCGCGGGACGGTCGAGCAGCGCCTGCAGAACCCGGTGCGCACTGGTCGACCAGAACAGGTCCTGCCCGCGGACGACATGCGTCACGCCCTGCAATGCGTCGTCGATGACCACGGCGAGGTGATAGCTGGTCGGCGCATCCTTGCGGCCGATGATGACGTCGCCCCAGGCTTGCGGCTCGGCAGGGATCGCGCCGCGTTCACCCGATGGCCCGGCGCCGGTCTCCGTCCAGTACAGCGCTCCGGTCCACTCCACCGCCTTTTCCATGTCGAGACGCACGGCATAAGCATCGCCGCGACCGATCCGCGCTTGCCGATCCTGCTCCGTCATCTGCCGCGCGGTGCCGGGATAGACCGGCACGCCGTCGGGGTCGCGGGGCCAGCGGGCATGCGACTCGCGGTCGGCCACCAGATGCGCCAGTTCGGCACGGCTTTCGAAGCTCGGGAAGGTGAGACGCATCGCCTCGAGCCGGGTCAGCGCCGCCCGATAATCGTCGAGGTGGTCCGATTGGCGGCGGACCGGCCCATCCCACTCGATCCCCAGCCACGCCAGATCCTCCACAATCGCGGCCTCGAACTCGGGCCGGCAGCGCGTGGCGTCGATGTCCTCCATGCGCAGCAGGAAGCGGCCGCCGGCGGCACGCGCCATCTCGAAGTTGAGCAGCGCGGAAAGCGCGTGGCCCACATGAAGGGGACCGTTCGGGCTCGGCGCGAAGCGGAAAACGGGTGGTGTCATCGCCTGTCCAGCCGCAATCCTGCGGCGCCGCCATTGTGAAACCCCGTGCTTCGGGGAGGCAATGTGATTACGTTCACCTGACGCCCCTTCGCACGGCCTTCGCTCGCTCCCTATCTAGCCCTGGCATGCCAATTCAACCCACATCTTTCCTTCACAGCGAAGCCGATCTTCAGGCGGGCATGGCCGCGCTGGTGGCTCAGGACCCGCGCCTTGTCGCGGTGCTGGAGAAAGCCGGCATGCCGGCGCTTCGCCGGCGCGAAGGCGGCTACGCCGGGCTTTGCGCCATCGTCTGCGGCCAGCAGCTTTCGACCGCCAGCGCCGCCGCGATCCGCACCCGTTTGTTTGCGGCGTTCGATCCCTTCCACCACGACACGGTGCGGCTGGCCCGCGCCGACCGGCTGGCTCGGCTCGGCCTCTCCAAGCCGAAGATCAAGGCCGTCAAGGAAATCGGCAAGGCCATCGCGCGAGGGCACATCGACCTCGACGCGGTCGCCACCATGGAAGCCGATCAGGCGCACGCCGCGCTGACGGCGCTGCACGGCATCGGTCCCTGGACCGCCGACATTTATCTGCTGTTCTGCCTGGGCAACGCCGACGCGTGGCCGGCCGGCGACTTGGCCTTGCAGGAGGCGGCGCGCATCGCGCTCGGCTTGAAGACGCGGCCCGACGCCAAGGCGATGGGGAAGCTCGGGGAGCTTTGGCGGCCGTGGCGCGGGGTGGCTGCTCATCTGCTGTGGGCCTACTATCATGCGGTGAAGCGCCGCGAAGGCGCGCCGGTCGCGGAGAAAATCGTGGTGGTGAAAAGCAAAGCAAACAAAGCCGTCGGAACCGCGCGCGGCCGGGCAAACGCCAGCCGGCGAGCGTGATGACAGTCAACGCAACGACCCATGAATCCGAAGGGACTTGAGCTCGATGGCAGGTGAACTTGACGGTCCGCGGCTCGAACCGCCGAGTGGCCAGGTGAAACGCCTGGTCGTGTTCCTGCATGGCTATGGCGCCGACGGCAACGATCTGATCGACCTCGGCCGCGCCTGGCAGGATCTGCTTCCCGACACCGCGTTTGTTTCGCCACACGCGCCGGAACCCTGCGGCCAGGCGCCCGTCGGACGGCAATGGTTTTCGCTGACCTTCCGCGACCCGGACGAGCGCTGGCGCGGCGTCAACCGGGCGGCCCCCGCCCTCGACCAATTCCTCGACGCGGAACTGGCGCGGCGCAAGCTTGCGCCATCGGCGCTGGCGCTGGTCGGCTTCAGCCAGGGCACGATGATGGCGCTGCACGCGGGCCTGCGCCGCGCCGCGCCGCCTGCGGCCATCGTCGGCTATTCCGGCGTGTTCGTGCTGCCCGACAAAGCCGCGCCCGAGACATTGGCCGGCGAAATCAAGGCACGGCCGCCGGTGCTGCTGGTTCATGGCGCCGAGGACGAACTCATCCCGGCGCAGGCGCTGTTCCAAAGCGCGAAGGCGCTGGCGGCGTTGGACGTGCCCACGGAATGGCACCTGTCGGAGGGCGTCGGCCACGGCATCGACCAGGAGGGGCTGCGCCATGGCGGCACCTTCCTCGCCCGCCGATTCGGCTTGCGGGCTTGAGCCGCCGCGGCGGCCTGTCATGCCCGCCGTCCGATTCCCGCACAGCCGCAGCCTTATGCGTGCTTCACAATGCCGTCACGAACCCTATACACTGTAACCGAGCCGCCGCCGCGGCACGCGGCGTTGGCTTTGGGGGTGTCGAGGAGCCTCGCCTTTGAACGCGCACGTTCCGCCCGGGAATGGGTTTCCCGCCTTGGTGCTGAACGCGGACTTCCGTCCGCTGAGTTACTACCCGTTATCGCTGTGGTCCTGGCAGGACACGATCAAGGCGGTGTTCCTTGAACGCGTCAACATCGTCGAGCAATACGACCACGCGGTCCACAGTCCCTCGCTGGAGATGAAGCTGCCGAGCGTGGTGTCGCTCAAGACGTTCGTGAAGCCGTCCACCCATCCCGCATTCACCCGCTTCAATGTTTTCTTGCGCGACCGCTTCTCCTGTCAATATTGCGGCGCGCGCGAGGATCTCACCTTCGATCATCTGATCCCGCGCTCGCGCGGCGGCCACACAACCTGGATCAATGTCATCACCGCCTGCTCGGCGTGCAATCTGCGCAAGGGCAGCCTGACGCCGGCCGAGGCCAAGATGTGGCCGTCGCAAATGCCGATGCAGCCGAGCGTGCAACATCTGCATCGCAACGGCCGGCTGTTCCCGCCCAACTATCTGCATCAGAGCTGGCTCGACTATCTCTATTGGGACACCGAACTCGATCCCTGAGATCGCCGGCCGGGGGCAG
>Ga0070679_100006620_pt1 | contig 10800 bp, 6 predicted proteins | sample KBSC63BmetaG_FD_65652 | JGI IMG/M metagenome (GOLD analysis project Ga0070679, IMG submission 65652) | Corn rhizosphere microbial communities from Kellogg Biological Station, Michigan, USA - KBS C6-3B metaG | ecosystem: Host-associated > Plants > Roots > Rhizosphere | place: USA: Michigan... | reverse complement strand
GCCACCGGTGCCGCCGCCGCCGCCACCCGAGCCGCCACCGCCGCCGGTGCCGGTCATCGCGCCCGCGTTCGGCGTGCCGACGCCGGTCGGCCCGTCATAGCCGACGCCGCCGGTGCACAGGTACGAGCCGCCACACGAGCCGTTCGCTCCCGACGTGACGTCGAAGAAGCTCCCGCTGTTGTTGTACGCGTACGCGCCGACGCTGGCATCGCCGCCGTGCCCGGTGAGCGCGAAGATCGACGCCACGATCGGCGACGCCGCCGACGTGCCGCCGTACACCGCCCACGACCCGCCCTGGTACACCGCGACGCCGGTATTCGGATCCGCGATCGCCGAAACGTCGGCGACCGTGCGCTTCGCGCACCCCGTGTCCTTCTGCCACGACGGCTTCGTCGAGTACTTCGAGCAGCCCGACCCGGCGCCGCCGTTCTTGTTGGTCACCGAGCCCCACACGCTCTCGACCCAGCCGCGCGCGTTCGTCGACGACTTGGCCAGCGACGTGCCGCCGACCGCGATCACGTCCGGCGACGCCGCCGGGTACTCGACGCCGTAGCCGCCGTCGCCCGACGACGCGAAGATGGCGACGCCAGGATGGTTGAAGTACGAGCTGTCGAAGGAGCTGTTCGACGAGCTCTCGCCGCCGCCGTAGCTGTTGCTGACGACGGTGGCGCCCTGCTTCACCGCCTGGTTCACCGACGCGCCGAGATCGGTCATCGACGCCGAGCTGGCCTCGACGAGCACGATCTTGCAGCTCGGGCAGATCGCCGACGCCATGTCGAGGTCGAGCGCGATCTCGCCCGACCAACCCGCGTCCGCTTTCGGCAGCGGGCTGGCGGCGCCGTTCTGATTCACCTTCTTGAAGCAGCCGTTCGCCGTCGTGCACGCGGGCAGCCCGTACTGCGAGCGGTACACGGCGAGGTCGCTCTCCGCCGACGGATCATCCATCGCGTCGACGATGGCGACGATCTTTCCCGCGCCAGCCGACGCGTTGATCTTGTACGCGCTCTGCAGATCCGACGGCCCCAGGCCCGACGGCGTCGACGTCACCGCCATCGCGCCGAAGGTGTCGACGCGAACCTGCGCGTGGCACGCCGCGAATCCCTCTTGCGGCTCGCTGCACACCCGCGCATGCGGCAGCTGCGGGATGGCCTTGATCTCGGCCTCGACGCGATCGCCGTCGTCGCCGCCGTCGACCTGGCCGGCCATGCAGCCCGCCATCCCGAGCGCTCCGAGAATCACCACCGTCCGGTTCCAAGCGCGCCGCTTCATGTCGCCTCCGTGCGGATGACCGCGTCCGTGCGACGTAGAGCAACTCGCGCGCCGAAATTTGGTGAGTCAGATTGCGTCCGCGATAGGCCCGAACGCCGCTGGAACCGTGCGAAACCAGCCGTGTAGGCGGATGTCGCGAATCGCGGTTTCGCCCACGATCCGCGGCATCTACGAGGCATCAATGGGGTGCTGACACCCGCAGACGTGTAGGTCTGGAGAGAGGCTGCTCGAAGCTACTTCTTGGTGCCGACCATGTCCTCGGCGCGCACCCACTGATCGAACTCGGCGCCAGTGAGGTGCCCCGAGGCGACGGCGGCGTCCTTCAGGCTCGTGCCTTCCTTGTGCGCCTTCTTCGCGATGTACGCCGCCTTGTCGTAGCCGATGTGCGGGTTCAGCGCCGTCACCAGCATGAGCGAGCCGTGCACCAGCGTCCCGATGCGCGCCTCGTCGGGCTCGATGCCGACGGCGCAGTTGTCGTTGAAGCTGACGCAGCCGTCGGCGAGGAGCCGCGCCGACTGCAAGAAGTTGTGGATGATGAGCGGCTTGAAGACGTTGAGCTCGAAGTTGCCCGACGCGCCGCCGATGTTGATGGCCACGTCGTTGCCCATGACCTGCGCGCACAGCATGGTCATCGCTTCGGACTGCGTCGGGTTGACCTTGCCCGGCATGATCGACGAGCCGGGCTCATTTTCCGGAATTCGCAATTCTCCGATGCCGCAGCGCGGGCCCGACGCGAGCCAGCGCACGTCGTTCGCGATCTTCATCAATGAAGCGGCCAGCGTCTTGAGCGTGCCGTGCGCGTGGACGATCGCGTCGTTCGCCGCGAGCGCCTCGAACTTGTTGGGCGCGGTGACGAACGGCAGGCCCGTGAGCTTGGCCAGCTCGGCGGCGACGCGGGTCGCGAACTCGGGGTGCGCGTTGAGCCCCGTGCCGACGGCGGTGCCGCCGAGCGCGAGCTCCGCGACGTGCGGCAGCGCCGCCTTGACGTGCCCCATGCCGTGATCGAGCTGCGCCACCCAGCCCGACATCTCCTGCCCGAGCGTCAGCGGCGTCGCGTCCTGCAGGTGCGTGCGGCCGATCTTGACGATGCCGGCGAACTTCTGCGACTTGGCGGCGAGCGTGTCGCGCAGCTTCTTCACCGACGGCATAAGCGAGTTGGTCAGCGCGTGGAGCGCGGCGACCGACATCGCGGTGGGGAACACGTCGTTCGACGACTGCCCCTTGTTCACGTCGTCGTTCGGATGGAGCTTGCGCGCCTCGCCGCGCTCGCCGCCCATGATCTCGGAGCCGCGGTTGGCGAGCACCTCGTTCATGTTCATGTTCGACTGCGTGCCCGAGCCCGTCTGCCACACCACGAGCGGGAACTCGCCGTCGTGCTTGCCGGCGATGACCTCATCGGCGGCGGCGATGATCGCGGTGGCCTTGTCCTTCGGCAGCACGCCGAGGTCGGCGTTGACCTGTGCGGCAGCGCGCTTGACTTGCGCGAGCGCACGCACTAGCTCACGGGGCATGCGCTCGCCCGAGATCTTGAAGTTCTGGAGCGAGCGCTGCGTTTGCGCGCCCCACAACTTGTCCGCAGGGACTTCGATATTACCGAATGTGTCTCGTTCGATGCGCACGTTTGCCATGGACGCTTTATATGTATGATCCAACTGCATGTCTACCGACCTACTGAACCTGGCGAACAACCTCCCCTTCGTGGAGGAGATCTACGCCAAGTACGTGAAAGATCCCGGCTCTGTCGATCCGAGCTGGCGCGCGCTGTTCGAGGGAAACGGCTGGGTCGCGGGCCCGGCGCCCGCCGTCACCATCGGCAAGGCGACCAACGGCAATGGGACCAACGGTCACGGGGCCCACGCCCAGGCGCACGGCGCCGAAGCGGCCGCGCTGCAGAAGATCCTGCCCTTCACCGCCCCCGAGTCGACCGCCGGGCTGGCGCCGTCGGAGGCGCGCTACGGCCGCACCTTCGGCCTGGTCAACGCGCACCGCGCGCGCGGCCACATGATCGCCAAGCTCGATCCGCTCGAGCAGCTGCATCAAGAGGTGCAGCCCGAGCTCGATCCGCGCGCCTACGGCTTCTCCGAGCGCGATCTCGACGCGGTCATGCCGTCGGGCGGCTTCTACGGCACCGGGCAGGTGCCGCTGCGCGAGCTGCTTCGCCGCCTCAAGCTGACCTACTGCGAGTACATCGGCGTCGAGATGAACCACATCACCGACGTCGGCAAGCGCACCTGGCTGCAGGAGCGCATCGAGCCGGTGCTCAACGCGCCGCCCATTGATCGCGACACGCAGCTCTACGTGCTCGAGAAGGTCGCCGCCGCCGAGGTGCTCGAGCACTTCATCCACACCAAGTACGTCGGCACCAAGCGCTTCTCGCTCGAAGGCGGCGAGTCGTTGATCCCGATGCTCGAGCTCATCGTCGAGCGCGCCGGCCTGCACGGCGTCGACGAGGTCGTGCTCGGCATGGCGCACCGCGGGCGGCTCAACGTGCTCGTCAACGTGATGGGCAAGACGCCGGCCGAGCTGTTCGCCGAGTTCGAGGACATCGATCCGGAGTCGATGTTCGGTGGTGGCGACGTGAAGTATCACCTCGGCTTCTCGACGGACCGCGTGACCCGCACCGGCGCCGAGATGCATCTGACGATGGCGTTCAACCCATCGCACCTCGAGGCGGTGGACCCGATCGTCGTCGGGCGCGTGCGCGCCAAGCAGCGGCGGCGCAAGGATCAGCTGCGCGAGAAGGTCCTCGGCGTGATGGTGCACGGCGACGCGGCGTTCGCCGGGCAGGGCCTGGTGTCCGAGGTCCTGAACCTGACGTCGCTGCGCGGCTATCGCACCGGCGGCACGGTGCACATCATCGTCAACAATCAGATCGGCTTCACGACGTCGCCGATGGAGTCGCGGTCTACTCCCTACGCGACCGACGTCGCCAAGGGCATCCAGGTGCCGATCTTCCACGTCAACGGCGATCACCCCGAGGCGGTGGCCCAGGTGGTGCGGCTGGCGATGGACTATCGCAAGCAGTTCCACTCCGACGTCGTCATCGACATGTACTGCTACCGGAAGTACGGGCACAACGAGGCCGACGAGCCGAGCTTCACGCAGCCGCTCCTGTATCAGAAGATCGAGCATCATCCGTCGGTGCGCACGATCTACGCCAAGGAGCTGGTTGACAAGCACGTGATCGATCAGGCCGAGGCCGACGCCATCGTCGGGCGCGAGCATCAGAAGCTCAACGAGGCGTTCGCGTCGAAGCGCGGCGGGCGGCCGCGGCCGGCCTTCGGCGCCGGCGTGTGGCAGGGGTACCGCGGCGGGCTCGACGGGGCCACGCCCGAAGTGCCGACCAAGGTCGACCGCGCGGTGCTCGAAGAGATCTCGACGTGCATCACCACGCTGCCCGAGGGCTTCCGCCCGCATCGCGTGGTGCAGAGGCTGCTCGCGAACCGCGCGGCGATGGGCAAGGGCGACATGCCGCTCGACTGGGGCATGGCCGAGCACCTGGCGTTCGGCACGCTGGTGCGCGACGGGCACATGGTGCGGCTGTCGGGGCAGGACTCGCGGCGCGGCACCTTCAGCCATCGCCATGCCGTCGTCGTCGATCAGCGCACGGCGCAGGAGTACGTGCCGCTCGAGCATGTGTCGCCGACGCAGGCGCCGTGCCGCATCTACGATTCGCCGCTGTCGGAAGCGGCGGTGCTGGGGTTCGAGTTCGGCTACTCGCTCGACTTCCCCGACGCGCTGGTGGCGTGGGAGGCGCAGTTCGGCGACTTCGTGAACGGCGCGCAAGTGATGATCGATCAGTACATCTCGTCGGCCGAGGACAAGTGGCACCGGCTGTCGGGGCTCACGGTCCTCTTGCCGCACGGCTACGAGGGCCAGGGGCCGGAGCATTCGTCGGCGCGCTTCGAGCGTTTCCTCGAGCTCGCCGCCGAGGACAACATGCAGATCGTCTATCCGACGACGCCGGCGCAGTTCTTCCACCTGCTCCGCCGGCAGGTGGTGCGCAAGCTGCGCAAGCCGCTCATCGTGATGACGCCGAAGTCGCTGTTGCGTCTGCCGGCGGCGCGATCGGAGCTGCGCGAGCTGTACGAAGGCAGCTTCCAGCGCATCCTCGACGATCCGACGCCGCCCGATCGCGACAAGGTGCGCCGCATCATCCTGTGCACCGGCAAGATCTACTACGAGCTCGCCGACGAGCGCGTGCGCCGCAAGGACGACACGACGGCGATCATGCGCATCGAGCAGCTCTATCCCATCTCGGCGCGCGACCTGGCCGGCGCGCTCGATACCTATGCGCAGGCCGAGGAAGTGGTCTGGGTGCAGGAAGAGCCGGCCAACATGGGGGCGAACCACTTCATCTACGTGCGCCTCCTCGAGGTGGCGGGGCATCGCAGCGTGCACGTGGTGGCGCGGTCGGAGAGCGCCAGCCCGGCGACGGGCTCGGCCAAGGCGCACACCATCGAGCAGCAACGAATCATCAATCAGGCGTTCGCGCCGGTTGACCAATTGTTGTAAGAGAGAGCGCGAATGGCAGACCTCGTGATTCCCAAGCTCGGCGAGTCGATCTCGGAAGCCGTGATCGCCAAGTGGCTCAAGCAGGTCGGCGAAGCCGTCGCCGTCGACGAGCCGCTCGTCGATCTCGAGACCGACAAAGTATCGGTGGCGTTGCCGTCGCCGACGGCGGGCGTGCTGGCGGAGCAGCGCTACCACGAAGGGGACACGGTGCGGGTGGGCGAGATCATCGGCGTGATCGCGCCGGGCGCGGCGACGACGGCGGGCCAGGCCAAGACGGACGGCGGTGGCAACGGCAGCGGCGCCAAGGCGGCCAAGCCGGCGCCGACGCCAGCGCGCGCCGAGGCGGCCGCGCTCGGCGAGACCGGCGCCATCGGCCAGCCGACCGCGTCGGAGAAGAAGAACGACGGGCCCAAGGTGATCGGCGGCGTCGCCGAGCAGATGGAGCCGGCGCTGCGCACCTCGAAGGTGCCGCCGGTGCAGACCGCGGGACACGAGCCGGCGCCGGACCACCTGGTGCCGCACTCGAAGACGCTGCCGCCGTCGGTGCGCAAGGCGATCCGCGAGGGAGCGCACTACGAGACGCCGACGGTCGCGCAGCCGAGCGGGTCGGAGCAGGCGAGCGCGCCGGCGCAGGCGCGGGCACCGCTGCCGCCGCCGGTGGCCCCTGTCGCCGGCGATCGTGAAGAGGTCGTGGCGATGTCGCCGCTGCGCAAGCGCATCGCGCAACGGCTCGTCGAGGCGCAGCACACCGCCGCCATCCTGACGACGTTCAACGAAGTCGACATGAGCGCCGTGATGGCGCTGCGCGCGAAATATCAGGAAGCGTTCGTCGCGCGCTACGGCATCAAGCTCGGCTTCATGAGCTTCTTCGTGCGCGCCTGCGTGGAGTCGCTCAAGCTCTACCCCGGCGTCAACGCCGAGATCCGCGGCGACCACGTCATCTACAAGAAGCACTACGACTTCGGCATCGCCGTCGGTGGCGGCAAGGGCCTGGTGGTGCCGGTGGTGCGTAACGTCGACGCGCTGTCGCTGGCCGGGATCGAAAGAGAGATCGGGCGGCTGGCGGTCAAGGCGAAGAGCAACACGCTGACGCTCGACGAGCTGTCGGGCGGGACCTTCTCGATCACCAACGGCGGCATCTACGGCTCGATGATGTCGACGCCGCTGCTCAACATGCCGCAGACCGGCATCCTCGGCATGCACAACATCGTCAAGCGGCCCATCGCCGTCGGTGATTCGATCGAGCTGCGGCCCATGATGTACCTGGCGCTGTCCTACGACCATCGCGTGGTCGACGGGCGCGAGGCGGTGCAGTTCCTCGTCGGGGTCAAAGAGCGCATCGAGGCGCCCGAGCGGTTGGTGCTCGAGGTCTGATGCGCGGCGCGCTCGCGGCGGCCGCCGTCGCCGTCGCGGTGGTCTCACATGCGGGGGTGGCGAGCGCGAAGGTCGAGCTCGGCGGCGACATCAGCGTGGCGTCGTTCTGGGCGCCGTGGTGCAAGCCGTGCATGGCCGAGCGGCCGATGATCGCGGCGCTCGAGCGGGCGCTGGCCGCCGACGGGCGCGTGCGCGTCTACGAGCTGAACGTCGACGACGACGCCAGCGGGCAGCTCTATCAGAAGCTCTTCGGCGGCGACGGCTTTCGGGTGCCGCGGCTCATCGTCGTCGATCGCGACCTGGCCGGGCTCGAGCGCCTGGGGGCCCGCGCCGGCGAGAGCAGCGACGGCTTCGTGCGCGACGTCTCGGCCGCAGTGAGCGCGCTCGAAGCCGGCGGCACGCCCGCGCCGCCGTCGAGGATGTGGCGGCCGTTTCACGCGCGCAAGCGTCGATGACGCTGCTCATGCTGCGCCGATGATGCTGCGCCGATGATGCTGCGCCGATGACGCCGCACCTCCTGCACGCGTCGTTGATCCTGGCGGCGGTGATGCTGCTCGTGATCGTGCGCCCGCGCAACGTGCCGATCGTGCTGTCGGCGCTCGCCGGCGCCGGCGCCGTCTTCGCGCTCGGCCTGGTGTCGCTGCGCGACGTGGTGCAGGTGCTCGGCCTGACGTGGAACGCGACGCTCGCGCTCGTCGGCCTCATGCTCTTGTCGGCCACGCTCGAGGCCAACGGCGCCTTTCGCGCGGCGGCCCACGCCATCGCGCTGCATGCGCGCGGCGACGGGCGGCGGCTGTTCGTCGGCCTGGCGCTGCTCACCGCCGGCGCCGCCACGCTGCTCGCCAACGACGGCGCCATCTTGATCCTCACGCCCATCGTCGCCGAGCTCGCCGCCGCCCTCGCCTTCTCGGAGGCGCAGACGCTGGCCTACCTGTTCGCCGTCGGCTTCTTGTGCGACGCCCTGTCGACGCTCCTGCCGACGTCGAACCTGACCAACATCCTCATGGTCGACACCCTCGGCCTCAACGCCGGCGCCTTCTTCGCGCACATGCTGGTGCCGACGCTGGTGCTGTTCGTCGTCGGCACGTCGGTGTTGTGGCTCGACCTCGGGCGCGATCTGCCGCGCCGCTTCGACGCCGCTGCGCTCGGGCCGGCGCCGCCGTTTTCGCGCGGCTCGTGGCGCGCGACCTGGACGGCGCTCGGCGTGCTCTTCACCGGCTACGGCGCCGCCACCTTCGTCCACCTGCCGCTCGGCGCGATCGTGCTCGTCGTGGGCGCCGGCCTGCTCGCGTGGGAGACCTGGCGCGACGCCGTGCACGCGCGCGCGCTGCTTCTGCGCCAGCCGTGGAGCATCGTCGTCTTCGCCGTCGCGCTCTTCGTCGTGGTCTACGCGATGTCGAACGCGGGCGCCGCGCGCTGGCTGGCGGAGCTCCTCGATCCCGGCGGCCGCGCGATCGTTCCGGCGCTGGTGATCGCCGGCGCGTCGGTGGCGCTGCTCTCGAGCGTGATCAACAACCTGCCGGTGTTCCTGGTCGCGCTGCTCGCGCTGCACCACCTCGGCATGCTCACGCACGACGTGCGCCCGGCGACGCTGCCCTACGCCGCCCTCCTCGGCGCCAACGTGGGCAGCAAGATCACGCCGCTCGGCTCGCTGGCCACGCTTCTGTGGCTCGACATGCTCGGGCGCCGCGGCGTGCGCGTCGGCTGGGGCCGCTACACGCGGCTGGCCGTGATTCCGACGATGGCCGCGCTCGTCGCGGCGCTGCTCGCCCTCGACGTGTCCGAACGCTTGTTCCACTGATCCGCCGCGCGTCGGCGCTCGTAGTAGGATGCAAGCCGTGATGCGCCTGCGCGCCGTCTTCGCCCTCGCCTGCTATTTCGCAGGCGCGCTCGTGACGCCGGCGCTGCATCGCCTGCACCACGCGCGCTACGGCGAGGATCACGAGCACGGGCCCGGCGGCATGCACCTGCACCACGCCGCCTTCGACGCCGACGCAGTGGCGCTCGATCTCGGCGACGTCGCGCTCGCCGGCACGCTCACCGTCGACTGCTCGCTCGCCGAGTACACGCTGGTCTCGTGCGGCGACGGCGCCGCCGCCGACGTGGCCGCGGATCTCGTGGCCATCGGGCACGCGCCCAACTTCGGCGACGAGCTGCTGGCGCGCCTGGCGCACTCGCGCCGCCCGCACCCGCCCGATCCGCTGCACGGCCACGGCGCGCCCGAGCACGTGGTGCCGGCGCTGCTCGTCTCCGCGCCGATCCTTCTGCCCTTGCCGCCGCGCGCCGACGCGCCGCCGCCACTGCTCGTCCCCGCGCTCGCCCCGCCCGCGCCGCTGCCGTCGACGCACGCGGCGCGCGGCCCGCCCGCTCCCCTCGCGACCTAGGCTGTCACCGCAGTTTCTCGCGACCGGAACGGAGAAGATCATGCGCACCCGACGATGGGCGCTCGCCGCCCGTCTGTTGTCGTTTCTCGCAGTCGCCGGCGCAGCCACATCCGCGGCGCGCGCGCACGAGCCCGACGAAGAGCACGCGCCCGACACGGCGCCGTCGCCGCTCGAGCGCGTCGAGGCCGTCTACCCACCCGAAGCGCGCGCCGCCGGCGTCTCCGGCGCGGTCGGCCTCGAGCTCGCCGTCGACGCCAACGGCAACGTCACCGACGTCAAGGTCACGCGCCCCGCCGGCTTCGGCTTCGACGACGCAGCCGTCGCCGCCGCGCGCCAGCTCAAGTTCCGCCCCGCCACGCACGACGGCAAGCCCATCGCCGCCACCGTCGTCTTCGAGCAGCGCTTCACGCTGCGCCCGCGCATCGTCGCCGAGACCACCGCCGAGGGCGCCGCGCCGCCGCCCATGCCCGAAGCCGTCGCCACGCCGGCGCCCGGCCCCAGCTACGAGAGCACCGTCACCTCGCGCGGCCCCATCAGCGCCGCCTCGTCGTCGAGCATCCGCAACCTCGACTTCGACCTGCGCCCCAAGAGCTCGCCCAACGACATCCTGCGCGTGGTGCCGGGCCTGCTCACCGCGCAGCACCAGGGCGGCGGCAAGGCCGACCAGCTCTTCTTGCGCGGCTTCGACGCCGACCACGGCACCGACGTCGGCATCTTCATCGACGGCGTGCCGGTGAACCTGCCGTCGCACGCGCACGGCCAGGGCTACGCCGATCTGCACTTCATCATCCCCGAGGCCATCGAGCGCATCGACGTCGTCAAGGGGCCGTACGACCCGCGCTGGGGCGATTTCTCGACGGCGGGCGCGGTCAACCTCGTGACGCGCGAGAAGTTCGACGAGTCGAGCGTGCAATACACGCTCGGCATGTTCCCCACCATCCCCGGCCGCGCCGTCGCGCAGGGCCGCTTGGTCGGCATCGCCGCGCCCAAGCTCCCGGGCTGGGCCGGCAAGCTCCATCCGTGGGTCGCCTTCGAGGCCGCCTACGATCAGGGCCCGTTTCACGCCTCCGAGCACCTCTATCGCTACAACCTCTTCGCCAAGCTCTCCTACGACCTCGGCCCGCGCACGCTCGTCGGGATGCTCTTCCAGGCCTACGGCTCAGGCTGGATCGGCTCGGGCCAGATCCCCGAGCGCGAGGTCGCCGCCGGCCGCCTGTCGCAGTTCGGCTCCGAAGATCCCTCCGAAGGCGGCCTCACC
>Ga0070679_100006616_pt1 | contig 10801 bp, 6 predicted proteins | sample KBSC63BmetaG_FD_65652 | JGI IMG/M metagenome (GOLD analysis project Ga0070679, IMG submission 65652) | Corn rhizosphere microbial communities from Kellogg Biological Station, Michigan, USA - KBS C6-3B metaG | ecosystem: Host-associated > Plants > Roots > Rhizosphere | place: USA: Michigan... | reverse complement strand
CTCCGCTCCGTCCCCGGCCTCGACACCGTCGTCTCCAAGGTCATGGAGTACGGCTTCGAGCGCCTCTACTATCTCGACAACGTCGCCGGCAACGTGCGCGTCGGCCCGCGCCAGCTGCCGCGCCTCTACCGCTCGCTGCAATGGGGCTGCAAGATCCTCGACATCCCCGAGCCCGAGCTCTACGTCACGCTCGACCCCGTCCCCAACGCGTTCACCTACGGCCACACGCGCCCCTTCGTCGTCCTCACCTCCGGCCTCATCGACATGCTCGACGACGAGGAGCGCTTCTTCGTGCTCGCGCACGAGCTCGGCCACATCAAGGCCGCGCACGTCCTCTACACGGTGCTGGCCAAGAACATCGCCGCCATCATGACGCTCGTCGGCCAGATGACGCTCGGCATCGGCACGCTCCTCGGTCAGGGCCTCGTCATCGCGCTCAACGACTGGTTCCGCAAAGCCGAGCTCACCGCCGATCGCGCCGGCCTTCTGTGCGTGCAGGACATCGAGCCGTGCATGCGCGCGTTCATGAAGATGGCCGGCGGCGGCACTCGCCTGCTCGCCGAGATGGACTTCAACGCCTTCGTAGAGCAGATCCGAACCTACGAAGAGGCCGATCGCTCGAACCTGAACAAAGCCTACAAGGTGCTCATCACGCTCTATCGCACGCATCCGTTCCCCATCCTGCGCGCCAAGCAGCTCGACGCCTGGCACTCGACGGGCTATCGCGCGCTCGCCGGCCCGCGCGGGCTGCTCGGCCCCGCGCAGCCGTGAGCGTTCGGATCTTTGCCCATCGCGGCGCCTCGGCCGAGCTGCCCGAGAACACCATGGCCGCGTTCCGCCGCGCGCTCGAGCTCGGCGCCGACGGGCTCGAGCTCGACATCCACGCCACGCGCGACGGCGTCCTCGTCGTCTCGCACGATCCCGACGGCCGCCGCCGCGCCGGCGTCGCCGAGCGCCTCGCCGATCTGACCTACGAAGAAGCGCTGCGCTGGGACGTCGGTGGCGGCGAGCGGCTGCCGCGCCTCGAGGACGTCGTCACCGAGTTTTCGCACGTGCCGCTCAACGTCGATCTCAAGCGCGACATCGCCGACGCCACCGTCGCGCTCTTGCGCCGGCTCGGCGCCGAGGAGCGCGTCTGCCTCGCCAGCTTCCAGGCGCGCACGCTGCGCCGCGTCCGCGCGCTCGGCTACCGCGGCCCGACCGCGCTGGCGCGTCCCGAAGTATTGACGGCGCTCGCGGTACCTGCGGCATTTCGCCGCGGCCCGTTTCGTTGTCGCGCCGTGCGCGCGCAGCTGCCGCTGTCGCTCGGCCGGCCGTGGGTCGTCGCGCGCATGAAAGCGCTCGGCCTCGCCGTCGACTTCTGGACCGTCGACGATCCGGAGCTCGCCCGCCGCCTCGTCGCCCTCGGCGCCGACGGCATCTTCACCAACGATCCGCGCCGCATCATCCCGGCGCTGCGCTGATCATTCTGCGCTGTCCGCCGGCATGGGGCAGTCATCGAAGCGCTCGTTGTGCGACGGCGTCAGCCCGACCTCGGCGGTAAATGCATTGCCGAACCGATTATTCGGATCGTATTGGCGCACGAAACAATGGAACTGATGCAGCCGCGCCCGATACGCCTCGTCGTCGTTTCGCGCCTCGACGAACACCGGCGTGTCGTTCTTCGCCCAGTGCGGCCGCCCGTGGTGATACTTGACCAGCTGTAGCGCCAGCTCCCGATACGCCGCGTAGTATTGCTGCTGCTTCCGCTCTTCCCGCTTCTCCTCGGGCGTATGCAGCACGTACACCACGAACTCGAGGAACATCACCTTCTGCCCCTTGAACGCGACGTCGTCGGTGACCGAATGTCCGATGAGCGTGTGATCCTCGACCGGCGAAAAGCGCAAGAACGCGCCAATGAGCGGCATGCACAACCGCTTGTCCTTGGCGTAGTCGCGCACGCGCGTCAGCGCCGCCTTCGCCTCCGACAGCGGCACCGCAATTTCGTAATCGATCTCCGACAGCTGCTCTTGATGCTCGGTCAACTCGCTCGACATCATGAGGTCGGCCGGTCCGACGACGTGCGCGTCGTAGCGCTTCTTGCAGCAGCAATCTTTGACGAACGGCGGATACGACTTGAGCTGGCTCCAGCGCTCGCTCTCGATCGTGCACAGGTACGCGCCGTTGGCGATGGTGTCTTCCATCAGCTCCTTGAACGCCGCCATCGCGCCCGCCTCGACGTGCGGCGCCAGCAGCGAGTTGTTCGCGCCCGGATCGGCCTCCTGCAGTGTATGCATGCCGCACATGCGCATCACCTTGCCGGCGCGCGGCAGCCACACGAGCTGCCCCCAATCGCAATCGCCGACGAGCGTCTCGACGCCCTTCTTCCACAGGACGTCGTCGCTCATGAAGTCGGTCTGCACGTCGAGGTTGAAGCGACGCTCCACCTCGAGCCCGACGCGCGTGACCACGCCGAGCATGCCGACGTTGCCGGCGAGCGCGCGCCACTCGAGGCGAGCCGCAGCCAGCGCGTCCGGCGTGCCGTCGGCCGGCGGCGGGGGCGGCCGCCGCAGATCGTGACGGCGCCCTTCGCCGTCGACGAATTGCACGGAGACCAGCCGCGAGCTCAGCACCGACGGAAACTTCAACGAGCTGCCGTGCACCGCCGTCGCCAGCCCGCCGCCGATGGTGATACCGCGAAAGCCGATCGTCGTGTAGCCAATCGACCAGCCGCGCTCGTACAGCCAGCGCGTCAGGTCCGACAGACGCACCCCCGCGTCGACGTCGACCCATTCGGTGCCGCCACGCCGATGGAGCCCGTGAATCTGGTTGAAATTGGCGATGCTGATCGCCACTCCGTCCGTACAGATCTGCTCGTTCGACGTGTGCGAGTTGGCAACGGCGCGAACGTGGGGCGACGCGGTGATGGCTTTGCCGAGGTCGGCGACGCTCTCCGGCGCCACGAGCTGCTCCACGTTCGTACAACAGACGCGATGGTTGTAGGCCTTGACCTTGGCCGAATCGCAATCGAGCGTCGGTTGTGCCGCAGCGACGGTGGCGTGCATCGATTCGGCCTGGCTGTCGCGCGCGGCGGCGGGCGTATGCAGCCGCTCCGTTCCGCGCGCGAGGTGTAGGTGAGTCGCCTGAGAGCAGCCGCTCGCAAGGACGGCAGCAACCGTCCAGAAACAATTCCACCGTCGTCGCATGAGACCCCCTGCCTCGTTTGTATCGAGACGAACAGCGCGACGCGAATTTTTCACGGCGCGACATGGGTCGTCGACCGCAGCGTGATCTAGCCGCTTGCTCGACGGCTCAATTCGATTCAAGACTGTGCGTCGAGAGCGGGCTAGAAATTCGTCGCCCGCTCGTGTGTCGGGGGGAAAAGGGGGAGGGCGTGATGCGGCTGTTGCAGGCACACGAACCGGCTAGGCTGACGGCGCTCGCCGAATGCCGTATCGTCGGCAGCGAGCGCGAGGGGGCCTTCGACGAGCTCGTCGCCATCGCGCGCAAACGGTTCGAGGCCCCCATCGCCGCCGTCAGCTTCGTCGACGAGCGCCGCTGGTGGCCCAAGGCGATCTCCGGATTCGCCCGCTGCTCATTGCCGCGGCAGGTGACCTTCTGCCATTTCGCAATCTCTCAGAGCCAGGGTGCCGGCGACGACCTCTTCGTCGTCGACGACACGCACCGCGACGATCGCTTCGCCGGCTCGCCGCTCGTCGCCGGCGGACCGCACGTCCGCTTCTACGCCGGCGTGCCGCTGCGCGACTCGCTCGGCTACGCGCTCGGCACCTTCTGCATCCTCGACGTGGCGCCGCGCTCGTTCGGCCTGCGCGACGCCGAGTCGCTGCGCGAGTTCGGCCGCCTCGCCGTGCAGCTGGTCGAGCTGAGACGCGCCGTTCGCCGCGCCGATCTGGATCGCGCCGAGCTCGTCCGCGTCACGCGCTCGCTGGCCCTGCTCGAGGCGCTGTTGTCGACCGTGGCCGACGCCGCCGACGTATCGACGGCGCTGTGGTCGACGGCTCAGCGCGTCGGCGAGCTGACGGGCTGGAACGTGCGCAGCGTGTGGCGGCCGGGCGCTCCGCTCGAGTCGCCGCTTCCCGCGCAAGCGTCGATCGAGCGCCGCGCGCTCTGCGACGGCGACGGACGCGCAGCGGCGATCCCCGTGCTCTCCGGGGACGAAGTGCTCGCCGTCCTCAGCTTCGATGTCGGTGCCGCCGATTCGACTGCGTGCGATCCGTCGTTGCTCGCCGCCGTCGCCGGTGTCGTGCAGCCGCTCGGCGCGCTCGTTCGCCGTCGCCGCATCGAAGAGCAGCTGCGCGCCTCGGAGGTGAAGCTGCGCTCGGTGACCGAATCGGCGCGCGACGGCATCGTCACGCTCGCGCGCGACGGCACGATCGTTTACGCCAATCCGGCCGCTCGCGTGATGTTCGGCCGCGACGAGATGCGCGGGCTGGCGATGCAGAAGTTGATCTCGGGGTTCGGTCTCGATGCAAAGGGGGGGGTGCCAATGGAGAGGTGGGCGTCGCACGCATCGGGTAGGCGGTTTCCCGTCGAGCTTTCGATCGCGGAGTGGACCATCGACAAGTCGGGATATGTCACGAGCATCGTGCGCGATGTGTCGGAGCGCTTCGAGGCGCAGGCGGACGCGGAGGCGGCGCAGCGACGGTTGGCGTTCCTCTTTCGCGCCACCTCCGAGCTGCTCGAGCAGCCGCTGTCGACGGACGCGCTCCTCGCCACCGTCGCGCGCCTGGTCCTGCCGCAGCTCGGCGACTACTGCATCGTCGATCTCGCCGAAGGCGATCGTCAGCTGCGCCGCGTCGGCTCGGTGCCGGAGCACGAAACGCTGACGCACACGCTCGACGCGACCGCCGCGTTCGCCGCCGCCGGCGACTCGCTGGTGACGCGCGTCTTGCGCACCGGTCAGCCGTTCGTTTTCTCGCCGGCGGACCCGGGCAGCCCCGGCACCCCGCTCGACCTGGCGATGTCGCACGTGTGGGCGCACGCGACGTGGCGCGCCTGTCTCGTCGTGCCGCTGCTCGCGCGCAACCGCACTGTCGGCGCCATCACGCTGGTGTCGTTCGCGCGCGCCTACTCGCGTGACGACCTCGCGCTGGCGCAGGAGCTCGGCCATCGCGTCGCGCTCGCCGTCGACAACGCGCATCTGTACGACGAAGCGCGCGCCGCCGTGCGCGTGCGCGACGACGTGCTCGCCATCGTCTCGCACGATCTGCGCAACCCGCTGTCGACGATCTTGACGTCGACCGGGCGCCTGCTCGAGACCGTCGAAGGCGACGGCGTGCGCGCGCCGCTCGAGCGCTGCCAGCGCGCGGCGCGCCGCATGACGCACATGATCAGCGACCTCGTCGACGCCGCCAGCCTCGAGACCGGCACGCTGTCGCTCGATCAGCGCGACAACGAAGTATCGCGCGTGATGTCCGATGCGCTCGATCTCTTGCAGCCGCTCGCCGACGCGCGCGGCCTCGAGGTCTCGATCGAGCTCTCATCCGGCATCGAGCGCGCGTTCTGCGATCGCGAGCGCATCGTGCAGGTGCTGTCGAACATCGTCGGCAACGCCATCAAGTTCACCCCGCGCGGCGGCCACATCCGCATCAGCGCCGATCATTGGGGCGACATGGTGCGCGTCGCCGTCAGCGACGACGGACCCGGCATCGCACCCGATCAGATGCCGCGCATCTTCGATCGCTACTGGCACCTGGCGCAGCGCGAGAGCCGGCACGGCGCCGGCCTCGGGCTCTACATCGCCAAAGGAATCATCGAGAACCACGGCGGACGGATCTGGGTCGAATCGACGCTCGGCTGCGGCAGCACGTTTTTCTTCACGCTGCCGGCGGTCGACGTCGTGGAAGCACACGCTTCGAATTGAATCTAGGTAGGCGGACCTTGGGCGGCGTCGATGGGGAAGGAGGCCAACGTTGATGAACACAATGGATGATCGCGAGCGCGTGCGGTTGCGTTCGAGGGTGTTGCACGGAGTGGAGCTGCACACGGCGACCTGGCGAGGCGTACCGCCGTCGCCGTCGCTGCTCTTGCAGATGGCGCTCATGGTGTGCGACGACGGCGGTTGCGACATCACCTGGGGGCGACAGGTTCAGTCGCTCACCGTGGGCACGGCGCTGGTGCGATCGCCGCACCAGGTGTCGATGGTCATGCAGCGCGCGCTGCCCGAGACTTCGTGCCGCGTCGTGCTCATCGATCCCGAGCTCTTTCCCGGCGCGCAGGCGCCCGAGACGCGGCGGCTGTTGCGCTTCGGCTCGCTGCCGACGCGCGCCGCCGGAATCGTCGACGGTACGCGCGCGTTGTGGGACGCCGTCGCCGCCGATGCGCCGGCGATGGAGCAGCAGTCGCGGCTCGCCGAGCTGATGAGCGCCATCCTGCAGCTGGCGGCGCACGAAGGTCCGCGGCCGCCCATCCTCACGCCCGCGGTGTCGCGCACGCGCGACGCGCTGCACGAGCGCTTCGCCGAGGAAGTCCCGCTCGAGGAGCTGTCGGCGCTCGCCGGCATGTCGAAGTGCCATCTCGTGCATCTGTTTCACCGCGAGATGGGGCTGCCGCCGCACGCCTATCAGATCCAACTGCGCGTCGCCCGGGCGCGCGTGCTCATCGCCGCCGGCGTGCCTCTCGCCGAAGTGGCGACCATGACCGGCTTCGCCGATCAGAGCCATCTGACGCGGCTCTTCAAGCGCGTGGTCGGCATGCCGCCCGGCCAATACGCGTCGCTGCTCGCCGCGCAGTCGGCGCCGCCGCCCGCCGCTGCACTCGTGTTGTCACAGTAGTCGACTGTCGCAATCGTCGCCGAATTCAACTGCTTACACCGCGCGAAGTGGCGAGATCTTGCACGCCGCGAGCGGCGTGATTAGGAGATTTTTAGGCACAGCGAGCAATCAACTCACGCACGATGGCGACGATTTCCGCAGAAGAGTTTCAGGCGCTGCAAGAGCGCTGTCAGCGACAAGAGGACGAGCTCCGCGAGCGCTCCGAGCAGCTCGCGATCCTCAACCAGGAGCTGCTCGAGTCGAACCGCGGCGTCATGGCGCTCTACACGGAGCTCGATGAAAAAGCGGACTCGCTGCGCCGCACCTCCGAAGTCAAATCGCGCGTCGTCTCCAACGTCAGCCACGAATTTCGCACGCCGCTGAACTCGATCCTCGGCCTGACGCGCCTGCTTCTGGCGCGCACCGACGGTCCGCTCACGCCGGAACAGGAGAAGCAGCTCGGCTTCATCCTGCGCTCCGCGACCGAGCTGTCGGAGCTGATCAACGATCTGCTCGATCTATCGAAGATGGAAGCGGGCAAGATTCGCCTGCACGCGACCAAGTTCGCGGTCGTCGATCTGTTCACTGCGCTGCGCGGCATGTCCCGCCCGCTGCAGATGCGGCCCGAGGTCGAGCTCGCGTTCGACGATCCGCCTGACACGCTGCCGCTCCTTCATACCGACGAGGGAAAAATCTCGCAGGTGCTGCGCAACCTCATCTCCAACGCGCTCAAGTTCACCGAGCGCGGCGAGGTGCGCGTCTCGGCGCGCGTCGAAGGCGGTCGCGTCGCGTTCACCGTGCGCGACACCGGCGTCGGCATCGACTCCGCGGATCACGCGCGCATCTTCGAGGAGTTCACGCAGCTGGAGAACCCGCTGCAAAAGTCGGTCAAGGGAACCGGCCTCGGCCTGTCGTTGTCGCGCAAGCTGGCCGAGCTGCTCGCGGGCACGCTCACCGTCGAGAGCGCGCGCAACCAAGGCGCGGCGTTCCACCTGACGGTCCCGGTCGTGCATCCCGAAGTGCACGAGATGGATCGCATGGTCGAGCGCGCGCAAAGGAGCGATCCCGATCGCGCGCCGGTGCTCGTCGTCGAGGACGACCGTCAGACCATGTTCCTCTACGAAAAGTATCTGTCGTCGAGCGGCTTCCAGGTGCTGCCGGCGCGCTCGATCGACGACGCGCGCGACCTCATCAAGAACATCACGCCCGCGGCCATCGTCCTCGACGTCATGCTCGAGGGCGAAACGTCGTGGGGCTTCCTCGCCGAGCTCAAGTCGAGCGTCGACACGCGCGACATTCCCGTGCTCGTCGTCACGGTCACCGATCGCGAGAACAAAGCGCGCGCGCTCGGCGCCGACGAGTTCTGGATGAAGCCGATGGACAAGGAGTGGCTGGCGCGCAAGCTGTCGACGCTGGCCAAGCGCGGGCCGATCGAGAAGGTGCTGGTCATCGACGACGACGAGGTGTCGCGCTATCTCGTGCGGCGCCTGCTCGCCGACACGCCGTACAAGATCACCGAGGCGACCGGCGGGCTCGAGGGCATTCGCATGGCGCGCGAGACGCTGCCGAGCGTGATCCTGCTCGACTTCGTGATGCCGGGCATGACCGCATTCGAGGTGCTCGACGAGCTCAAGGCCGACACGCGCACGCGCGGCATTCCGGTCATCATCCACACGTCGAAGGATCTGGCCGCCGAGGAGCGCGAGCGGCTCAAGCAGGCGACGGCGGCGATCCTGTCCAAGCAAAGCCTGTCGCGCGAGGTCGCGATCGCGCGCATTCGCGACGCGCTGACCAAGGCGGGCGTGGGGGCGCGCTTCGACGGCAAGGAGGGCGCGCATGGGTGACGCGCTCGCGCTCATCCTCAACGTCAACGATCATGAGCAGACGCGTTACATGTGCACGCGCATGCTCAAGCTCGCCGGCTTCGACGTCATCGAAGCTGCGACGGGCGAAGAGGCGTTGATGCAGGCGCGCGGGCGCAACCCCGACATCATCGTCCTCGACGTCAAGCTGCCGGACATGAGCGGCTTCGAGGTGTGCCGGCTCATCAAGAGCGCCACTGAGACGCAGTCGATCTGTGTGTTGCAGACGAGCGCCACCTTCGTGACCGTCGAGAAGAAGATCGAGGGCCTCGACTCCGGCGCCGATGCCTATCTGACGCATCCGTTCGAGCCGGCGGAGCTGATCGCCACGGTGCACGCGCTCATGCGGATTCGCGCCGCCGAGCGCGAGCTGCGGCGCCGCGCCGACGCGCTCGTCGAGGCCGACAAGCGCAAGGACGAGTTTCTGGCGATGCTCGCGCACGAGCTGCGCAATCCGTTGGCCGCCATCACCACGGCGATGCCGCTTCTGCGCAAGTACTGCAATGAGGCCGAGCGCTTCGACGGCATCGCCGGCGTCGTCGAGCGCCAGTCGCGCCATCTGGCGCGCTTGATTGACGATCTGCTCGACGTGTCGCGCTTCTCGCGCGGCAAGATCGATCTGCGCCGCTCGACGATCGATCTGCGCCATCCGCTCGCCGACGCCGTCGCCGCCAGTCGCGCGGTGTTCGCGGCGCGCGCTCAAGGGCTCGAGGTGCACGTGCCCGACGAGCCGCAATGGACGATCGCGGACGCGGCGCGCCTGCAGCAGGTGTTCTCGAATTTGCTCGACAACGCGTCGAAGTATTCGGAGCGCGGCACTCACGTCACCGTCGAGATGTCGCGCGACCTCGTCGAGGCGCGACCGATCGGGCGCATCGTCGTGCGCGACGAGGGCATCGGCATCGAGCCGTCGGTGATGCCGCACGTGTTCGAGCTGTTCGTGCAGGCCGATCATTCGCTCGAGCGCACGCGCGGCGGCATGGGCATCGGGCTGACGCTGGTCAAGCGGCTCATCGAGCTGCACGGCGGCGAGGTCATCGCGCGCTCCGAAGGGCTCGGTAAGGGCAGCGAGTTCGAGCTGCGGCTGCCGCTGTCGGACGCGCCGTCGCCGTCGCCGATCGATCCGCGGGCGCGCATCGAGCGCGTCGGCGCGGCTGCGCCGGAGCCGCGATCGATCCTGCTCGTCGAGGACAACGCCGATGCGCGCGAGATGCTGCAAGCGGTGCTCGAGATCGCCGGCCACAAAGTGGAGGTCGCGCGCGACGGCCTCACCGGCGTCGAGCGCGCGCTGGCCGGCGCGCACGACCTGGCCATCGTCGACATCGGGCTGCCGGGCCTCAACGGCTACGAAGTGGCGCAGCGAATTCGCGCGTCGCTCAACGGGTCGGGGCGGCCGCTCTATCTCATCGCGCTCACCGGCTACGGCGGCAACGATCAACGCGACCGCGCCATCGGCGCCGGCTTCGACGTGCACCTGGTCAAGCCGATCAACCCCGACGCGCTCTTGCGCCTCATCTCCACCGTCGATCAGTAACTGCGTCGCAGCCGCCGCAAACGCGCGTGGGCGGCGAGTCCCGTTCCCTGCATGCGTAAGCCTCGACGCGCCTGGATGCGTCGCCGCCTCGCCGGACCGCGGAGTTGCGCGCGGCACGAGCGCTGCAAAGCGGTCGCAGGACGGAGACAAGACCCATGAAAGCTCGCTGGCTCGCGATGATGCTCGGTACGGGATTCCTCGGTGCGACGGCGCTCGGCGGCGCGGTCGCCGGCTGCAGCGGCGGTGACGGCGGCTCGCAGCGCGAGTTCGACTTCACGAGGTCGTCGGATCGCGCGCAGTGGCAGACCGAGGGGCTCGCGTACCAGGGGTCGGTCGGGCCGTATGCAGTATTCAAGGTGACCGCGGCCAAGCAGCGGCTCGTCGGGCCGAGCGTCGCGATGCGCGGCGGCGTGGTCGCGCTGGCGAGCGCACAGAATTACTTCGTCGCGCCGAAGACGGCGGCGGGCGTCGCGCGGATGTCGTTGCGCGCGGGCGGCGTCGAGCTGCTCGACGTGGTGCAGACGCCGATGAGCGACGGGCAGTGCACGCCGGGCACGACGACGACCGGCGGCGGCGGCGATCTCGGCAGCGGCGGCAACGGCGGTGGCGGCGGCGGCGCGAGCGCCGACATGAGCGGCTGGGGCGATCCGTGC
>Ga0070679_100006610_pt1 | contig 10803 bp, 8 predicted proteins | sample KBSC63BmetaG_FD_65652 | JGI IMG/M metagenome (GOLD analysis project Ga0070679, IMG submission 65652) | Corn rhizosphere microbial communities from Kellogg Biological Station, Michigan, USA - KBS C6-3B metaG | ecosystem: Host-associated > Plants > Roots > Rhizosphere | place: USA: Michigan... | reverse complement strand
TAACAGGAATCGGTTTAAAGACGCCCTTTGCATTACAAACAGCGGCAGGGAAATCGCTGAGCCTATTTACAATAAAGTTTTTAAAACAAAAACCCTCGCTAAAATATAATTGTTGTTAAACACTAAAGTGCTGCGTGAAGTGAGTTAATAATAAAGCCGCATCGTGATTAGAACAGATGAAATTGCATTTGCTTTTGCCTTTTGTTTAAGGGCCTAACATTCCTGAAATGAAACCATAAGATTTGCATATACGCAGATGACAAAAAATTTGCAAACGAGAGCAGTTCAGTGTCTTAAATAAGGTTGCCGGCGACGCCAACAGGGGCCTTATTTAACATAGAAATGTTTCACGATTACCAAAACATATATTTTTTTTATTTGATCTGATAAATATATTAAATTTGTAATTCGATGTCATGCAAGGGAAATGAGAGAACAGAGGGTGCGGGTGGTACTATTGTAGCACAGGTCTGTATTATTACCATAATAATTTTTTTTGCCAGTCATTTCATTCCTTACATGAAAGTTTCTTAATCCCTGTCCCCTTCGGTTTTAATGGATGATGTTAATGTATAAGAAGATGAATTTGAAGCTTTTTATAGGTTATTGTCTTATACTAATGGGAGTTGGCGTGGCTATACTCTTATTCGCTCTTTTGTCTACCGTAAGCCCGCCATCATTTATATTATTCGGGATTGGTACCGTTTCTTTTCTATCTTTTTTTTCCGGCTTGCTTATTATTAAAAAATAATTAATATACTGTTTATGATAATTGATGATAACATCAAATCGGTACTAATCTTTATCGCTGTTATTTCTTTGGTGGCATTGATGGTTACTTTGATTTTTTTTAATTTTTGAATTTGGAATAAACGAAGTGGGGCCTTGTTGATGGAGAGTAAAGGTCAGAACTAACCTCTGGCCTTTTTATGTGATAAGCCATCCACCATAAAAAAGCTCTTAACGAGGAACCGTTTCTTAAGTTAAGAAGCTTGAGGTAACCTTCCTCGTTTTTGCAAAACATGACTGAAGAAGGATTCAATCACTGATAAAGGTATTATACCAACAACAATGCATCTTTGTAATATTTACTCTTATATTCCAATGGCGACATACCGGTAATTTTTCTGAAAACTTCACGAAATGCTTTTACATCAGAATAACCTACTTCATACATTACTTCGTTAATAGTTTTTCGGTTTGTTTCAAAAGCTTTTTTTGCAAACTCTATTTTTACTCTTTGTGAATATTCAATAGGCGTGTTGCCGGTGGCCTTAATAAATCTCCGGTCAAAATTTCTCCTTCCTATATTGAACATTGATGATAGGTCATCAATTGTGGTTTTTTCATTCAAATTTTTTTCGATGTATTCCTGGGCTTTCAGTATCTCTACATCATCATGTTGTTTTTGGCCTGAAAAAATAGAAAATTCTGACTGCATACTTCTATCTATTTCTATCTGAAAAACTTTAGAACAATAAATGGCTGTCTGCCGGTCATAATATTTTTCAACCAAATAAATCATTAAATTCAGAAACGAATAAGCTCCGCCATTTGTATAAAGCCCTTTTTCATCAGTAATTAATTTATCAGTTCGCAGGTTCACTTCAGGAAACATCATTCTAAAATTTTCTGCAACTGACCAATGGGTAGAACAATTTTTGCCATCAAGCAATCCGGATGCTGCAAGCATAAATGCACCCGTGCATATACTGGCGATTTCTGCGCCATTTTTATATTGGGTTACTAACCATTTTACCAGTAATTCATTTCCCTTTAGTGCAAGGTTATAATTATGATTTAATGATGGTATAATTATAAGGTCCGTTTGGGCTATAGCTGAAATTATAGTATGTGGTTTTACGGTAAATAATCCCTCATTAAAATCTATGGTTTCAGAAATTCCGGCTAACTGAATAGTAAATAGCTGCCTGTTGCCCAATTCCTTCCAATAGGAATTTGCCTTGTTAAATATTTCAAACGCACCTGTAATACTGCTAAGATTATTGTTTCCGTTTGGAACTACTATTGTTAGATGCTTCATTCATTTTTTTATGCAAAGGTAATAACAGTATCTGTCCAAATCAACCCACTATAAAGTCCATTTTACACAGTTATTGGGCAGCATTCGGACATTACTTTTGCGATATAATATTATCAATTCAAAAAAATAAACAAATGACAACAGTAAATTATACAACAGCCATTTCAGTTGATAACACCGCAAGCGAAGTATTCGATGCCATTAATAATGTGCGTGGTTGGTGGAGCGAAGAAATAGAAGGTAATACCAATCAACTTAATGAAGAATGGAATTATCATTACCAGGATGTGCACCGTTGCAAAATCAAAATTATAGAATCTGTTCCCGGCCAAAAGGTAGTTTGGCAAGTGATGGACAACTATTTTAGTTTTACAAAAGACCAAAACGAATGGAAAGGCAATAAAATTATTTTTGAAATAACTCAAAAAAATAACCAAACACAACTTCAATTTACGCAGGAGGGCTTGGTTCCGGAATATGAGTGTTTTGATATTTGCGAAAACGCCTGGAATACCTACATTCAAAAGAGCCTGTACAGTTTAATTACAACAGGTGTGGGATTACCAAATGGAAAAGACAAGCCACAAACGGAAAATGAAAAGAAATTATCATCTACAAATTTCACTACTACATTTTTTGTAAATCAATCGCCAAAAGAAGTGTTTGATTCCATCAATAATGTGCGTGGCTGGTGGCAGGGAGAAATTGAAGGCAATACAGAAAAATTGAATGATGAATTTTCTTATCGGATGAAAGACATTCATTATTCAAAACAACAAATAATAGAATCTAAACCCAATGAAAAAATAATTTGGCAGGTAACCGACAGCGAGTTAAGTTCATTTGAAGACAAAGGTGAATGGACAGGTACAAAAATAATTTTTGAAATAACTGAAATCAATAACAAAACGCAAGTTCGTTTTACTCATGCTGGTTTGGTTCCAGCATTTCAATGTTACGAAGGTTGTTCGTGGGCATGGGGGCAACTTATGCAGGAAAGCTTGTGTAGCCTGATTACAACCGGCGAAGGAATAAATGTTTTTGGGTAGAAAAATCTCTGCTAACAAACGATAAGCTGAATATCTGTGTCTTCATTTCTACAACTATTTACAAGATTCTCAAATACACTGCATTATTACTCTCCAGTTGTAAAAGCTTAGCTTCTTTTTATCTGGCACCACAGTTGTAATTCACTTGTAAAAAATATTATGCAAGCAGTACAAAAAAATTCAACAGCCGGAAATAACAATGATTATAATAGCGGTGCTAATGAACCCATTGATAAAACTAGCGATAATAGTGAAAACATTTACAATGAAGAAGAAGATGATGATGAGAATGAAGAGGATGACGATGATGAAAATGAAGAAGACGATGATGATGATTTAACCGTGGAAGAAGAACCCGACAATGCTGCGTTGTCTGCAGAAGATATTGAAGATTTCGATTCTGAAGACGATGAAGATGATGATGACGACGACAATATCGGTTAACCATTTATGAAAGCCTGTATATAAAAGATAAACCCTATGAACATAGTTGTAATCGGGGGGTCTGCCGGTTCAATCCAGGCATTACGTGACATTGCGAAGGGCCTGTCCCGCGATATGAATAGTGCGTTATTTGTAGTTGTACATTTTCCGGAAGATAAAGTAAGTTACCTGCCCGAAATTTTAAATAGCGGCCAAAAAGCTTTTCATGCTGTGCATGCTCATAATAATTCAAGCATCGAAAAAGGCAGGATATACATTGCTCCTCCCGGCCTTCACATGATTGTGGAAAAAAATAAAATTTTATTATCAGACGGACCGAAGGAAAACAGGTTTCGGCCTGCAATTGATGTCTTATTTCGTTCAGCAGCGATTGCTTACGGACCGCAGGTAACAGGAATTATTTTATCCGGCGCACTTAGTGACGGCACAGCGGGATTATCAGCTATTAAGAAAATGGGAGGAATTGCTGTTGTGCAGGACCCTGCAGATGCAACGATCGATGGCATGCCCCTGAGCGCCTTACGATATGTGAATGTTGACTACAAGGTTCCCGCTGAAGCTATACCCTCATTACTGGAAGATATATCCCATAACATTTCAATAAAAAAGATTATGAAAAAAGATGAAATTATGGAATGGGAAAACGGGATTGCTCTTGGGAAATCTCCGGATATAGAAGTCTTAAAAAGTCATGCAGATCCCACCCGTTACATTTGTCCCGCGTGCGATGGTCCGTTATTCAAGGTTCATGATAAAAATTTTCCACATTACCGTTGTTTTGTAGGACATGGTTTTTCACTGGAAAACTTGCTGAAAGAAACCAACGAAAAAATAGAGCACCTTTCCTGGACCGTCTACAGAACACTGGATGAAAAAAAGGAAATGCTGCGACATTTTATTGAAGATAAAAAAATCTTAAAAGAAGAGGAAGATAATATAAATGCGCAGCTCAAAGTATTAAAGAATCTTCTAAAAGTAAATGAGTAATTAAATTATAACAAGGGTTTGCATTAAGCAATCTTTCAAACGACAACATATTTTCACTTAGCCGTCACCGTTAGACATTATAAATTGAAAGCATTACATTTAATTCCCTCCAGACTTAGCATTTCCTTAATTATAGCTTGCAGAGTGGTTGTGTTCTTAGCAATCATAAACCCATGCGAAATTAGAAGGTGCGGTAAAGTTCCAGAACTCTGAGGTGAAGAACTTTTCGATTTGTTTAATTGTTTTCATCGTTTTTATTTTAGTGGTTTTTAAAAATTGTTTCTGTATATGAGACAGCAGTTTATTGCCCGGGTTAAAATATGAAATGTTAATACCTGTGTAAAGTAACATGGCAGATAATAATGAAAGCACTTCAATGTTTTGTTGTGCAAATCAGTAATACGTTTATTAGTAAATTGGGCTTTGTATTGCTTTACTTTCGTCGTTTCCCGCTTAAATCGTGTTAATCTATTGCGCTAAGTAATAACGCGGAAGGGAGAAGGCAGGTCTATAGATTCAATAGATAACGGTTATAACTTCCTAGATACAACATCGGCGGGATATTTTAATGCAAGCTTCCGTATTTCGTAGCTAAACTCATTAAAAGTTTCTTCCCACAATCGTGCTTCCTCTTCGGTATAATTGTAAAATCCCTTACCGTTTGCAACACCCTTGCCACCAGCTTTTACAATATCATCAATCAGCTTTGGTATTTCAGTATTATTACTGAGCGTGGGAAGCAAATCTTTCATTACAGTGTGATACGCGGCAACTCCTGTTAAATCCATCCAACGGAATGCGCCCACAAGCGTCATCCAATAACCGGCATTATTGCGGCAGGCTCTATCAACATCTTCAACAGTTGCATAACCGTTTTCAACGAGATGGCAGGCTTCGCGATAGAGAGCATACATTAGCCGGTTAGTAATAAATCCTCGGATATCTTTTCGTACTAACGTAGGCTCCTTGCCCCATTTGTGCGACAGATCATAAAGCCTTTCACCCAGTTCAACATTGCTTTGATCACCACAAATAATTTCGAGAAAACGGGTGGTATGTGAAGGCTCGGCCCAGTGCAGCCCAAAAAATCTTTCTGGATAAAGCGTTTCTTTTTGTAGTATGCTTATTGGTATAGCCGATGTATTGCTGGCAAGGAAGGCATAAGGTGAGATAACGGATTCGATTTTTGCATATACGCTTTTTTTGATCTCAATATTCTCGAGTGTGCATTCAATTACGAGATCGCAGTTTACCAATTCGCTATAGTTTTCAGTAACTACTAATTTTTTAAAATATAGTTGCGATTCCATTTCTGCCATTCCTTCTTTATAAGATGTATCAAGATGCTTCCTGATTCTTTTTTCAGCATGATTGAGGTCATCTGATATTGGAGCAACAGCAATCACCTTATGGCCGGCAATAAGAAGGCAGGTGCATATACTGCAGCCCATTAATCCAAGACCTACAATTCCAACAGTTACATCAACGTCGCCTGCACCATTTTCTTTCATAATATTTTCTTTAGAAATTGATAATAAAAATTATAGAATTAAATTAATAGGTAGCTCTTCCGCCTGAAAGATCGAAAGTAAATCCTGTGCTAAAACTGTTTTCGTCTGACACAATAAAAGCAGCCATGTTTGCAACCTCTTCCAGTGTACCGCATCGTTTCATTGGGATCTTATCAGTCATGTAAGTTACCTGTTCCTGAGGCATTGCTTTCACCAGTGCAGTTTCTATTACGGCAGGCGCCAGCGCATTAATGGTGATGTTTGTTTGGGCATATTCTTTTCCCTGAACTTTGGTCATTGCTATTACAGCTGCCTTCGATGCGGAATAAGCCAACATGCCGGCGTTGCCTTCTTTTCCGGCTATAGAAGCAATATGCAAAATGCGGCCATAATTATTTTTCAACATACACGGCAGAACATATTTGGATGTAAAAAAACTTCCTGAGAAGTTAATATCAAAAACTTTTTTGAAGTCAGTGTACTCTACTTCGTGAGATTTAACATTTGTCTTTCCTGTTATACCTGCGCTATTTACCAGTATGTCAATTGATCCAAAGTGCCCGATTGTGCCCTCAATTGCTTCCTGAATTTCTATCTCATTAGTTATATCAATTACAGAAAACTTTGTGTACTCAGGAAATTCTGGCTGCAGTTTCAGTAGAAGATCTTTATTGATGTCGAATAAAGAAAGCCTTACATTATATGAAGACAATTTCCTGGCAATAGCTAATCCTATCCCCGAAGCGGCACCCGTTACTATACCAACCTTGCCTTTGAATCCATTATGCATATTTCATTTTTTGTTACGAAATTTATATCAACTTAAAAATTGTATGTAATTTTTTATGTAAAATATCTAAGAAAGCTAAAGCAATCTTTTCCGTTACAATATTAAGAAAGCTAAAGCAATCTTTTCCGTTACAATATATTGCGGGATTTCCCGGTAACTCTTCAACGCAGAAACGTTGAGCGGGACAAAATTGCCGGCTTTTGTTCCGGATGGAATGTAGAAGCCTCTTCCTGGATTTATACTGTCAGCATAGTCTTCTTTGTAAGCAATCTTCCTGGAAGTAGTGCAGAAAACCGAAAGAAGAACGATGTAAGAAAAAAGAAATAGTTTTTTCAAAAAAGGAAATTTTAAATAAGAATATATTTTCTTTGTTTGACTAACTACAAAGGTGTTATATTTTGCTTAGCTATAGAAAAGAAGTTGAGGCTACTTCATTTCCTTGAGAACAATGACGAATTAACGCTGCACAGAGAACCTCTGTTATATTTCAATAGAAAGTTGTGGTGTGGTTCTCTTTTCATAAGAATTTCTTTCGATAAAATAATCTTTAAAATAAGTTAATAACCTCTTTCGTTAACCCGTATTATTTTACTAATTATAAGAGATACAATTATTGCTGAAATAATAAAAACATTAAAAACAAACATGTCTCCTATAACTATTTGGAAAAGTGAGTGAGAGGGCGGAAAATGAAATTCACCACTTGCGATCATTCTTATTATGGCCACAGCAATGGTTGACCATACAAGTATCAAAAACATGGATTTCAGAACGAATTGTTTTCTTTGAAATATAGCAACTAACACGCTAATGAATAATGAAGAGCCTGCAACGATCAGTGTGGTAAGTAATGATGAAGATTGTAATTGGGGGAAAAGTTTTTCATCAGTTATCAGATCAATCATCGTGTGACAAAAAGTAAGTGTAACAGCAATTTGAAATGCAACATATGGCCAACGCAGCGCAATAATAATTAATAAACACCCAATAAATGTATAACTGAGAAGCAGTCTTCCAAGAGTTGCTAATAATTCATAAAACAGCCCATCACCTTTATACGTCATTTCGAGGTATGACTCAAATAACGGCACAGCTCCATAAACAAAAAAACCGAGTATAACCGTAAATATTAATTCTTTTGTAAACGCTCTATTGAACCTCACCGGAATTTTAAAATTCATGTTAGTATTTATATTCTGGGTTCGCCAGGTTGCATACCCAAGAAAGCCTCCCAATAACAAACCAAATGAAAATTCCATCATTTTCCACCAGTCAATAATCAATAGATGAGCACCATATTGAACCCCTACTGTAATCCAAAGTGAACCAAGTCCGAAACCTAATGCGCCGCCAATTAAACCATATGATGCAAATCGTACGACAATCCGGAAATCTTCATTACCTGCCTTTATTTTTAAATAACCTAACAGGCCAATTGCTCCAAGCAATAATCCTGCCCACGACTCTTTTCTTGGGTGATTAAACGGATCAGAGAAATATAAAATTTTCGGATCATTTATTAGTTTTATTCCTATAACAAATCCAATTAAAAATATTAAAAAACCTGTAATGATGGTTTGCGTTTTAATTCGCCGGTGCACTAAACCTAAACCAATAAAAAGTCCGCTAATTAATCCCCAGACTCCGCCTTTTATACTCGTTCCTGCAAAACCCCACCATACTGTAGCAGGATTGCGAAGAAAGCCTATGGTTTGTCCGTAGGTCATTTCACCACCCATTGCTGTTCCTGCTGTTCCAAAAACAACTGCTATTGCTGCGAACGCAGGAGGAACATCAAGTAACATGCAGATGGAAAGTATGACCATGGCGCCAGGTATCATTGCCCCATAAGGGCCGCCGCCGATGAATCCACGCAGGCCCCATCCGAGCAACATAGCTAAAGCCGGAAACAGAATGAAAAATAACAATGAATGCTTTTTCTTAAATGAAATTTTTCGTCGAGAAGTATTGAATTCTTCCTTTACATTCATTGCAAAAAAAATTAGAGTAAGAGTATACGTTTTACATTATTGAAAATTTGGGTTTAATAGGTTTGCATTAAATTGCTTAAGCGCTTATACCTTATAAGAAATAATGCATCAACTTCCCATTATAATTATAAGCCTGCACTTTTAGAGATAATGTTCTTTATTTCTGTTGAGACAGGAAGGTAACGAGCGAAGCAAATTCTTCATAAGATAAAGCATTGGCCAATCCCGTAGGCATCATGGATGTTTTTAGCTCCTCCCGCTTTTTAATATCTTTTGTATTTATTGTATGCGCCGTTCCGGTAATGTCACGCAAAACAACTTTATCAGAAGATTGTGCTGTCACGAAACCTAATAAAGTTTTACCATCATTTGTGGTAATCTGTACCGTAGCAAAGCCCTGCGAAATGGAAGCGCTGGGCTTGAGGATAGATTCAGCGATTTGCTGCCGGTTCATAATGGACCCGATCTGACCCATAAATGGACCTTTCAAAACTTCACCCTTTTTAATACTATGACACACGAAACAACCTTGTTGCGTAAATAGTTTTTTCCCAAGAGCCGGATCGCCTTTAATTTTATCCAGTGCCAGCATAATGTCTTCTATAGAAGATTTTTCAATCTGTCCCTTTTTGCTTTTTATTTTGTTGAAATCGACCTTAACCTCATTACCTTCTACTGGCTGCTCTTCTTCGCCACCAAATTGAGTAATTCCTAATCTCAGCTTGCCATTCAAATCAGCAAAATATTGTTTCCCTGCAGCGCTTGATTTACTCCATTCCTGCATGAGCAGCGCTTTTATTTTGTCGGAAGATTCCCAGGTAATTGGTTTGTAATAAGGGCCATGGGTATCAGGCCGTGTACCCCACCACCACGTACCGTCATACGGAGCTTCTTCGTTATAAAGCCGTGCCAATGTGTTAAGAACTTGTTTCTTCAATTCCGGGCTAAGAACCTGCCTTTTCAATTCCGGATCCGGGGATTGCTGATAAGCAGCGATGAGTCCATCCACTGCTTTTGGCTCATGCATGTAGCGTAACGCCCAAAGCGCAAGTGTTGAATGCGCAGAATCAATAGCGGCGATGCAGGCATCTACTGCATTAAGAGCTACCAAAGCACGCACTGCAAGATGAGCGGGAATAATTTCCGGGTTGGGAGTGGCATGCGGTCCTTCCTGGCCCTTAGGTACTGCAGCAAACGAATTTGGTACCGGTATCTCCAGCAATGCCTTGGCTGCTTCTACACGCCCGAGGCGTCCTAAACCGACAATAGCGGCAATCTGGACACGTGCAGATGTATCTTTTAACGCACTAAGAAAAGGTTCAATGGATACGTCCTTCAAAAACGGTTTCCTGTCTGCAAGAGCCCTCAATGCAAATTCTCTTATATTTTCGTCTGAAGTAAGCTGCACTAAATTTTTAATTCCATTTGCTTTTGCTATCTGGGCATACGTATATATTCCCGCTACCCGTGCATACAAAGGCAAACTTTTATCGGCAGCCAGTTCCCATGCTGCTTTAGTTGCCTCATCGTTCGGACGTGTTAGCAATTCCTGTTGGGCATTCAGTCTTGCAACAGAACTGTTGGATTTTAATAAAGATTGAAGGTCTGAAACGGAAGCATCTTTCAGATCCGGGAATGCATTGTATTTCCAGTTTTGCGGTACTGCCCGTGCCACAAATCCCTTACTGGAATCTCCGGAATAACCAGCACCATCCCAGGCTGAAAGGTAAAGCCGGCCAGAGCCATCCACATCAAGGTCTGTAATTTGCGGCAGCTTAATAAAATCTTCTTGTTGTTGGGTAAAACTACCTCCTGCAGGTGTAAGCCTGTGGATGTAGAGTTCACTTCTTCCCCAATCGGCCATCATTGGCACATTATTATATTTATCGGGCCAGGTAGGTTCATCCATAAAAAGCGCACCGGTACCTGAACCGCCACCAAGGTCCACAAGAGCAGGAATGATTTCTTCTGTAAAATTCTTCCATAG
>Ga0070679_100006608_pt1 | contig 10805 bp, 9 predicted proteins | sample KBSC63BmetaG_FD_65652 | JGI IMG/M metagenome (GOLD analysis project Ga0070679, IMG submission 65652) | Corn rhizosphere microbial communities from Kellogg Biological Station, Michigan, USA - KBS C6-3B metaG | ecosystem: Host-associated > Plants > Roots > Rhizosphere | place: USA: Michigan... | reverse complement strand
AACTTGTTGAAGGGGAACACCGCTTCCTTCACCGAGACGTAGGGCGGCATCACTTCCTCCGTGAAGCCGATGTCGGCGAGCGTCTCGCCCATCATCACCCGCGCCGCGAGCGACGCGAGCGGAACACCGATCGCCTTCGACACGAACGGAATCGTGCGGCTCGCGCGCGGGTTCACCTCGAGAACGTAGACCACGCCGTTCTTGATCGCGTACTGCACGTTGATCAGGCCGACCACGCCGAGTGCGCGCGCGAGCGCCACCGTCTGCTCGCGCATCGTCTGCATGTCTTTCTCGCCGACCAGATACGGCGGGAGCACACACGCCGAGTCCCCGGAATGAATGCCGGCGTCCTCGATGTGCTGCATGATGCCGCCGATGACGACACGCGAGCCGTCGGAGATCGCATCGACGTCGCACTCGAATGCATCCTCGAGGAATCGATCCACGAGCACCGGCCGCTCTTCCGACACGCGCACCGCCGTGAGGAAATACTCACGAAGCGAGCTCTCGTCGTAGACGATCTGCATCGCTCGGCCGCCGAGCACGTACGACGGCCGCACGAGCACCGGATAGCCGATCCGTTCCGCGATCTTGATCGCTTCGTCCACGCTGGTCGCGGTGCCGTTCGGCGGCTGAGCCAGATCGAGATCGCGGGCGATCTTGTCGAATCGGCGGCGATCCTCGGCGGCATCGATGGCGTCGGGTGATGTTCCAAGAATTCTCACGCCCGCCGCCTCGAGCGCGCGCGTGAGCTTGAGCGGCGTCTGGCCACCGAGCTGCACGATCACGCCTTCGGGCTGCTCGCGGTCCACGATCTCGAGCACGTCCTCCAATGTGAGCGGCTCGAAGAACAGCTTGTCCGAGGTGTCGAAGTCCGTCGACACCGTTTCCGGATTCGAGTTGATCATGATCGTCTCGAATCCCTGCTGACGCAGCGCGATCACTGCGCGCACGCAGCAATAGTCGAACTCGACGCCCTGCCCGATGCGATTCGGGCCGCTGCCGAGGATGACGACCGACCGCTGACCGGATCGCGGAGCTTCGCTCTCCTCGTCGTAGCTGCTGTAGAGGTACGGCGTCGCCGAGGGAAACTCCCCCGCGCAGGTGTCGACCATCTTGTACGCCGGACGCACGCCGAGTGACCAGCGGCGCTCGCGAACCCGCTCCTCCGGCTCGCGGCGCAACTGCGCGAGCTGCCGATCAGAGAACCCCATGCGCTTCATGTGGCGGAGATCATCCGCCGAGACGCCAGGAAGCGCCGTGTACGCGCGTTCCGCGTGCAGCAGCTCGCGCATCTGCTCGAGGAACCAGGGATCGATCCCGGTGAGCGCATGAACGTCGGACACGCTGAAGCCACGCTCGAGCGCATGCTTCACCTGGAAGATGCGCTCTGGCGTCGGCTGGCGGAGCGCGCCGCGCAACGCGGCGTCCGTGTCGTCAGGTAGACGATCGTCGATCAGCCGTGGCGCAACCGACCACCCTGGACGTCCGGTCTCGAGCGCGCGCAGGCCCTTCTGGAATGCCTCCTTGAACGTGCGTCCGATCGCCATCGCCTCGCCGACCGATTTCATCTGCGTCGTCAGGTACGGACTGGCCGACGGGAACTTCTCGAAGGCGAACCGCGGAATCTTGACCACGACGTAGTCGAGCACGGGCTCGAACGAGGCGGGCGTCGTCTTCGTGATGTCGTTCGCGATCTCGTCGAGGCGGTAGCCGACGGCGAGCTTCGCGCCGATGCGCGCGATCGGAAATCCGGTCGCCTTCGATGCGAGCGCCGACGACCGCGACACGCGCGGATTCATCTCGATGACGAGCATCTCGCCGTCTGCTGGATTGACGGCGAACTGGATATTGCAACCGCCCGCATCCACACCCACTTCGCGAATGATCGCAACGGCCGCGTCGCGCATCTCCTGATACTCGCGATCGGTCAGCGTCATCGCCGGCGCCACGGTGATCGAGTCGCCGGTGTGCACGCCCATGGGATCGAGGTTCTCGATGGAGCACACGATCACCACGTTATCCTCGTGATCGCGCATCACCTCGAGCTCGAACTCCTTCCAGCCGATCACACTTCTCTCAACCAAGACCTGATGCGTCGGCGACAGATCGAGGCCGTTGCGCACGATGCGCTCGAATTCCTCGCGGTTGTACGCGATACCGCCGCCCGTGCCGCCCAGCGTGAACGAAGGACGGATGATGGCAGGAAAACTCGTGCGCTCGACGATCGCAACGGCTTCGTCGAAGCTCTCGGCGATGCCGCCTTCGGCGACGGCGAGCCCGATGCGCGCCATGGCTTCACCAAACAACCGACGATCTTCGGCGAGCGCGATCGCGCGCGCATTCGCTCCAATCAACTCGACGTTGTGCTTCTCGAGCACTCCAGACTCCGAGAGCGCCATCGCGACGTTGAGCGCGGTCTGACCGCCCATCGTCGGCAGAATCGCGTCGGGCTTCTCTTTCTCGAGAATCAACTCCACGAATTCCGGCGTCACCGGCTCGATGTACGTCCGATCCGCGAACTCGGGATCGGTCATGATCGTCGCCGGATTGGAGTTGATCAGGATGACCTCGTAGCCCTCTTCCTTGAGGGCTTTCGTGGCCTGCGTGCCAGAGTAGTCGAACTCCGCTGCCTGGCCGATGATGATCGGACCGGAGCCGATGACGAGAATACGATGAAGGTCAGTTCGTCGCGGCATTGGCGAAGCGAAGGAGGTCCTCGATGATGTCGGCGCGGGTGCGCCGTGGGGTCCAACCCGTATCGCGCGCGAGCTTCGCGGGCGAGCCCACGAGCATCGGAATGTCCGTCGCGCGCATGAGTGAAGGGTCCGTCGAAATGTCGGCGCGGACGCCAGCCTGAAGCAAGACATCACGTGCGAGCTGATGTGCTCCCACGCCGACGCCGCTCGCGACATTGTAGACCTCGCCCGCGCGGCCGCGCTCACAGAGCGCGACGTACGCGTCGGCGACATCCGCGACATGAAGATAGTCGCGCACGGTGTCGTTCCCGACACGAATCGCGTCGCCGGCGCGAAGTTGGGTCACTCGCCGCACCAGCGCGGGAAGGAGATAGTCCGTCGGCTGCCCAGCGCCCGAGTGATTGAAGCTGCGCGTGCAGATCACCCGAAGCCCGCGATCGCGCGCCGCCTGCAGCGCAGCAATCTCCTGCGCCGCCTTGCTCGCTCCGTAGACCGAGACTGGACGCAGCTCCGCCGACTCGCTCAGCGGCTGCTCGCTTTCGTCGTGGCGCCCATACTGAAACGCCGTTCCGACGATCAGCACTACCGGATCGCTGATGCCGGCTGCGCGATGGCGTGCGGCCGACGCCAACAATCGAACCGTGCCGAGTGTGTTCACGTCGTACGCTGCCGCCGGATCGCGCTCGGCGGCTGGCGGAAACGCGACGCCGGCGAGATGCACGACGATATCAGGAGTGACGTCATCGAGCATCGCATCGACATCGGACGCCGAGCGAACGTCGAGATGCCGCCAGGCGAGCTGGCGACGCTCGTCATTCGAGAGAACTGGTGGTACATCGCCGGAGGGTGGCAAGCCGGCCAACGTGACGTCGTCTCCACGCGCGAGCAAGGCGCGCGCGAGCCACTGCCCCACGAACCCGCCGCCGCCAGTGACGACGACCCGCTTCATCGCCGGAGCGCGGCGAGTCGCTCCAGATCCGCGTCCACCATCATCTCCACGAGGGCTTTGAAGGATACCCTCGGCTCCCAGCCAAGCTGTTCTCGAGCCTTCGACGGATCAGCGACCAGAAGATCGACCTCGGCGGGACGCATGAAGCGGGGGTCTTGCTTGACGTACTCCCGATAGTCCAGCCCCACGTGCACGAAGGCGGTCTCGCAGAGGTCGCGCACGGAGCACGTGTGTCCGGTTCCGATCACGTAGTCGTCCGGTGCATCCTGCTGGAGCATCGACCACATCGCCTTCACGTAGTCGCCAGCGAAGCCCCAATCGCGCCGCGCATCGAGGTTGCCGAGGCGCACTTCCTTCGCCATCCCGAGCTTGATCCGCGCGGCGGCGTCCGTGACCTTGCGCGTCACGAACTCGAGTCCGCGCCGCGGGCTCTCGTGATTGAAGAGGATGCCCGACACCGCGTACAGGTTGAAGCTCTCGCGGTAATTCACGGTGATCCAATGGCCGTACACCTTGGCCACGCCGTACGGGCTGCGCGGATAGAAGGGCGTCGACTCGCGCTGGGGTGTTTCGAGCACCTTTCCGAACATCTCGCTCGAGCTGGCCTGATAGAAGCGCGCCTTGGGCGCCGCTTTCTTCATCGCCTCGAGCATCCGTGTAACGCCGAGGGCAGTGAATTCCCCCGTGAGCACCGGCTGATTCCACGACGTCTGGACGAAGCTCTGGGCGGCGAGGTTGTAGATCTCCTCCGGCTGGAATTCGCTCACGACGTCCGTCAGCGACGTCTGGTCGAGGAGGTCGGCCGACACGAGCTCGACGCGATCCACGAGGTGTCCGATGCGCTCGTAGGGCGTCGTCGAGCTGCGGCGGACGATGCCGATGACGCGATAGCCTTTCTCGAGGAGCAGTTCAGCCAGGTACGAGCCGTCCTGCCCCGTGATGCCGGTGATGAGCGCTGTAGTCATTCTATGCGAGCGAAGCGAGCGTAGGATCTGCTGTTGCCGAACGACCGAACAGCAGGTTCCACGCTTCGCGTGGATCGACAGAAAAAAGGGGAGCTCGAAAGCTCCCCTCGAGGTGCGCGGGCTGGGCGACGACGACCCGTGGCGTCACGCCACCGCCTTCCCGCGCGGTGCACGCTTCACCTTGCCGGCGTTCAGGCAGCGCGTGCAGACCTTCACCTTCTCGATCTTCTCACCGACCTGGACGCGAACCACCTGCAGGTTCGGCTTCCACGTGCGGCGCGTCTTGTTATTTGCGTGCGAGACGTTGTTCCCGAAGGCCACGCCCTTGTCGCACACGTAGCAGCGATTTCTCTGGATAGCCATTGTTCTCAGCCCTCGACCAGCTCGATGCGCGCCATCTCGGCGCCGTCACCCTTGCGGTGGCCGGTCTTGAGAATGCGCGTGTAACCACCCTGACGCTTCGCGAACTTCGGTCCGAGCTCCTGGAAGAGCCGATCCGCGGTCTCGCGCTTGTGGATGTGCCGGACCGCCTGGCGGCGATCGTGGAGCGTGCCCGAGCGCGCCTTGGTGATCAACTTCTCGACGAAGGGCCGGAGCTCCTTCGCCTTCGCTTCCGTGGTCTCGATCGCGCCGTGCTCGATGAGCGAGGACGCGAGATTCCGCATCAGCGCCAGCTTCTGCTCGCTCGTGCGGCGGAGTTGACGCCCCGCTTTGCGATGCCGCATTGCCTTACTCCTCCATGTCGTCTGGCGCTGCGGCGGCGGCGCGGCTTGGCGGTGTGCCCCAATCGAGCACACGCACGCTGCCGTCTCCGCCTTCCTCGAAGCGCATTCCAAAATTCAGCCCTTCACGCTCGAGCAGATCGGCGATCTCCTGGAGCGACTTCTTGCCGAAGTTCTTGACCTGCAAGATCTGGCTTTCCGTCTGCCGGACGAGATCGCCCAGCGTGCGGATATTCGAATTCTTCAACGAATTGACCGAGCGAACCGACAGCTCGAGGTCGTCGATGGGCGTGCGGAGCAGGCCCCCGAGGCGCGCGCCGTCGCCCGCGCCATTGTCGCTCGTCTGGCCGATCGGCGCCGACGAGTGCGAACCGAAGTCCGCGAAGTACTGGAAGTGCGTCTGCGCAAGCGCAGCCGCATAGCTGACCGCTTCTTCCGGCGAGATCGTGCCGTTCGTCTCGACCGTGAGCACGAGGCGATCGTAGTCCGTGCGCTGGCCCACGCGCGTCTCGGCGACGGTGAAGTTGGCGCGGCGAACCGGATTGTAGATCGAGTCGATGCGAACGAGGTCGACGGGCAGGCCACGGTCGATCGGATGCTGATCGGCTTCGACGTAGCCCCGGCCCTTGTTCACGTAGAGATCGACGTTGAGATCGCGGTCGTCCTGGAGCGTGAAGAGATGGTGGTCGGCGTCGACGATGCGAACGCCGCCGGCGCTCGAGATGTCGGCCGCGGTGACCGGACCGGACTCGGACTTGGAGATATGAAGCACCACGTCTTCCACGTCTTCCGGAAGCGTGAGCGTGAGCGTTTTCAGATTGCCGATGATCTGGTGCACGTCTTCCACAACGCCCGGGATGGTCTGGTGCTCGTGCACGACACCGTCGATGCGGAACGCCCACACGGCCGCACCGCGCAGCGACGACAGGAGCATCCGGCGCATCGAGTTGCCGAGCGTGTGGCCGAAGCCGCGCTCGAGCGGCTGGAGCCGGAACTCGGCGACGTTGGGGTTGTCTTCGCGCTTGGTCGCTTCGACCAGCTGCGGGCGGACGAGTCCGCGGAGATCGATCGTGTTCGCCATTGAGAGATTTCCTATTGGTCTTGCCGGGTTCGCCGGCATCGCCCTACCCCGCCCTTCACGCGCGGTAGGCTCGAATGGGAGTGAAGGTCCCGACCGTAGTCATCCCCTGCGAGTGCAGCGAGTGGGGGATCCGCTGTTTGTGTCACGCCGCATCTACCGGCGGACAGCGGATCCTCCGCCGCGCGGCGCGCGGCAGAGGATGACGACCTTACTTCGAATACAACTCCACGACCAGCTGTTCCTGCGCTGCGATCGGAATGTTCGGACGCGAGGGACGCTCGAGCATCCGGCCGCTGAACGTGTCGCGATCCACCGCGAGCCACGACAGCGACGCACCGCGCGATGCCTGATCCATCGCCGCGAGTACGGCCACCATCTCACGCGACTTCTGGCGAACCTTCACCTCTTCGCCCGGCGCCACGACGTAGCTCGGGATGTCGACGGTCTTGCCGTTGATCTCGACGTGACGATGGCGAATGAGCTGACGCGCCGCTTTGCGGCTGGCCGCGAAGCCCATGCGATAGATCATGTTATCGAGCCGGCTCTCGAGCGCTGCGAGAAGGTTGTGCCCCGTGATGCCGGGGAGCGACGACACCTTCTCGAAGGTGTTGCGGAACTGCTGCTCGCTGATGCCGTAGATGCGCTTGATCTTCTGCTTCTCACGAAGCTGCTTCGCGTACTCCGACGACTTGCGGCGGCGCGCCTGGTTCTGGCCGTGCTGGCCTGGCGCATATGGCCGGCGTTCGACGGGGCATTTCTCGGTGAAGCACTTGGTGCCCTTCAGAAACAGCTTGGTTCCTTCGCGCCGGCACTGCTTGCAGCTCGGCCCAGTATAGCGACCCATGATCAAACTCTCCGACGCTTGGGAGGACGGCAGCCATTGTGCGGAATCGGCGTCACGTCCTTGATGGACTTGACCTGCAATCCCGCCGTGGCAAGCGCCTGAATCGCCGACTCACGGCCGGAGCCAGGACCCTGCACGCGCACATGCACGCGCTTCACGCCAAGGCCGAGTGCCTCGCGGGCGCACTGCTCCGCCGCCACGGTAGCGGCGAACGGCGTGCTCTTCTTGGATCCCTTGAAGCCCGCCTTTCCAGACGAACCCCAGGACACGGCATTCCCGTGCGAGTCCGTGATCGTAATCGTCGTATTGTTGAACGTCGCGCTGATATGCGCGACGCCCTCCGCTTCCACGACGCGCTTTGCCTTTTTCCCAGTCGCCATGTAGTCATCCTCCGCGCGAGCGGAGAATCCTGTGTGATTGAAGTTGCACCATCCGCTCGCGCGGAGGATCTGCTGGTGTGCCACGCTGTTCAGGCCAGATGCCGAACAGCAAATCCTCTCGCGCCGACGGCGCGAGAGGATGACTGCGCTTACTTCGTGACCTTCTTCTTCCCGGCGATCGCGCGGCGCGGTCCCTTCTTCGTGCGCGCATTCGTGTGCGTCCGCTGCCCACGCACCGGAAGCCCACGACGATGCCGGATGCCGCGATACGACCCGATGTCCATCAATCGCTTGATGTTCATCGCGACTTCCGTCCGAAGCGCGCCCTCGACCTTGTGTTCGCGCTCGATCACGCCGCGGATCTTGTTCACGTCCGCGTCCGTGAGATCGCGAATGCGAAGCGACGCATCGATCCCGGTCTTCTGGATGATCTCCTGCGCCCTCTGACGGCCGATGCCATAGATGTACGTCAGTCCGATCTCGACCTTCTTGTCGCGAGGGAGATCGACGCCAGCAATACGAGCCATAGTTAGCCCTGACGCTGCTTATGCTTGGGGTTGCGCTTGCAGATGATGCGAGTCACGCCGTTGCGCTTGACAACTTTGCAATGCTCGCAGATCGGCTTCACGCTCGTGCGTACTTTCACAAGGCGCTCCGAACTGTTCTGAACAAAAAATTTGCGGCCAGACCCTAACAGTAATCATGGCCGCAACTTGAAGCAAGGGGAGCAGATCCGTGCGGCACTGGTCTCATTTGATTGTAACGGCTGAGGGGTCCATCAGCTCGACGAGATCGTCTACGGTGAGGGGGCGGAAGGCCAAGCCGTGCATCATGGCGGGTGTCGTGGGCCGCTCCTGCTTCTTGCTGAGCGCCGAATGCACGCGGATGAAGTTGTGCGCGAAGAAATGCAGCGCGACGGCGTGCGCGTGATTCTGAGCCTTCTTGCTGTGCTGGTTCGTGAGACGTGCGAAGCGACGGCACTTCTGGCGCGTGTGGAGATTCAGGTTTTCGACGTGGCTCGTCGTCGCCTTGTCCATATCGGGCGTACCCATCCGCTTGTACTTCTCCACTGACGTGCAGCGCGCCGGGCCGTAGCGGCGACGATCTTCTTCGCTCTCCGTCTCGTATTGCTTGATGATCTGCGCATAGTTCGCACGACGCCACGTGTAGTGCTTGCTGATCGCGTCCCAGTAGGCGGGCCAGCCGTCCGTGTAGATGTCCGTGATACCATAGGTCCGCTCCGCCGCATCGGCCACAATCGCGTAGGTGTTCTCGCGGCTGCGATCACCGACCAAGTAGCTGACGACGAGCTTCGATTCCATGTCGAGGCAGACGAACGTCTTACACACCCCATTTTCAGGGTAGATACGGAAAGCGGCGCCACCCGGGACGATCTCGGCCAAGAGATCGGGTGGACGCCGCTTCTAAGGAGAGTTACCGCTATGAGATAGGATCGGCCCCGAATACGGGCCCACTTCAAACCATGTAGCAGCTTGAATCTAAACGATTTGGCCCCAGAGGGCAATTTTATGAGCGACGACAGCCTTTCGACCGATCCCTTCGCCCCGGCGATTTCCCTCGTCGCTTCGGCCTGACGTAGCCCCAGTTCTCGCCAAGGAGCTCAACGTCAAAATGGGCGGCAATGCGCGCGAAGGCGCGAGACGGCCAGCATGCCATTGCATAGGGCCCGTAGGGCGCCGCCCCGCCCTCGCCAAGCGATCCCTGGCAGCTCGCCAGCGTGCGGACGCCGGGAATCCTATTCAGCCGAAGGACGAGCCCTGCGACCCCTCGGTCTACGTCTACCCAAACTTTGATGGCCCGCGTGCGGTGGCTCCTAGTCTGCGCTGTCATGGTTTGCCAGGGACGCAAGAACTACTCGCATGGTCACGGCTCGCTCCGCTTCGTGGACCATTGTAACATCTCAGATGAGACCAGTGCCCGATCACGCGCATGTCATCGGAACGGACGCATCCAGCCGCCGCGGCGACGTTGGGATGGTGGTTCGTCGTCGGGCGGCGGTTCCTCTCCGGCAGCTTCGGCCGCGGCGACCCTTTCCGCGCGCGCCGTCGCCTCGGCCGCGAGCTCGAGCGCTATTGTGCCGAGATTGCGCGTAACACCCGGGCCGAGCGCGTGGATGAGACAGAACGCGTACACAACCAGATCGAGGAATTCGTTTCGGTCACGCCGTTTCACCCATTCGCGCTTCGGTCGGCCGCCTTTGAGGCTCGTGATCAACTCTTCGGCGGTGAGCTGATCGATGTGCTCGCGATCCATCCAGTCGGGGATGTGGATATACCCAGGCCCCGGCTCCGTCAGCTTCTCGAGGCGCTTCATGATCGCCTCTTTCGCCGCGAACACGCCGAGCGAGTAGTAGAACGCCTTGGACGTATTCCCGTATTTCAGTTTCGACACGAGCGGCACGCCTTCGCCCAGGCTGCTGCCCTGAATGCCGTACACGCGCTCTGCGCGGTGGTCGCGTGTGTACGCATCGACGTTCTTCGTGTGATGGCCGCGCCGGTCGATGCCCGTGATCGCCGGCGAGAGCACGGCGCCCGATTCGTGCTTGTAGGTGCGTCTTCGATGTTCGTTGAGCAGATCCCACGGCGATCCGGGCGCGCCCTCGGGAACACCCGGATCGCCCTCGATGATCTCGTGCTCGATCGGGTAGAGCTCCTCGTCTTGACCGAAGCCGACGACGAGCGTCTCGAGGCGGTTGCCCTGCGTATCGACCGTTCGCAGGAGCTTGCCGACGCCCATCGGGACCTGCGCTTTATAGGTCTCGTATCGGTCGGCCACGCTGTTCGACTCGACCTTGGCGCCCTCCTCCTTGTACGTCTCTCCGAGCACCGTGTTGACGAACACGCGGAGTTTTTCCGGCTTGCCCTTCGTGCCAAGCCACTCCTCGACGAGAATCTTCCACCGCGCGCCAGGGAAGTTGGAGACGAGCGCGTTGAGATGAAACGACAAATGCTCGGTGCGGTCCGGATGCGTCGCCACCCAGACCCCGGCCGATGTCATCTGGTATTTCAGTGTTTCGTCAATGACGCACCGACAATGCCGGCACAGATAGTACGCCGTCGACGGATCATCGCGATCCCATTTCAGCCCGTAGTCGGTGTCGCGCCCGCCCCATTCGAGCACTTGGAATTCGCCGCAGTGCGGGCA
>Ga0070679_100006604_pt1 | contig 10809 bp, 13 predicted proteins | sample KBSC63BmetaG_FD_65652 | JGI IMG/M metagenome (GOLD analysis project Ga0070679, IMG submission 65652) | Corn rhizosphere microbial communities from Kellogg Biological Station, Michigan, USA - KBS C6-3B metaG | ecosystem: Host-associated > Plants > Roots > Rhizosphere | place: USA: Michigan... | reverse complement strand
CGACCGGGCCGCCGCCGCGGAGCACCTCGATCGATTCGCGGATCTCGAGCGCGTTGCCGATCGTCCGGCCGATCGGCGCTTCCATGTCGGTCAGGACGCACGTCACGCGCTTGCCAGCGCGCTCGCCGATCGTCTGCATCAACCCGCACAGCGCGCGCGCGTTGTCGACGGTCTTCATGAACGCGCCCTTGCCGACCTTGCAGTCGATCACGAGGCCGTCGATGCCCTCGGCGAGCTTCTTCGACATGATCGACGACGCGATCAGCGGCAGCGACTCGACCGTCGCGGTGACGTCGCGCAGCGCGTACAGCCGCTTGTCGGCCGGTGCAATCCGCGAGGTCTGGCCGATCAGGCACACGCCGATCTCGTCGACGAGCTGCGCGAACCGGTCGACGGGCAGGTCGACCCGGAAGCCGGGGATCGACTCGAGCTTGTCGAGCGTGCCACCGGTGTGGCCGAGCCCGCGGCCCGAGACCATCGGCACGGCGACGCCACACGCGGCGACCGCGGGCGCGAGCGGGATCGAGATCTTGTCGCCGACGCCGCCGGTCGAGTGCTTGTCGACCTTCGCGCGCGCGATCGAGGACAGATCGATCACGTCGCCCGAGCGCGTCATCGCGTCGGCCCAGGTCGCGAGCTCGCCGTCCAACAGGCCCTTGAAGAAGATCGCCATCGTCATCGCCGAGACCTGATAGTCGGGGATCGATCCATCGGTCAGGCCGGCGATGAAGAACCGGATCTCGGCGTCGTCGAGCGCGTGGCCGTCGCGCTTCTTGCGGATCAGCTGGACTGGCAGCATCAGGCAGGTCCGATCAGGGTGAGCGACCACACGAACACCACGGCGGCGAGCGCGTAGAGCCCGACGCCGCCGAGGCACAGCTTCGTCCGGCGGCCTCTGGGCATCTTGAACCCGGACATCAGCGCGAGCGTCGCGGCCATGAACGTCATCCCGGCGATCGCCATTCCCACGATCGGCACGTCAGTAACCCTTGCTCTTACCGTCGCTCTTGTTCGTGACGATCGCGATCGACGCCGACGTGCCGAGCCGGTTCGCGCCGGCCTGCGCCATCTTGATCGCGTCCTCGGCGTTGCGTACGCCGCCCGACGCCTTCACGCCGAGCTCGCGGCCGACGATCGACCGCATCATCGCGACGTCCTCGACGGTCGCGCCGCCCTTGCCGAAGCCGGTCGAGGTCTTCACGAACGCGGCGCCGCCGAGCTTCGACAGCGAGGTCGCGATGATCTTCTCCTCGTGGGTCAGCGCGGACGTCTCGAGGATGACCTTGACCGGTGCGGGCGCGGACGCCTTGACGACCCGGCAGATGTCCTCGAACACGGTCTCGTAGTCCTTCGACTTGAGCGCGCCGATGTTGATCACCATGTCGACTTCTTGCGCGCCGGCGCGGACCGCATCGCGCGCCTCGTACGCCTTCGCCGAGGGCAGCATCGCGCCGAGCGGGAAGCCGACGACCGTGCACACCATCACGCCGGAGTTCGCGAGCAGCGACTTGCACAGCGGTACCCACGTCGTGTTCACGCACACCGACGCGAAGTGATACTTCTTCGCTTCGTCGCACAGCTTCACGATCTCGTCGCGGGTGGCCTCGGCCTTGAGCAGCGTGTGGTCGATCAGCTTCGCGAGATCCGCGGGGACTTCGCCGACGCCGGGGGCCGCGCCGACCCGGACGAGGCCGGCTTCTTCGGCCGCGCGCACCGACCACGGGCGGCGGACGACGCACGAGCCGCAGCTCGCGCAGTCCTCGCCGGGCGCGGAGTCGTCGTCACACGGACCGCGATCGCGCGGCAGCACGTTGAGCTTGGCGCGAGGCTGACCCTGCAGGCGCTCTTGCACGCGCTGCGTGATCAGCTCGACGAGACGGTCCACATCCGACATCGGGCGCAATATAGTACGAGTTACGGCGGGATAGGCGACCGCGTGCCTAGTCGATCGTCAGGATGATCAGCGTGTGATCCTGCGCGTCTCCGGCGACGGAGACCTCGTAGTGGACGGCGTTCTTCGTGATGTACCAGTGGGTGTGGCTCGCGTCCTCGACGTACTCGCTGTCGATCGAGAACCCCTGCTGCGCGAGGTTGACCCGGAGCTCGGCGAGGACCGTGGACTGCTTGCGGTCGATCTTGAACGTGTGATCCGGCGGGGTGTCCTCGACGGTCGCGGCATCCTTCGGGATCGGAAAGCCCGCGGGGCCCGGGCGAAAGTCGACGACGTCTGCCGCCGAGCCGGAGCCCGTTCCAGATCCTCGGTCGAACGTTGCCGTCGGCACGGTCTCGCGCGTCGTCGGCCCACCGCCGCGCTGACCGCAGCCGATGACCAGCACGAGCGCGAGCTTAGAGGTCTTTGGCCACACGGAACGTCACGTCTTTTTGCGGGGCGTCGGGACGGACGAGCGTCTTGCCGTGCTGGCGGACGGTGCGCTTGCCTTCCGGCGACTCGACCCACTCGAACACGCCGTCGGCGACCACCACGCCGGGCGTCGTCGTCGCGGCATCCCACTCGTCGGAGCGCAACAGGCGACCACCGCGCGTGCTCGCGTACGACCGCGCGCCGTCGTAGCTGACCTGGACGACCGGCGCGTTCGGATCACCGGGCTGCTCGTGCGTGCTGAACAGCTTCTTGTACAGCGACGCCGGCACTGGCGCTTCGTCGACCAGGAACCACGGCGTGCCGTCGGGGTGCTTGACCAGCACCATCGTCGACGCCTTCGGCTCGAGGCCGCCATCGGCGGTCTTGTCGACGACCGAGAACCCGCTCGAACCGCTGCCGCTGCCGCTGCCGGTGTTCGTGCCGGCCTTCGCGGGCGTGTCCGCGCGGGTCAGGAACGTGACGAGGCCCGCGACGAACAGCGCGATGCAGCCGAGCGTCACGACGATCAACCACGCGGGCAGGCCGCGCGACGTGCCGATCGCGCCGTCGCTGACGGTCGCCGACTCCGCGCCCGACCGGTCCTGGAGCGAGGCGCCACCGGGGCCGCCGCCGACCGGCACGATGTTCGGCCGGCTGCGCTCGCGCGTCACCGCGATCAGGTCGGGGACCGAGCCCGGATCGAGCCGCGCGAGGATCGACGTCAGCCGCTGGGTCAGCTCGACATAGCTCGGCCGGTCCGTCGACTTCTTCGCCATCAGCTGCATCGCGAGCTGCGCGAGCTCGCGATCCGCGGTCGGGTTGCGCTCGAGCGCATCGGGCGCCGGGTTGCGCAGGTGACGTGCGACGACCTTCAGGTACTTGTCATCGGCGGGCCGGCCGGTGCGAAACGGCGGGACGCCGGTCAACAGGAAGTACAGCGTGCCGCCGAGCGCGTAGATATCGACGCGCTCGTCGATCGGCTCGCCGCGCGCCTGCTCCGGCGCGATGTAGTCGGGCGTGCCGACGACGACGCCCATCGCGGTCAGCGCGGGCTCGCTTCCCGGATCGACCGGCTTCGCGAGGCCGAAGTCGGTCACCTTGACCTTGCCGTCGCCGAGCCGCACGAGGTTCGACGGCTTGACGTCGCGGTGGATCAGGCCGGCCTTCGCCGCAGCTGACAGCCCGGCCGCCGCATCGAGGATCGTGTGCGCCGCCTCCGCGGAGGACAGCGGGCCGCGCTTCTCGACCATCGACCCGAGGTCGACACCGTCGAGCAGCTCCATCGCGATGTACGGGCGATCGTCGAAGCTGCCCGTCGCGAACACCTGGACGACGTTCGGATGGCTGATCGCGGCGACCGCGCGGCCTTCGCGGACGAACCGCTTGCGCAGCTCTGGCGAGTCGCGGTGCTTCTCGGACAGGAGCTTGATCGCGACCCGGCGCTCGAGGCCCGTGTCGACGGCCTTGAACACCTCTCCCATGGAGCCCGCGCCGAGCTGGCCCTCGATGCGATACGCACCGAGGATCGTTCCCGGCGTGGGGTTTGCCACGGCGTTAGTCTACTGCGAATACGGCGGGCTATCGCTGCGCTGGGACAGGTTCTCGAACCGCGTGTAGCGGCCCTCGAAGTGCGTCTCGACCGTGCCGGTCGCGCCGTGACGGTTCTTGCCGAGGATGACCTCGGCGATGTGCGGGTTCTCGGATTCCTTGTTGTAGACGACGTCGCGATAGATGAAGAGGATGACGTCGGCATCCTGCTCGATCGCGCCGGACTCGCGGAGGTCGGACAGCTGCGGGCGCTTGTCGGTGCGCTGCTCGAGCGAACGGTTGAGCTGAGATAGCGCGAGCACCGGGCACTCGATCTCCTTCGCGAGGCTCTTGAGGCCGCGCGAGATCTCGCTGATCTCCTGCTCGCGCGATGCCTTCGCCGCCTGCGGCGAACCGCGCATCAGCTGCAAGTAGTCGATCACGATCAGGCCGCACTTCTTGCCGGTGCCATCGCGCGGGAACAGCGACGGGTCCGAGCGGAACCGACGGGCGCGGGCGCGGACCTCGCGGATCGACAGGGCAGGGGAGTCGTCGATCAGGATCGGCGCCTTCGACAGCGTCGCCGCCGCGTACGTCAGGTTCGTCATGTCCTGGCGCTGGAGCTGGCCGCGGCGGAGCGCCGACGAATCGACCTTCGCCTCGCTGCACAGCATACGTTCGGCGAGCTGGGTCGAGCTCATCTCGAGCGAGAACACGAGCACCGGCCACGCGCCGGAGGTCGCCGCGTTCTGGGCGAGCGACATCGCGAACGAGGTCTTGCCCATCGCGGGGCGCGCCGCGAGGATGATGAGCTCGGTCGGCTGGAGGCCTGCGGTCTTGACGTCGAGATCCGCGAAGCCGGTCGGCACGCCGGTGATGCCGCCCTCTGACTTGAACCGCTCGTCGAGCGAGCTGAAGACTTTCTTGACGAGGCCCTTCAGCGGCTCGGGACCGGATTTGTCCTTGCGCTGGGTGACCTCGAAGATCTTCGCTTCGGCATCGTCGAGGTAGTCGCGGACCTCGAGGCTGTCCTCGAAGCCCTTCTCGACGATCTCGCCGGCCGCGAGGATCAGCTTGCGCGCCTGGCTGTGGTCGCGAACGATCTCGGTGTACGCGACGACGTTCTCCGCGGTCGGCACGCGCAGCGCGAGCTCGCCGAGGAACGAGATGCCGCCGATCGCCTCGAGCTTGCCGCCCTTCTCGATCTCGTTCTCGAGCGTGACGACATCGATCGGGCGCGCGGCTGCTTCGAGGTTGCGGATCGCGTCCCAGATCACCTTGTGGCGGTGGTCGTAGAAGTCCGCGCTCTCGAGCGACTCGAGGTGGAGCAGCACGTCGTTGCGCAGGATCACGCCGCCGAGGATCGAAGCCTCGGCGTCGAGGTTGTGCGGCAGCACTCTGCGGTCGCGCGCCATCGGGACACCTTACACAATCCCTCTGTCACTCCCGAAACAGTTCAGCGCGCCAAGTAGCAGACGTGATCGCCGACGCTGAGCTGCGGGCCGGGATCGTTCGGATGCTCGACGCGAAATCGGATCAACGGGCCGTTGCGATTCGACTCGAGCACGCCGACGTAGCTCGCGATCGGCCCGCCGGTGAACAGCACGTGGTTGCCATCGACCCGGTACGTGCCCGGTGCGGCAGGATTCGCGGTCGAGCTGTACGAGCTGTTGAAGTCGAGCGTGATCGTACCGAGGCTCGACTGCGCGTACATCCCTGCGCCCGATACCCAGCACACGTAACGTCCTGCGACGGTCGGCGGCAGCCCTGCGGGCGGAGGTCCCGGCGCGGGCGCAGGTGGCAGCGGTGCGGGCGCCGGTGGGGGCATCGGCGCGGGTGCGGGCTGCGGCGGCGGTGACTGCATCACCGTGACGCCACCTTGCGGCTGGCTGCTGTTATCGAACGGCGGCGGCTGCGGCCCCGTCGGCGCGGGCGGAGGATTCAGGTTGGTCTGGTACGTCGGATAGTTCGAATAACCGGTCGGCGAATTCGAATCCGGGTACGGACCGTGCTGCTGCTGCGACGGCGGCGGACCGTAACCGGTCTGCTGCTGCTGCTGCTGCGCGTACGGCCGATACGGCGGGTCCGTCAGGCACCCGCTCGTCAGCGCGACCAAGATCAGGAGGCGTACCACCTGATCAGTTTATCGCGACTTACTTGTCTTTGCCGACGACCCAGAACTTCAGGGTCGCGATCACGCCCGCCGCGAGGCGGACGGGAACTTCGTACTTGCCGAGCGCCTTCACGGGCTGGTCGAGCTGGATCCAGCGATGGTCGATCTCGACGTTCGCCTTCTTCAGCTGGTCCGCGATGTCGCGAGGCGTCACCGAGCCGAACAACTTCTCGTCCTCGCCGACCATGCGCTCGAACTGCAGCGTCATGCCGTTGATGCGCCCCGCGATCTCGGTCGCGTTCGCACGCTCCTTCGCGACGCGCTTCTCGATCACGGCCTTGTCGTGATCGAGGCGGTTCTTGTTCGTCACCGTCGCGCTCACGGCGAAGCCGCGCGGCACGAGGTAGTTGCGGCCGTAGCCCGGGCGGACCGAGACGAGCTCGCCGGCCTTGCCGAGGTTATCGACGTCCTGAGTGAGAATGACTTGCATCGGCATGACTAGTCTCCCGTGACCGAGAACGGCAGGAGCGCGAGCATGCGCGCGCGCCGGACTGCGGTGGAGATGACGCGCTGCTGACGAGCCGAGGCGCCGCTGATGCGACGCGGGATCATCTTGCCGCGGTCGGTGACGAACGACCGCAGGACCTGCGGGTTCTTGTAATCGACCTTCTGAAAGATCTCGTCCGACAGCAGCTTCTTGCGAGCCGCGCCGCGACCCTTGCCGCCGCGGCGGTCGTCGCCGTCGCGATCGAGACCATCGTCTGCACCAACGTCCATACGGGTGGTCATGGCTTACTCCTTGTCCTCGGTGGGCTCGGCCTTCTCGGTCTTCTCGGCCTTGTCAGCCTTGTCGGCCTTGTCGGCCTTCGGCGCGAAGTCGTCGGCGGGGTAGTCAGCGCTGTAGACATCGCCGTCATCGTCATCCGACGACGACGACAGGTCGTCGCCACCGCGCGACAGGAACAGATCCTCTTCATCGGCGGCGGTCTGCGCGGCCTTCTCGTACGAGGTGTCGTCGATCTCGCTCGGACGCGCCTCGACGACGACGTTCTCGTCGACCTTGACGGTCAGGTAGCGGATCACGTTGTCGAGCATGCGCAGGTTGCGCTCGGCCTCTTCGACCACGCCCGAGTTGGCGAGGTAGAGCCAGTACAGGTAAATGCCCTTGCGCTCCTTCGCGACTTCGTACGCGAGGCGGCGCTTGCCCCAGTTGTCGACCTTGATCACCTTGCCGCCCATCGACTCGATCACGCCCTTGATGCGGGTGTTGACCTCGGCGACGCCCTCGTTCGGGGTGTTGGGGCGAAGGATGTAGATCGTCTCGTATTCGCGCGATGTATTCGGCGTGTCCTTTAGGGACTGCAAACGTGCCATTTCGAAATCCTCGTGGGTGTAAAGCCAGTCCTGGCGGGCTGGCGAGGTGGACGCGCTCTATATCACGCGGGCGCCAAACTGGAACGGGAGTTGTGCTGATTCATCGCCGGTACGATGCCCTTGTCGAGCACCGTCTCGACGTCCTCGCAACCCGCCGAAATCACCGACGCCAGGATCGCTTCCTGGGCCTTCGGGAAATCGCCGAGGACCCAGCTCGCGGCGTCCTTCGAGCCCGGCGGCTTGTTCGGGTCGCGACCGACGCCCATGCGCAGGCGGGCAAAGCTCGCTCCCTCTTTGGCACCGAGCTGCTCCATGATCGAGCGCAGCCCGTTGTGGCCGCCGTGACCGCCGCCCTGCTTCAGGCGGACGATCCCGAACTCGAGGTCGATCTCGTCGTGGACGACCAGCAGCTTGGCGACGTCGATCGAGTGGAACGCCATCGCACGCTGCACCGCGAACCCGGACAGGTTCATGAACTCCTGCGGCTTCACGAGCACGCACTTGGTGCGGCCGACCATCCCGCTCGTGGTCTCGGCGCCTTTGATCGCGCCGCTCTTCCACGCGGAAAAGCCCGCCTTTCGGGCGAGCTCTTCGACAACCATGAAACCGATATTGTGGCGGTTGCGCTGGTACTTCGAGCCGGGATTGCCCAGCCCCGCAACGAGCCACGACACGGGCTACTTCTTCTTGGGAGCCGCCGCAGCAGCCGGCTTCGCGCCAGCGGCCGGAGCCGCGGCCTTCGCGTCGGGCTTCGCGCCCGCAGCGGGAGCCGCGCCAGCGGCCGGAGCCGCACCAGCGGCCGGAGCCGCGCCCGGAGCAGCCGCGCCCTCGGCGGTCGCCGCGGTCTCGACCACTTCCTCTTCCGGCTTCGCGCAGGTCACGACCGCGAGATCGCGGTTCGTGATGCTGACGACGCCGGCGGGCAGCGTGATCGCCGAGACGTGGATGACGTCACCGATCTCGAGCGGCGAGACATCGACGACGAGCTTCGTCGGGATGTCGTTCGGCTTCGAGCGAACCTCGAGCTTGCGGAGCACGATGCGGATCTGACCGCCATCGATCGCGCCGGCCGGCTTGCCGGTGAACTCGATCGGCACCTCGGTATCGACTTCCTTGTTCGGATCGATCGCGAGGAGGTCGACGTGGGTGATGTCGCGGCGGATCGTGTCGATCTGGTAGTCCTTGACGAGCGCGTGGAGGCGGTGGGTCTTGCCCTCGCCCTCGATCGTCAGGTCGAGCACGGTGTTCGCCTTGCGAACCGGGTCGAGCGCAGCGCGGAGCTGCTTGACGTTCACCGAGATGGCGAGCGGCTCGATCCTGCCGTCGGGCGAAGCTCCGTAGCAGATGCCGGGCACGAGCCCCTGCTGGCGCAGCTTGGTGGCCGCACCCTTACCCGAGGTGTTGCGAAGCGTGACGGTGAGCTTTCCGACTTCCATGTTGATCTCTCTTCCCAGTTACACGAACAGCGAGCTGATCGAATCGCCGTGGTGAATACGCTTGATCGCCTCGCCGAGCAAACGCCCGACGCTCTTCACGCGGACCTTTGCACACTGCTGACCTGCATCCGACAGCGGGATCGTGTTTGTCACGATCACGTGCTGGAGTGGCGAATCGGTGATGCGCTGCACGGCCTTGCCCGAAAACACGGCGTGGCTGGCGCAGGAGGACACGCTCGCAGCGCCGGCACCCATGATCGCGGTCGCGGCGTGGGTGAGCGTGCCGGCGGTGTCGATGATGTCGTCGACGATCACGGCCTTCTTGCCCTTCACGTCGCCGACGATGTTCATGACCTCGCTGACGTTCGGCGCGGGACGGCGCTTGTCGATGATCGCCAGGCTCGCGCCGAGGCGCTTCGAGAACGCGCGGGCGCGCTCGACGCCGCCAGCGTCCGGCGACACGACCACGGTCGACTCGCCGCCAAAGCCGAGGACGCGGAGCTCCTCGATGAGGACCGGCATCGCGAACAGGTGGTCGAACGGGATGTCGAAGAAGCCCTGGATCTGACCGGCGTGGAGATCCATCGCGAGCGCGCGATCGGCACCGGCGGCGGTGATCAGATTCGCGACCAGCTTCGCGGTGATCGGCGTACGCGGCTTCGCCTTGCGATCCTGCCGCGCGTAGCCGAAGTACGGCACGATCGCGACGATCGACGCGGCCGAGGCCCGGCGAAGCGCGTCGATCATGATCAGGAGCTCCATGATCGACTGGTTCGGGGGCGAGCAGGTCGACTGAACGACGAAGCAGTTCACGCCGCGAACGTTCTCGCCGACCTCGACGTAGATCTCGCCGTCCGAGAAGTGCGTGACATCGCACCGGCCAAGCGGAATCTCCACGAACTTGCAGATTTCCTCGGCAAGTTGGCGGTTGGCGTTACCCGTGAAGATCGATAATGACTTCAGCACGGTGGCGGCTCCGTCAAGGAACCGGCGATCTACCAGGTGTTAGCGCATCTCGTCAATGCGAAAGCCCAAGCTCTCGGGCCCGTACGACGAGGGCGTCGACCTCGCGCTGCGGCATCTCGGTCGCTTCCTCGATCAGGAACACCGGAATGCCCTGGTCGACCCGGTACTTGAGCCGCGAGGCAGGGCACAGATAGAACGGGCCACCCGCGGTCTCCGGGAAGAAGATCAGCGGCTCGTGGGACTTGGGACAGCGCCAGTCGACGGACACGCTCTCTCGTAACACGTGGCCGAAAACAAAACAGGCCCCCCATCGCTGGGGAGCCTGCTTCGCTAGGCCGTTTTTCCCGCGATTACTTCGTGGGAGCGGGGGCCGGAGCGCCCGAGCCAGAACCCTCGGCCGGAGCCGGGGCGGGAGCCGGAGGCGGGGTCGGGTTCGCCGCCTCGTCCTTCGTGATCAGCTTGAACTCGACGCGGCGGTTCTTCGCGCGCGCAGCGTTGAGCTTCGCGCCCTTGAGACCTTCCGGGTTCTCGAGCGGCAGGGTCGAGCCGTAGCCCTTCGCGTTCAGGCGACCCTCTTCGATGCCGTTCTTCACGAAGTAGGCCTTCACCGACTCCGCGCGAGCCTGCGACAGCTCCATGTTGTCCTCGAACTTGTTGGTCTTGGACTTGATGAACTTCTGGTCATCGGTGTGGCCCTGGATCTCCATGCGGAGCTCCGGGAACTCCTTGAGGACCGCGACCGCCTTGTTCAGCGTGCCGTTCGAGCTGGGCAGCAGGTCGGCCGAGCTGACCTTGAAGTTGATGCCCTGGATGACGCCGGTGAACTGCTTCACCTTCGCCGGGATCTCGTCCGGGCAGCCGTCCTCGTCCTGGTAGCCGTTCTTGGTCTCCGGCTGGTCCGGGCACTTGTCGAGGCGATCGACGATGCCGTCACCATCGGTGTCCTTGTCGGGGCAGCCCTGGTTCTCGGCGGGGCCTGCCTCGTTCGGGCACTTGTCGTCCTTGTCGGCGACGCCGTCCTTGTCGTTATC
>Ga0070679_100006603_pt1 | contig 10809 bp, 5 predicted proteins | sample KBSC63BmetaG_FD_65652 | JGI IMG/M metagenome (GOLD analysis project Ga0070679, IMG submission 65652) | Corn rhizosphere microbial communities from Kellogg Biological Station, Michigan, USA - KBS C6-3B metaG | ecosystem: Host-associated > Plants > Roots > Rhizosphere | place: USA: Michigan... | reverse complement strand
CTATGCAAACCGCCTTCCTATTGGCTTGGACAGCATTATTAAAAATGCCAGCTATACCACAATAAGAAGATTTTATAAAGATTGGTACAGGCCCGATCTTATGGCGGTAATTGTTGTTGGCGATATTGACCCGGCCAAAGCCGAAGAACTTATAAAACAACATTTCGATGGTCTTAAAAATCCTGAAAATGAAAGACCGAGAATTCATCCTGACATGCCACCATACGCAAAAGATCAGGCACAGGTGGTTACCGACAAAGAGGCAACCAGCTATACTACTATTGTAAATTATTCTGCCGAACCAATACATCCAATAGTAACACTTGAAGAATATAAAAAAGATCTCACTAAACAAATTTTCACTACCCTGTTCAATCAGCGTCTACGCGAACTTACTCAAAAAGAAAACCCGCCGTTTGTATATGCATTTACTGACTTTGGATCTTTTGCCCGCGGTTATGAGTCTTTCGGTGCAAGCATTGGAACTGGCAGCAGTGACGCTACAACAGGCCTTAAAGCTTTTGAAGAGGAATTGGAACGCGTAAAAAAATATGGTTTTACTAAACCCGAACTTGACAGGGCGAAAAGTGATTTGCTTAACCAGATGGATAAAATGTATAACGAAAAAAATAAAACAGAGTCTGCAGATTATGTTTCTGAATACATTCAAAACTTTTTAACTAAGGAACCGATACCGGGAATTGAAAATGAAGATAAATATTATAAAGAATTGCTGCCGCAAATTACAATTGACAATGTAAATGAAATAAGCAAACAATTGCAACAAGATCCAAAGCAATTTATCGCTCTTCTTGGTCCGGAGCCCTCTTCTTCAAAGAGCTTACCCACAGACAATGATTTACTTGCTGTAGCTTATGCCGCGGAAAAAATGGATGTTAAACCATACGAAGAAAAAGCAATTGCTTCGTCATTGATGACAACGTTACCAAAGCCGGGGAAAATAATAAGCAGCAAAAAAAACAGTGAATTAGGAACAACAGAATTTACTCTAAGCAATGGTGTTTCCGTTACCATAAAGCCAACCGATTTTAAGAATGATCAAATATTGATGAGTGCAATAAGACCTGGTGGAAAAAATAATTATGGACTAAAAGATAAGTACAATGCACAATATGCTACCTCCGTGATAACAAGTATGGGTGTTGGAAATTTTTCTCCAATTGATCTTCAAAAGGCATTGTCGGGCAAAACGGTAAAAGTCAACCCGGTACTTTCTGATATCTCTGAAGGCATAAGTGGCAACAGTTCTGTAAAAGACCTGCAATCGATGATGCAACTAACGTATTTGTATTTTACGGCTCCGCGTGTTGACACAAGTTTGTTTAAATCGTTTGTGCAAAAAAATAAAACGCAACTGGCTTTTTTAAGCGCTAATCCGCAGGCAGTTTTTGTTGATACATTGTATAAAGAGTTATATCATAACAGCCCGCTTGCGCCGGTTGCAGTTCCAAAACCGGAATATTTTGATCAGATAAACCTTAACAGGTTAATGCAGATATACAAGGAAAGATTTGGAAATGCAAATGGCATGCACTTCACGTTTGTAGGAAGTTTCAAGGAAGATGAATTAAGACCTTTGATAGAAAGATATATCGCCAGCCTTCCTTCTTCACCAAAAAAATTTAATTATGTTGATAATAAATTAAGGCCTGCAAAAGGTAAAATTGATTTCACAATACATAAAGGCAAAGAACAGAAAAGCCTGATCGTTGGAGTTTATAGTGGTGAAGTTCCTTATAGTGATGCGCTTGATTTAAAAGCAGATGCAATAAGTGAAATATTAAACATCAGGATAATTGAAGAACTAAGAGAAAAGATCCAGGGAATTTATGGAGGTGGAACACAGGCACGAGTTGAAAAATACCCTTATTCGCATTATACGTTTTTTCTTCAGTTGCCTTGCGGCCCTGAAAAGGTTGATACGCTTTTATATGCTGCGAATAAAGAAATTCAAAACCTTATTAAAGACGGTCCTTCCAAAGAGAATCTTGAAAAAGTGCAACAGCAATGGAAAGAACAATACAAAACTGATATAAAAGAAAATGGCACGTGGTTATCAGAGCTTCAAAGTTTTTATTTCCCAGGCACCAATCCTGATTATTTTATACATTATTTAAAACATGTAAATGCACTAACGCAAAAAGATATTCAGGATGCCGCGAAATTATTGCTCACAACAAAAAATGTGCTAACGGGAATTTTAATGCCCGAGAAGAAATCGAAATAATAATTAATAAATAACACCCCTTCTCCCGTTGGGGGAGTTGTTGGCGATGAGGCTATGAACATAGAAGAAATAAGAGAATATGTGCTTTCACTTAAAAATGTTAGTGAAAGTTTTCCCTTTGGAAATGACACACTCGTTTTTAAAGTAAACAACAAAATATTTTTGCTGGCATCTCTTTCATCTGAAGTTTTGCAATTTAATGTAAAATGCGACCCGGAATATGCGGTAGAATTGCGGGAACAATATTCGTGTATACTTCCGGGTTATCACATGAATAAGAAACACTGGAATACCATAATTGTCGATGGACATCTCTCAGCAAAGCAACTGAAAGAATTTATAAAAGACTCGTATAACTTAGTTGCCGGTAAGAAATAATCGGTTTTAACAGACACTTCAATTTTCAGTTTAAATTTTAAATTACATTTGATGCTTACTATTCATCATTGAGTGTTGTATGAAAATTATAGACTGGTATATACTCAAGAAATTTTTTCTTACATTTTTCTTTTTCATCATAGCGCTTACCGTTTTAGTGATCATTGTAGACTTAAGTGAAAAAACCGATGATTTCGCTAAATCAAAGCTTCCTTATCAAACCATAATTACTCAATATTATTTTGGGTTTATTCCCCGCATTGATGCAATGCTTTTTCCGCTTTTTATTTTTCTCTCAGTAATTTTTTTCACTTCAATTATGGCTAACCGGTCGGAGATAATAGCCATACTTAGCAGTGGTGTAAACTTCAGTCGTTTTCTAAGGCCTTATATTTTTGGCGGGTTGTTATTTACCATTTTTTTGTGGTGGTGCAATCAGTATGTTCTTCCGGGCGCTAATCAAAAATGGGCAACTTTTACTTCAAAATATATTGATTACAATTATGGAGGATATCAAAACACATCAACCATAAGCAATAAATATTTTAAGCTCGATTCATTTTCTTATGCCGGAGTACGGTATTACGATACCATCAACCGTACGGGAAGTAATTTTTTTATACAAAGATTTAATAACACAAAACTCGTTTATAATTTAAGGGCACAATCATTTTCATGGGATACGGCTACCCGAAAATGGAAGCTTAATAATATTATTGAACGCCGCATTAACGGTTTACACCAACAGGTAAAACAGATTCCCGAAATGCAAATGAATTTCAATTTTAAACCACGCGATTTACAAATAGATGAATACATGAAGGATAAACTTTCAACCCCCGAGCTAACGGAGTTTATTCAGCTTGAAAAACTGCGTGGCGCGGAGGATGTTAATACGCTGCTGCTGGAGAAAAATAACCGGAATGCAAGCCCTGTATCCGTTTTTATTCTCACTATCATTGGCGTTTCGGTTTCATCAAAAAAAATTCGTGGTGGAAGTGGCTTTCATTTGGCAATTGGCGTTATGATTTGTGTGTTATATATTTTAGTCGGTCGGTTCTCGTCAGTATTTTCAATGAAAGGAAATTTTAATCCCTTCGTAGCGGCATGGTTGCCTAACGCTGTCTTTGGCGCACTGGCGTGGTATTTATATCGTCGCAATTCAAGATGAAGCATATTTAATTTTCATTATTAATCATTGCAAATTAATAATTCATTTGTTTAACATTCTGTCTAATGTTAACTTTAGGGCTATACGATTTTCACGAAAATGCAATCACAATTTTAATTTTTTTAGCAATGGGTGTTATAAAAGATAAGTTTAAAGAAAAGGCTGATATTTTAGCTGCAGAAGTAAAAGATATATTAAAAGAACATGGTGAAAAAGTTATTGGAGAAGTTAAACTTGCTCAAATTTACCAGGGTATGCGGGGCATGACAGGCCTGGTAACAGAAACGTCGTTACTCGATTCGCAACAGGGTATTAAGTTTAGAGGTTATTCGATACCCGAATTGCGCAAGAAATTGCCGAAGGCAGAAGGCGGAACAGAACCATTACCTGAAGGTTTATTTTATTTAATGCTTGTGGGCGAATTGCCTACTGACGAAGATGTGCACCATGTTACAAATGTTTGGCAACGCCGCAGTCACGTACCGGGCCATGTTTTTCATACAATTGATGCCCTTCCAATTAGTGCACATCCAATGACTCAATTTGTTGTAGGCATTATGGCATTGCAAACAGAAAGCCAGTTTGCAAAAAGATATTCGGAAGGTATGAGCAAGAAAGATTATTGGGCTGCAGTTTTTGATGATTCTATGGACCTTATTGCGAGGCTGCCACGCATTGCTGCGTATATCTATCGCCGTAAGTATAAGCTTGGTAATCATATTCAGCCCAATGGTTTACTCGACTGGGCAGGAAATTTTGCCCATATGTTAGGTTTTGAAGATAAGAGCTTTAAAGAACTTATGCGCTTATATATGACCATACATTGCGATCATGAAGGGGGTAATGTTTCTGCGCATGCAACGCATCTTGTTGGATCTGCTTTGAGCGATCCGTATCTTTCATTTGCAGCTGGTATGAATGGCCTTGCAGGACCGTTACACGGCCTCGCTAACCAGGAAGTGATAAAATGGATTTTTGAAATGAGAGAAGAACTAAAAACAGAATTACCTACAAAAAAACAAATCCAGACTTACGTGAAGAAAACACTTGCGGAAGGAAAAGTTGTTCCTGGCTATGGGCATGCCGTATTAAGAAAAACGGATCCTCGTTTTGAAGCGCAAATGGATTTTGGTAAAAAGCACATGCCTGATGATCCTTTGGTACAAACCGTTTGGAATATTTATGAGGCAGTGCCGCCGATTTTGCAATCTATTGCTAAAATAAAAAATCCATGGCCGAACGTAGATGCGCACAGTGGTGCTTTATTGGTTCATTATGGAATGGTTGAATATGAATTTTACACAGTATTATTTGGCGTATCAAGATCGTTGGGTGTACTGGCAAGCCTCTGCTGGGATAGGGCGTTGGGTTTTCCGCTTGAAAGGCCAAAATCAGTTTCGAACAGGTTGGTAAAACTTTGGTTAGAGGGAAAAGGGGAAATATGGGGCGATTGATAAAAGTTTTTTATCAACGATTTTCAATTCTATATTTGCGCAATTATTATGGGGGGTTAGCTCAGTTGGCTAGAGCGCTTGCATGGCATGCAAGAGGTCGTCGGTTCGACCCCGATACTCTCCACATTAAAAGCGAAGAAACCAGGAATTTTTTCGCTTTTTATTTGGTCCACTATTTTTATTGCTTAATTTCTATTCCTCACTTCTTCGATAAACTTTTCTACAGCCTTACGGATATCTGTTGCACTTGTGTGGTGATTGCTGACCAGCACTGAAAAAATTAAGAGCTTATTTTTTTTCGTGTATAGAAAGCCACTCAATGCAACAACGCCGGATAGCGTGCCGGTTTTTGCAAAAATAAAACCCGCTTCGGAGTGGTAATAATTCCTTAGTGTACCGGTTCCGCCGGTCGGCAGTATATTCTTAATTCGTTCAATTCCAAAATCGTCTTTTAATTTGCCCAGTAGCAAAACAAAATCCTGCGGAGAAAATAAATTATAGTGACTCAAGCCAGAACCATCGACCCAATGTGGTTTCTGAGGTAATTCTTTATAGGCCGAATTTAATAAGGTATCGATAATTTTTTCGTCATTCATTACACCTGTTAACCTGGTACTCACCATTAAAAGAGTTTGTTCGGCAAAAAAATTATCACTCCTATGCATCGTAATTGCTAAAAGTGAATCAGTGGGTTGGCTGTACAAATCCTTCCATTCGTCCGGATGATTATCCAATGAATAACTTTCATAAATATTTTTATGCAGTGTGTCCGCTAACAGGTGAATCAAAATGGAATCGTTAGCTGTGTAAAAAGGGATATTCACAGGTTTTTCCAATCGGCCATTTCCTGAAACAAAGAAAATATTTGAAGAAATATCACGCTTAATGGAAGCAGGAGCATCTTGCATTCCGGGATACATATGTCGAACTATTTTATCGGAAAAACAAGACGGCATAACTACAATCTTTTGCGCATCATTTTTGAAGATTGCTAAATTTTCATACATCGGCATTACGCTTCTTTCCGCGGCATAATCATCGTTGTAATCGTTCCAGGCCCAGCCGTTACCCCACCTGTTTTCCTTCCATAGTGAGGTACTAATTGCAATAGGTTTATTGCTTTTTTTTAAGAAATCGAAAACAGGTTGGTTTGTGAATTCAGCGTCGAGGAAAGTAGGATCGCCAACAGGCATTATAAACAAAGTGTCCTCCGTTTCCTTGTATTTTATTCCTACGATACTGTCGCCTAAATATTTGAGGGCGGCATAACAGGTAAATAATTTTGTGTTGCTGGCAGGTACAAAATATTTATTGCCCTGGTGGTTGTACCAAAATTTCCCATTGGCAGGTTCATAAATACTTATACCTAAGTGAGCTGAAGTAAGCGCTTCATTTTGAAGCAGATCTTTTTTGGCTGCAATTTTAATTTTGCGAGTAGCGCTGCAGGCAATCATATTTACACAAACAAAAATGGAACAAATTTTAAATATTGTTTTCATAGCGTACAAATTGCAAACAAATAATTTTGAGTTCTTCAACTGCTTAAAATTTAATTATTTCGATGAATTCTTAAAATTCTTCTATTCATAAGAGTTACTATTTCTATTTAGTAACTTCGCTTTTATGTCAATTTGGCGATAATAATTTTCAGCATCAAATTTGACATTAAAAATTTTTCATTTAACGAATCTATATATGTCCGGGCTTCTTTCAAAACTGTTTGGTGGTAATAAAAGTGAAAAAGATGTAAAGGTAATTACACCATATGTTGCTAAAATCAACGCTTTTTTTGACCAATACCGGTCGCTGTCTAATGATGAACTACGCAATAAAACTGTTGAATTTAAACAACGCATAAAAGAGCATCTCACCGAGATCGACGATGAAATCAGTGCTAAAAAGGCTGAAGCAGATCAATTGGAATCAATCGATATTGCTGGCCGCGACCAGATTTACCAGCAGGTAGATGCTATGGGCAAAGACAGGGACAAGAAAATTGAGGAAGTCCTTCTTGAGCTATTGCCCGAAGCCTTTGCGGTAGTGAAGGAAACTGCCCGTCGTTTTAAAGAAAATGTTGAATTGGTATCAACTGCCACAGAACTGGATAAGACTTTTAGCATTACAAAAAAATACATTACGATAGACGGGGATAAATCCATCTATAAAAATAAATGGATAGCAGGCGGAACAGAAGTAACCTGGAACATGGTGCATTATGACGTGCAGCTAATAGGAGGTATTGTTTTGCACCAGGGCAAAATTGCAGAGATGGCTACCGGTGAAGGTAAAACGCTTGTTTCTACATTGCCCGCCTACCTGAATGCCCTTGCTGGCATGGGTGTTCACATTGTAACGGTTAACGATTACCTCGCCCGTCGTGATAGTGAATGGAACGGAACTTTGTTTGAATGGCTTGGCCTTACAGTTGATTGCATTGATAAACACGAACCCAACAGCGATGATCGCCGGAAAGCTTATGCAAGCGACATTATTTATGGTACTAATAACGAGTTTGGTTTCGATTACCTGCGTGATAATATGGTGCATACTCCCGATGAGATGGTTCAGGGCAAACATCATTTTGCCATGGTGGATGAAGTGGATAGTGTTTTGATTGATGATGCCAGAACACCATTGATCATTTCCGGTCCGGTGCCACGCGGAGATCAACAGGAATTTGATCAAATGAAACCTCGTGTTGAAAAAATTGTTGACGCTCAGAAAAGAATCACCAATCAATTTTTAATAGAAGCAAAGAAAAAAATCGCTGAAGGAAATGACGATCCAAAGGATGGAGGATTAGCGTTATTCAGAGCCCACAGGGGGCTGCCTAAAAATAGTGCGCTTATCAAATATTTAAGCGAACCAGGCATGCGGGTCAAGCTTCAAAAGACGGAGAATTATTACCTCTCCGACCAGCAGAAAAATATGCCCATGGTTGATGAGGAATTGTATTTTCATATCGATGAAAAAAATAACCAGGTTGAACTAACGGATAAAGGAATTGCCCTAATTACAAAATCCGGAGAAGATACTGAATTCTTTATCATGCCCGACATTGGCGTGAAGCTTTCAGAAATTGAAAAAAGTAATATAACTGCGGAAGAGAAATTACAGCAGAAGGAAGTTTTGCTCAACGATTATTCGGTAAAAGCAGATAGAATTCATACCGTTCAGCAATTATTAAAAGCTTACACACTTTTTGAAAATGATGTGGAATACGTAGTTATCGAGGGGCAGGTAAAAATTGTTGATGAACAAACAGGTCGTATCATGGAAGGCCGTCGTTATTCAGATGGATTACATCAGGCCATAGAGGCCAAAGAAAATGTAAAGATTGAAAGTGCTACGCAAACATACGCTACGATTACATTACAGAATTATTTCAGGATGTATCATAAGTTGGCAGGAATGACGGGTACTGCAGAAACGGAAGCCGCAGAATTCTGGAGCATTTATAAATTAGATGTTGTTTCTATACCTACTAACGTGCCGGTTATACGAAATGACACGCAGGACTTGGTCTATAAAACAAAGCGTGAAAAATTAAAAGCAGTAATAGATGAGGTAGAAAAAATGCGTGCGGCAGGAAGGCCCATACTTGTTGGTACTACATCAGTTGAAGTGAGTGAATTATTGAGCAGGATGATGAAGCAAAAGGGTGTTCCGCATAATGTGCTCAATGCTAAACAGCATGCTAAGGAGGCACAGGTTGTTGCGGAAGCAGGGCTTGCAGGTAACGTAACTATTGCAACTAATATGGCGGGCCGTGGTACAGATATTAAACTTGGACCTGGTGTAAAAGACGCGGGTGGTTTGGCTATCTTAGGAACTGAAAGGCACGAAAGCCGCCGTGTGGACAGGCAGTTACGCGGTCGTTCAGGAAGGCAGGGTGATCCCGGTACTTCCCAATTTTTTGTTTCGCTCGAAGATGATTTAATGCGCATGTTTGGCAGTGAAAGAATTGCTTCGCTCATGGATAGAATGGGTTACAAAGAAGGCGAGGTGATACAGCATAGCATGATCTCCAAAAGTATTGAGCGTGCACAAAAGAAAGTGGAAGAAAATAATTTCGGAATAAGAAAAAGACTGCTGGAATATGATGATGTAATGAACAAGCAGCGTACCGTAATCTACGGAAGACGCAACCATGCTTTGTTTGGAGAAAGGCTGGCGCTCGATTTGGATAATGCATTTTATTCCGTTGCAGAAGGGTTAATAATTTCCGGCAAAGAAATTAATGATCACGAGGAATTTAAACTTGCGGTGATTATGAACCTTGCCATTGATACATCAATAACTGCCGAAGAATTGGATAAAGAAGATACTTATTCACTCACCAACAAGTTATACGAAGAAGCTAAGGACCATTACAACCAAAAGAACAAGGCAATGAATGAACAAACGTTGCCGGTTATAAAAAATATTCGCAGAGAACAGGGAACTCATATAGAAAATGTTGCGGTGCCTTTTACCGATGGAAAGAAAGCCATGCAGGCAGTTGCCAATCTTGATAAAACAATTGCAACGGAAGGAGCAGAACTAACGAATGCGCTTGAACGCAATATTACATTGGCTTTAATTGATGATGCATGGAAAGAACACCTTCGTGCTATGGATGACCTAAGGCACAGTGTGCAATCAACTGCAGGTTACGAACAAAAAGATCCGTTGGTTATTTATAAGATTGAAGCATTCAGTGCATTTAAGCAATTAAATGATAAAGTGAATAAAGATATTGTAAGTTTCCTTGCGCATTGCAGCATACCTGTCGAGCAAAATCAGGCCGCACGAATACATGAGGAGAGAAGAAGAAAAACAGACATGAGTAAAATGCGCCAACGTAAAGAAGAATTCGCCGGCGCTGCTGGCGGGCCCGAATATCTTTCACAGGAAAATGATTATATAGATCCTTCAGAAAATATAAAACAGGAACCTATTAAAGTAGGCCCTAAAATCGGCCGAAATGATCCTTGCCCATGTGGAAGTGGAAAGAAATACAAACAATGCCACGGACGGGAAGGGTAATAAATGCGGTTTCTCAATTTAACAGCTCATTTATTTTTACAAACTTGTAGCCGCGTTTTTCTAATTCAAAGATTAATGCGGGCAATCGATAATAGAATTTATCGGTGCGTCGTGGATCGGTGCCGATATGAACAAGTAAAATAAATCCATCCAGGCCATTAGAAGAACTCTGTTCATAATTCAGGATAGAAGCCATTATTGTATCACTGCTGAGATATTTATTGCCCATTTCAGGATATGTATAATCAGCATTACTACGGGTTCCCGGGGAAAAATTCACTAACTGTAACCCCATTTGCTTCATCCATTTTGCAATAGAATCATTATACCATTCGTAAGGAGGTAAAAAATAGTGAGCATCTTTTTTACTAATGTTCCATTTTTTTAATTCGTTGTAAGCATGCTGTAAATCTTGTGTAAACTGCTGATGCGTCACCAAAAGACTGTCTCTTTTTATCCAATCGCAATACAACAGGTGTTTGTCAGAATGGGAACCTAAATAATTCCCATCTTTTTTTAATTTTCTTATA
>Ga0070679_100006601_pt1 | contig 10811 bp, 5 predicted proteins | sample KBSC63BmetaG_FD_65652 | JGI IMG/M metagenome (GOLD analysis project Ga0070679, IMG submission 65652) | Corn rhizosphere microbial communities from Kellogg Biological Station, Michigan, USA - KBS C6-3B metaG | ecosystem: Host-associated > Plants > Roots > Rhizosphere | place: USA: Michigan... | reverse complement strand
CGTCGTCGACTTCAGAAAATCCTCGAACTTGTAGACGGCGAGGTTGAGCCAGTAGTCGTCCATGTCACCCGCCGAGAAGTGCAGCTTGCCGACGAGCTTCGAGCCGATCGTCGGCCACATCTTCTCGGCGTACGCCCGCAGATCGTAGCCGTGATCGCGCATGTAGTTCGCGACGTTGTGATCGATCGTACCAGTGAGCTTGTTCCAGAGCGGAACAGGATAGCCGTCTTCGCCCACCGGTCCGTAGATCGCCTCCCACGCTTCGAGCTGATACGCCGATCGGCCGCGCGTGCCGAGCACTTCCTCGAAGCGGCTCAGCGATCGCGTGGTGATGATCGTCTGGCCGTCGACCGTGCGCTGGAAGCCGCGTTCGACCGACGTGAATGGTCCGGTCGCAACCGCGAACGCGTTCGTGTCCGAGTAGATGTTGGTCATCATGTAGCGCGTGAAGTCGATCGGATCGGGTTGGAAGATCCACGCGCCGCCGAAGAACTCGGGGTGCTGCAGCTGCATAGCGAGCGATTGCCAGCCACTCGTCGACGCGCCCTCGAGCTGGCGTCCGTACGGTTTGCGAATGATGCGGAAGTGTTCCTCGAGATACGGAATCACTTCCTGCACGATCGCATCGCCATACGGACCGTTGTTCACTGAATTGACGGAGTACGAATCGGGAAAGTACGGCGTCTGTTGCTCGACGCTGATCGCGATCACGCGCGGATAGTTGTCGCCGTTCCACGCCTGATATGTCGCGTAGCCACTCGACAGTCCCGTCGCAGGATTCACTGCGTTCGGATCGCCATTGCGCGGTGGCGTCGTCGAGAACGACAACGGCGCCTGACCGTGGCCGAGTGTGTAGACGCTCGGGTAATACGTGTTCGGATGCTCGGCGTAGCCTTTCGGCAGCAGCACGTGGGCGTGGACGAAGATCGGGCGACCCCAGAACTTCGTGAGCATCGCGCTCTGAACCGACACGTGCTTGATCCACTCGGTGTCCTGCGGTTTTGCAGCAGGCGGAATGACGTGTGTGATCTCGATCTTGACCGTGCCGTCGGTTCCGACGTGAACGAGCTGCGGATCGCTGTACACGTTGCCCGGCGCGATGCTCAGGATGTCGATCGTGCCGTCGTTCAGATGCACCCAGATGTTCTTGCCGTCCGAGCGATGCGCGAGCTCATAGAGATGGATGACCGCTTGTGCGTAGTAGTCGCCGGCAGGAAGCTCAGCGAGCGCACTCGGCCATCCGAGCGAGGAGTTGTCGATGACCGCCGTTTGTCCGGGCTTCAGCTGATCGAGGTCGACGGCGAGCAGCGCGGGTCCTCGCGGCGAGAGCTGCAGACGCGGCTCGGGCTGATTGGTCTTTGAAAGAAACAGAACCAATCGACCGGTGATCGGCGCCGCGTGCGCGGCAGTGGAAAAGCTGATCTCGAATCGGGGTGTCACGGCGCGCGCGGTGACCGCTGGCGCGCCCATGAGCGCGACGACGGCCGCTGCTCGCAGGATGGGTGGGTGTCGCATCGAGGAGGGAGGGGATGGACTGGCGATGCCGCGCACGAAGCGCGCTAGCCAATGCTACCTTCTGTTTCGTGCCGAAGGAACCATCCACGTGACGGACCGCGCGCACGACCCCGGGGTCGAAGCGGCCGTCGAACGCGCCGATACCATCGAATCCGCTCCGCCCGTGCGGCGAGGCGCGGCCGAGATCCGCGTCGGGACCGCGGGATGGACCGATCGGACCCTCACGGCGCGCGGTGTCTTCTATCCGAACGATGTAAAGACACCGGAAGCGCGGCTGCGCTACTATGCGTCGCGCTTTTCGCTCGTCGAGGCCGACGCCGGTTTTTATGCGATTCCCGACCCGCTCAACTCGGAGCGATGGGTCGATCGAACGCCGCCGAATTTCACCTTCAACGTGAAAGCCCACGCGTTGATGACGGGCCACGCGACAGACGTCGCACGTTTGCCCCAGTCGATTCGCGACCTATTGCCGGAAGAGATCTCGCAGAAGGGGCGTGTGTACGCCAAGGATCTCCCGCAAGAAATCCGCGACGAGGTGTGGCGCCTGTTTCGACGCGCGGTCGAGCCGCTACACGAGGCGGGCAAGCTCGGCGCCGTGCTGCTTCAGTTTGCACCGTGGATCAGACCAGCCAAGCACACGCCGGCGATGCTCGCGCGTGTGCGAGAGCGAATGGGCGATCTACCGGTCGCGGTGGAGTTTCGGCATCCGAGCTGGCTCGAAGGGCGGCTGCGTGAGCGGCTGTGGGCGCAGCTGCGCGAGCAACGGCTGACGTACGTCGTTGCAGATGCGCCGCCCGGAACCCCGACGAGCCTTCCCATCGCTCCGGCCGTGACGACGCGCGATCTGGCAGTCGTGCGGCTTCACGGGCGCCGCAGCGAGCTCTGGGGCGCACGCGAAGCCACGGTACTCGAGAAGTACCGGTACCTCTACGACACGGATGAGCTCGAAGAATGGGTCACGCTGATTCTCGAGCTCGCCGAACAGGCCGAGCGGATCCACGTCGTATTCAACAACTGCTATGCGAACTATGGAACGACGAACGCGCTCGAGATGGCAGGACTGATCGAGGCGACGTAAAGCGTTACGCGGCGAGAGGACTTGCAGGCATCCACACAGGCAGGCTCTTGATCTCGCCAACGCATTCGTACCGCGCCGGCGGGAAACCCGTCACACCGATCTCCAAGAGATCGCCCATGTGCACATCGACGTGATCCGCGAGGGAGTCCACTGCCTCGTGGAACGAGTCGCTCTCGATGATGCCCTCGTGGCGAGAATCGGAGCCGCTGAGGGCGAAGCAATATTTCAACATGGTATCACTCCCTCTGTCTTTCCCAAGTTTTACTACCCGGAACTGTGTTCCGCGTTGCATCGGCCGGATGCCGCTGGAGTCGCCTTGCTGCAGCGACTGGATCATGGGGCAGTATCGACTGTACTGTTGTACGTCAAAACCGACTCTCTCAGGCCAACGCTCCATGCGCCCAATCGTCGTCTTCGCGCTCGCCGTCGCAACATCTGTCGCCGGCGCTCAACAACGTCGCGTCATCACCTTCGAGGACTTCGCCGGCATGAAGGCGGTGAGCGACGCGCAGATCTCACCCGACGGAAAGTCCGTCCTGTACGCGGTCCGAACGACCGACATCGCCGGCAACACGCGATCAGCGGCGACGTTCATCGCTCCTGTTTCGGCAGGCGAGCCGCATCCATTTCCCTGCTGTGACGGGCCCAATGTGGCCGCCACTGAAGCGCGCTGGTCGCCGGATGGCAAGCACATCGCGTATGTCGCGGACGGTCAGCTCTGGATCGCCGACGCGAACGGGTTGGGACGCCATAAAATCACCAGCCTGAACGGCGGCGCGACCGGTCCAGTCTGGTCGCCGTCGGGCGATCGCATTGCGTTCACATCGTCGGTCTATCCCGAGTGCTCGACCGACGCATGCAACGTTGGCAAAGCGAAAACTACAGCGGATAGCAAGCTCAAGGCGCACGTCGCCGATCAGCTCATGTTCCGCCACTGGAATGCGTGGGACGATGGAACTCGGTCACACCTGTTCGTCGTTACCGCCGACGGCCGCCTGATCCGCGATCTCACCCCAGGCGCAAAGTACGACGTTCCTCCCGGGCCGTTCGGTGGAAGCGAAGGTTATGCGTGGTCGCCCGATGGTCGTGAGCTCACTTACACGGCGAAGAATCAGGGCCGCACGGACGCGTGGACAACCGACGTGAATCTGTACACGATCTCAGCCGAAGGCGGCGAGCCTTCCGTCATCACGCTCAGCAACAAGGGGGCGGACCAGAATCCTGTGTACTCGCCCGATGGCCGCTACATCGCTTACGCGTCGCAGGCGCGTGCTGCGTTCGAGTCGGATCGTTTTCGATTGATGCTCTACGATCGCACCGCGAAGCGGTCGACCGAGCTGCTCCCGACGTGGGATCGCAACGCGGACGCGTATTTCTGGGCGCCTGACTCGAAGTCGATCTACGTGCAGACCACTGACGCGGGTCGCGACAAGCTATATCGCTTCACGGTTCAGGCGACGCCGAGTACGCCGCAACTCATCGTGAGCGACCACAACAACACGGGCTTCACACTCTCTCGCGACGGTCACACCCTCGCGTGGCTTCGCGATGCCACGGAGTTTCCCGCCGAGGTGTACGCGGCATCGCTCGATGCGGCGACGACTGTGCCCGGACATGCGGTGACGCACTTGAACGACTTCCACGTGCGCCAGCTCTATTTGAATGGCGCCGAAGATTTCTGGTTCACCGGCGCGGCCGGCGCGAAAGTACAGGGCTTTCTCGTCAAGCCACCGAACTGGCAGCCGGGGAAGAAGTATCCGGCGATTCTGTTGATTCACGGCGGACCACAGGGCGCGTGGTTGGATCAGTGGCATGGCCGCTGGAATTATCAGATGTTCGCGGCCTCTGGCGCGGCGCTCATCATCATCAATCCGCGCGGCTCATTCGGCTACGGCCAGAAGTTCGTCGACGAGATCTCGAAGGATTGGGGCGGCAAGGTTTATACAGATCTCATGAATGGCGTGGACGCGGCGCTCAAGAACAATCCATGGATCGATCGCAACGCACTCGGCGCCGCGGGCGGGTCATACGGCGGCTACATGGTGAACTGGATCGCGGGACACACGACGCGCTTCAAGGCGCTCGTCACGCACGCGGGTCCGTTCAATCTCGAGAACATGGCAACGGCGACCGAAGAGCTCTGGTTCCCGGATTGGGAGTACGGCGGCCCGATCTGGGATCCAAAGGCGATGGCATCGCAGTACCGTGTGTACTCGCCGCATCTCTTCGTGAAGAACTTCAAGACGCCGACGCTCGTGACGGGCGGCGAGCTCGATTATCGCGTGCCGTACACGGAAGATCTGTCGATGTTCACGTCGCTGCAGCGAATGAACGTGCCGAGTCGATTGATCATCTTTCCTGATGAAGGCCACTGGATCGGCAAGCCGCAGAACCAGCGATTGTGGTGGAGCGAAGTGCAGGGCTGGTTCACAAAATACTTGGAAGGAAAGCTGTCATCCTGAGCGAAGACGATGTCATCCCGAGCGCAGCGAGGGATCTGCACCTCGACCGAAGTGCAGATCCCTCGCTGTAGCTCGGGATGACAGTCCCTTCGCCCGGCGCGGCCGCCTACGTCCCGGATCGAACCTCGAGGCGATAACGACCGTGCGACGACAAGCCTGCCGCCGTCGAACCAGTGACCGTCACATAGTAGATGCCCGGCGTGAGCTGCGCGGTCACGCGTGAGCAGAAGTGACCAGTCGTCGAGTTGAAGTTGTCATTCGAGCCCACGACCGTTCCGGCCTGCGACGCTACGCGAAGGAACGTATCGAGCTCGATGCCGAGGCCGCACGATCCGACGAGACCCGACGTTTCGAACGTATAGTTGCCCGCCGCGGGAATCGTGACGCTGTAGACGTCGCCCGCATCCGGCGGCGTGACCGTGCCAATCACGTAGCTGCCGACGCTCAGCAGATTCGCGTGCGCAGCGTCGTCGTTCGGTTCAACCTCGGTGGGCAAGCCGAGTGGAATCGAGACAGACTGCGAGTTGTTGTTGACGTTGAAGACCGTCGGAGCGCCCGCGCCGCCAGCCCATCCGAAGCGCCGACCCGGGACTCCGATCTGGCCATCGCCGCTTTCATCGTCGCCAGCCTGGAGATAGTACGCTCCGTTCGCGACGCGCGAGAACGAGAAGCCGCCGCCGCCATTTACCGTCGCCGTACGGCTGACTGTACCGGTCGTCGCATCGATGAGGCGAACAGCCGTCGCGTGCGGGGGACCATTCTGCTGCGTCAGACTGTTGTACGCGTCGACGATGCCCCAACCGTATGTATCGCTGCGCGACGCGCCCACCGGGCGCGTTGCGAACTGCTCGATGCGTGAGCGAAGCTGCGTCGCTGTGAGTGTAGGCGTCTGCGCGAGCAGTAGCGCCGCGACACCAGAGACGTAGGGCGCCGACGCCGACGTGCCGTATCCGAAGAGATACGTCGCCTTCCCCGCGGTGAAATCCCACCCGGGGCCAAGAATACCGCCGCCGCCATTGTCATCGAGACGGAAGTCGCCGCCCGGTGCAGACACCGACAGGAACGTGCCGGCATTCGAGTATGTGGCGAGCGTTCCGTCCATTCCGACCGCGGCGACTCCCATCACGTTGGGATAGGCCGCTGGATACGAAGGAAAATCGAGTCCATCGTTGCCCGCCGACGCGATGATCAATGATCCGGCAGCCGCGGCCGCGTTGATCGCCGTTCGCATCGTGTTGCTCGACGACGGTCCGCCGAGGCTCATGTTGATGATTTGCGCAGCCGACGGCGCTTGCACCGGCAACGTGTCCTTGCCAGTCGCTGGCAAACCCGCGGCGTACAGAATGCCCTGGGCGATATCGAAATTGGTGCCGTCCCCCGTAATGCCGAGCACACGGATCGGGCGGATCTTCACATTCCAATTCACGCCAGTTGGACCGGAGCCGTCGTTGCCGGCGGAGCCGATGATGCCTGCGGTCCACAGTCCATGATCGCCGAGGTCGTTGTGCGCCCAGCAGCCATCGAGGTCGTCGAACAGCAGATCATCGGGATCGGTCGGATCGGGATCGGGGCCGTCACCGTCTCCCTCGATCGTCGTGAACGTGCCGCCGTCGCAGAGCGATTCTGTCGTGCCGAATCCCACCTGCGAGACGAAGTCGTAGCCGTCGGTCGTGAGATTCGGCGCGACATCAGGGTCGTCGAAGCGTATGCCCATGTCGACACTCGCGACGATCACGTTCGAGCTGCCTGTCGTGACACTCCAAGCGCGCGGCAGATCGATCATCGCCGACGGCCAGAGCTGCTGATAGAAGCGCGGGTCATTCGGCAGTTTGCCAACGACATTGCGCGCCGGTGCGCTCGGGCCGGACGCTGCGGACGCCGCTGTCTCGAGGAACTTCGTCGACATCGGACGCGGCGCGCCGTCGCGAATCGAAACGATCTCGTCGCGCTCGACCCAGGCAACGCTCGGGTCTTGGCTCAGCTGCGCCATGACGTCGGCGATGCGCGTCGTGTCGTCGACGCGAACGCGCGCGGCGGCCATCACGGGCGACACTTCCGCGTGGCTGATCGGAACGGACTTCGCGAGGACGGCAATCTGCTGCCGCATTCGGGTCATCGCGGCTCGCGCGGTGGGCATCGAGCGGTAGCTCATCGAAGCCGCGGCGCCGATGCCGATCACGCCGGTGTTGAAACCGATGATGATGCGATTGGTCGAGGGACGACGTGTCACCGTGCGTGGCGCCAGCGATCGAGCACCGCGCGTGGGAATGCGCGAGAAGGTCGCGAATGGTGTCGACACCGCCGCGCTCACCGTGCCGCTGATCGTCGCGCCATTCCCCGCGACAAATGCGACCGATGCGCCATTGACCTGCGCCGACGTCACCGTGACGACCTGTGTTCCGACGGCCGGTCCGAGCGTCCATTTCACGGACGACTTGCCGTCGTTGTCGGTGGTCGTCGCGGCCGCGGAGAGCGTGCCGCCACCGCTCGCGGTCCACGTCAGCGCGACGCCGGAGACAGATTTGTTTGCCGCGTCGAATACCTGCACGACGAGCGAGGAATCGAGCGGCGCCGAGACATCGCCGGACTGATTCGCTCCGGAGACGACTTTGATCGTCGTGGGGGAGTGCGAAATCGACGTCGAATCCTTACAGCCGGCAGCGAGGAGCACCGCGACGGCAGCCGCGGCTGAAGCGAAGCGAACGGACATTCGGCGCACCACCGGTGATGAGAGTATTGAAAAGAACGCAGCAGACGCGGAGAGACGGACGCTGAACCTGGGACGGCGATCACTCGCCGTAGGGAACCCAGATGTTCTTGACGTGTGTTGCCGCGCGGAGGAACTCTCGCCCTTCAGCATCGACAGGGTCGAGCCAATCGCGATCGTGCCACGTCGCCCACGTGCGCTTCATGTTCGACGCCGAGGCCAACTCGACCGCCTTCACACCCTCGCGCGTGCCGAAGTACCACACGGCTTCGACATCGTCGTGTTCCGCGAGGACTTTCGCGAGCGCCTCTCGATCGCCGGTCACGATGTTGATGACGCCATCGGGAACGTCCGACGTTTCGAGCACGCCATAAAAATCCGTCGCAGCGAGTGGGTGGGTCTGCGACGGAATGACAATGGTCGTGTTGCCCGTCGCTACTGCCGGCGCGACGAGTGAGATCAATCCAAGGAGCGGAAACTCGTCTGGACAGGCGAGTCCCATCACGCCGATCGGTTCATTCATGGCGATGGAGACGCCGCGAATCGGCACGCTATGCACCGCGCCGTCGTACTTGTCAGCCCACGCGCCATATGTGAACAAGCGCGAGATGGACGCCTCGACTTCCTGGCGTGCGCGCTTCGCGCCGCAGGCGGTCATTGCATCGATACGTTGCGCGAGCTCCGTCGCGCGCGCCGACAGATTCTCCGCGATGTAGTAGAGGATTTGCCCGCGGTTGTGTCCCGTCGCGCGCGCCCAACCCCCAGCGGCTTTATGCGCCGCTTCGACGGCGTTGCGGATGTCCTTGCGATTGCCTTCCGGCGATTCGCCAACGAGCTCACCGGACGGTGAGAAGATGCGGCGCGTGTAGCCCTGGTCGGGGCGGGTTTGTTTGCCGCCGATGAAGAGCTTGGGGGTGCGGTCGATTGAGGGAAGAGGGAAGGGGGAAGCGGGAAGAGGGGGGACGGGGTGAGCGGGACGGGGGGCCTCGGAGGCTGCGATGCGTTTCGCCTTGCCCCCATCCCTCGAACCTCTTCCCCCCTCTTCCCGCTTCCCTCTTCCCTCTTCCCTCTTCAGGTATTCCCACATCCCCTCTCTACCACCCTCTCTCCCAAATCCACTCTCTCGATAGCCGCCAAAACCGGCGGCTGCGTCGAAGAGATTCGTGGAGTTGATCCACACCACGCCCGCTTTGATTTTCGGCGCGATGTCGAGCGCGAGATTGATGCTCTCGGTCCAGACGCTCGCCGCGAGGCCGTAGGGCGTGTTGTTCGCCAGCGCGACCGACTCTTCCGGCGTTCGGAAGGTCATCGTCACGAGCACTGGCCCGAAGATCTCCACCTGCGCGATGGTCGACGAGGGTTGGACATCGGTGAAGAGCGTCGGCGGATAGAAGCTGCCCTCGGTAGGACAGGCCCACGACGGCTGCCACATCGTGGCTCCCTCACCGACACCAGTCTCGACCAACCCCCTGATTCGCTCGAGCTGCACCGGCGCGACGATGGCGCCCATGTCGACGGCTTTGTCGAGCGGTGAGCCGATACGCAGTTTTTCCATGCGCGCGCGCAGCTTCGCGACGAGACGATCGGCGATGCCTTCCTGCACGAGCAGCCGCGAACCGGCGCAGCACACCTGTCCCTGATTGAACCAGATCGCGTCGACGACGCCTTCGACGACGCTGTCGAGATCCGCGTCGTCGTAGACGATGAACGGACTCTTTCCGCCGAGCTCGAGGCTCAACTTTTTGCCGGAGCCGGCGGTCGCCTTCCGAATGATTCGGCCCACTTCCGTCGATCCCGTGAACGCGATCTTGTCGACGTCGGGATGGTTGACGATCGCCGCGCCGGTTTCACCGTGACCATTCACGATGTTGATCACGCCCTTCGGAATTCCCGCTTCGTGCGCGATCTCGGCGAACGCGAGCGCCGTGAGCGGCGTGAACTCCGCCGGCTTCAAGACGAGCGTGTTTCCACCGGCGAGCGCGGGCGCGATTTTCCACGCCAGCATGAGCAGCGGGAAGTTCCACGGAATGATCTGGCCCACCACGCCGATTGGTCCGTAGCCGGGGAACTCCGTCTCGATGAGCTGTGCCCAGCCCGCGTGATGATAGAAGTGTCGCGCCACGAGTGGCACGTCGATGTCGCGCGTCTCGCGGATCGACTTGCCATTGTCCATGCTCTCGAGCACAGCCAGGAGTCGCGAATGCTTCTGCACACCGCGCGCTAAGGCATACATGTGGCGCGCTCGCGCGTGCGGCGACAGCGCCTTCCACGCCGGAAATGCCGCGCGCGCCGCGGCAACCGCGGCGTCGACATCGGCGTTCGTGCCGTTCGTGACGCGCGCGATGACCTTGTTCGTCGCCGGATTGATGGCGTCGAACAACGCACCGGGCTCCGTGAAGGCGCCGTTGATATAATGGCCAAACGCACGGTCGTGCTTCGCGATCCAGGAGAGCACTTCCTTGTCGCTCTCCGGCGCGGGGCCGTACTCCATCGTTTCGAAAATTTCGGCGACTGTGGCCATCAGGGCATTGGCTGCCGGTGCGCGGCCGCATACCGGCCGGTGACGAAGTGCTCGAGCTGGCGCTCGATGTCGGTCAACAATGCGCTCGCGCCGAAGCGGAACAGATCGGGCTTGAGCCAGCGATCACCCAATTCCTCTTTCATGAGATAGAGGAATTCTAATGAGCCTTTGGCCGTTCGAATACCACCAGCGGGCTTGAATCCGACCGCATAGCCAGTCTGGTCGAAGTACTCCCGGATCATTCGACACATCACCACCCCGAACGGGATGGTGGCGTTCACGCCCTCCTTCCCCGTCGACGTCTTGATGAAGTCCGCCCCGGCCTGCATTGCGACCATGCTCGCGCGCGCCACATTGCCGAGCGTCGCAAGCTCGCCCGTGGCGAGGATGGCTTTCATGTGCGCGTCACCGCACGCGTCGCGAAAGCGACGAACTTCGTCATAGAGCGCTTCGTAGTTGCCGGTCAGCACGTGCGCGCGCGTAATAACGATATCGATTTCTTTGGCACCCGCCGCCACGGACGCATGG
>Ga0070679_100006600_pt1 | contig 10811 bp, 9 predicted proteins | sample KBSC63BmetaG_FD_65652 | JGI IMG/M metagenome (GOLD analysis project Ga0070679, IMG submission 65652) | Corn rhizosphere microbial communities from Kellogg Biological Station, Michigan, USA - KBS C6-3B metaG | ecosystem: Host-associated > Plants > Roots > Rhizosphere | place: USA: Michigan... | reverse complement strand
GTCCGGCCAGCCTTGACGAGCTGGTCGGCCAGGAGCACCTGCTGGCGCCGGGCGCGCCGCTGCGCCAGCTGGTGACCGGTGACTCGCCGATGTCGGTGATCCTCTGGGGCCCGCCGGGCAGCGGCAAGACCACGATCGCGCACCTGGTGGCGCACGCGTCCGACCGGCGGTTCGTGGCCATGTCCGCGCTGTCGGCCGGCGTCAAGGACGTCCGGGCGGTGATCGACGAGGCGCGCCGGGTACGCCGTACCGGCGGCACCCCGACCGTGCTGTTCATCGACGAGGTGCACCGCTTCAGCAAGACCCAGCAGGACTCCCTGCTCGCCGCCGTGGAGGATCGCACGGTCACGCTGCTCGCGGCCACCACGGAGAACCCGTACTTCTCGGTCATCTCGCCGCTGCTGTCCCGCTGCGTACTGCTCACCCTCCGCCCGCTGGGCGACGAGGCGGTACGGGCGCTGGTCCAGCGGGCGCTGGCCGACGAGCGCGGGCTGGCCGGCGCGGTGAAGCTGGCCGGCGACGCCGAGGACCACCTGGTGCGGCTGGCGTCTGGCGACGTGCGCAAGGCGCTGACCGCGCTGGAGGCGGCCGCGGCGTCGGCGCTTGCCCTGGGCGTCACGCAGATCGACCTGGCCACCGCGGAGAAGGCCGTGGACGTGGCGGCCGTGCGGTACGACCGGGACGGCGACGCGCACTACGACGTGATCAGCGCCTTTATCAAGAGCATGCGCGGCTCCGACGTGGACGCCTCGCTGCACTGGCTGGCCCGGATGCTGGTGGCCGGCGAGGACCCCCGGTTCATCGCCCGCCGGCTGGTGATCTTCGCGAGCGAGGACATCGGCATGGCCGATCCCACCGCGCTGCAGACCGCGACCGCGGCGGCCGCAGCCGTGGCGCTCATCGGGCTGCCCGAGGCGCAACTCAACCTGGCTCAGGCCGTGGTACACCTGGCCAGCGCGCCGAAGTCCAACGCGGTGATGGCGGCGCTGTCGGCCGCGATGGCCGACGTGCGCGCCGGCAAGGCAGGTCCGGTACCGCCGCACCTGCGGGACGCGCACTATCCCGGCTCACGTGGACTCGGGCACGGCGCGGGGTACCGGTACCCGCACGACGACCCGCGTGGCGTGGTCACCCAGCAGTACCCACCGGACGACCTGGTCGGCGCGGACTACTACCGGCCCGGTCAGCACGGTGCGGAGCGGGCGGTCGCCGAGCGGCTGCCGAGGCTGCGCCGGGTGGTCCGCGGCGGTCCAGGCGAGGAGGACGACCAGTGACCGATCAGCAGCAACCCGGGCGCGGCAGACGCCGGGGCCAGGGCGACCGCGAGGCGGAGCCCACCGAGGAGCTGGGCTGGATCGCCGACCTGCGCAGCGCGCGCGACTCCCACGCCGACCTCGGCCCCGGCGACGACGGGGACGAGTCCGCTCCGGCCCCGCAGGGCAGGGCTGGCCGGCGCCGCTCGGCCGACCCGACGACGGGGTCGCGTCGCCCGGCCGCGCCCGTGTCGAGCCCGCCGGCGGGAACACCGGCGGCACGCCCGGCGCCCGGGCAGGGTGCCCGCCCGGGCCCGGCCCAGCCCCCGCGGTCCGGGCAGCCGCCCGCCGCCCCGCTCCCGCGTCCGGCATCGGGCCCACCCGCGCCGACCCCACGCTCCGCGCCGCCCGTCCAGGGTGGACAGTCGGCCCCGCTCCCGCGACCGGCATCGGGCCCGCCGGCGCCAGCCCCACGCTCCGCACCGCCCGCCCAGTCGGCTCCCCAGCAGCCGACCCGGCGCCAGGGCCTGGGCAGCCGGTTCGTGTCCATGCGCGGGGTACGCGGAAACACCGGCGCGCAGCCCGTGGTACCGCCGCCCGCACCGACCTCGGTACCGCCCTCGGCGCCCACCTCGGGGCAGCCGGCGCGTACCAGCCGGTCCGCCCCGCCGCCGGTCATCCCCGGTCCGGCAGCCGTCCCCCCGCCACCGGGCGTGGCGATGCCGGGCCGGCCGTCGGGTCCGGTACCCCGGCAGCCCGCTCAGCAGCGGCCGCCGGTACCGCAGCGCCCGTGGCATGACCTGACCACGGACGAGAAGAACGCGATGCCGGTGCACGGACCGTCCCGCCCGCCGGCAGCCCCCGCCGCCGGGGATCTCCGGCACGGCGATCCGAGGCACGGCGATCCCCGGCACGGGGGGACGGACGGGCCGCGGCACCGCACCGGTGAGCAGCCTCGCGTGCGCGGTACCGAGGGGCCACGGCACCGTACCGGCGAGCAGTCGGCGGTACGCCCGGACCGACCCGGCTGGTCCGGCGGGGAGCCCCCGCGAGCGGCCGCACCACCGCGTACCCCCGGCGGTCCGGGGATCCCGCACGGTCCGGTGATCCCTGGGGGCCCGGTGATCCCTGGCGGTCCGCCGGTCGCCGGTCCCCACCGGGGCGAGCCGCCACGCATGGAGCCGCCGGGCCGCGCCGGGGCGCCGGCTGGTCCGCACCGTCCGGAGGCGGCCTCCGGGTCGTGGCGGGGCGGCCGTGAGCCCGGTGAGGAGCGCCCCGACGCGCCCGCCGGCTACCTGCCGGACGACTCCCAGCGGCTACGGCTGATCGCCCTGGTCGGGCTCGTCATGGTGCTGCTGGTGGCCCTGCCGCTGTTCCTGCTCATCCGCGACTCGGCCAGGGACCCGGTCATCTCCAACCTGAACTCGCTCTCGCTGCCCGGCTGGGCCGCGGTCGGGCACCAGGACCAGACCACCGGTAGCCGTTGGTGCATCCAGACCTGCCGGTGGCACGAGCGCACCTGGCGGTCCACCAAGGCGCCCGCGGACACCGACCAGGCGTACCGGTCGGCGCTGTCCGCGGCCGGCTGGAGCCCGCTGGCGACCCGCTGCCCGGCCTCCCCCGGCGGCGGCAAGTACTCCTGCTGGCAACGCGAGCAGGACCGGCTGGACCTGTGGACGAGGGACGCGGTCTGCGGGCTGGCCGGCGTGGCCCCGTCGCCTGGCTCCTCGGCGCCGTCCGTGGCACCGTCACCGTCCGGCCCGGACGTCCTGCCGCTGCCGGTACCGTCCGCGTCGGGGCCGCCGCCGACGTGCCCCGGTTCCCTGGTGACGGCGAAGGTGGCCCCGGTGAACGACCCCAACTGGCAGAACCAGTAACCGTCCGAAGTGTGCACGGGTGTCACGCACGGTACTGTCTGCCCGTTGGCGCAAAATGATCCTTCGTCATTTCTGCGTGGCCGCCGGCTCGGGGCAAACCGGCTCAGGGGCAAAGAGAGGAGACTGGCGTGCACCCAGGAGAGGTCGCGGCACTGATCGCCGCGGGCGCGTTCGTCATGCTGGTCCTGATTCTGGCGGTACCGATCCTGCGGCTGCGGCACACTGTGGACGCGGCGACCCGGGCGATCAACGAGGTGACCGACCGCACGTCGCCGCTGCTGGGCGACGTGGACGCCACGATCAAGGGGGTCAACGAGGCGCTCGGCCAGGTGCACACCACGCTCGACGGGGTGAACCTGCAACTGGAGCGGCTGGACAGCATCACCGGGCACGCGCAGACCGTCACCGCCAACGTCGCTAACCTGTCCACCGTGGTGACCTCGGCCGCGTCCAGCCCGCTGGTGCGGGCGGCGTCGTTGACCTATGGCGTGCGGAAGGCGTTGGCCAACCGGCGTAAGGCCGACGAGGAGGCCGAGGTCAGGGCCAAGCTCAAGGAACAGCGCAGGGCCGCGCGGCGCGGCTCCCGGTAGGAGTGCATCGGCTCCCCGTAGAAGTGGATGGACTATGAAACGTCTGCTGTGGCTCGGCGTCGGACTGGCCGTGGGCGCGCTCGTGGTGCGCGCCGTCTCGAAGCGGGCCAGAGCGTTCACCCCTGAGGGGATCGCCGCGTCGGCGCGGGAAAGCGCTGGCGGCCTGGTCGCGCAGGTCCGTAGCTTTGTTGATGACGTACGCGAGGGCATGCACGAGCGCGAGGACGAGATCCACGCGGCGTTCGCCGACGGCGTGCTGCTGGACGAGGACCACCTTGGGGGCGATGACCGGTTCGACCTGGACCGGGAGGAAGGAAGCTACCGCTGATGAGAACCGCCGAGATCAAGCGACGGTTTCTGGCGTTCTTCGAGGCGAACGGGCACACGGTCGTACCAAGCGCACCGCTGCCCGCGATTGACGACCCGAACCTGCTGTTCGTCAACGCCGGCATGGTGCAGTTCGTGCCGTACTTCCTGGGCCAGGTCGCCCCGCCGTTCCCGCGCGCGACGAGCGTGCAGAAGGTGATCCGCACCCCGGACATCGACGAGGTCGGCAAGACCAGCCGGCACGGCACCTTCTTCCAGATGAACGGCAACTTCTCCTTCGGGGACTACTTCAAGGAGCGGGCCATCGCGCTGGCCTGGGAGCTGATCACCAAGCCGGTCGCCGACGGCGGCTTCGGCCTGGACGGCGACCGGCTCTGGGCGACGGTCTACCTGGACGACGACGAGGCGATCGACATCTGGCACCGGCAGGTCGGGCTGCCGCTGGACCGCATCGTGCGCCGGGGCAAGAAGGACAACTTCTGGTCGATGGGCATCCCCGGCCCGTGCGGACCCTGCTCCGAGCTGTACCTCGACCGCGGCCCCGAGTACGGCAAGGAGGGTGGCCCCGAGGTCGACGAGGACCGGTACATGGAGTTCTGGAACCTCGTCTTCATGCAGTACGAGCGGGGACCGGGCTCGGACAAGGAGAACTACCCGATCCTCGGTGAACTGCCGGCCAAGAACATCGACACCGGCATGGGTCTGGAGCGGATGGCATCGATCCTGCAGGGCGTCGACAACCTGTACGAGATCGACGAGGTACGCCCGATCCTGGACCGGGCGGCGGAGATGACCGGCAAGGTCTACGGCGCGCACTCGGGCCACGCGGCCAACCAGTCGCACCCGGACGACGTGCGGCTGCGCGTCATCGCCGACCACGTGCGTACCGCGCTGATGCTCATCGGGGACGGGGTCATCCCGGCCAACGACGGGCGCGGGTACGTGCTGCGGCGGATCCTGCGCCGGGCGATCCGCGCGGTACGGCTGCTGGGCTGGAACGCGGCGGCCCTGCCCGAGCTGCTGCCGGTGGCCCGCGACTGCATGGCGCCGTCCTACCCCGAGCTGGCCGAGGACTACGAGCGGATCAGCCAGTACGCGTACGGCGAGGAGGAGGCGTTCCTGGCCACGCTGCGCCAGGGCACGGTGATCCTCGACCAGGCGATGACGGAGACCAAGCGGGCGGGCGGCTCGCAGCTGTCCGGCGACAAGGCCTTCGCGCTGCACGACACCTACGGCTTCCCGATCGACCTGACCCTGGAGATCGCGGAGGAGCAGGGGCTGTCGGTCGACCAGGACGAGTTCGCCCGGCTGATGACCGAGCAGCGCCGCCGGGCCAAGGCCGACGCGCAGGCGCGCAAGACCGGGCACGCGGACCTGTCGGCATACCGCGAGGTACTCGAGGCGGGCGGCAAGGTCGACTTCACGGGGTACCACGAGGTGTCCCGCTCCAGCCGCGTCCGCGCGCTGCTGTCCGGCGGCAACGGCCTGGCCGCGGCGCAGGAGGGTGAGACCGTCGAGCTGGTGCTCGACGCGACCCCGTTCTACGCCGAGGGCGGCGGCCAGCAGCCGGACCTGGGCACGATCACCGTGGGCGGCGGGCAGTTCGAGGTACTCGACGTGCAGTCGCCGGTACCGGGCCTGATCATCCACCGGGGCCGGGTACTGCGCGGCGAGCTGCAGGTCGGCGAGGACGCGTACGCCGAGATCGACGTGTCGCGGCGCCGGGCGATCTCCCGGGCGCACACGGCGACCCACCTGGTGCACCAGACGATGCGCCACTTCCTCGGCGAGTCGGCGACCCAGGCCGGTTCGCTCAACGCGCCCGGGCGGCTGCGGTTCGACTTCAACACCCCCGGGCCGGTACCGGCGTCCGTGCTGCACGACGTCGAGGCGCAGGTCAACGAGGTGCTGATGAGCGACCTGGAGGTCCACGCGTTCATCACCTCGCTGGCCGAGGCGAAGGCGCTGGGCGCGGTGGCCCTGTTCGGCGAGAAGTACGGCGACGAGGTCCGCGTCGTCGAGGTCGGCGACTACGCCCGGGAGCTGTGCGGCGGTACCCACGCGGCCCGCTCGGGGCAGCTGGGCCTCGTCAAGATCCTGCACGAGGCGTCGATCGGCTCCGGCGTGCGCCGGGTCGAGGCTCTCGTCGGTACCGACGCGTTCGACTTCCTGGCCCGCGAGCACCTGCTGGTGTCCCGGCTCGCCGAGCTGTTCCGGGTACCCAACGACCAGGTCGCCGAGCGCGTCGAGAACACCGTGTCCGCGCTGCGGGACGCGGAGAAGGAGCTGGAGAAGCTGCGCGCGGCGATGGTGATGGGCAACGCGTCCGGGCTCGCCGAGTCGGCGCGGGACGTCGCCGGGGTCGCGTTCGTGGGTACCGAGGTTCCGCCCGGTACCGGCGCCAACGACGTGCGTACCCTCGCGCAGGAGATCCGCGGCCGGATCCCGGCGGCGCACCCGGCGGTCGTCGCGGTGGCGGCCCGGTCCGGTGGGAAGGCGTCCCTGGTGGTGGCCGTGAACGGCGCCGGCCGGGACCGCGGCCTGTCGGCGAGCGAGCTGGTCAAGGGCGCGCTGTCCGGCCGCGGCGGCGGCAACGCCGACCTGGCCCAGGGCGGCGGTGTCCCGGAGTCGGACGCGCCGAAGCTCCTGGCGGCGGTCGAGGCGCTGATTGCCCGCTGATCGTGACGAGCACCCCGGCGGCGGGGCCCCGGGCGGCGCGCCCGGCACCGGTGGTCCCGCCCGTGGTGTCCGCTTAGGAGTCGATGTCGGCAAGGTCAGAGTTGGCGTTTCCCGTAGCGACCCCGACGGGATCCTCGCCACCCCGCTGACCACTCTGCGCCGCGATCTGACCAACGCCGAACCGGCTGATATCGCGGCACTCGCCGCATTGGTGACGGAGTACGAGGCGGTCGAGATCATCGTCGGCCTGCCGGTGACTCTGGCCGGTACCGAGGGCCTCGCCGCCAGCGACGCCCGGGGCTACGCAGAGTCACTGGCGCGCGCCGTACAGCCAGTTCCCGTACGGTTGGCGGACGAAAGGATGACCACGGTCGTCGCCTCCCGTAGGCTGTCCGAGCGAGGCGTCCGGGGAAGGCGTCATCGAGCAGTTGTCGACCAGGTGGCCGCTGTGGAGATCCTGCAGGGCTGGCTCGACAACCAGCGGAGGCGGATGTAGATGATCGACGACCTGGACCTGTCGTTCGAGGACGATTATGACCGGGGTCGGCATCGTCGCAGGCGTGGCGGTGGCAAGGCTGTCCAGAAGCGCCCGCGGCGCCGGGGCCGGTCGTTCTTCGCATTAGTCCTCGTGCTGATCCTGCTGGGCGGGCTCGCCGGAGGCGGTTGGTACGGGTTCACCAAGGTCCGTGGCTACTTCGCCGTTCAGGACTACCCCGGCGCCGGTACCGGCGAGGTGAACGTCGAGGTCAAGGCCGGCGACGGCGGTACGGACATCGCCAACGCGCTGGTCACCGGCGACGTGGTGCACAGCGCCAAGGCGTTCATCAACGCGTACAACGAGAACCCCAACTCCCAGAAGGTCGAGCCGGGGCTCTACAAGCTGCACCACCACATGAAGGCCTCGCTGGCGATGGACGCCCTGCTGGCCCGGGACGCGGACGGCCGGCTGCTCAACAAGGCGTCCAATACGGTCACCCTGGCCGAGGGCCTGATCTCGTTGCAGATCTTCGAGAAGCTCTCCCAGGCAACCAAGATCCCGGTCGACGACTTCAAGAACGCCGCCAAGGATCCGGTCGCGCTGGGCGTACCCGACTGGTGGTTCAAGCGTCAGGACGGCAAGCCGGTCACCCCGTCGATCGAGGGCTTCCTGTACCCGGCGACGTACGAGTTCGACCCCGGTACCGACGCGACCACGATCCTCAAGAAGATGGTCTCGCAGTTCCTCACCGTCACCGGGGACCTCAAGTTCGCCGATACGGTCCAGGGTCCGACGTTGAGCATCTCGCCGTACGAGGCGCTGATCGCCGCGTCGATCACCCAGGTCGAGGCGAAGTTCGCCACGGACATGCCGGGCGTGGCGCGGGTGCTCTACAACCGCGCGTACAAGAACTTCGCCGGCAACTCCCTGGGCCTGGACAGCACGGTCGACTACTGGCTGCGGGTCACCGGCAAGGAGCCGCTGGACTCCGGACAGATCAGCACCCAGCTCATGCACGACCCGACCAACCCGTACAACACCTACGACAAGCCCGGCCTGCCGCCCGGCCCGATCAGCAACCCGGGCAAGGAGGCGCTGAGCGCGGCGATGTCGGCACCGAAGTCGGACTTCTACTACTTCCTGGCCATCGACAAGGACGGGCACACCGCGTTCGCCACGACGTACTCCGACTTCTGCGCGAAGACCCGCCAGGCCAAGGCCAACGGCGTCTCGATCGGTGTCTGCAACGGATGAGCACCGGGCGGCGCGCGGCGGTGCTGGGCAAGCCGATCGCCCACTCGCTGTCGCCAGTGCTGCACAACAGCGGGTACGCGGCGGCGGGGCTGGTCGACTGGCGGTACACGGCGATCGAGTGCGCCGAGGCTGAACTGGCCGACCTGCTGACCCGGCTGGGCCCGGAGTGGGCGGGGCTGTCGCTGACCATGCCACTCAAGGAGGTCGCGCTCGCGGTGGCCGACGAGGTCACCCCGGTCGCCGAGGCGCTGGGCGCGGCCAACACGCTCGTCCGGGGTCCGCGCGGGTGGCTGGCGGAGAACACCGACGCGCCCGGAATGGTCGACGCGCTGGCCGAGGTCTCGGTGTCCACAGTGGACACCGTGGCGGTGCTCGGTGCCGGCGGTACCGCGCGGGCGGCGCTGGCCGCCGCGGCCCGGCTGGGCGCCGCCTCGGTCGACGTCTACGCCCGGCGCGTCGAGGCCGTGGCACAGCTGCGTCCGGTGGCGGACCGGCTCGGGCTGGGACTGTCCCATGTGGACTTCGGCGAGGCGGCCCGGTGCGGCGCCGCGGATCTGGTCATCTCGACGGTACCCAAGGGGGTCGCCGACACGGTGGTCGTCGACTGGCGGCCGGGCGCGGTGCTGTTCGACGCGATCTACGACCCGTGGCCCACCCCGCTGGCCGCCGCGGCACAGGCCGCCGGTGCCCGGATCGTGTCCGGCCTCGACCTGCTGCTGACCCAGGCGGTGCACCAGTTCCGGCTGTTCACCGGGGTACCGGCGCCGGTCGCCGCGATGCGGACCGCACTGTGGGAGGCGGCCGCCCGGCGGTAGCGGGGCCCTTCCGCCGTGCCAAACTGGCCGGATGGTGTTGCGCTGGTTGACCGCGGGGGAGTCGCACGGTCCCGCACTGGTCGCGGTCCTCGACGGGGTACCCGCCGGGGTCGAGCTGACCAGCGCGGAGATCGCCCACGAGCTGGGCCGCCGCCGGTTGGGGTACGGGCGGGGCGCCCGGATGTCCTTCGAGCAGGACGAGGTCGAGGTCGTCGGCGGCCTGCGCCACGGACGGACGCTGGGCAGCCCGGTGGCGATCCGGGTCGGCAACAGCGAGTGGCCGAAGTGGCAGACGGTCATGGCCGCCGACCCGGTGGACCCCGAGTTGCTGGCCAGCCAGGCGCGCAACGCCCCGCTCACCCGACCCCGCCCCGGCCACGCGGACCTGGCCGGCATGCAGAAGTACGGGCACACCGACGCCCGGCCGATCCTGGAGCGCGCGAGCGCCCGGGAGACGGCCGCGCGGGTGGCCGTGGGTACCGTCGCCAAGGCCTTCGTGCGCCAGGCGCTGGGCATCGAGATCGTGTCCCACGTGGTGTCGCTGGGCAGCGTCGCGGTCAAGCCCGGCCTGCTGCCCCGACCCGAGGACGCCCAGCGCATCGACGAGGATCCGTTGCGCTGCCTGGATCCGGAGGCGAGCGCCCGGATGGTCGAGGAGGTCGACGCCGCCAAGAAGGACGCCGACACCCTGGGCGGGATCGTCGAGGTGCTGGCGTACGGGGTACCGCCGGGGTTGGGCAGCCACACCCAGTGGGACCGCAAGCTGGACTCCCGGTTGGCGGCGTCGTTGATGTCGATACAGGCCATCAAGGGCGTGGAGATCGGCGACGGCTTCACCCAGGCCCGCTCGCGCGGCTCCCAGGCACACGACGAGATCGTGCCGACCGCGACCGGGGTACGCCGGCTGACCGACCGTGCCGGCGGGCTCGAGGGCGGCATCACGACCGGGGAACCGTTGCGGGTCAAGGCCGCGATGAAGCCGATCTCCTCGCTGAACCGTCCACTGTCCACTGTGGACGTCGCGACCGGCGAGTCGGCCACGGCGATCAACCAGCGTTCGGACGTCTGCGCCGTACCGGCGGCGGCCGTTGTCGCGGAGGCGATGGTCGCGCTGGTGCTGGCCGAGGCGGCGACCGAGAAGTTCGGCGGTGACTCGGTGGAGGAGATCCGCCGCAACCTCGCCGGGTACCTCGAGAACCTGGTCATCCGGTGACCGCGCCAGCGGTGGTGGTGGTGGGGCCGCCGGGCGCCGGCAAGACGACCGTGGGGGAGCTGCTGGCCGAGGCGCTCGGCGTACCGTTCCGGGACGTCGACGCGGACATCGAGGCGATCGCCGGCAAGCCGATACCGGAGATCTTCGTCGACGACGGCGAGGAGCACTTCCGGAAGCTGGAGCGCGCCGCGGTCGCCGCCGCGCTGGCCGACTTCGACGGCGTACTGGCGCTGGGTGGCGGGGCGATCCTCGCGTCGGAGACCCGGGCGGCGTTACGCGGGCACCGCGTGGTGTACCTGTCCGTGGAGCTCGCGGACGCGATCGC
>Ga0070679_100006597_pt1 | contig 10814 bp, 6 predicted proteins | sample KBSC63BmetaG_FD_65652 | JGI IMG/M metagenome (GOLD analysis project Ga0070679, IMG submission 65652) | Corn rhizosphere microbial communities from Kellogg Biological Station, Michigan, USA - KBS C6-3B metaG | ecosystem: Host-associated > Plants > Roots > Rhizosphere | place: USA: Michigan... | reverse complement strand
TCTGCCTCGGCTTGACGGGCGCCGACGGCGGTACCGTCGAGGCGTTCGGGCTGCCGCTCCCCGCCGAGGTGCGGGAAGCGAAGAAGCGGATCGGCGTCGTCACCCAGTTCGACAGCCTCGATCCCGACTTCACCTGCGCCGAGAACCTGCGCGTCTACGGCGCGTACTTCGGCTTGTCGCGCGCGACGATCGCCGAGCGCGTTCCCAGGCTGCTCGATTTCGCGGCGCTGCAGTCGAAGGCCGGCGCCAGGCCCGGCGAGCTGTCGGGCGGCATGAAGCGGCGCCTGTCGCTCGGTCGCGCGCTGATCAACGATCCCGATCTCCTGCTCCTCGACGAGCCGACGACCGGCCTGGACCCGCAGGCTCGCCACCTGATGTGGGAGCGCTTGCAGAACCTGCTCCAGCAGGGCAAGGCGATCCTGCTGACGACGCACTTCATGGACGAGGCCGAGCGCCTGTGCGACCGGCTGCTCGTGCTCGACCACGGGCGAAAGATCGCCGAGGGCAAGCCGCGCGACCTGATCCGCGAGCACCTCGAGAGCGACGTCGTCGAGGTGTACGGCGACGGGGCGGCCGCGGCGGGGCAGCGCCACGCGCCGCTTGCCGAACGCGTCGAGACGAGCGGCGAGACCGTCTTCTTCTATCTGCGCGAGCCCAAGCGCCTGCTCGATGCGCTCGCGCCCGACCACACGATCCGCTATCTGCACCGGCCGGCGAACCTCGAGGATCTCTTCCTCAAGCTCACCGGCCGCCAGATCCGCGACGACGCCTGACACGAGAGGCTCGCATGCTCGTTTCGCCGTATGCCGCACCGCATCTGACGTCGCGCTTCTGGCCGGTCGTGATGAGGAATCTCCTCGTCTGGAAGAAGCTCGCCGGCCCGAGCATCCTCGGCAACATCGCCGAGCCGCTGATCACGCTCGTCGCGTTCGGCTACGGCGTGGGCGCGCTGATCGGCGCGATCGGGGGCGTGCCCTACATCCAGTTCCTCGCCTCGGGCAGCGTGCCGGCGAGCGCCGCGCTCGCGGCGACCTTCGAGGCACTTTATTCGGCGTACTCGAGAATGGCGGTGCAGAAGACGTGGGACTCGATCCTGAACGCGCCGATCGCCCTCGACGACATCGTCTTCGCCGAGATGCTCTGGGCGGCGATCAAGTCGCTTTTCTCGTGCGCCGCGATCCTGGTCGTCATCGTCGTCCTCGACATCAGCCGCGCGCCGAGCATGCTGCTCACGTTGCCGGTGCTCGGCCTGGTCGGGATCACGTTCGCGTCGCTCGCGCTCGTCTTCAACGCGCTCGCGAAGGGTTACGACTTTTTCACCTACTACTTCACCCTCGTCATGACACCCATGACGTTCCTCTCGGGGGTCTATTTCCCGATCGAGCAGATGCCCGGCTGGCTGCAGGCGATCGCGCAGATCCTGCCGCTGAAGGCCGCGGTCGATCTGATCCGGCCGCTCGTCCTGGGAAGGATTCCCGCCGATCCGCTGGTTCCGACCCTGATCCTCGTTGCGTACGCGTGCTGCGGCTACTATCTTGCACTGGTGCTCACCCGGCGGCGGTTCTTTCGCTAGCTGCGCAGTCAGCCGCGCGAGACGTCGCCGACTCATATCAATGAACGCCCGTCCTCTCGATCTCGCCGCAGGGTTCCGGTCCGTCGCCGTTCGGTGGTCGCTGCTGTTGCTTCTGGCGCTCGCCACCGTGCTGGCGACGGCGCTGCCCGCGCACGCGGAGGACGATTTCCTGCCGCCCGAGCAGGCATTTCGCTTCTCGGCGCGGCCGCACGACGCCAAGTCGGTCGAGGTGACCTTCGCGATCGCGCCCGCGTATTACCTCTACCGCGAGCAGTTCAAGTTCGCTGCCGAAGGCGCGACGCTCGGCACACCGGTCATCCCGCCGGGGAAGGTGAAGTTCGACGAGACCTTCCAGAAGAACGTCGAGACCTACCGCGACAAGATCTCGATCGTCGTTCCGGTCGAGCAGGCGGGTGCCGAGTTCCGTCTGCTCGTGACGAGCCAGGGCTGCGCAGACGCGGGCCTGTGCTATCCACCGCGGCAGAGCGCCGCAGCGATCAGCCTGACCGGATTCGGCGGCGCCGGCACCGCACGCGCCGAGCCGGAGGGCGATGTCTCGTCGGCGGCCTCATCGTCACGCACGTCGACCTCCGGCGCGCAGGCCGTTGCCGCGACCGAGTCGTCGTCGATCGACGCAGTCCTGCGCAGCGGCGCGTTCTGGCCCATCGTCGGCGCCTTCTTCATCGCCGGCCTGCTGCTCTCGCTCACGCCGTGCGTGCTGCCGATGCTGCCGATCGTCTCTTCGATCATCGTCGGGCAGGCGGGCGGCCCATCGGCGCCCGCCCTCGCAGGCGCGGCGGTCGGGGGAAGCGCGAGCATTGCCGGCGCGAGTCGGCGCGCCGCGGGTGGTGTCTCGCGCGGTCGCGGCTTCGCTCTGGCGGCCTCGTATTCGCTCGGCATGGCGGTCGTCTACACCGCCTTCGGTGTCGCCGCGGGCCTCGCCGGCGAAGGGCTGGCCGCGGCGCTGCAGAACCCGTGGGTGCTGGGCGCGTTCGCGCTCGGGCTGGTGGCGCTGTCGCTCTCGATGTTCGGTGTCTACAACCTGCAGCTGCCGTCGGCGCTCGCGTCGCGCTTCACGTCGGCGGCACAGAGGCTTCCTGCCGGGAAGGTCGCGGGCGTGTGCGCGATGGGAGGCGTCTCGGCGCTGATCGTGAGCCCCTGCGTCGCCGCGCCGCTTGCCGGCGCGCTGCTCTATCTCAGCCAGACACGTGACGTCTGGCTCGGCGGCACGGCGCTCTTTTCGCTCGCCGCCGGCATGAGCGTGCCGCTGCTGCTGGTCGGCGCGTCGGCGGGTGCGCTGCTGCCGCGCGCCGGCGCGTGGATGGACGAGGTCAAGGCGGCGTTCGGCGTGCTGCTGCTCGGGGTCGCGCTCTGGACCGTGCAGCCGATCCTTCCGGGTCCGCTCGCGCTGGCGCTCTGGGGGCTGCTCGCGCTCGGCGCGGCAGCGATGCTCGTCCAGCGCGCGCGCTCGCTCGCGGCGCCGGCGCTGGCCGGGGCGCCTGTCGTCGGCGTTCGTCCCGCCGTCGCAGCCGGGCAGCGCCTCGGCTGGCGCCAGGCCATCGCCGCGCTGCTCGGCCTCGTCGGCGTCCTCCAGGTCGTCGGCGCCGCGTCGGGCGCCACCGATCCGCTGCAGCCGCTCGCCCGCTTCGCGGCGCAAAGCGACATTGCCGCGTCGCCCGGCACTCCGCGCTTCCAGCCGGTGCGCAGCGTCGACGAGCTCGATGCGGCGCTGAAGAGCGCGGGCCGGCCCGTGATGCTCGACTTCTACGCCGACTGGTGCGTCTCGTGCAAGGAGATGGAGCGCTTCACCTTCAGCGATCCGGCGGTGCAGAAAAAGCTCGCCGGCGCGTTGCTCCTGAAGGCCGACGTCACGGCCAACAATGCGCAGGACCGCGAGTTGCTGAGGCGCTTCAGCCTGTTCGGCCCGCCAGGAACGATCTTCTTCGATACCCGCGGCAACGAGATCCGGCCGGCGCGCCTGATCGGCTACCAGAACAGCGGCCGCTTCCTCGATACCCTGAAGAGCGCAGGGCTCTGAGCGGCGGCACCGAAGCAGGTGATAGACTCCGCCTTCCAGTCGCGAGGTGGAGCAGTCTGGTAGCTCGTTGGGCTCATAACCCAAAGGTCGCAGGTTCAAATCCTGCCCTCGCAACCACCGAATACGAAGCCCTCCTCGCGAGGGCTTCGCCATTTCCGGGATGTCTCCTCAACGCGAGCCGATGACCCAGCTGTTCCGCCCGTCACCCAGCGCGGCGCTCTGCGCCTTGCTGCTCGCTGGTTGCGGCGGTGGCGGATCGGACGGAGGTGCCGCGCCGGTCGGCACGACGGACAGTGCCGCGCCGACCGTGACGCTCACTGCGCCGGCGCCGCTCGCCAGCGGCCTCGCAGGAACGATCGCGGTGCGTGCGAGCGCGCTCGACGACGTCGGCGTCACCGGCGTCGAATTCGAGCTCGACGGCGTCGCGATCGGCGGCGGCGTCGACAGCACCGCTCCGTACGAGACGACGCTCGACACCAGCGGCTATCCAGCCGGCCAGCACGTGCTGCGCGCACGCGCGAGCGATGCGGCCGGCAACGTCTCTGCCTGGTCGAGCGCGACCGTGAGCTTCGGCGGCTCGGCGGCGCAGCCGGCCGGATTCACGCGCAACGAAAGCTGGGTCACCGGACTCGCGGCCGCCACCGCATTCGCGCAAGCTCCCGACGGCCGACTCTTCGTCGCCGAGCAGGGCGGGACGCTGCGCGTCGTCAAGAACGGCGCGCTGCTGCCCACGCCATTCGTGTCGATCCCGGTCGATTCGGCCGGCGAGCGCGGGCTGATCGGCGTCGCGCTGTCGCCGGACTTCGCGAGCAACGGCTTCGTCTACGTGTACGCGACGCGGACCGAGGGCGGCGTGCACAACCGAATCAGCCGCTTCACGGCCGCGGGCGACGTCGCCGCACCGGGCAGCGAGACGACGCTCGTCGAGTTGCCGACGCTCTCGAGTGCCACCAACCACAACGGCGGCGGCATGCACTTCGGGCCCGACGGCAAGCTCTACGTCGGCGTCGGCGAGAACGCGAACCCGGCGCAGGCACAGGATCTGCGCAGTCCCTTCGGCAAGCTGCTTCGCTTCAACGGGGACGGCAGCATCCCGGGCGACAACCCGTTCTTCGCGACCCAGACCGGGCTGGCGCGCGCCACCTGGGCCTACGGCCTGCGCAACCCCTACACCTTCGCCTTCGAGCCGACGACAGGGCGGCTGCACATCAACGACGTCGGCCAGAACACGTGGGAGGAGATCGACGTCGGCGCCGCCGGCGCGAACTACGGCTGGCCCGACTCGGAAGGGCCCGACGCGCTCGCCACGGGCATCACCGCGCCGCGCTTTGCCTACAAGCACAGCACCGCCAACCCGCCCGGCTCCGGGCCGGGCGGCTTCATCACCGGCTTCGCGATCGCCGGCGGCGCCTTCTATCCCGCGAGCGGACCGTTCCCGGCCGGCTATCGTGGCCAGTACTACTTCGCCGACTTCGGCAGCCGCTTCGTCGCGCGCTACGACCCGGCGAACGAGGCGGCCTACGCCTTCGCCAGCTTGAGCGGCGCGCCGGTCGACCTGCTCGCCGGCAACGACGGCGCGCTCTACGTGCTGACGCGCGGCAACGTCACGCGCATCAGCGCGCCCTGAGCTCGGCGGTCGGCTGCTCGGCATCATCGCCGAGCGGCTCCAGGCTCTCGAGCAGCGTCGGGATGAGCTCGCTCACGGTCGGATGGATGTGCACGGCGCGCGCGACCACCTTGTACGACGCGTCGGCGGCCATGACGTCGAGCAACGAGTGGACGATCTCGTCGCCCTCGATGCACAGCAGCGAGGCGCCGAGGATGCGCTCGCTCTCGGCGTCGACGAGCACCTTCATGAAACCCTGGGTCTCGCCGCGCTCCTTGGCACGGCCGACACGCGTCATCGGCATCACGCCGACGAGCGCCGGCTTGCCGCGCTTTCGCACCTCGTCCTCGCTCATGCCGACGCGGCCGAGCGGCGGGTCGATGAAGAGCGCGTACGCCGTCAGTCGGTCGCTCACCTTGCGTCCGGCGCCGTGCAGCAGGTTGTCGGCGACGATCTGGTGGTCGTTGTACGAGGTGTGCGTGAACGCGCCGCGCCCGTTCGCGTCACCGAGCGCCCAGACCCCCGGCACGCTCGTGCGCAGCTCCTCGTCGACGACGATGAAGCCGCGCGCGTCCGTGGCGATGCCTGCCTTGTCGAGGCCGAGGTCGTCGGTGTTCGGCCGCCTGCCCACGGCGGCGAGCAGATGGCTGCCGCGCAAGTCGTGCACGGCGCCGCCGGCTTCGAAGCGGACGCCGACGCCCCGACCGCCGTCGCCGGCAGAGACCTCGGCGTCCTTGACCGAGAAGTGAAAGACGATGTCCTCGCGCTCCAGGATCGCCTGCACCTCGCGCGAGACCTGCCGGTCCTCGCGCGCGATCAGCCGGTCGCCGACTTCGACGACGCTGACGCGCGCGCCGAAGCGCCGGAACATCTGCGCGAACTCGAGGCCGATGTAGCTGCCGCCGGCGATGATCAAGTGCTCGGGGAGCGTGTCGAGCGCCATCATCGAGACGTTGGTCAGCACCGGAACGTCGGCAATCCCTTGCCAGCCCGGCAGGGTCGGCCGGCCGCCGACGTTGATGAAGATCTGCGGTGCCTCGAGCGTGCGGCCGTCGACCTCGACCGCGTGCGCACCGCTGAAGCGCGCGTGGCCCCGGATGAGCGTCAGCCGCTCGGTGCCGCCGAGCCATTCCGAGAGGCCAGCGATGGCGTCGTCGACGACGCGGTCCTTGCGCGCCTTGACGGCGTGCATGTCCACCGTCACCGGCCCGCCGACCTGCACGCCGTAGTCGGCGGCGCGCCGCGCGACGTGCGCCGCCCGCGCGCTCGCCACCAGCGTCTTGGTCGGAATGCAGCCGTCGTTGACGCACGTGCCCCCCAGGTGCTCGCGCTCGATCAGCGCGGTGCGCATGCCGCTCTTGGCCAGGCGAACGGCGAGCGACGGGCCCGCCTGCCCGGCGCCGATCACGATCGCGTCGTACGAAGTCGTCGCCATGGGGATCTCCTGTTCGCGCGCGCCGGGCGGCCGCGTCGCGGTGCATCGTCGTCGTTGTCGCCGCGTGCACCTTACTCCGCTCGGTCAGAATCGTCGCCGTGACGGCAGCGATGCATTCCCACCGCAAGGCCGCCGCCTGGATGGCGGGCTGGCTGACGGCGATGGTGGTCATGGCGGTCGCCGGCCGAGAGGCGACCCGCACGCTCCATGTCTTCCAGATCATGGAGATGCGCTCGTTGATCGGCTTTCTCTTCCTCTGGCCGCTGCTGCACGCGAGCGGCGGGCTCGCTGCGATGCGAACGCGCCGTCTCGGCCAGCAGATCGCGCGCAACGCGGTGCACTACGCGGCGCAGTTCGGCTGGTTCTTCGCGCTGACGCTGATCCCGATCGCGCAGGTCGTCGCGATCGAGTTCACGATGCCGATCTGGACCGCGCTGCTCGCCGTTTCGTTCCTCGGCGAGCGGCTCGGCGCGGCGCGCATCGTCGCCGTCGTTCTCGGCATCGTCGGCGTGGCGGTGATCGTGCGCCCGGGGCTCGACCACGTCGACCCGGGCCAGCTGATCGCGCTTGGCGCCGCGATGGGGTTCGCGATCTCGATGATCCTCGTCAAGTCGCTGACGGCGACCGAGAGCACGGTCGCGATCATCTTCTGGATGCTCGTCGTGCAGTCGGCGATCGGCCTCGTGCCGGCGCTTCTCGTCTGGCGCACGCCGAGCGCGGCGGTGTGGCCGTGGATCCTCGTCATCGCCCTCTGCGGAACGTACTCGCACTTCTGCATGACGCAGGCGCTGCGTCATGCAGAAGCGACCATGATCGTGCCGATGGACTTCCTGCGTGTTCCGCTGACGGCGGTCGCCGGCTGGCTCGTCTTCGGCGAGAGGATCGACGTCTTCACGGTCGTCGGCGCCGTGCTCATCCTGCTCGCGAACCTGCTGAACCTGCGCCGCGCTGCACCGACCTCGAACGGGCCGCGCATGGCGACGCCGACATGAGCGCGATCCCGCTGCCGGCCGCCGCGACGACGAAGCCGGCGCCGCCGCGCTGGCGCTGGCTGCCGGCGCCCGATACGTGGAAGTACCACGCGCTGCTGCTCGCGCTCGGCATCTTCGTGCTCGGCCCGCTCGGCGGGCTGACCGCGGCGTACATGAATTTCTCGATCGGCTTTTTCGTCGGCGGCCAGGTCCTCGCCGGCCTGCTCGGCTCGACCGTGACGTACGGGTACGGCGCCGACGGCAAGCACGGCGCCAACTACATCCAGACGGCCGCGGCGTCGGTGGCCGGCATGAGCGGCCTCGGCGTGCTGATCCAGGCGATGGTGTGGCTCGGACTGCCGCAGCCGCCGATGTGGCAGCTCGTCCTCTACATGCTGACGATCGGCATGTTCGGCGCGGGCATCGGCATGCTGTACACGCCGATCCTCGTCGATCGCATGAAGCTCACGTTTCCCTCGGGGCTCGCGGTGGCGAACATCCTGCGCGCGCTCACGGATCCGGTGCTGCTGCGCCGCTCGGTCGCGCTGCTCGGCGGCGGCGTCGCCAGCGGCATCGTCGGCGGCATCGCCGCCGCGAAGATCGGCGTTCTCGGCGCGATCGAACTGTCGACGTCGACGTTCGGTGCCGGCATGGTGGTCGGCGCGCGCATCGGCCTGGCAGCGGTGACCGGAGGCGTGATCGGCCTCGCGCTGAAGCCGTATTTCGTCTCGATCGGCTGGCTCGCGCCGGGCGATCCGCCGAGGAAGATCATGTTCCTGATCGCGCTCGGCTGGATCATGGGTGCCGCGATCGTCGACATGACGCTGATCGCGGCGCGCGCGCTGCGTCGCTGGCGCGAGAGCTCGGCCGAGCCTCGCGGCGATGCCGAAGAGCGCGAGGTGCACGGCTGGCGGCGCGTGCACACGCTGCGGCTCGTCGTCTGGACGGTCTGCTGGGGCCTGGGCGTCGTCGCCGTCGGTCATCTCGTGCTCGGTCAGCCGCTCCTCTATCTCGTGGTGGCACTCGTTCTCGTCTGCGCGTTCGCGCTCGTCAACGGCATCTCGCTCGGCATCAGCGACTCCAACCCGATCTCGTCGGCGTTCGTCGTCGCTGTCGTCATCATGGCCGCGATCGGGCTCAAGGATCCTGCCGTCGGCCTGATGGCGGGGACCGTCCTGCTCGTCTCGACCAGCGTCGCCTGCGACATGCAGCAGGACCGCTCGACGGGGGCGCGACTCGGCACCAACCGCGTCATGCAGTTTCGCTACCAGGCAGCCGGCATCCTCGTCGGCGCTCTGCTCGCGGTGTCGTTCGCGCGCCTCTTCATGGCGGCTTACCCCGTGCTGCTGCTCGACCAGACGGCGATGAGCGAGGGCGAGCAGCCGGGACAGTGGAACGCGGCGATGACGTTCAAGTTCGTCGGCATCCTGAAGAGCCTCACCGACGACAAGCCGTACCAGCGCACCGCCATCTGGATCGGCGTGGCGACCGGATTGCTGATCGAGCTCGTGCGCAAGCTCGTCTTCCGAAGCGCGCGCTGGCAGCGCTACAAGAAGACGCGCAGCGGCGCTGCCGCCGATTTCGTGCTCGACTCGACCGTGCTCTCGTCGCCCTACGCACTCTCGTTCGGCGGCTTCGTCAACCTCGCGACTTCGCTCTGGATGGGCGCCGGCGGCGTCGTCGCCAGCCTGCTCGACGCGCGCGCCGCGCGTCGCAAGATGCGCGCCGTCCCCGGCGATGACGTCGAGCTGCCGCCCGACATGACGAGCACCTCGCTGTTCGGCGGCGGCTTGATCGCCGGCGACGCGCTCGCGGCACTCGGCCTCGGGCTGCTCGCGCTCGGCGCGCTCGTCGCAGGCTGACCTTCGACGTCGCGAAGCACAACCTCGGCTTTCCCGGCTGAGCGGCAGCGCGCCACCGGCAGCGCGCGCCTGACGACGGGCCTTGACGGACGGCGTCCCTGGCGGCTGTCCGGGCTTGTCGTTTGCCCGATGCGCGGTGCTTCCGCGCTCGGCAGGATGCACCCCCATGTCCGACAGCCCCTGGTCCACCACCGCTCCCGATTCGCGCCGGCCGCAGGGATCGCCCAGGATCTCGCCGTACGACGCGCTCGCGCCGGGAACGCGACTCGACGAGTTCGAGATCCTGAGCGTGCTCGGCATCGGCGCGTTCGGCATCGTGTATCTGGCCTACGACCACGTGCTCGTTCGCCGGGTGGCGATCAAGGAGTACATGCCTGCCGCGCTCGCCGGACGACGCGACGGCCTGCCCATCGCGTTGCGCTCGCCCGAATTCGAGGAAACGTTCGAGCGCGGTCTCGAATCGTTCCTCAACGAGGCGCGCCTGCTCGCGAGCTTCGACCACCCGTCGCTCGTCAAGGTGCACCGCTTCTGGCGCGGCAACGGCACCGCGTACATGGCGATGCAGCACTATCCCGGCGAGACGCTGAAGGACGTGCGCCTGCGCATGGACGCTCCGCCGAGCGAGGAATGGCTGCTCGGGCTGGTCGCGCCGCTGCTCGACGCGCTCGATCTGCTGCACGCGCAGGGCGTCTTTCACCGAGACATCTCGCCCGACAACATCCTGATCCTTCCGGAAGGCCGGCCGGTGCTGCTCGATTTCGGCTCGGCGCGGCGCGTCATCGGCACCGGCTCGCAGTTCCTGAGCGCCGTGCTGAAGCCGCCGTTCGCGCCGGTGGAGCAGTACGCGAGCGAGACCGAGATGCGTCAGGGCCCCTGGACGGATCTGTACGCGCTCGGCGCGACGCTCTACTTCGCGCTCATGGGCAGGGCGCCGACCCCCTCGGTGGTGCGCGCCGTCGACGACACGCTCGGCGTGCTGGCGACCAGCCGCGACGAGCGCTTCGCGGCGATGCACGGGCCGTTGCTGGCGACGATCGACTGGATGCTGGCGATGTCGCCGGCAGCGCGCCCGCGCAGCGTCGAGGCGGTCCGTCGCGTGCTGCGCGGCGAGCAGCACGCGCCGCCGGCCGAGCGCGTGGGTGGGCCGGCGGCGAGCGCGGCAGCCGGTCGCGAGCACGCGCGCGCTGGCGACGACGACGAGCACGACGGCGACTCCGACGGGGACGGCGAAACCGCCGATGACGGCGACCGGGCCGATGACGGTGCGCGGCCGAAATCGGCACGGTCGCTCGACGAGGCACCGGCGCGCTCCGCGTCGCTTGCGGATGA
>Ga0070679_100006595_pt1 | contig 10815 bp, 12 predicted proteins | sample KBSC63BmetaG_FD_65652 | JGI IMG/M metagenome (GOLD analysis project Ga0070679, IMG submission 65652) | Corn rhizosphere microbial communities from Kellogg Biological Station, Michigan, USA - KBS C6-3B metaG | ecosystem: Host-associated > Plants > Roots > Rhizosphere | place: USA: Michigan... | reverse complement strand
GGGGCCTCGATACACGCAGCGCGTAGGTCGGTGTTGCACAACACGGGAGGAAGCGTGGAGTTCCCGACGTCTCCGTGACGGGGTCGGACTCCCGTCACGGATCCGTGTCCCTGCGGTGAGGGATCCGTGGCTCCCTGGTGACAGATGGTCCACGGGTCCTCTCCGCCCCCCGCACACCCGGCCGTCTCGGCCACGGCCACAGCCTGCCAGGGCCGTGGACGAGACGGCCCTTTCCTTATCCGGGCGCCAGCTTGCGGGGCCCCGTCCTTCCCGGAAGCCAGCTTGCGGGTCCTCGTCCCTTCCGGGCGCCGCTTGCGGGGCCCCGTCCCTTCCGGGCGCCAGCCTGCGAGGCCCCATCCTTCCCGGAAGCCAGCTTGCGGGGCCTCGTCCCTCCCACCCCCCGGCACTCCTAGGTCGACTACCTGGCGCCTCTAAAGCCCGGGCACCAGGGCGTCGACGATCGTGCCCTGCTCGAGGCCGGAGATCACCTCGGCGGTGCGGAGCATGTCGTCGATCATGCCGTCGTCGGCGAGGGCGAGGATGCGGTCGCGCGGGCCGATCGCCGCCAAGGCGCTGCGAACGTCCCCGTCCGGCAGGACGATCGGCACGGCGATCGTGGCGGCGCCGATCTCCGACTCCTCGTCGCAGATCGCGTAGCCGCGTTCGCGGATCCGCACCATCTCGGACTCGAAGTCCTCCTCGTCGACGATCGAGTTCTCGGTCAGCCGCGCCATGCCCCCGCCCGCGGCGACCAGGCGTTCCCGCTGCGCCGGCGGGACGTAGGCGAGGATCACCTTCCCCGAGCCGGCCACGTTCGGCGCCATCGGCTGCCCGAGCGGCACCGTCACCGTCATCCGGTTGGCGTCGATCGTCGGCAGCGAGCGCACGCAGATGATCGCGTCGTCGACCACCGAGGCGAGGAAGAAGCACTCGCGCCAGCGGTCGCGCAGCGCCGTCATCCCCGCTTCGATCGAGGCGCCGCGGCCGATCTGGGTCACCATCCCGGACAGCTGCACCAGCCCCGGCCCGACGCTGTAGCGGCGGGTCAGCGGGTCACGCTGCACCAGCTCGTCTTCGGCGAGCGCCGCCAGCAGCCGGTGACAGGTCGCCGCGGGCAGCGAGGTGGCATTGGCGATCTCGACGAGCCCGCCACCGTCGGGCCGCCGTGCCACCTCCTCAAGGATCGAGACGGTGCGACTGATTATCTGCATCGGCGCTTCGGCAAGGGCGCTGGCTAGCTTTCGTCGTCGGCTTCCTCGGCGATCTTAGCCTCCAGTTCCTCCATCACGCCGGGATCGCGCAGGGTCGTCACGTCGCCGAGCGCCCTCCCCTCGGCGATGTCGCGCAGCAGGCGGCGCATGATCTTGCCCGAGCGGGTCTTGGGGAGGTCGTCGGCCCAGATGATGCGTTTGGGGCGGGCGAATTTGCCGATCCGCGTCGCGACCGTCTCGCGGATCCCCGCCTCGACCTGCTCCGAGGGCTCCGTCCCGCCCCGCAGGGTGACGAAGGCGCAGATCGCCTGGCCGGTGTCGGGGTCGGACTGGCCGATCACCGCCGCCTCGGCGACCTTCTCGTGGGCGACGATCGCCGACTCCACCTCGGCGGTCGAGAGCCGGTGGCCGGAGACGTTGACGACGTCGTCGATCCGCCCGATCACCCAGAAGTAGCCGTCTCGGTCGCGGCGGGCGGCGTCGCCGACCAGGTAGCGCTCCCTGCCGAACCTGGAGAAGTAGGTCTCGACGAAGCGGTCGTCCTCCCTGTAGAGGGTGCGGAGCATCGAGGGCCAGGGCCTCTCCAGGACCAGGAGGCCCTGGCCCTCGGTCACGGGCTCCCCCTCCTTCTCGTCGACCACCTCGGCCGAGATGCCGGGGAAGGGCGTCGTCGCCGAGCCGGGCTTGGTGGCGGTGATGCCGGGCAGCGGCGTGATCATGATCGCGCCGGTCTCCGTCTGCCACCAGGTGTCGACGATCGGGCAGCGCCCGCCGCCGATCACCTCGTGGTACCAGAGCCAGGCCTTCGGGTTGATCGGCTCGCCCACCGAGCCCAGCAGGCGCAGGCTCGAGAGGTCGTATTTGGCCGGGATCTCGGCGCCCCACTTGATGAAGGTGCGGATCGCGGTCGGGGCGGCGTAGAGGATCGTCGCCTTGTAGCGCTCGACCAGCTCCCACCAGATCCCCTGGTGGGGGTGGTCGGGCGCCCCCTCCCACATCACCGAGGTGGCGCCGTTTGCGAGCGGGCCGTAGACGATGTAAGAGTGGCCGGTGACCCAGCCGACGTCGGCGGCGCACCACCAGACGTCGGACTCCGGCTTGAGGTCGAAGACGTACTTGTGGGTCGCGGCGACGCCGGCGAGGTAGCCGCCGGTGGTGTGGAGGATGCCCTTGGGCTTGGCGGTGGAGCCCGAGGTGTAGAGGATGTAGAGGGGGTGCTCGGCCTCCATCGGCTCGGCCGGGCACTCGGGGTCGGCCTTCGCGCAGATCTCGTCGTAGAAGACGTCGCGGCCGTCCTGCATGGGGCAGTCGATCCCGGTGGCCCGCACGACGACGATCGTCTCCAGCGAGGCGAGGCCGCCCATCTCGGCGTCGACCTGCTCCTTGACCGGGGCGGTGCGGCCCTTGCGCCGCGCCCCGTCGACCGTGATCAGGGCCCTGGCCTCCGAGAACTCCATCCGCTCTCTCACCGACCCGGCGCTGAAGCCGCCGAAGACGACGTTGTGGATCGCGCCGATCCGCGCGCAGGCCAGCATCGCCACCGCCACCTCGGGGATCATCGGCAGGTAGATCCCGACCACGTCACCCTTGCCCACCCCGAGGTCCTTCAGCGCGTTGGCGAGGCGCTGGGTGGAGTCGAGGAGCTCGGCGTAGGTGACGTCGCGCTCCTCGCCCTCCTCGCCGCGCCAGTGGTAGGCGACCCGCCCGCCGTTCCCGGCCGCCACGTGGCGGTCGAGGCACTGGGCGGAGGCGTTGATGCGGCCGTCGGCGAACCACTTATAGAACGGGGGGTTGGAGTCGTCGAGGGCCTCGGTGGGCTCGACGTCCCAGTCGAGGAGGTCGGTCGCCTGGCGGTGCCACCAGGCCACCGGGTCGGCGGCGGCCTCCTCGTAGATCGCCGGGTCGGCCCAGAGGGCCTTCTCCCTGAACTCCGCGGGCGGCTCGAAGGTCTCGATCTCGAGCATGCGGTCGAGCTCCTGCTCGAGGCTCGAGCCGGTCCCCGCCCGTTCTGCGTCACTTGACATCGCCATTGCCTCACTCTCTCTTATCTGCCACCCAGTGGCATCACGGGTAGCACCGTCCTGCCGAAGGTGGAGTTGATCACAGCCGCGAAGGACGCGTACCACGCCGCGGCCGCGGTCAGGATGCCGGCCCAGCCGCCGACTTCGACCATCCCTCCGTGTCCACCGGATTCGCCGATCCCGAGCAGGAAGTAGGTGATCGTCAGCAGCAGCAGGACGACAGCGATCGCGCCCGTCGTCCGCAGGCTGGCGCAGAACATGTAGGCCGTGAAGATCCCCCACGAGATCAGGTAGAGGCCGATCGCGGCACCGACGTGCTCGGGCGGGATATCCGCGGCGAAGAACGTCACCAGCGCCCAGAAGGAGACCCAGAAGGCGGCGTAGGAGGTGAAGGCGACCGCGCCGAACGTGTTGCCGGTGCGGAACTCCCACATCCCGGCGGCGAACTGGGCGATCCCGCCGTAGGCGAGCGCCAGCCCGAGGACCACCGGCTCGCCGGCTTTGCTGACCAGGCCGGCGTTGAACATGCTGAGGACGAACGTGGTGAGCGCGAACCCGGCGAGCCCGAGCGGTCCGGGGTCCGCGGGCGCCCATCCCACGCTCCTGCTCTCGGCAGGTTCGTCGGAGATCGGCGGCCGCGCACCCGGCATAGATCCTGACTCCATGACTGCTCCTTCCCTTGGATGTGAACCCAACGGGCGTTCGTACCCAAAAGTGGAAAGTCGCAATCCGCGCGATGTTGATGGGCCGAAAACTTGCCATATAGGCAAGTTTTCGGCCCATCAACGCGCGTCTACAGCGTGAAGACGAGGAGGCAGAAGAGGCCGGCGCAGATGCAGTAGACCCCGAACGGGCTGAGGCGGTTCGTCTCGAAATAGGCGAGCAGGAACTTGACCGCGGCCCAGGTGGTGAGGGCGGCGGCGACCGCGCCGACCAGCGCCTGGCCGCGGACGCCGTCGCCGGTGGAGCCGAGCAGCTCGGGCAGCTTCAGCACGCCCGCCGCGCCGATGATCGGCGTCGCCAGCAGGAACGCGTAGCGGGCGGCGTCCTCGTTGGAGAGGCCCGCGAGGCGGCCGGCGCCGGAATCGCTCTACCGTCAGGAGCAGCACGCCGTTGACGGTGAGGAAGATCGCCGCCGCCGTCGGCGAGGCGAACAACGTGCGCAGCTTGTGCTCGAGCGCGAGGCCGAGGATCCCGGCGGGGATCGTGCCGACGACGATCACCCAGGCCAGCCGCGCGTCGAGGTCGCGCGGCGTCGCCCGGCCCTTCACCGAGCGGAGGAAGCCGAACCAGATCCGCTTCCAGTCCTCGAAGAAGTAGATGAAGAGCACCAGCGCCGTCGCGCAGTGGGTGGCGACGAGGAAGGAGAGGAAATAATCGTCGTTTTGGTGGATGTCCCAGCCCAGCAGCCGCGGCAGCAGCACCGCGTGGCCGAGGCTCGAGATCGGGAACGGCTCCGAGATCCCCTGCAGCGCACCGAGAACGATGGCCTGGAGGTAAGAGATCGGTTCCACGGCGCGGCGAGCCTACTGGGCTGCGCTACAGGCCCGGCGGGTGCCGCGCGATGAAGCCTTCCGGCGAATCGACCGGGGAAGAATGCCAGCGCGGGCCAGGGCCGCCGACGGTGTCGAAGGCGAGGCCGGCGATGATCATCCAGGCGTGTTCGGCGTTGGCGTAGACCGTGATCCACCTGCCGGGGCCCGCTTCGCCCCAGGTCTCGAGGCCGGTCGAGTCGAGCGGGCTTTCCAAGAGGCCGCCGCCGTGCAGCGCGTAGGAGACGGCGCCCGAGCAGTCGTAGCCCGACGATTCGAAGGAGCCGTGGCCGCCGCCCCAGATGTACGGGGTCATCGCGATCGCGTTGGCCGCGGCGATCGCGCCCTTCACCTGTTCCGGCGCCGATCCGGGGGCACTCGCTTCCGATTCGGAGATGAAGCCGGCGGTTTCGCCGGCGTTCAGCGGCGCCGGGAATTCGCCCGCCGCTTCGCTGACCACGCCGGAGGCTTCGGCCCTTTCGGCCGCTTCCCGGGCGCGCTCGGCGGCGATCTGTTCAGAGATCGAGGAAAGGTTGTCGCTCAGCGCCTGTTCTTTGGACTCCAGCGCGTTCATCGTTTCGCGCCGCTGCGCCTGCGCCGCCTTCAGTTCGGCGAAGCGCGCCTCGGCCGCTTCCTTGGCGGCGGCGACTTCGGCCTCGGTGGCGGCGATCGAGTCGCGCGCGCCTTCGATCCGTTCGCGGGTGGAGCTGAGCCGGCCGACGGCGCTGCGCACTTCGTCGCGCAACCCCTTGACCCGGCCGACGACGGCGTTGTCGTAGTCCTGGATCCGGTTCAGGTATTCGGTCTGCGCGGCCATCGAGGACCAGTTTTCGGATTCGAGGATCGCGTTGAGGACGTTGGGCGAGCCGGACTCGTAGATCGAGATCAGCCGTTCGCGCAGGGCGCCGAGCGCCTTACTCAGCTGCGCGCGGACTTCGACCAGGTGTTCGCGTTCGTCGCGCAGCGCCTTGGTCGCGGCTTCCAGTTCTTCTTCTTTGGCGACCAGCTGCGCCTCGACCGCTTCCTGCTTCTGCCGCAGGGCCGAGACTTCGCCGATCATCGTGTCGATTTCGGCGTTCTCGGCGGCGATCGTGTCGGCGAGCGCGTTGGTGTTCGCTTCGACTTCGTTCAGCTTCGACTGCGTCGCGTCGCGTTTTTCCTGCAGGGTCGCGGCGGGGGCCGTCGCCTCGAGCAGGAGCACCAGCGTGCACAGTGCCGCCAGGAGGACGGCGCCGAAGCTGAGCGCTCGACGACGGTGCGCGCGACGGGGGTCGATGTGGGTGAAGGGGGTCCGCATGGATCGGGGTCGAGTCGTGAAACACCAGAACTCGACCGCGGTCGCGCAGGCTAGCGAAGCACCCCTGTCCTACCCCCTGGTTGCCGATAATCTGCAAGTGACGTTGCAGAACAGCCACGTTTGCAGGACTTTTGAGACGCGCGTAGAGGGCGGCGGGGCGCCCCCTCCGCACCCCGCCGGACCCTCGCGCGCCGCCGCCCCGGCGGGCGGCGGCTGAGATTCCAACCGTCCCTCAGGCGAGCAGCTTGGCCTTCGCCTGGTCGAACTCCGCCTGGCTGAGCGCACCTTTTTCGCGCAGTTCGTTCAGTTTGTGGAGCTCGTCGGCGGGCGAGGTGTGAGCCTGCTCCCGCACGTATTCGTCGAAATGTTTTTTGGCGTCGGTCTGGGCTTTGATCGCGCGGTCGCGCATCCCCGAGCCGCGGACGATCAGGTAGATCAGCCCGGTCAGGAAGGGGATGAAGACGAGGAAGAGGATCCAGATCGCCTTCCCCCAACCGGACATCTCGTGGTCGCGGAAGAGGTCGGAGATGATCGTGAAGAGGATCCAGATCCAGACCACGAAGAGGAAGATCTCGACGACTACGAGGAGCAGTTCGCCGAAGCTGATGTCTGCAAGGGGCACTTGGCTTCCTTTCGAAATCGGTTGGGTTGCAACCTCGGTGTCGGCAGTTGCTTAACCCAGCTTTACCGATCGGCGCGGACGCTGCACGACTTCTACGTTCGCTGCACCAGAAGGATCGCGTAGAGGACGGCGGCGACCGAGGTCGCGAGGTTGAGGCTGGAGACGCCCGCCCGCATCGGCAGCCTGATCCGGCCGTCGGCGGCGGCGAGCAGCTCCCCGCTCAGGCCGTGGCGCTCGGTGCCGAAGGCGAGGACCGCGCGCGGCGGGATCGCCGCGGAGTCGATCTCCTCCCCCTCCGGGTCGAGCGCCAGCAGCGGCCGCCCGTCCCCCCGCGGCGCCCGCTCCACCGCCGCCACCGCCGGCAGCGCGTAATGGAGCCCGGCGGCGCCGCGCACCGCGTCGGGATGCCAGGGGTCGTTCTCGCCGATCGTCAGCAGCCCCGCCGCGCCGGCAGCCGCCGCGACCCGCACGCAGGCACCGAGGTTCCCCATGTTGCGCGGCTGCTCGAGCAGGACGACAGGCGCCTCGCGCGGATCGGCCAGCACCGCCGCCAGGTCGGCGGGCTTGCGCCGGGCGATCGCGACGACCCCGGTCCGCGGCGCCTGCGGCACGAGCCCGGCAAGCGTCTCCGCGTCAACCGTCCCCACCAACGCCGCGAAGCGCCCCGCCAGATCCGGCGCCAGGTCGGCAGCCAGCTCCTCCAACTCGTCAGGGTTGGTCGCCACCGCAACCTCGACCTCCGCCCCGAACCGCAGCGCGTGCTTCAGCGCATGAAACCCTTCCAGCACCGTCAGCCCAGGATCCCGTCGAGCGGCCCTGAACCTGCGTCGCAGTTCGTCCCCCGCCATCCCGAGCATCCTTCCAGGCCCGAGCGCGACGTCAGGGCGACCCCCTGGACGAACGTCCCGCTGTTGTGAGGGAAGGGGTCGCCCTGACGTCGCCCCCCGAACGACAATCGAACCTAGAAGACAGCGCTGACGAGCCGGTCGCGACCCGCCTCCTTGGCCTCGTAGAGCGCCTTGTCGGCCCGTGCGACGAGCTCGTCGACGCTCTCCCCCGGCCGCCACACCGCAAGTCCGGCCGAGCAGGTCTGCCCGTCCGGCGTCGCCGCCCGCAGGCGCTCGAGGATCGCGGTCGCCTCGTCCATCCCGCAATCGGGCAGGACGATCAGGAACTCCTCGCCGCCGAAGCGCAGGATCATGTCCGCGCCCCGCAGCGCCCCGTCCCAGGCCGCGGCGCAATCGCGCAGCACCGCGTCGCCCGCGAGGTGCCCGTAGGTGTCGTTGTAGGCCTTGAAGTGGTCGATGTCGACGATCGCGAGGCTGAGCTCGGAGCCCGAGCGCAGCGTCCGCGCCATCTCCCGGGGCAGCTGGTCGTCGAGGACGCGCCGGTTGGGCAGCCCGGTGAGCGCGTCGGAGCGGGCCAGCTCCTCGTTCGCGGCGATCAGCGCCTCGCGTTCCGCCTCCAGCGCCTTCTGCCGGCTGATGTCGGTCGAGCGGGCGTAGACGAGCTCCTCCTCGGGCTCGAACACGGAGCTGGTCCGCAGCCAGTGCCAACTGCCGTCCTTGGCCCGCACCCGCGTCTGCAGGTTCTCCGAGACGCCGCCCGCGAAGACCCGCAGCGCCTCCTCGGTCGCGTGCGCATGGTCGTCGGGATGGGTGAGCTCGAGCAGCCTCCGGCCGCGGATCTCGACCGGCCGATAGCCGAGGCAGCGCTCCCAGGCGCCGTTGACCTCGATGCAGCGTCCCTGCGGATCCATCGTGCAGAGCATGTCCTGGGAGAGGTCGAAGAAGTGGCGGGCGCGGGTGTCGGCGCGTTCACGGCGCGAGGCGAGGCTGTTGACGAAGAGCATCACCACGGTCAGCGAGACGACACTGAAGATCCAGCGGGTGAGCGGGGAGTAACCGCCGGTGCCTTCCACCAGCGCCAGCGCACCCGCGTAGACGAGCAGCAGCCAGGCGAGGTGCAGCGCCGCCTCCCGGCGGGAGAAGAAGTAGGCGGAGATCAGCGTGCCCCAGGTGAAGATCGTCCCGTACTGGCCGACCGCCAGCCCCGACTCCCAGAACAACACGCAGGTGACGAGCGCGGTGCCGGCGAGCAGCAGGTGGACGAGCGCGAGCGGCACGCGCGAGGAGGAAAACCAGACGGCCGCGCCGACCGCGGCCATCCCGGCGGCGGTCGCGCAGAGGGCGATCAGCCGGCCGCCGGCGGGGTGCGGCAGAATCAGCGAGAGGGCGACGAGGCCGGCGCCCGCGAGCAACAGCGCCCCCGTCGCACGGGCCTCGGACCGACCCGGTGGCCGGATCTCCTCGCGCGCTGCGGTACCGGAGGCCACGACAACGTATGAATCGACAAACCCGGCGGTTCCTTTAGCCCCGGGGCGGTGCGACGACCTTGATCGTGCCGCGCAGCCAGGGGTGGATCGCGTCCATGAACCAGAGCCTGGTCCCGGCCTTCGCCGTCACCTCCTGGCCGAAGCGCCCGCCGCGTTCGGTGCCCGAGTACCAGGAGTCCCCGGGGACCATCTTGGTGCCCATCGTGTCCCAGCCGGGCGCGCCCGCTTCGGCCGGGTTGATCGTCGGCACCCCTTCGCCGTGGACGCCCTGCCATTCGGCGATCGACCAGCAGATGTGGCCGGGGGTGAAGCAGATCCCCTGGGCGCGCCTCGTTTTCGGCAGGTAGCCGCGGCGCACCAGCGAGAAGGTCACCGGGCCGACCTTCTGTGGGTTGGTCTTGTCGACGATTTCCAGCTCGTCGCCTTCGGCCACCGTCTCCGGGCCGACGAACTTCAGCTTCCCCTGGGGCTCTTCGACCGCGAGCAACACCGTCTTCCCGGTCGGCGTCGGGACCGGCTCCGGCGCGGCGGCCGCGGCGCTCCCGGCACCCACGCCGAGCGCGAGGACGGCGAGGAGGACTGCTCGACCCGGGGACGACATCAAGCGGAGGATAAGCTGCGGTGCGGGCATGGCGAACAAGTACCTCCACACCTGCTACCGGATCGGCGACATCGACAGCTCGGTCGCCTTCTACGAGAAGCTCGGCTTCTCCGAGGTCCGCCGGATGCCGATCGGCGACGAGGCGATCAACGTCTTCATGGCCCTCGACGACGGCAACCCGGTCCTCGAGCTGACCTACAACCACGGCGTCGACTCCTACGAGATGGGCACCGGCTACAACCACATCGCCCTCGCCGTCAGCGACCTCGACGGCACCCTGGCGGCCCTCGCCGAGCAGGGCATCGAGCCCGAGAAGCCCCCCTACCGCCCCGGCGGCCGCACCACCGGCAGCCGCATCGCTTTCGTCCGCGATCCCGACTCGTACAGAATCGAGCTGGTCGAGCGCGCCGGCGGCACCGAGTAGGTCGACCCAAGGGTCAGGCGGGCCCCGATTCGGCGGGTCGGGAATGGGCGACGCGGTAGATCTGGATCCGCGGGCCTTCCTTGGTTTCGACCGGTTCCGATTCGACCGCGTTCAGGGCCAGCTGCTGGAATTCCGGCGCGATCCAGGCGTAGACCCAGACCGTGCCGCGGTCGACGCGCTTGGCCTCGACGAAACCGATCCGCTCGCCCCGGAAGTACACCCCGACCCCTTTGCGGACCCGCGAGGAGTAGGCCGCCGGGTAGGACCAGGTCCAGTAGCGCTCCGAGAGCCGGGGCGCCGGATTCGGCCCCCGCGGCGTCCAGTGCAGGGTGCCCTCGTGTTCGGTGATCGAGCGGCGCGCGGGCGCGTCGTCGTCGCGGATGAAGAGTTCGTAGGAGACGCCGCCGATCATCACGATCGTCGCGGCGACCATCAGCACGACCTGGATCTTCGGGACTCCCCTGAACACCCTCAATCAACGTTAGAGCGCCACCAACCCTTGTGGCGTGGCCGAACCGTCCGAGGCGGAGAGGCCGCCTGGATGATTGATCCCACAGTACGGAGGTCCGAGGGCAAGGGTCGGGTGCCCTGCGAGTGCCGCGGATGCCGATCCGACCCCGGGCTGGCTGTGGTCGGCAGGGCATCCGCGACAGCCCGAGGCGCTGCGGGGAGGGACGGCACAGTTCCCTGCGTGGCCCCCGACGCTCGCTGAGTTGAGGGCGCCAGGGCGCCCATGACTCAGCGAGCGACGGATCCGGCGTCACGGAAGACG
>Ga0070679_100006591_pt1 | contig 10819 bp, 9 predicted proteins | sample KBSC63BmetaG_FD_65652 | JGI IMG/M metagenome (GOLD analysis project Ga0070679, IMG submission 65652) | Corn rhizosphere microbial communities from Kellogg Biological Station, Michigan, USA - KBS C6-3B metaG | ecosystem: Host-associated > Plants > Roots > Rhizosphere | place: USA: Michigan... | reverse complement strand
CGTCCACGACCGCCGGCACCACCGCCGGCTGCGCACTGTGCTCTGGCTGTGAGGGGTGCGTGGTCAGGCGTCTCCAGACCCACAATGTCGCGGCATCGTGGTCGTTCCGCCGATCGGTAGCGTCGGCTCCATGGGAGCCATGTGGGCGGAGAGCGTCCGACGGAGCCTGGACGAAGCGGTAGTGCTGTTGGGTGCTGCCGTAGCGGACTGCCCTGACGAACTGTGGTGCGCTCCGATGTGGCGGGTGCAGCCCTCCGAGATCGTCGGAGAGGTGTACGACGGCGATGGCGTCCCCATCAGCGATGCTGCCCAGAGGGACGAGCGAATCAGGACGAGACCGCGACCCTACTGCCGGTGACGAGCGCTACGCGGGCAAGCCTCACGCCTGGACGTCACCACCCTGATCGGACACACCACCGCGCACGCCACGCAGATCCGGCAGTTCACGGACGCCCGCGGGATGCCACCGCCCCGTTCGCGGGCTGACCGACCGATAGGCGTTCAGGGACGATGGCTCGACTCCCGGAGGGGGCGGCCGACCGCTCAGGCGAACATCGCCGCGAGCTGGGCCTCGATCTCCTCGGCGGACATGCCCCGGAGAGGCTGGTCGAAGGCCCACCTGTGACCTGATGGGTCCAGGACCTCGCCGGTTCGCACCCCCCAGAACGCGTCCCGCACGGGGGTGTGCACCCGAGCGCCCGCCGAGACCGCGCGGTCCATGGCGGCATCGGCGTCCGCGACGGTGAACCGGTAGGCGGCCACCGAGGTCCCGGTCGAGGCCGGTGTGGCCAGCGACGTGCCGGGCATGGGTGCAGCGACCGCGATCGGCAATCCTCGGATCATCAGATCGGCGGTCGCCACGGATCCGTCCGGCAGGTGCAGCTCTCGCGTCAGCCGCGCATCGAAGGCCCGCTGATAGAAGTCGACGGCGGCCGAGACGTCCTCCACGACGAGGTGGAGCGCGAACTCAACCACGACCGAGACCTTCCAGAGCGGCGCTCGTCGATGACGAGCGTGTCGGTACCCTGCACGTGCTCACGAGACTCACCGATCTGTCGGGTCGTCAAGAGTGACACTTCAAGCGCACTTGAAGTCAAGGTAGACGACGGTGGCGTCGCGCTAGCCGAGGACGCCGGCCTCGTACGAGCGGACCACCAGCTCGGTGCGGTGCCGGGAGCCGGACTTGGCCAGCAACGAGCTCAGGTGGCTCTTGACGGTCTCCACCGAGATCACCAGTGCGTCGGCCACCTCGGCGTTGGTCCGGCCGCGCGCGACGTGAGCCAGGACGTCCCGCTCGCGGTCCGTGAGCCGGCCCACCCAGGCCGGCGGGAGCGCCGTACGTCGTGTGATCCTTCGGATCGCGTCGGGGAAGACCAGGGACTCGGTGCGGGCCACCGTCCGCACCGCGGCCAGCAGCTCCTCGGGGCGCGCGCGCTTCAGCACGAAGCCGCGCGCTCCCGCCACCAAGGCGTCGTGCACGGCGTCGTCGCTCTCGAACGTGGTGATCACCACCACGGCCGGGCCGTCGGGCCGCTCGGAGATCCGGGCGGTGGCGGCGATGCCGTCGACCCGAGGCATCCGGACGTCCATCAGCACCACGTCGGGCCGGGTGCGCGCCACGAGCGCCGGTACGTCGACCCCGTCCGCGCCCTGCCCCACCACCTCGATGTCGGGCTCGAGGTCGAGGATCGCCGCGAGACCGGACCGCACCAGATCGTCGTCGTCCACGACGACCAGCCGGATCACCTCGGGGTCGACCGGTCGACCGGCAGTCTGGCGATCAGCAGCCACGAGTCACCCCCCTCGGGTCCCGCAGTGATCTCACCGTTGGCGAGGAGGACGCGCTCGCGCAGTCCGTCCAGACCCGCGCGCGCGGCCGCGACCCGGGCGTCGCGGCGGACCGGGTTGCGGATCTCGATGCACACCGATCGTTCGTCGTCGTCGATCCGGACGGTGGCCGACCCGGTGCCGTGGCGCAGGGCGTTGGTCAACGCTTCGCGGATCACCGACTGCGCGGTGTCGGCGCGTCGCGCGTCGACCAGCATCGGCGCGGGCATGCGCAGATCCACCTCCAGCGCCGACTCGCGGACGAGGGCACGGGTGGGGCACGCCAGGTCGACCGGCCCGTCCGAGGCCTCGCCGGCCGGCACCTGGCCGCCGTACGGCGCGCCGTCCCGCAGCGTGCGGACGACGCCGTCGACGTCGGCCTGCGCCCTTCGTCCCAGGTCCTCCACCGCGCTCATGGCCTGCTCCGCCCCCTCCGGATCGGTGGCGAGCAGCCGGCGCGCGGCCGTGGCCTGCACCGTCATCGCGGTGAGCGTGTGCCCGAGCCGGTCGTGCAGGTCCCGCGCCACGGCGTTGGCGCGCGCCAGCGCCTGCTCCCGGTCGGCGGCGATGGCGACTCGCTCGGTGAGGGTGGGCCCCAGCATGCGCGGCGCCAGCACCACCAGCAGGTGGGCCGCCGCCCTCACCACGGCCAGGCCGACCAGCACCGCCAGCACGCCGGGTCCGACGAGCCAGACCGCGGGCCAGCCCCCAGTCGTGTGGGTGGCCGTGCCGACCAGCGGCCAGCGCACCGTGGTGTCCCCTGACATCGGCGAGAAGAGCACGGGGATCCCGAACGACACCAGGTAGACGATCGTCGGCGCGACCACGAGTCCGATGCCCACGAGGAGCGCCAGCCAGGCGGCACCGCGACGCCGGGACGCCCACGCGCCCGGCAGGCGCACGTCGGGCAGGGCCGCGGCGTCGTACTCGAGCAGCGACCGCGCCGTCGACACTTCCACCTGCCGCACCTGTGGCAACAAGGAGACCCACACCACCACGCCGAGGAAGGCGATCGCCAGCAACGCCAACAAGATCACGTCCAGCTCGCTCGCGTCCCGCGCGGCCATCGACACACCGACCAACACCGCGGCGACCACCAGCGGGAGGCAGAGGGCGACGGCGAGGAACACGTGCGCGACGGCCCCCCACGCCGGCCTGCCCGAGCCCCTCACCGGTCCAGCGTCGCACGCCGTCCTCGCACCAACCACCCACTTACGAGGGAGGCGGTTCCCACCGCAGTGGGATGCCCCGCGGCGGTGCGGCGGCGAGCGTGGTCGCATGAGGATCCCGACCACCAGCACCGCGCCGCGCCACACGACCCCACGCCCGCAACGAGTCCTGCGTGTGCTGGCCGTGGCCGCCTGCGTGCCCTACCTCTCGCTCAAGATCGCCTGGGCATCGGGCAGTCGCATCGGCATTCCAGACGGCAGCAGTCTGCTCGAGCACCGCTCCGCGATGATCGCCGGAAGCGTCGAGAGCGCCCTGCTCGACTCGCTCGTGGTCGTGCTCGTGCTCCTGCTCACCCAGCCGTGGGGCCGACGGGTGCCCGCCTGGATCCTCGTGGTTCCCTTCTGGACCGCCACCGGGCTGCTCACCCCGATCGTCGTCGGCTACCCCCTCCAGCTCGGCGCTCGCCTGCTCGGCGGGTACACGGCACCCACCGGCGGCGCTGCCGCTCGTCCGTTCCTGCACGAGTGGGTGTTCACCGTCGTCTACACCGGATTCATCGTCCAGGCGCTCGCTCTCGGCGCGCTCTTCGCCCTGTACGCACGTGCACGCTGGGGACGGCTGTGGCAGGGCCGGATCTCCGGGCTGGCGCGGCGGCAGGGCCCCATGCGTGGTGTCCAGCGGGCTGCTTCGCTGCTGGCTTCCGCGATGGTGCTCGTCCCGTTGGGGACCCATCTGCTGTGGGCCACCGGATCGAGGAGCGGACTCACCTCGCCCCAGATCGCCGACCGGACGAGCGACTTCTACGCGCTCGAGGCGACGTACGTCGTCCTCGCCGTGATGACGCTCGCGGGCCTGCTGCTGGTCGCACTCCCGGGCGCCGGCGCGCTGCCCCTACGAGTCCCGCTGCTCCTCGCCTTCGTCGGCTCCGCCGCCCTCGGGTGCTGGGGGGGCTACCTGATGCTCACCGCGCTCGGTGACGACGACGACCCCTCGAGGCGCATCAGCGAGTTGATGAACCTCACCTACACCGCACAGCTCCTCACCGGGGTGCTGGTCTTCACCGTGGGCGCCTACTTCTTCGCCGAGCGCGCAGAGCGCCGCGGCCCACCGCCTCGCGCGGCTTCAGCTGCCGGTGTAGACCAGCGCGCGGCCCGTGTGGAGGTACGTCGCGTGACCGGTGGCGTCGGGGTCGAGGAAGGCCCGGATCCGGTGGAGGCCGCCGGAGGGCTCCTTGGCGATCAGCGTGGTGTCGCGGAAGTGGACGAGCTCGGTGTGGGTGGGGGTGTCGCCGAAGTCCTTCGCGATCCCCTTCGGGATCTGGTCGAGCCAGACACGGCCCTCGTCGTCCTGGGTGACGACGAGGTCGGCGATGTCGCAGGAGTAGGTGCCGACGTACGGCGCGCCGTCGATCCGCTCGGGTGAGGCAGGCGGGGTCGGTGGCTCGGGGAGCCGGAGCGGTGAGAGCTCGGAGACCAGGTGGCCGACGAGGTGCTCGTACAGCGCTCCCGCGTCGCCGCCGTTGGTGAGCAGGCACACGGCCAGCCCGGACGAGGGGACCGTGCGCAGGAAGGCCGACTGGCCGATGGTGTTGCCGTCGTGGCCGACGACGTCGCCGTCCGGGGTGTCGAAGCGCTCGAAGCCGAGACCCCACGACGAGCCCAGGAAGCCGAGGTAGGGCAGGTCCACCTGCTTGGCCTGCATCGCGGCGGCGGTGCCCGGCGCGAGGACCCGGGCGCCCGACGCCGCGCGACCGTCGTCGAGGTGCATGCGCGCGAACCCGAGCAACGACTCGGCGTCCATCGCCAGCATCGCGCCGGCGGGGATGTTGGAGCGCGACAGCGCCCACATCGGCGCGGCTTCGTACCCCGAGCCCGGCTCCTTCTCGATGTGCCCGACGGCAGCCCGGTGGAGGATCGCCTCGTAGGGGCCGGTCGCGACGCCGGCCAACCCCAAAGGCTCGACGAGGCGCTCGCGTAGGCACACGTCGTACGGCGCGCCACGGAGCACCTCGACCAGGCGGCCCAGGACGCAGAAGCCGGCGTTGTTGTACGACCACATTTCCCCCGGCGCGAAGAGCTGTGGGACGTCGTGCAGCACGTCGAGGTACTTCTCGACGCAGTCGTCGCCGACCCCGGTGTCGGTGAAGACGTCGCCCTCGAAGCCCGAGGTGTGGGTGAGCAGCTGCCGCAGGGTGATGCGGCTCGCGGCCTCCTCGTCGGCGATGCGGAACTCGGGCAGGTACTTGCGGACGAGATCGTCGAGATCCACCAGCCCTTCGTCGACGAGCTGGAGGACGAGCGTGCTGGTCCAGAGCTTGGTGATCGAGCCGATCTGGAAGACGGAGTCGCTCGTGGCCTCGACCCCCGTCGTCCGACTCAGGATGCCGGACGCGTGGGTGACGGTCTCACCACCGAGCAGCACGCCGACCGACGCCGCGGGCACGTCGTACTTCTCGATGAGCGTGGGGAGCTGGTCGGTGAGGTACGCCGAGACGTCCGCGAGGTCGGTCATGGCTCGGATCGTACGGCGGGCCCGCCCGCCAGGGCCGCGAGGTCCTTCCACCACGAGAGGCGGTCGGGCCGTCCGTCGTAGTCCTTGCGGCGGTTGGCGCCGCTGGTGCCGGGCAGGACGAAGACCTGGGCGGGGGCGAGGTACCAGTCGGTGACGCCGAGTCCCGGGCGTCGTACGCCGAGCGCACGCGCGGCCTCGTGCGCGACCGACTTGCTGGTGAACGCGAGCCACTCCGGCTGCCAGCGCTCGAGCTTGGCCACGAGCTCGTCGATCTCCACCCAGCGCGGGTCCCAGTGCCCGACGAGGTCGGTCAGCCCGAGACCCAGGTCGACGACCCGGGCGTCCTCGTCCGGACGGAGTCGTCGCGGCGAGAGCCCGCTGCGGTGGAGCGACTCCCAGAAGCTGTTGCCCGGCGTCTCGTAGTAGTGATCCCGGGTCCGGGTGCTCTCCGCCCCGGCCATCCCGCAGAAGACGATGACGGGGCGGGACGCGACGATGTCGGGCAGGACCTCCATCCCACCAGCCTCCCAGGGCGTCCTAGGGTCAGGGCATGGAGCGAGTATGGGTGTTCGAGAAGCTGGCGGTGACGCTGCGACGGGTGGACTTCCTGGACCCGGCGTACGAGGGGCAGCGCGACGTGCGGGAGCGCGGCGTACGGATCGAGGTGAAGCCCGCGACGTCGCAGGCGGACGGCTCGATCTACGCCTCCGACACGACCACGATCGACCGGGCGCTGGCGCGGCTCGACTTTCTCGAGTCGGCGCCGGGCAAGGCCGACCGCATGCACTGGCACCCGGAGATGGCCGGGGGCGAGCCGGGCGACCGGACGTTCGACGTCGACATGCCGGCCGACCCGCGGACGTGGCTCGAACGGTTCCTGGCCGGTGGGCTCCGGGACTACCTGCGCGAGGGCGGCCACGACCTCGCGGCGTACGACGGTGATCTGGCCGCGATCGCGGACACCGGCCCCGAGATCTGTCGCGGCCTCGACGAGGGGCTCGCGTGGGCCCGCGAGCCGTGGCCGGACGTGGCGCACGACGAGCGCGGGATGGCGGTCCTCGCCTAGGTCCGGCTATCCGGCCGTAGGCGTGGTGGAGCCGCCGTGCGCCTCGGCGGTGGAGTTGATCCAGCCCAGCGCCTCCGCGGTGTCGACGCGGTAGGAGTAGGAGTTCCCGGTGCAGAACTGGTTGCCGAAGGAGTTGTTGCCCAGCACGATGTTCGTCCCGCCCAGCAGGTCGGGTCCCCCGGAGTCGCCGAAGCAGCTGCCGCCCTTGTTGGTGTGCAGCTTGAGGAACTCGTGCGAGATCCGGTCCCGGCTGGCGATCAGCGTCGACTGGCCGTAGAAGCGCGTCAGCGCGTCGCCGTCCTGCTTCTTGCCGTGCGTCTGGGTGAAGTTCTGCACGCCGTACCCGACCAGGTCGACGGGCGTGCTGTTGCGCAGCGTGTCGACGAGGCCTTGGGTCGGAAGCGCGCCGTACTGACCCATGGTCGCGTCCGACGGGATCTGCTCGCAGAAGTAGTGGCTCACCGACCCGGTCGGAGCCGAGCAACCCTCCTCGCCGAACACGATGATCGCCACGTCGTGGGTGTCGAACGTGGGCAGGCCGCCGGACTCCGAGACGTGCCACTGAGGATCGGAGTAGTAGGAGCCGACGTACCAGTTCCGGGTCGTCGGGTCGCTGTTGATCAGGTTGGGGTCGAAGTTGACCCGTACGAGTGGGGCGCCGGTGACGCTGTTGCTGCCCAGCGTCGACTCGCTGTCGCTGAAGCAGTGGGCCGCGGTGAGCATCACCGTCGGTGAGAGCAGGGTTCCGGTGCACGAGAACTGGCCGTTGTCCTCGTAGGCGACGTACGGGTGTCCGTCGCCGTCGTAGGTGCCGTGGGTGACGGCCTGCGCCGGCAGGCTCGTGCCCAGCAACGCCAGGAGCGGAACGGCGAGAAGCAGGAGTCGTCGCATGGTGAGGTCCCCCCTCGGATCTCCAGCGCGTCGATGCAGAGTGCATAGCACGCTAACCCGCATCGCCGGAGATGGGAAGGGCTCAGGAGTCGGGGCAGGCGTACGCCACCTCGGTGAAAGCGGCACCGGCCGGTGGGAGCAGCTGCGCCGCCCGATGGCGACCGAGGTTGAACTCCAGCCAGTCGTCGTCCGCGCCGGTACGCCGGTCGAGGGCGCAGGCGCGGTCGTGGCCGTGGAGCTTCGCCAGCACCGGGACCGCGTCGTCGGAGAGCCCGCGCAGGAAGGTCCAGTCGACCTTGCCGGTCTCGTCGTAGCGGTCGAGGTTGCGCTGCGCGATCCAGGCGTCGGGGTTGATCGCGGCGAGACCGAGCAGCGCGACCACCCCGCTGATCAGCGCGAAGCGCGGCAGCCAGCCCGACCTCAGCAGCACCCCGCACGCCGCGACCGCGAGCACCAGCAGGCCGAGCCAGCCCTCGAACACGTCGACGAGGAGGCGGGCCTGGGTGAAGCCGTAGGCGTCCTGGTAGAGGTTCATCCGGTGCAGTGCCGAGGCCACGACCACCAGCGTCTGCACGCCGAGCAGCCCCAGGGACGCCCGCATCCAGAGCCGGTCGCCCACGTCGTCGCGGGGGATCTTGCGCGCCGCCGCCCAGATCACCAGCAGGGTCAGCGCGGTCGCGACCGTGAGCTGGCCGAAGCCCTGGTGGACGTACGCCGCGTAGGTCAGGCCGGTCTGGCGCTCGACGTACCCGTGGCCGCCGAAGATCGCCGCCGCCTGCGCGACCAGGAACGCCGCGAACACGGCGTTCACCACCAGCACCGGCGCGAGCCACTCGAAGCGGTGTGCGACGGGTCGTGACTCGAGGGTGATCGGGTCCGGGTCGGGCGGGTTGAGGGCGAGGTACGACGCGCCGAGCACGGCCCCGCCGACCGCCACCGTGAGGAACGCACGGAGCACCGCCGTCCCGAGGGAGAGGCGGGGCAGCAGCGTCGACCACCACTGCGCCAACAGCGCGTCGGCCGACGCGAACAGGGCACCGAACACGATCAGGCCGAGGACCGACCAGACGACCGTCCGCACCAGGGCGGCCCGGTGGGTGCGACCGCCGGTGCGGGTCAGGCTGCGGCCCAGCCAGGGCAGGCCGCGAAGCGCGGACAGCGGCCAGCACAGCCCCGCGAACACGAAGCCGGTCAGGGTCCGTGCGCCGGTGAGCGTCGACATGCAGAGCCCGGCGCCGGCGAACAGGCAGAGCACCATGATCCAGTCCGCGGCGCGGATCACGACGACCGCCGAGAGCAGGACGCAGAGGACCGCGCAGGTCAGGGTCCAGACGTCGCGCTTGCGGGCGGCGCCGAGGATGACGCCCCCGGCGGCGAGCAGCACCAGGAAGGTCCCGAGCCCGAGGTCGCGGAAGGGCATCACGATGCCGCCCAGCAGACCGACACCGAGCGAGGCGCCGACCACCCACGGACGTCCGGGCACGCCGTGGTCCGACCAGAACCCGCCGAAGAAGCCGTCCAGGACCGAAGGAGCAGGTACGACGACGGGCGCCGCCGGCGCCTCGCCCCCGACGGGCCGCGCAGGACCTGGCGTCGGGCCTGCTTCGGCTCGCGGGCCGGAGTCAGGACGATCCGGGGGCTGGGTCGGCAGGGACACCCGCACCCGGGCGCCCGTCCCCCCCGGCTCCGGGTCGACGAAGGCGATCGAGCCGCCGTGGAGATCGGTCACCCAGCGGGCGATGGCGAGGCCCAGGCCGGTGCCCCCGCTGCTCCCGTCGTGGGCCGACAACGTGCCGAAGGGCTCGAAGACCCGCTCCCGGTCCGCGGCGTCGATGCCCGGGCCCTGGTCGGTGACCTCGAGCGTCCAACGACCACCCGGAGTGCTGGCGGTCGCCGTTCCGGTCGCGGTGAGGGCGACCGACCCGCCCGACGGGCTGTGGCGCGCCGCGTTGTCGAGCAGGTTGGCGACCAGCTGCCGGAGGCGGGCCGGGTCGGCGTGGACGACGAGGTCCTCGGGCGCGACCCGCACGGCGTACCAGACGTCGCGGCCGCCGACCCCGGCCTCGGCGACGGCGCCCTCGAGCAGCTCCGCGACGCCGACAGGCTGCGGGGCGAGAGGGGCGCGGCCGGCGTCGACGCGGGCGAGGTCGAGCAGGTCCTCGACGAGGTGGCTCATCCGCTCGGCCTGTCCGAGCGCCGCCTCCAGCGAGGCCGGGTCGCGCGGGGCCACGCCGTCGACGAGGTTCTCCAGGAGCGCCCGCAGACCCGCCAACGGCGTACGCAGCTCGTGGCTGACGTTGGCGACGAGGTCGCGGCGCTGCCGGTCGACCTCGGAGAGGTCGCGCGCCATGGTGTTGAACGCGCGGCCGAGGTCGCCGACCTCGTCGCGCGAGGTGTCGGTGACGCGGACGGCGTAGTCGCCGGTGGCCATGCGCCTGGCGGCCGCGGTCATCTCCCGCAGCGGCGAGGTCATGCCGACGGCCAGCAGCTGGGTGACCGCGAGCGCGAGCGCGATGGTGACCGGGACACCGAGCCAGACGGGTACGCCGCCGACGCGGCCCAGACTGGCCACGACCGCGGCTGCGACGACGCTCGCGACCACCAGCAGGCCCAGCTTGACCTTCAGGGAGCGGACGCCGGCCAGGGGCTGTGGCCTGGCCGGAACGGTGTCGTGGACGGTGCCGCTCATGCGGGCGTCGTCTCGAGCGCGTACCCGACACCGTGCACGGTCCGGATCAGGTCCCCGCCGAGCTTGGCGCGCAGCCCCTTCACGTGGCTGTCGACGGTGCGGGTGCCCGACGCGCCCGGCCAGTCCCAGACGTCGGCCAGCAGTCGCTCGCGCGTGACGACGGTGCCCGGCCGGGCGGCCAGGCAGACCAGCAGGTCGAACTCGGTGGGCGTCAGGCGCACCTCCTCGTCGCGGCGCCAGACGCGGCGGGCGGCGGGGTCCACCCTCAGGTCCCCGAGCTCGAGCGCCCGCCGGCCCAGGAGCTCCCCGGCACGCTCGACGCGTCGCAGCAGTGCGGCCACCCGCGCGACGAGCTCGCGCATCCGGAACGGCTTGGTCAGGTAGTCGTCGGCACCGACCCCGAGTCCGACCAGGACGTCCGACTCCTCGGTGCGCGCGGTCAGCATGATCACCGGGACCGGCCTGTCGGCCTGGATGCGCCGGCAGACCTCGTGGCCGTCGTACCCGGGCAGCATCACGTCGAGGACGACCACGTGCGGGTCGTGCTCGGCGTACGCCGCCACCGCGCCCGGCCCGTCGTACGCCCGGACGACGGTGTAGCCCTCGGCCTCGAGCCGGTCGGAGACGGCCTGGTTGATCACCCGGTCGTCCTCCACGACGAGGAC
>Ga0070679_100006590_pt1 | contig 10820 bp, 8 predicted proteins | sample KBSC63BmetaG_FD_65652 | JGI IMG/M metagenome (GOLD analysis project Ga0070679, IMG submission 65652) | Corn rhizosphere microbial communities from Kellogg Biological Station, Michigan, USA - KBS C6-3B metaG | ecosystem: Host-associated > Plants > Roots > Rhizosphere | place: USA: Michigan... | reverse complement strand
CATCTTTCGCGGGGATGACGGAATGCGCTTTCGCGGGGATGACGGAATGCGCTTTCGCGGGGATGAAGGAATGCGCTTTCGCTGGGATGACGGATGCCATGCTTCCGCCCCGTCGCCGCGGCCATTACTATCGGTCCTTCGAAGGGAGCTTCCAAGTCGTGATGCCGGACAACCTGCTCGCCGCGGCCGACGAGGACCTGCAGGCGGGCCGTATCGACGAGGCGGCCGCCAAGGTGCGCCAGCACGTGCAGCGCAATCCGGGCGACGCCGCGGCGCTCGAGCGGCTCGCGTTCCTGCAGCATCGACTCGGCGACCTGCCGGCGGCCCTCGCGAGCTTCGAGCGGCTCGTCCATCAAAAGCCCGACTCGGCCGCTGCCGAAAGCAACCTCGCCGTCGTGCTGGGGCAGATGGGCCGCGTCGGCGACGCGCTCGCGCACTTCGGCCACGCGATCGAGCTCGACGCGAGCTTCGTCGACGCGCGCTTCAACCGCGCGCAGCTCCTCGAGTCGCGCGGCCAGTCGAAGGCCGCGCTCGACGAGTGGCGCAACATCGTTCGCCTCGCGCCGGCGCACAAGGTCGCGTGGTACCGGATGGGCCACGTGCTCGGCGTGCTCGGTCGCCGCCAGGAGGCGATCGCGGCGTTCGAGCGCGCGATCGAGATCGATCCCGAGTACGTCGAGCCGCGCTGGGCGCGCACCATGACGACACTGCCGCAGGGTTACGACGTCGGTGAGGATCCCGACACGTCCTACGCGGAGTTCGTCGAGAGCCTCGACGCGCTCGACCGGTGGTTCGCGGGCGGCCGTGACGGCAACGGCCACCGTGCCGTCGGCAACGAGCAGCCGTACTATCTCGCGTATCACGACCGCAACAACCGCGAGCCGATGTCGCGCTACGGCGACCTTTGCTCGCGCGTGATGCGGAGCTGGTATGGCGATCATCCGCCGGCGCGCCGCGCGACGCGCAGCGATTCCGTGCGGGTGCTGATCGTCTCCGGCAACGTCCACGATCACGCGGTGTGGACCGCGATCGTGCGCGGCTGGTGCGAGCGCATCGACCGCAAGCGCTTCCGCCTCGCCATCGCGTACACCGACGCAGTCGTCGATCGCGAGACGGAGATCGCGCGCCGCAGCGTCGACACCTTCGTGCAGGGTCCGCGCGAGCTCGCCGGCTGGGTCGACGCGATCCGCGCGCTCGCGCCCGACATCGTCGTCTATCCCGAGGTCGGCATGGACAAGACCTGCATCAAGCTCGCGAGCCTGCGCCTGGCGCCGGTGCAGGTGGCGGCCTGGGGTCACGCCGAGACGACCGGGATGCCGGAGATCGACTATTACCTGTCGGCGGCGGCGTTCGAATCCGACGAGGCGCAGCAGAACTACAGCGAGCGCCTCGTCAAGCTCGCCGGCATCGGCGTCCACTACGCGCCGCTCGCGCCGGAGCGCGTCGACCTCGACCTCGGCAAGCTCGGCGTCGATGTCAACCGGCCGATCGCGCTCGTGCCGGCGACGCCCTACAAGTTCCTGCCGAAATACGACTGGACGTTCGCGGCGATCGCGCGCGAGGTCCCGGCATGCCAGCTCGTGTTCGTCACCGACGACATAGCGCCGCGCCTTTCGGAGCAGCTCGCGCGCCGCCTCGACGCGGCCTTCGCCTCGGTGGGGCTCGACACATGGCGCAACGTGCGTTTCATTCCGCGCCAGCCACGGCCGCAGTTCTTCAGCCTGATGCGGCGCGCGACGGTCTACCTCGACACGATCGCGTTCTCGGGCTTCAACACGGCGATGCAGGCGCTCGAATGCGGCTTGCCCATCGTGTCGATGCAGGGCGCGTTCCTGCGCAATCGCTTCGGCGCGGGACTGCTGCGCGAGATCGGGCTGCCGGAGCTCGCGACGCTCGACCCGGCGGCATACGTGCGCGTCGCGGCCGAGCTTCTCAATCGCGTGGACGCGCAACGCGCGGCGCGCGAGCGGATCGGCAGCGGCTTCAAGACGCTCGTCAACCGCGACGACGCGATCCGCTCGCTCGAGGACTTCCTCGAATCGGTCGCGCCACGCCGCGGTGTCACGGCGTCGCTGCTCGCGCGGCTACGCGGACGCCTCGGCGGCTAGGCCTGCCGTCATCCCCGCGGAAGCGGGGATCCAGTTGTGACGTGGCGGTACGCAGGCCGCACGCATCGGGTGGCTTGCCACGGCTGGATCCCCGCCTTCGCGGGGATGACGAGTCGTGCGCTGTCGCGGGGGATGACGTGGACGTGCCTGTCGCGGGGGATGACGTGGACGTGCCTGTCGCGGGGGATGACGTGGACGTGCCTGTCGCCGGCGGTGACGATGTCAGTAGTGGCCCGCCGACTCGCCGACCGGCGAGCGACGCACGCGCGTCTCCGGCCGCAATGTCAGTGACCACGCCACGCTCACCGTCTTCGCTTTCGCGAGGTCGACGGTCTTCTTCGTCGCATCCTCGAGGCCGTCCTGCTGCAGGTGCCAGACGCGCACCACGTAGTCGCGCGGCGCGAGGCCCGCGATGGTCGCCTTGCCGTCGGCGCCCGTCTTGGCGAAGTACGGCGACTCCGAGACATAGATGTAGCCGATCATCCAGTCGTGGATGTTGCAGCCGAGCACGACGACGCCGGGCTTGTCGAACACGATCGGCTGCGCCGGCACGCCGGCGTAGAGCGGCAGCTCGAAACGCTTGGCGCGCGAGAACGAGTACACCTGGTGGCGGACGTTGTCGTGGTTCGGGAACACGATCGGCGTGCCGACGGCGACGGCGATCACCTTGGGCGTGAACTCGCGGTCGACCTGGTCGACGACCGCGTCGCGGTGGGGCACGACCTTCATCACGCCGTCGACCGGCACGGCGACGACGACGGCGTCGGCGACCGGCGCGCCGTGATCGTCGGTCACGGTCGCGACGATGTCGCCGTCGGCGTGCGCGGGCCGCGCGGCAATGGCGAGCGTGGCCAGCGCGAGAACGGCGAAGACGATGCGCGGCAGCGGCGGGACCGCGGCACGTGCGCGGGCAATCGGGGACGGGGGCATCAGAAGCTCCAGGCGAGCGCGAGGGTCGTCGCGCGGTTGCGGTAATCGAGGCCGTCGTACGCGCTGGTGCGCGCGTCGGCGTACGTGAGGTTGAGCGACGCACGCTCGCCGAGCGCATAGCTCAGGTTGAGCGTCGCGGTCTTCGTCGTTCCGCGCAGGCGGTAGGCGAAGAAGTCGGGGCCGAACGCCGGGTCGGCGGCGATCGCATCGGACGCCTCGAAGATCTCGAGGTTGATGCGCGTCGTCGACACGACGTCACCGCGGCGCACGTCGGCGCGCGCGGCGACCTGCAGATCGGGCGTCACGTCCCATGCCGCCCGCGCGAAAGCGCTGTGCCCGGCGAGGTCGAATACCTTGCCCGAGATGCCGGGAACGACCGGGCGATCGTGATCGGCGGTACGCCGGTCGAGCGTGACGCCGAGCGAGGCGTCGAATGTCGGGCCGAAGCGCTTGCCCATCTCGAGCTTCGCATCGAGGCGGTTGCCGTCGCGGATGTCGTCGCGCCACGCGCCGTGCGAGACGTCGAGCGCGAGCGCGATCCACGGCACGTCGCGGCCCACGCCGAACTTGTGCCGCCAGCGCGCGCCGGCGCCGGCCGCGATCGTGTCGAGGCCGTGGAAGCGCGCATAGGCCTGGCCTTCGGCGTGCAGCGACAGCGAGACGCCGTCCTGGCCGGTGGGCACGAAAAACCATCCGCCCGACGCGGCCACCGTGGCCGCGGTGTCGGCGCGGATGTCGGCGTCGCGTTGCGCGCGCGTCAGGTTGTCGTCGTAGACGAAGCCGCCGCTTGCGCCGGCGAACGTGTCGGCGCGAGCGACCGGCGCCACGAGCACGAGCCCGGCGACCGCAAGCGCGCACGCGGCGCGAGCACGGACCGCGACCCCTCGGCGCGCGGTGCGCAGGCGGGCTCCTTCGAGCGGTGATGACCGGTCAGCCACGGCGGCAGGGAACTTGCTACCTCGAGACGGCGATGGGCAACGCACAAGCATTTTTGATGCGCGCGTTGCAGCGGCATCGTGGTCATCGTCGGTTCGGGGATACAAGCACTTGAATAATCTGGGAATAATGATGGCGCCTGATCCGGCGGCCGGCGCCGTATCGGGCGTTCGCGCGCTGCACTCGCCGTTTCGCAGCCTGCAGGCGCGCATCCTTGCGCTCTTCCTGCTGCTGATCGTCATCGTGCAGGTCGGCACTTTTGTGCTGGTCAATACGGTAGGCGACAGCGCGGCGCGCCGGACAGTGGGCAGCGAAGTCGTCGCCGGCGCAAGCGTGTTCGACCGCCTCCTCGAGCAGGACGCGCAGCGGCTGATCCAGGGCGCGCGGCTGATGGCGTCCGACTACGCGTTCCGCGAGGTCATCGCCACCGGCGACCACGCGACGATCGGCTCGGCGCTCACCAACTACAGCAAGCGCATCGACGCGCCGCTCGTGATGGTCGTCGACCTCGACGGCCGCGTCATCGGCGATACGCTCGGCCAGGCGCCGGGCGATGCGTTCGCGGTGCCCGCGCTGCTGAAGCAGGCGGACGTCGCGGGGCAGGCGGCGACCGTGGCGATCGTGCGCAACGGCCTCTATCAGCTGGTCGTCGTGCCGGTGCTGGCGCCGGTGCCGATCGCATGGGTGGTGATCGGCCAGCGCGTCGACGACGCGCTTTCTCAGATGCAGCGGCGGCTGACGCGGCTCGACGTTTCGTTCCTGAGCCGCGTCACCAATGGCGAGTGGCAGCTGCAGGCGAGCACGCTCGACGCCGACGACCGCCGCGCGCTCGTCGCCGACATGGCCGCGGCGCGTTTCGAGGCGAAGGGCGCCGACGGCAACGCGGCGTACAGCGGCGACGCGATCACGCGGATCGTCATGCTGCCGGCACTCGGCGACGCGCGCGTCGTCGCGGCGCTCCAGCAGCCGGTGAGCACCGCGCTCGAGCCGTTCCGCCGGCTGCAGGGGCAGCTCGCGGTCATCGCGCTGCTGGGCGTCGTCGTGTCGCTGTTCGCCAGCATCTTCATCGCGCGCGGCGTGGCGCGGCCGGTGCGCGAGATGTCCGAAGTCGCGGTGCGCATCGCCGCCGGCGACTACTCGACGCCGCCGCCGACGTCGCGGGTCGACGAGATGCGCGACCTCGGCCAGGCGTTCCACCACATGCAGGCGGGCATCGCGCGGCGCGAGACGCGCATCATGGACCTCGCCTATCGCGACAGCCTCACGCAGCTTCCCAATCGTGCGCTGTTCAACGACCGCCTCGACGCGGCGATCGCGGCCGCCGCGGTGCAGGGCGCACCCGTCGCGGTGCTGATGATGGACCTCGACCACTTCAAGGACGTCAATGCCACGCTCGGGCACCCGATCGGCGACCTGATCCTGCGCGCCGTCGCGCTGCGCGTCGACTCGGTGCTGGCGCGCACGACGGACACCGTGGCGCGGCTGGGCGGTGACGAGTTCGCGGTGCTGATCCCCGGTGACGACGCGCAGCACGCCGAGCGCGTGGCGCGCTCGATCATCCGCGCGCTCGAGCCGCCGGTGATGCCGGACGGCCACGTCGTCGACGTGCGCGCGAGCATCGGCATCGCCATCTATCCCGAGCACGGTGAAGAGCGCGCGACGCTGATGCGCCACGCCGACGTCGCGATGTACGCGGCCAAGCGCGGCAACCTCGGCGTCGCGGTCTGGGATCGCCAGCACGAGGAGCACGGCAAGGACCGGCTGTCGCTGATGAGCGGGCTGCGCAAGGCCGTCGACGAGGACGAGCTCGTGCTGCTCTACCAGCCGATCGCCACGACCGGCGACGCGCCGGAGCTGCACGCGGAGACGCTCGTGCGATGGTGGCACCCCACGCGCGGCCTCGTGTCGCCGGCCGAGTTCATCCCGTTCGCCGAGCAGACCGGCTACATCCGCGCGATCACGCAGTGGGTGATGGCGCACGCGATCGCGCAATGCGCGGCGTGGCGTCGCGACGGCCTCGCGATGAACGTGTCGGTCAACATCTCGGCGCGCGACCTCTCCGATCCCGAGCTTCCGGACCGCTTCGGCGCGATGCTGCAGAAGCACGGCTGCGCGTCGAGCTGGATCACGCTCGAGCTCACCGAGAGCGCGATCCTCGACGACCCGGACAACGCGCTCGAGAACCTGCAGCGGCTGCACGACCTCGGCTGCCGGTTGGCGATCGACGACTACGGCACCGGCTACTCGTCGCTCGCGTACCTGCGGCGCCTGCCGGTGCACGAGCTCAAGATCGACAAGAGCTTCATCGTCGGCATGGCGCACAACAGCGACGACGCCGTGATCGTGCGCTCGACGATCGACCTCGCGCACAACCTCGGCCTTACGGTCGTCGCCGAGGGCGTCGAGGACGAGGCGACGCTCGACCGCCTGCGCGCGCTCGGCTGCGACCGCGTGCAGGGCTACCTGATGGCGCGACCGCTCGCGGTGGCCGACGTGGCGCCGTGGATGCGCTCGTCGCCCTGGGTGCGCGGCAGCCGCGACGCCGCGCCGCTGCGCCGCGTGGTCTGACGAGGTCCGTCCCCGTCCCCCCTGTCATTCCCGCGCAAGCGGGAATCCAGCATTGACGTTTGCAATGGCGAATCCCCCAGTCGCGTCTCGCCAGCAACGACCAAAACGTCATCCATTCGACCGATCGCCGCACCGGGCCGCCATGCGGTTTCATCGCGCTTTCCTCCCGTGCGATCGATCCATGCGCATCCCTGCCGCCACGCAGCACGAACTACCGCGCGAACGCCTGCTCGCGCGCGGCGCCGCCGCCCTCACCGACGTCGAGCTCGTCGCGGTGATGCTGCGCTCGGGCGTGCGCGGTCACGCGGTGCAAGACGTCGCACGCGCCGCCGTCGAACGCTTCGCCGGACTCGCGGGACTCGCCGCCGCCGACGTTGCCGACGTCGCGGAAATCCCCGGCATCGGCCCCGCGAAGGCGGCGCAACTGCGCGCGGCCGTCGAAATGCTGCGCCGCGCGCTGCACGAGCAGATGGCGCGCGGCGACGCGCTGTCGTCGCCCGATGCGGTGCGTGACTACCTGCGCCTTACGCTGGCGTCGCGCCCGGTGGAGGTGTTCGTCACGCTGTTTCTCGACACGCAGCACCGGCTGATCGCCGCCGACGAGCTTTTTCGGGGCACGCTGTCGCAGACCAGCGTGTTCCCGCGCGAGGTCGTCAAGGCGGCGCTGGGCTACAACGCTGCCGCGGTGATCTTCGCGCACAACCATCCGTCGGGCGTCGCCGAGCCTTCGCGCGCCGATGAGCTCCTGACACAGTCGCTCAAGTCGGCGCTTATGCTGGTCGACGTGCGTACACTGGACCACTTCGTCGTCGCCGGCCCGACGGTGCTGTCATTCGCCGAGCGCGGCCTGATCTGAGGTCCCGCATGGCACGCCCGCTCAAGGGGCGGCGCTGGACAGCGGCTTGCCCTTTTCGACGACGTATGTCGCGATCACCGTCGCGCCATCCCCGCCCGATTTGGCGTCGTGCGCGGTGCTGGGCGGCACCTTGTACGAATCGCCGGCCTTCATCGGCCGCGGCGGCTCGCCGTCGATCAGCAGCTCGAAGGAGCCGCGCATCACATAGCCGGACTCTGGGCCCGGATGGGTGTGACGACCGATCGCGACATTGGGCGCGATCTCCGCGATGCCGATCACGGTCTCGTAGGCGGTGCCGGGCACGTCGAAGCGTTGCAACGGCGTGCGCTTGATGCCTGACGCCGCCGCCGGTGGCGTCTGCTGCGCCGCGGGCGAATGGATGCAAACCAGGACTGCGATGGCGGTGATTATGGCCAACATGGACTTGCGCATGTGTTCGATCCCCGGGGTGGAAGACGCTCCGATTGTCGGACGGCCTCAGCCGGGCGTCTTGGACTGGCGCGAACTGCACGCAGGACTACGACGCAATTGCCGGGACGTCATGCCCGGATGGACATCGGAGCTGCGGCGATGCACACTCGCGGCGGCCATGATGACGTTGCGGAGCGGCCCATGACGACCATCGAGCGCAATGTGTACGCGTCCTCGCGTTTCTCGACGCGGGGGCTTCCCACGCAAATGCGGTTGCCGGCATTGCGCGATCACTTCGGCCAGTCGATCCGTCTTGCGATCGATGCGGAGCCCGGGCAATCCGTGGACATGGAGGTTCACCAGGCGCCGGGCTTGCGCCGCGCGAGGATGCTCTCGCCGCTGACCGCCCGGGTGATGCGCCCGGCGCCGATGCTCGCCGACGGCGAGGACTCGATCTGCCTGATGATGAAGACCGCCGGCCACATGGCACTCGAGCAGGGTCGCCGCCGGGGGGTGCCGCGATCCGGCGATGGCATCCTGCTCGTCTATCGCGAGCCCGCGGTGCTGCAACTCGTCGCGGCCAGCTACGTGGCGGTTCGCGTGCCATTCGCGGCGATCGCGACACTGGTCGGCGATGCCGGCAGGGCCGCCGCGCTGCGCATTTCGCGCGACTCGCAGGCGTTGTCGCTGTTGCGCGCGTACGTGATGGGCATGCCGGAGCGGATCGCCGACCCCCGCCTCGGACGACTCGCCACGTCGCACGTCTACGATTTGATCGCGCTGGCGATTGGCACCTCCGATGACGCGAGGCCGATCGCCGCGCAGCGCGGACTGCGCGCGGCGCGCCTCGATGCCCTGACCGCGGACGTCATTCGCCATCCGGCGCTCACGCTCGAAGAACTCGCGCTGCGGCACGGCATTTCGCCGCGCTATGTGCAAATCCTGTTCGAGCGGACCGGTACGACGTTTTCCTTGTTCGCGCTCGAGCGCCGGCTGGATGTGGCGCGCGGCATGCTCGCGAGTCCGCGCTACGCTTCCTGGTCGGTGACGGCGATCGCCGTCGAGGCGGGCTTCGGCGACCTGTCGTATTTCAATCGGCGCTTCAAGCGCCGCTTCCAGACGACACCCTCGGCGCTGCGCATGCAGTGCCTCGAACGTGGACAGTGGACAGCCGCGGAGCAAGCACGGGGTGAGCATTTGGAACACACGCTTCGGCGCGCGGATCGTGGCGCAGTCCACCGCGCGTTCGACGATCGATAGCCGCTCGAAGTGCCGGCAGACGGATGGCCACGAGGTCCAACGCCGCGTCGGCGATGACAAACGAGGGCCTGGCTACAGCGTGACGGCGTACACCTCCACGGCGCTCGCCTTGCCCTTGAGCTGCACGCCGCCCAGCGATTCCAGCACGAAGGCGTTGCCGATGCCTTCGCGCGTCGCAGCGTCGATCAGGATCGCGCGGCCCGCTTCCTTGGTATGGCTTTCGAGGCGCGCGGCGAGGTTGACCGTGTCGCCCACGCAGGTGTAGGTCGCGCGCTTGCTCGTGCCCGTGTAGCCCGCGACCATCGTGCCCGACGCGATGCCGACGCCGATCCTGATCGGCGGCTTGCCCGCGGACTCGCGCTCGGCGTTGAACATCTCGACGAGGTCGATCATCTCGATCGCGGCGCGCACCGCGCACGTCGCGTGGTCGTCGAGCGGCACCGGCGCGCCGAAGATCGCCATCAGGCCGTCGCCGATCATCTGGTTGACGACGCCGTCGTGACCCTGGATGGCGTCGAACATCAGCGTGTACCAGGTGTTGAGCAGGTCGATCGTCTCCTCGGGCGATTGCGACTCGACGAGCGGCGTGAAGCCGCGGATGTCGGCGAACATGACCGACGCCACGACGGACTTGCCACCGAGCGCGAAGCCCGATTCCTGCACGTCCTGCACGACCTGCGACGTCGCGAAGCGCCGCACCATCGCCTTCAGCTCGTCGCGCAGGCGCTTCTTCTCGATCGTCGCGGCGATCCGCGCCTTCAGCAGCACCGGGTTGACGGGCTTGTTGAGGTAGTCGACGGCGCCCAGCGTGATCGAGCGCACGGCGCTGTCCATGCCCTCGAGCGACGACGTGACGAGCACCGGCAGGTCGCGCAGCTGCGCGTCGGCGCGCAACGCCTCGAGCACGGCGAAGCCGTCCATTTCCGGCATCTCGATGTCGAGCAGCACCAGGTCGAACGGCTCGGCGCGCAGCATCTCGAGGGCGAGCCGGCCGTTCTCCGCGGTCGCCGGGTGGTGGCCTTGCAACTCGACGCTGCGCGAAAGCAGCAGTCGATTGACCTTGTTGTCGTCGACGACCAGCACGCGTGCAGCACCCCGATTCGACTCAACCATGGGCGAGGCCCTTCAGCGCTGCCGCGACGCGCGCATATTCCGCCGCGAGCTCGTCGAGCGAGGGCACGTCACCCCGTCCTACGGCGGAAACACCCGACAGCTCGAGCGATTTCGCCATCGTGCCGAGTCCCAGCGCGCCGAACGTCATGCTGTTCGACTTGAGTGAATGCGCGGTGCGGCGGAAGCGCTCGGCGTCGGCGGCGTCGCGTGCGCGGCCGAGCTCGGCGAGCATCGCCGGCGCCTCGGCGAGGAACGTGTCGGCGAGCTCGGCGGCGAAGTCGGCGCCGGTCGTCTGCTTGAGCGCCTCGAAGGTCGCGATGTCGATCGGGGTGGGTGTGGTCATGGCGTTCATTCGGGGGAACAGGGGCGGGAGCAGGCCGCACACGTCAGCGCTCCTTGCGCGGCGGCACGCGGTCGAGCGCCTCGACGAGCCGCTCGACGCGGATCGGCTTGGTGATGTAGTCGTCCATGCCCGCCTCGAGGCACATCTCGCGGTCGCCCTGCATGGCATTCGCGGTCATCGCCACGATGCGTGGCCGCGCGCTCGCCGCCGCCGACGCGCAGATGCGCCGGCTCGCCTCGAGGCCGTCCATCTCGGGCATCTGCACGTCCATCAGCACGACGTCGTACGTCTGCCG
>Ga0070679_100006589_pt1 | contig 10821 bp, 8 predicted proteins | sample KBSC63BmetaG_FD_65652 | JGI IMG/M metagenome (GOLD analysis project Ga0070679, IMG submission 65652) | Corn rhizosphere microbial communities from Kellogg Biological Station, Michigan, USA - KBS C6-3B metaG | ecosystem: Host-associated > Plants > Roots > Rhizosphere | place: USA: Michigan... | reverse complement strand
GTCATCGCGGTCGAGGGGGACCGCACCTTCAAGCGCCCGATCTACGCCGGCAACGCCATTGCCACCGTCGAAAGCTCGGACGCCAAGCTCGTCGTCACCGTGCGCGGCACCGCGTTCGAGAAAGCCGCTGCCGAGGGCGGTTCGGCCACGATCGAGGAAATCTCAGGCCCCGGCGACGCCGGCCTCTCCAGCTTCGTCGGCCTCGAAGCCGAAGCGAGCGAGCGGCCCGAGCTGACCAGCGCGAAGGTCATCGTCTCCGGCGGCCGCGCCCTGAAGGACGCGGCGACGTTCGAGCAGATCATCGTCCCGCTGGCCGACAAGCTCGGCGCGGCGGTCGGCGCCAGCCGCGCGGCGGTGGACGCCGGCTACGTGCCGAACGACTACCAGGTCGGCCAGACCGGCAAGATCGTCGCGCCGCAAGTCTATATCGCCATCGGTATTTCCGGCGCGATCCAGCACCTCGCGGGAATGAAGGATTCCAAGGTAATCGTCGCCATCAACAAGGACGAAGACGCGCCGATCTTCCAGGTCGCCGACATCGGCCTGGTCGGCGACCTGTTCCAGATCGTGCCCGAGCTGACCGAAAAGCTGTGAACCTCAGGAGGCGCGGCTCGCCCGCGCCCCTTCAAGCAACCGCTTCGCCCGCTGGTACATTTCGACCCGCATCAGCGTGAACATGCCGAGTGCCATCGCGGCCAGCGTGTCGATCGCCAGGTAGACGTCGAGGTGCATGTCGTTCCCGACTGTGCGGGCAAGCGTGCGCACGCCGATCAGCCCGACGAGGAACAGCATCGAGGCCAGCGAGGCCTTCTGGTTCAAAGCGTGGGTCTCGGGATCGACGTGGATTTCCATTAGCCGCCCGCGCTGCCACCCGAGCGCGCAACCACCGGCGAAACCGACAAGCGCCAGACCCCAGCCGAGCGCGGTTGGGGGATGCTGAAAGAACAGCGCTGCGACGACGAGGGCGTAGACCACCGGGACAATCCACAGTGTTTCCAGCTTCAGGGGGCGCATCTGGCCCATGCGCCGCATCCGTAGCGCCATCACCACGGCGATCACGATGAGCGGGATGATGTAGCTCATCAGTCCGCCACTCTGCCCTGCCTGTCCCTGCATCTGCGCGATCCCCCGTTGCGACTGACCGGTGAATAACACCCTCGCCCGCGACTGCACAGGGGGTCAGTCCACCGGGTCGGCCTCGTTCCAGGCCAACACCGGCTTGCGCGCCGCGAGCGTCTCGTCGAGGCGGCGGCGCGGGGCGAGGCGCGGAGCCTGATGAAGGCTTTCGTCGCCGGCCTTCGCCCGCATGGCGATGCTGCGGAGTGCGAGGATAAACTGGTCGAGGCTCGCCTTGCTCTCGCACTCGGTGGGCTCGACCAGCATCGCGCCGTGGACGACGAGCGGGAAGTACATCGTCATCGGATGGAAGCCTTCGTCGATCAGCGCCTTGGCGACATCCAGCGTGGCGATTCCTTCGGCAAAGCCCTCGTCGCTGAACAATGCCTCGTGCATGCACGGCCCGGTGCTGCCGAACGGCGCATCGAGCACGCCGTCGAGGCTGCGCAGCGTGTAATTGGCGTTGAGCACGGAGTCGCCGGAGACCTGCCGCAGCCCATCGATGCCGTGGCTGAGGATGTAGGCGAGCGCGCGGGTGAACATGCCCATCTGGCCGTGGAACGCGGTCATCCGGCCGAAGCTCTCGGGGGCAGCGTCGATGCCGTCCTCTTCTTCGATCAGCTCCCAGCCACCCTCGGTCTTGCGGACGAACGGCAACGGGGCGAACGGCGCGAGCGCCTCGGACAGCACCACAGGGCCCGAGCCCGGTCCCCCGCCCCCGTGCGGCGTGGAGAAGGTCTTGTGCAGGTTGATGTGCATCGCATCGACGCCGAGATCGCCCGGCCGCACCCGGCCGACGATGGCGTTAAAATTGGCCCCGTCGCAATAGACCAGCGCGCCGGCGGCGTGGACCGCGTCGGAAATCGCCTTCATGTCGCGCTCGAACAGGCCGCAGGTGTTCGGGTTGGTGATCATCACCGCGGCGACGTCGGGACTGAGGCGAGCCTTCAACGCAGCGAGATCGACGCGGCCTTCGGCAGTCGCCGGGATGTTCTCGACCGCGTACCCCGCGAAGGCCGCGGTGGCCGGGTTGGTGCCGTGGGCGCTTTCCGGAACGAGGATCACCGAGCGGGCATCCCCGCGCGCCTCCAGCGCCGCGCGGATGCAGAGGATCCCGCACAGCTCGCCATGCGCGCCGGCCTTCGGGCTCATCGCCACCGCATGCATGCCGGTGAGCGCAAGCAGCCAGCGCGCCAGCTCGTCGATCACGCCGAGCGCGCCCTGGACGGTCGACTCCGGCTGCAGCGGGTGAAGATCGGCGAACCCGGGCATCCGGGCGACTTTCTCGTTGAGCCGCGGGTTATGCTTCATCGTGCAGCTGCCGAGCGGGAAGATGCCGCAATCGATCGCGTAGTTCTGCCGGCTGAGGCGGGTGTAATGGCGCACGGTCTCCGGCTCGGACAGGCCGGGGAGGCCGATCGGCTCGGTGCGCGCGAGGCCGCCGAGCCTGTCCCCCTCCCGCCTGCGGGAGGGGTTAGGGGAGGGTGTGTCGATTGCCCCTCCCGCAAGCGGAAGGGGAGAAGCGAAGTCGACTCCGCACGTATCAGCTCCGCCGATCTCGAAGATCAGCGGCTCTTCCAGCATCAGGCCGCGGTTGCCGGTGACGGTCTGGATGCCGCTCTCGCCGGCTGGCGCTTCGGGGGTGCCGGGCTTCCACCCGCTGGCGTTGGGCGCGTTCATGCCAAGGCCTCCTCGAGCGCGGAGGCCAGTGTCTCGATATCTTCCTCGGTCACGGTCTCGGTCACCGCGACAACAAGGCCGTTCTCGCGCCGGTCGCCGTCGGGATAGAGCCGCCCGAGCGACACGCCGGCGAGCACGCCCTGTTCGGCGAGGTCGCGGACCAGTTGGCGGGCATCGCCGGGAACGACGACCGTGAACTCGTTGAAGAAGCCCTCGTTGAGCACCTCGACTCCCGGCACCTCGGCCAGCCGGTCGGCGGCGCGACATGCCAGCCGATGGTTCTCCGCCGCCAAGGCCCGCAGGCCCTTCTCGCCGAGCAGCGTCAGGTGGATCGAGAAGGCCAGCGCGCACAAGCCGGAGTTGGTGCAGATGTTGCTCGTCGCCTTCTCGCGGCGGATGTGCTGCTCGCGAGTCGAGAGGGTGAGGACAAAGCCGCGCTTGCCCTCGGCATCGATCGTCTCTCCGCACAGCCGCCCGGGCATCTGCCGCACATGCTTGGCATCGCGGATCGCGAACAGCCCGAGATACGGCCCGCCGAATTGCAGCCCGACGCCGAGCGCCTGGCCTTCGCCGACGACGATGTCCGCGCCCATCTCGCCGGGCGATTTGAGCGCGCCGAGAGCCACGGGCTCGGTCACCACCGCCACGAGCAGCGCGCCCGCCGCGTGGCAGGCTTCGGCCAGCGCGGTCATGTCGTCGATTCGTCCGAGGATGTCGGGATACTGCACCACGACGCTGCCGATCTCGCCGTCGACGGCCTGGGCGAGCTCTACAAAGTCTCCCGCTGGGCTTAACTTCGGCTCGGAATAGTTAACCTCATCGCCGTTGAACCGCGCCATCGTCTTGGCGGTCGAGACGTAATGCGGATGCAGCCCGCTCGACAGCAGCACTTTGCTCCGCCTGGTCACCCGCCCCGCCATCGCGATCGCTTCCCAGCACGCGGTCGAGCCGTCGTACATCGAGGCGTTCGCCACCGCGCAGCCGAACAGCCGCGCGACCTGGGTCTGGAACTCGAACAGCATCTGCAGCGTGCCCTGGGCGATCTCGGGCTGGTACGGGGTATAGCTGGTGAGGAACTCGCCGCGCTGGATCAGGTGATCGACGCTCGCCGGAATATGATGCCGGTAGGCGCCCGCGCCGAGGAAGAACGGCGCGTCGGCGGCGGCGAGATTCATCTTCGACAGCCGCCGCATGTGACGTTCCACCGCCATCTCGCTCGCGTGCGTGGGCAGGCCTTCGAGCGGCCCGGAGAGGTAATGCTCAGGCGAAACGTCCGCGAACAGCGCGTCGATCGACTGCGCGCCGATGACATCGAGCATGGCGGAGCGGTCGGCGTCGGTCAGGGGGAGGTAGCGCATCGGGTGTTCCTCAGAGCGACGCCACGAAGTCCTTGTACTTCCCTTCGTCCATGAGGCCGTCCAACTCGCCGGTGTCGGCGATGGTCAGCTTGAAGAACCAGCCCTCGCTTTCGGGCGCAGTGTTGACCAGCCCCGGATCGGCCTCGAGCGCCGCGTTGCCCTCGGTTACCGTCCCGCTGACCGGCGTGAACACATCGCTTGCCGCCTTGACGCTTTCGACCACCGCGGCCTCCTTGCCTTTGGCGAGTTGCGTGCCGGCGGCGGGAACCTCGACGAAGACGATGTCGCCCAGTTGCTCCTGCGCGTAGTCGGTAATGCCGATTTTGGCGCTATCGCCGTCGATGTCGATCCACTCGTGATCCTCGGTGAAATAACGCGGCATCAGGCGGGTCCTTTGCGATGGTAGCGGTGAGGGACGAACGGCATCGGCACGACGCGCGCGGGCAAGCGCTTGCTGCGAACTTCGACTTCGAGCTCGGCGCCTTCCGCAGCGTGAGCGCTGTCGACATACGCCATGGCGATGGGATGGCCGAGCGTGGGCGAGAAGCCGCCGGAGGTGACCGTGCCGACCTTGGCGCCGGCGGTGAAAACCTCGGCCCCTTCCCGCGCAGCCATGCGGCCGTCGAGGGCGAGGCCGACGCGGCGGGTCGCAGCTCCCGCCTCGATCAGCCCGAGAATGCGTTCGGCGCCGGGGAAGCCGCCGCTCTGGCGGCGGGCCTGGCTGATGGCGAACGCCAGCCCCGCGCTGACGGGATCGGTCTCCGGCGACAGGTCGTGGCCGTAAAGCGGCAACCCGGCTTCCAGGCGAAGCGAATCGCGCGCGCCGAGTCCGATCGGCTTGACTTCGGGCCGCGCGCACAGCGCATCGGCCAGCGCCTCGACGTCTTCGGCGCGGACGGAGATTTCGAAGCCGTCCTCGCCGGTATAGCCCGAGCGGGCGATACCGAGCGGGCGGCCTTCCCATAAGAACGGCCCGGCCTGCATGAAGCCGAGTTGGTCCAGCGCCGGCGTTCCGTCGAATGCCGGCGCGAGCGTCAGTGTCGCCAGCGCCGTAGCCGCCTCCGGCCCTTGCACGGCCAGCAGCGCGTGCTCGGCGAGATGGGTGAGCGTGACCTCATCGGGCAAGTGCTCGCGCAAATGGCCGATATCGTCCCACTTGGTCGCGCCGTTGACCACCAGATAGAAGTGGTCGCCCCGGTTGGTGACCATCAGGTCGTCGAGAATGCCGCCGTCATCGGCGAGCAGGAGCGAATAGCGGATGCGGCCCGGCTTGAGCGACCTCAGGTCGGCCGGCAGCGAGGCTTCGAGCTCCTCGGCGGCCGTCTCGCCGCTGACCGTAAGCTGCCCCATGTGGCTGACGTCGAACAGGCCGGCATGGGTGCGGGTCCATTCGTGCTCGGAGAGGATGCCTTCGTATTGGATCGGCATCTCGTGGCCGGCGAACGGCATCATTCGTGCGCCGCGGGCACGATGCCAGGCGTCGAGCGGCAGCTTTTGGAGGACTTCGCTTTCGGCCTCTTCGCTCATCAACTTCCCCGGCACGACCGCAACGCCCGGAACCGGGCCTTGTTCTCGCCCCCTCTGTCGGGAAACCTGAGAGCCTGGCCCGCAAGTCCGGGCGTACACCTTCGGTGGCTTCCGTCGCCGGAAGCGCTTTCCAGAGTGCCCGCTTTACCGAACCGCGGTCCTTCGGCCTGAGAGATTCCGGGGCGGTTGCTCCTTCGGCGGCCCGGCACCTTAGTGTTCAAATCGGACCGCCAGCGAGCTGGCTACGATTTGAGGGCGCCGGACGCTCTCCCACGGCTCGGCCGGGGCGGACCCCGGCGGGCACGTTCGTTTCGCGCGAAACGATTAGGCCGTCAATCTAGTTTGCGGTCTTATCCCAGTCGGCGTTGGCACGGGCGATCAGGTATTGGTGGATCGCTTCGGCCTGGTCCTTGCTCAGCACGTCGGCGAAGCTGGCCATGCCGTTGGCCGCGCGCTTGCCGCCGAGGACGATCGCGAGGAAATCAGCGTGCGTCTGAGCCGACATGTGGCGCAAGTCCTTGACCCCGCCCCGCGCCGCGACACCGTGACACAGGGCGCAGTTCTGACCGTAAAGCTGCTCGCCCTTGGCCACGATGTCGGCACTCGCGGTGAGCTTCGGCGGCGGCGCCAGCTCGGGCACCTCGATCGATTCCTTCGGCATCGGTGGCAACTTGGCGGTCCCGCCGAGCTTGAACACCAGCAAGCGCGGCTTGCCGATGAACAGCTTGGTGTAGTTCGAGCGCTCGACGTGAGCGAGGCCGCCGCCCCACCCCGCGTTGACGGCGATATATTGCACCCCGTCGACCATGTAGGTGATCGGGGCCGCGATCGGCACTTGCTGCACCGGCATCTGCCAGACTTTCTGCCCGGTGTCGGCGCGATAGGCGGCGAAAGTCGTCGCGATGTTGCCCTGGAACACGAGGTTCCCGGCCGTGACGAGCACGCCGCCGCTGCCCTTCTGCTCATCCGGCGTGCGCCAGACTTCCTTCTGCGTGACCGGATTGCGCGCCGAGAGCCACCCGCGCGAATGGGCATCGGCATATTCGGCGATCTTTTTGCGCTCGGCGTCGTAACCCGCGAAGCTGGTGCCCAGGCCGGGCTTGGCCGGGTCGAAGCTGTCCGCCGCGGCGTAGGCCATGTAGGTTTCGCTGACCGGCAGATAGACCAGCCCGGTTCGCGGGCTGTAGGCCATCGGGTTGAAGTTGTGCGCCCCTCCGGCGCCGGGCGAGACCATCACCGGCACCTTGCCGTAACGCACCGCCGGGTTCTCGATCGGGCGACCGGTCTTCATGTCAATGCCGGTCGTCCAATTGATCGGAACGGTAGTCTTGGCGCTGAGCAGCTGGCCCGTCTTGCGATCTAGGACGTAGAAGAAGCCGTTCTTCGGCGCCTGCATGATAACCTGGCGGACCTTCCCGCCGATCCTGAGGTCGGCGAGGATCATCTGCTGGGTGGCGGTGTAGTCCCACTCCTCGCCCGGCACGGTCTGGTAGTGCCAAACGTACTTTCCGGTATCGAGATTCAGCGCGACGATGGAGGCGAGGAACAGGTTGTCGCCGCCACCGGGGCTGCGGAATTTCTGCACCCAGGGAGAGCCGTTGCCGACGCCGATGTAGACGAGGTGCAGCGCGGGGTCGTAGGCCAGGCTGTCCCACACCGTGCCGCCGCCGCCGGCTTTCCACCACTCGCCCGTCCAGGTTTTCGCGGCCTGGGCCATGACGTTGTCGGACGCCGCGCCTTCGGGCATTTTGGCCGGATCGCCGGGGACAGTGTAGAAGCGCCAGGCCTGCTTGCCGGTCGCGGCGTCGTACGCGGTGACGTAGCCGCGCACGCCCATTTCCGCTCCGCCGTTGCCGATCAGGACTTTGCCGCCATAGACCCGCGGCGCCCCGGTGATCGTGTAGTTCTTCGAGTTGTCGACCGTCAGCACCGACCACACGGGCTTGCCGCTCCTGGCGTCTAGCGCGATCAGCCGTCCGTCGAGCGTGGCGACGTAAATCTTGCCGCCCGCCGCGGCGAGCCCCCGCGAGACGATGTCGCAGCACGCCATCCGGCCGTACTTGCTCGGCACTTGCGGATCGAACTTCCACAGCACTTTGCCGTTGGTCGCATCATACGCCGTGACGATATTCCATGGCTGCACGTTGAAGAGCACGCCGCCGATCTCCAGCGGGGTGCCTTCCATTCCGCGCTCGGTCTGGATGTCGGCGTACCACGCGAGGCCCAGCTGGCCGACATTCCGATCGTTGATCTGCGTCAGCGGGCTGAAGTGCTGTTCGTCCAGCGTGCGCCCGACCATCGTCCAGTCGGCCGACGGCACCTGCCCGGCCCCGGTGAGCGTGAGCGCGGAGGCGACGGCCAGCGCGCCGGCCAAAAGCTTGCGGATCATTTATTCTACCTCCGTTCGCCTCGAGCGAAGTCGAGAGGCTGGAGCGCGACGTGTCTCGACTTCGCTCGACACGAACGGGAAAGGGAACGCCAAAAGGAAAGACCTTTAAACGGCGGGAAGCTGGCTGGCGTCGGCCCAGAAGCCGTGCACCTGGCCGACGACCTTGAACGGCATCTTCACCCGCGCGACCGGGCCCGCGGCGATATCCTTCACATCGATCAGGATCAGGTCCGACCGGCCCGCTTCTTTCTGCGAGCTGCCCACGCCGATCAGGTATCCGTCGCCTTCCGGAGCGTCGTGCTTGCGCGGCACGAACGTCATCTCCGACAGCGAATAGTCGGGCACGCTGACCAGCTGCGAAGTCTTGTTGGCGTGGTCGAAGATCGCCCAGCCGCGCCCGGCGTTGAGGAAGCCCCAGCGGTAAGGCAGCGTGTGGAAGCGGTCGTCCTGCCGCGCGAGAACGCCGGTCACTTCGGGATAGAGCGTCTCGACTTGGTAAGTGTCAGTGCCCTTGTGCCTGAGGTCGATGGTGAAGCGCCGCACGCGGCCTTGCGCTTTCACCGGATCGAACGGCTCGTGGACGCTGGGGAAGAACGGGAACTGGTTGCCCTCGCCCCCATCCATGTCGAGCGTGATCTTCTCTCCGTCCGACCAGGCGCCCATCACGTGGGTGCAGAACAAGTTGGCCCCCTTGAACCAGCGCACATCCTTGCCGTCGCCGCCGCGGCGCAGCACGCCGATATAGACCGGCAGGGTCGAATCGTAGGCGAAGTGGACCCCGCCGGCCTGCATCTGCGGCAGGTTGGCGGCCATCTGCGTGACCATCAGGATCACGTATTTCTGCGTCACCGCGAAATCGTGCATCATCGAGGCGTAAGGCGCCTGCACCGTCACGCCCCAATTGACGTTGCCGTCCTTGTCCGCGCTGAACACGTGGACGTCCTTGCTGAGGAAACCGCCGGCCTCGTACCCGAAGCTGACGTATTCGCCGGTCAGCGGATCGATCTTCGGGTGCGCGGTGTGCGTCTGGCTGCCGAGCTTGCCGCCGAAAGTGTAGTAATCGTCCTTCGTCTCGAGTGTCCACGGGTCCATGTAGACCGGCGGGCTGTCCTCCTTGAACACCAGCAGCTTCTTGTGATGGACGAATAGCTGGGTGTTTGCGGTGCCGCGGCTGAGGCCCTTGACGCTCGGATCGTCGGTCATCGGGTTGCGGTACATGCCGAACAGGCTGCGCCGCGCTTCGTGCTGCGCCTTCCAGCGCTGGGTGCGGGCATAACGCGTGCGGTAATCGACGTGCCCGTCCTTGATGCGGAACATCGAGACGTGGCCTTCGCCGTCGAACGGGATGTCGCCGGCATATTTTGCGGGCTTGGGGTACTGCGGGTCCGGCCCGACGCGGTAGAACACGCCGTCGAGATCGGTTGGCAGGTGGCCTTCGACCTCGCAATCGTAAAGATCGATCTCGGCGCGGCTGTTGGCGCTCGCGGGGCCGCCACCGAACGCGCGCGGATCGGCCGGGAAATCGACTTGGGGGCTCGGCGTTGCCGCCAGCGCGGGCGTCGACACGCCGGCCAGCGCCGCCCCCGCGCCCAGGGTCGCCGTGCCCAGGAATGCGCGCCGGCCTAGGTTCGGCCCGCCGGCCCGATCGTCAGATGAATTCGCCACAATGCCCTCCGTCTCCGCGGCCATTGTTGTCGGAATCAAATGCCTGCGCAAGCAGCGAATTTTCGCGGGATGGTGGGTGGAGCGGGTAAGGGGAATCGAACCCCTCTAGCTAGCTTGGAAGGCTAGAGCATTACCACTATGCTATACCCGCGTATGGTGGCGCGATTGCCACCAAGCGGCGCACGGCGTCAATGCCCTTCGAACGCGATCAGCGCCCACGGATCGACGCCTGCAGCCGTCAGCCGCTCGCCGCCGCCCAGTTCTGGAAGGTCGATGACGAACAGCGCGCGCTCGACCCGCGCTCCGGCCCGGCGGAGCAGCTCGGCCCCGGCCAGTGCGGTCCCGCCGGTCGCGAGAAGGTCGTCCACCAGCAGCACCGGCTCTCCGGGCGCCACGAGTGTCGGATCGAGCTCGAGCCGCGCCTGCCCGTATTCAAGCGCGTAATCGACGCCGAGGGTGTCGACCGGCAGCTTTCCGGGCTTGCGCAGCAGGATGAACCCCAGGCCGAGCCTTGCGGCGAGCGCCGCGCCGAGGATGAACCCGCGCGCTTCGATCCCGGCGACGGCCGTGGCCTGAGCGGACCGCGTGGCTTCGACCATATGATCGAGCGTCGCCGATAGCCCTTCGGGGTGGGCGATCAGCGTGGTGATGTCGCGGAACAGGATGCCCGGCGCCGGGAAGTTCGGCACCGAGCGCACCAGCGCCTTTATTTCCGCCGGGCTCATGGGCGCGACGCTCCCTGTGGGGAGCGCCGCCGGCTCAATCGCGGCGGACCCGCGCGGCCGCCCAGATCTGCTTCTTGGCGAGGAACGCCAGCCCGGTGGCGAAGATCAGGAAGAAGATCACCGGCAGGCCCGTCTGGTGACGCTTGGCCAGCGTCGGTTCGGCGGTCCACACCAGGAACGCGGCCACGTCCTTCGCCATCTGGTCGACCGTCGACGCCGTGCCGTCCTTGTAGGTCACTTGCCCGTCGCTGGTCAGCGGCGGCGGCATCTTGATGTTGAGGTTGGCGAAATACGGGTTGTAGTAAGTCCCCGTCGGCGTCTGGAACTCGGGGAACTTCTTCTTCACCTCGGCCGGGACCGG
>Ga0070679_100006586_pt1 | contig 10824 bp, 11 predicted proteins | sample KBSC63BmetaG_FD_65652 | JGI IMG/M metagenome (GOLD analysis project Ga0070679, IMG submission 65652) | Corn rhizosphere microbial communities from Kellogg Biological Station, Michigan, USA - KBS C6-3B metaG | ecosystem: Host-associated > Plants > Roots > Rhizosphere | place: USA: Michigan... | reverse complement strand
TCGATCGGCAGTGTCCACATCATCCCCAACCTGAAGCTCAACGGCACCTACCTGGGCGTGTGGCTCGCGCATACCGGTTTCGGGTTGCCGCTCGCGATCTACCTGCTGCGCAACTACATCGGCTCGCTGCCGTCGTCGATCATCGAGTCGGCCAAGATCGACGGTGCGAGCCACTTCACGATCTTCTGGCGCCTTGTCATGCCTCTCTCGGTGCCGGCGCTCGCTGCTTTCGCGATTTTCCAGTTCCTCTGGGTGTGGAACGACCTCCTCGTGGCCTATGTGTTCCTCGGCGGCACGCCTCAGACGCAAGTGCTCACGATCGCGCTCACGAACCTCGTCGGCGACCACGGTGAGGACTGGCAGCTGCTCACATCGGCGGCCTTCATCTCCATGGCCTTGCCGTTGATCGTGTTCTTCGCCCTGCAGCGTTACTTCGTCCGCGGCTTGACGGCTGGGTCGGTGAAGGGATGAGCACCACAAGTGCCGAGCGGTCTGCGCGGCGGACCCGACCGGCGACGCCCGTGCAGGAGCCACTGTCGCCGCGGCGCAAGTGGCGCGTGATCACGCTCGCAACGCTGCTGCTCGTTCCCGGTTACTGGATGCTGCTCGCGGGGCTCGTCGCCGATCAGTCGCACGCAAAGGGTGGTCCGAACACAGGTGCCGCGATGGCGTTCGGCCTCGTGATCATCCCGTTCGTCTTCCTCGTGCTTGCCGTGATGTCCGGCGTGGCCCGCTGGCCCGGTGCGGTCGCCCGGGCGATGGGAATGGCGGTCCTGGTCGGCATTCCCGTGTCGGCGATCGCGGGTGACGCGATCACGGGCATCGTCGCGGGTGTCGGCGCCGGCGGCGCGATCGCGCTGCGCCGCGACGTCGACCACACCATGCGTGCGCGCGTCGCGGCGATCGTGCTCGTGAGCATCTACACGCTGATCCTCGTCCGCGCGGTGTCCGCGCTCGCGTTGCTGCCCGCTCCGGTGCTGCCGCTGACCGCGCTGGGCATCGCCGACCACTGGAGCGAACGCCGGTCCCGACCCGGTGGCTGAACTTCGGTTTCCGCCGTCGTTCCTGTGGGGCACGGCGACCTCGGCGTACCAGATCGAAGGGGGAGTCGACCTGGACGGTCGCGGCCCGTCGATCTGGGACACGTTCTGCGCGCGTCCCGGCGCCGTACACGGTGGTGACAGCGGTGCGGTCGCGTGCGACCACCGCAACCGGATGCCGGCCGACGTGGCCCTGATGGCCGGGATGGGGTTGTCGGCGTACCGGTTCTCGGTGGCCTGGCCGCGGGTGCAGCCGACGGGAGCCGGGGCGGTCAGCCAGGACGGGCTGGACTTCTACCGACGGCTCGTCGACGAGCTGCTCACGCACGGAATCGAGCCGTTCCTCACGCTCTACCACTGGGATCTGCCGCAGCCGCTGCAGGACGCGGGCGGCTGGCCGCTGCGGGACACCGCACAACGCTTCGCGGACTACGCCGCGGTGGTTGCCGCCGCGCTCGGGGATCGCGTGCGGCACTGGTCGACGGTGAACGAGCCGTGGTGCGCGTCGATGCTGGGCTACGCGGCAGGCGTCAACGCGCCCGGCGTGGTGGATGCGGGCGCGGCCGTTGCCGCGGCACATCATCTGCTGCTCGGTCACGGCCTCGCCGTCGACGCGCTGCGGCCGCTCGTCGTGACCGATGCCGCGATCGGCATCACCCTCAACCCCTATCCCGTCGTCGCGGCCGGGTTCCGCGATGTCGACCTCGATGCGGTACGTCGAGTGGACGGAGTCGCGAACCGGCTCTGGTACGACGCGCTCTTGCGCGGTGCGTATCCCGACGACGTGCTGGCGGACTTCGCTGCCGTCAGCGACCTCGAGCACATCCACGCCGGCGATGCGGAACAGATCGCCCGTCCGATCGACGAGATCGGCATCAACTACTACCGGCGACATCACGTGCGGCACCGCCCGGGCGAGTCGAGCGCACCGCCGTGGTCCACGTGGCCCGGTTCGCCGGACGTCGAGCTGGTCCAGCCGAGTGTTGCAACGACGAAGATGGACTGGGCGATCGAGCCGGACGGGTTGGGCGAGACCCTGCTGCGGCTGCAGGCGGACTACGGATCGATGCCGGTGTACGTGCACGAGAACGGCGCTGCGTTCGACGACACAGCCTCAGTCGACGGCCGGGTCCACGACGAGGACCGGATCGCCTTTCTCGGCGCGCACCTGCGGGCCTGCCATCGCGCGATCAGCGCGGGGTGTGATCTGCGCGGCTACTTCGTGTGGACGTTGATGGACAACTTCGAGTGGGCGCACGGCTACCACTACAAGTTCGGCTTGATCCGTGTTTCGCCGCAGGTGCTGGACCGGGTCCCGAAAGCCAGTGCTGCGTGGTACACCGACGTCGCGCAGACCGGTCGCGTCACGACCCGGGTGTGACGACGCCCGCCTCGTAGGCATAGATCACGGCCTGGATCCGGTCGCGAAGCCCGAGCTTCTGCAGGACGCGGGCGACGTGGGTCTTCGTTGTCGCCTCGCTCACGACGAGCCGCTCGCAGATCTCCGCGTTCGAAAGCCCGCGTGCCAACAGCTCGAGCACCTCGGTCTCGCGGGCGGTCAGGTCGCCGAGAGCGGCCGGCCGCGAGGGGGTCGGCCGGCGCCGCGCGAACTCCGCGACGACACTTCGGGTGATCGCCGGCGCGAGCAGGGCGTCGCCACCGGCGACGATCCGCACTGCCGCGGCGATCTCCTCGGGTGGCGCGTCCTTGAGCATGAACCCGCTCGCGCCCGCACGCAGCGCCTCGAAGACGTACTCGTCGAGGCCGAAGGTCGTGAGCACGAGCACCTTCGTCTCGGGTAGAGCGGCGATGATGCGGCGGGTCGCCTCGATCCCGTCCAGGACCGGCATCCGGACGTCCATCAACACCACAGCCGGCCGGAGGCGTCGGCTCTCACGGACGGCCTCCCCGCCGTCCGCGGCTTCGCCGACGACGAAGGTGTCGGGCTCGACCTCGAGGATCTTCCGCAGCCCGACCCGCACGAGTGCCTGGTCGTCGACGATGAGGACGTTGGTCATCGGACCGGCAGCAGGACGCGGACCGCGAAGCCGCCGCCTGGACGGCGTCCCGCGGTGAACTGCCCGCCGTAAAGCGCGACGCGTTCGCGCATGCCGACGAGACCGTGGCCACCTCGGACCGCATCCGCCGTCTCGCCTCGGCCGTCGTCGATGACCTCCAGTTCCAGCGAGTCGGCGCCATAGCGCACGCGCACCGTCGCGTGCGCGTCGCCGGCGTGCTTGAGCACGTTCGTCAGCGCCTCCTGGACGATGCGGTACGCCGACAGCTCGATCCCGACCGGCAACCCTGACGGTGAGCCGTCGACGGCCAGGTCGATCGGGAGCCCCGCCTCGCGCAGCTGGCCGACGAGTATCGGCAGGTCACGCAGACCAGGCTGGGGCGCAAGCGGCTCGGACCTGTCGGTGCGCAGCATCCCGACCAGTCGGCGCATCTCCGTGAGTGCAGATCGGCCGGTGCGTTCGATCGCCTCCAGCGTCTCGCGCGTGGTGCCTTCGCTGCCGTCGAGGACGCGGCGCTCGGCACCGGCCTGCAGCACCATCATCGAGACGTTGTGCGCGATGGCGTCGTGCAGCTCCCGCGCGATGCGGGCGCGCTCGTCCAGCACTGCCTCCCGCGACGCGACGTCACGTTCTCGTTCGGCCAGCGCGGCCCGGCGTTCGCGGTCGCCGACGATGCGGCGCACGAACAGCATGACGACCACGACGACCGCGAGGTACTCGCTCGACCCGACGAGGGTGTCGCTGAGCTGCGCGGTGACGAGCACTGTTGCGACGACGACGGCGAGCCCGGCCAGGAAACGCCGCGTCGTGGGCCACACGGCCAGGGCGTAGAGAGCGAAGAAGTTCGCCAGCGGATAGCCGATCGAGGTGCCGCCGAACACCGCGTTGTCCATCGCGGCCAGCGACGGGACCAGTGCCCCGACAACGGCCGGCCACCGTCGTCGTACCGCGATCGGAACGGTGATGGCGAGCGCCAGGGCCGCCGCGCCGGGCTTGTTGTGAACCGTTGGCTCGCCGCCGGACCAGATCGCCCACTGCGTCGTCGCCGTGAACAGCGCCGCCAGCACCCAGTCCACCTTGGTCAGGTCGGACCGCAGGCGCGCGAATCGCTTCAGCGGCGTGTTCACGTCGTGACGGTAAACCGGCGCGCGCCGCCGCGGCGTCATTCGCGCGACTGATCCAGCGCGGCCGCCAGGTCCACCTGCCGGTTGACATGAAGTTCAGCCGCCGCGTTGACGACGCACGCCACTCACGCTGCCTACGGTCCTGCCTGTCCTTCACGCCAGACTCGACAAGGGGGAACCATGACGGCTCGTCTGACCCGGATCCTGCCGCTCGCCGGTGTCGTCTTCGCGGTCCTCGCGATGGCCGGCAACCTGAGCATCGACGCCTTCCCGGACACCGACACTCCGGTCGGCAAGCTCACGACCTACTACGCGCAGCACCATGCACAGATCGGTCGCGGCGGAACGCTGCTCGGGTACTCCGTGATCTTCTTCGCGCTCTTCGGTGCCGCGCTGTGGGCGCGGGTGCGGCGTAGCGCACCGCCGGTGATCGCCGGAGCGGTCCTGGTCGGTACGGCGATGCTCGCCGTGAGCATGCTCACCAGCGCGAACACCTACTACACGCTGGGCCAGATCGGTGGTGACTCTGCGACGTCACCGGCCGCGCTGCAGGCCTGGCACATCACAGGATCCGTAGGTGGCGTCGGCGCTGACTCGATCGTCCTGCTGCTCGCTCTGGCCGCCGCCGGGATCCTCGCCGCCGCGTTGCCGCGCTGGCTTGCCTGGTCTGCGCTGGTGCTCGCCGTCCTGCACTTCACACCGCTGGGCTTCCTCGCCTTCCTTCTCTTCTACGTGTGGGCAGTCGCGGCGGGCATTGCGTTGACGGTTCGGCCGGCGCCGTCGACGCAGGCTTCCGACACCACTCCTGCCGAGGTCGCCGGTCGGCCGGTGTACGTCGGCTAGGTCCTTTCACGCCGCTGCCCGGCGCCGTCGCTCACGACGACGCCGGGCAGTGAGCCGTTCCCGGTCGGCTATCCCAGCTGCAGCTCGGTGCATCGCCAGCGACCGTCGAGTCCCTCCAGCCGAAGTGCGAGCGCACGACGGCGTGGGCCGGTGTCGACCACCGCGCAGGCCTCGGCGACTCCGTCCGCGGGCTCGCTGACATGGACGGACGCGACGATCGGGCGCAACGCCGCACGGCCGTCCGCACCGCGGGCGAGCCGGCCGGTCCAGCGTTCGAGCTGGTCGAGCACGTCGAGCGTGGTGTGCCTGGCCAGCTGGCCGGCGGGCCGCGCACCCGCCAGCACCTCGACGACGACCTGGGCCAACCGGCGCGTCCAGGGACGCGGGTCCGGCAGGTCGGCGCTGGCGGTGGGCTGGGCCGCGAAGTCCTCGTCCGTCATGGCCGGCGGGACCAGCCGCAACGAGACCGGTTCGCCGGTCGGGGGGAACGCCAGCGCCAGACTGCCGTCCACCAGCGGCACCGCCCCCGCCATCTCGTCGTCGTACGGCGGGTCGGCCACCGGAGGTCGCAGCAGCCGGAGCGCGGGCGGGGCGGTGGCGATTGTGGTCGTGCTCATTGCGCTCCTCCTGTGCTGGACGGCAGCGTCAGCTGCTGGCCCGGATGGATGAGGTCGGGGTTGGTGCCGATGACGCGACGGTTCATCGCGTAGATGCGCGGCCAGGCCGCCGCGACCTGAGCGGGGGTAGCGGCCGCGCCCAGCTGCCGCTGGGATATCGACCACAGTGAGTCGCCGGCGCGAACGATCTCGACGTCGCGGTGCGCCGTGGTTGCCGTGGGGCGGGCGGGCCCGGCCGCGTGCAGACCGGGCCAGTCCAGCGGTGCCCCCGGCACCTGAGTCGTGGCCGCAGTCGCGGTCGGCTGGCCGGTGTCGGCTGACGCTGCGGCCGGTGCCATTGCGACGACTACGGCGGTGGCGCTCGCGCCGACGAGGACGTCGACCAGGCGGCGGAGCACGGCCGGCGCCGGCAGGAGTGTGCCCGGCATCCCCCGTAGCGAGGCGACGGCGCCTGCGCCCAGCCCCGCGAGGAGGTAGAGGCCGAGAACCCACGCGGCCCAGCCGGCCACTCCCGACACGAGCGAGGTCGCGTCGCCCGGCGTGGGCGCGGGCGCTGCCGGGTGGTCCACGGCGAGGGCGGCCGCCGCCGTCATGGAGCACGCGGCCAGCACGATCGCGCGCGTTCGCTGTCGTCGGCGCATCGATTGCCTCCGTTTGCTTGTGCTTGCGTGCAGTAACACTCTGCAAGTTGCAATCACTTGTTGTCAAGTACGGTCGTTTGCTTTTGTTTGCCTGCGGTCGTGCCACACTGTCGGCGTGCGGTGGGAGGCGCTGTTCGACGACCTGGAGGCGCAGCTCGCCGCCGCCGACGCCGAGGAGCTCGCGGCGGAGGTGAGCGACCGAAGCCGGCGCGAGCTGGCGCGGATCCGGTTGGGCGACCGGGTCCGTCACGCCCAGGGCGCGGCGCTGACCCTCGCGGTCGCCGGCGCCGGGGTCGTCTCCGGCGCGCTGGTGCGCAGCGGACCTGACTGGCTGTTGCTGGCCGGCGACGCCGGCGAGCAGCTCATCAGCGCCGCGGCCGTGTCCTGGCTGTCCGGGCTACCCGCGCTCGCCGGCGACCCCGACACCGTCCCGGTCGTGCTCGAACGACTCGCGCTCGGCTACGCCCTGCGCGGCATCGCGCGTGACCGGTCAGCGGTGACGCTCGTCCTGCGGGACGGCAGCGCGCTCACCGGCACCATGGACCGGGTCGGCGCCGACTTCGTCGACGTCGCCGAGCACTCGCGGGGCGAGGCGCGCCGGTCTTCGAGCGTCCGCGTCGCGCGGACGGTTCCGTTCGCGTCGCTGGCGCTCGTGCACACCGGTTGACGGCTCAGTCGAGCTCGCCGGGCTGGGGGTCATCGCCCCGTCCGTAGGGATGGGACTCGACGAACTCGCGGGTCTGCGCGTATGCCCGCTGGATGTAGGCCTCCAGCTGCTCACGCTCGACGCGCCACTGGCCCCGGCCACCGACCTTGATGGCCGGGAGCTCCCCGCTGCGAACAAGCGCATAGGTCTGCGCCGAGGAGATGTTGAGGATCTCGGCGACGTCGGACAGCTGCAGGAAGCGGGGCGCGTTCATCGCGGGGCCAGTGTGGCATTCCCGCCATCGCGCTCACCGTTCCTCGTCCACACCCTCACGTCGGTCGGTCCCCGTCCGGTTCACCCTGTGGACGACGCGAGCGCGGCAGGAATCAGTGCCGCGACGATGAACTTCATCGCAGACGTTGCATGACACCCGGGGGAGGGCGCGTGGCTGAGCTCGCGTCACCGCGCGCGGCGCGGCTTGTGACACCACGATGGCTCGACGCCCGCCTCGTCCTCGGTGTGCTGCTCGTCCTCATCGCCATCGCCGCCGGCGCCCGCGTGTTCGCATCGGCGGATCACTTCAGTCAGGTGCTGGTGGCCAGACACGACCTGGTGCCGGGCGAGCGCATCGCACCCGGTGACCTGTCAGTGGGCCGGGTCCGGCTCGCCGGGCAGGGCTCGCTCTACGTCTCCGCCGGATCGTTGCCGGTGGGCTACGTCGTGACGCGCTACGTCGGCGCGCACGAGTTCGTCCCGGCGGCTGCGTTGTCTGCGGGCACCGCCGCCGACGCCGACGCGCGCCTGGTCACGGTCCCGGTCTCGCCGGGGCACCTGCCACCAACACTCACGCGCGGCGCGCTTGTCGATGTCTATCTCACGCCGAAGTCGGCGGCCGGATCCGCCGTGCCGGCGCCGTTGTTGGTCCTCGCGAACGTCGCGGTGCAGTCGCGCGAGGGCGGCTCGCGGACCTTCGGCGCAGACAGCAGTCTGTCGGTTGTGCTCGCGGTGCCTGCGGACCGCGTCGCCGACGTCGTCCACGCCGTCGAGAGCGGCACCATCGATCTCGTCGCCGTCCCCGCCGCGGCCGCTCAAGGCGTTCGGAGAAGCGCCTGGGGCGGCGGAGCCGCCACCGTTTCTGGGTGGCGGGCGGGGTGGTGGACGTGAGCGTCCCGGTTCTGACCGCGGTCACCGACGCGAAGTACGAGGCGGGCATCGTCGCAGCGCTTGCCGCCGACGACGGCGTTCACGTCGTACGACGCTGCGTGGATCTCGCTGACCTGCTGGCCGCGGCCGCCGCAGGGCTGGCGCGCGCGGTCGTTCTCTCTGCCGACCTACGCCGGCTGGACCGCGACGCGCTCACCCGGCTCGCGGTGGCCGGAGTAGCGGTCGTGGGGCTCGTCCCGCCGGGTGACGACGCGGCGGAGCGCCGGCTGCGCCAACTCGGGGTCGCACACATTCTGCCCGCTGACGCGGACGGCGCGCAGGTGTCGGCCGCGCTGGTCGCTGCCGTCGGCGCGGCACAGGCGTCCCCCATTCGCGACTACGCCGACCCCGGCTCTGTGCTGCCGGAGCTGCCGACGCAGCCGGCGGCCGAGCCGGAGGTCGCCCCTGGCACCGGTCGGGTGATTGCGGTCTGGGGCCCGACCGGCGCGCCCGGACGGACCACCGTTGCGGTGGGGATCGCCTCCGAGCTGGCCGAGCTGGGCGTGCCGACGATGCTCGTCGACGCGGATGTCTACGGCGGAGTCGTGGCGCAGATGCTCGGCCTGCTCGACGAGGCGCCGGGCCTCGCCGCGGCATGCCGGCTGGCCAACAACGGATCGCTCGACCTGCCCGGACTCGCCGAGCTGGCTGTCCAGGTGCGCGGTCGTTTGCGCGTGCTCACAGGCATCGCGCGGTCGGAGCGCTGGCCCGAGCTGCGTCCGGCGGCGTTCGAGGCCGTATTGGCCTTGAGCCGAAGCCTCGCGGCCTTCGTCGTCATCGACTGCGGCTTCAGCCTCGAGCGCGACGAGGAGCTGTCCTACGACACCGTCGCGCCACGCCGCAACGGCGTCACCCTTGCCGCTCTCGACGCCGCCGACACCGTCGTGGCGGTGACCGCCGCCGACGCTGTCGGGCTGCAGCGCCTGGTCCGCGCCCTCGGCGAGCTCGCCGATGCTGTTCCCGGCTGCCACCCGCTCACCGTCGTGAACCGGCTGCGCGACGGCGTCGTCGGCGGCGGCGACGCGCGGGCGGAGATCGCGGACGCGCTGGCACGCTACGCCGGTGTCACCGACGTACGTTTCGTTCCGTACGACCTCGACGCGTGTGACGCGGCCGTCGCGGCCGGGCGCACCCTCGCCGAGGTCGCGCCGGCGTCGCCGGCGCGGCTCGCCGTGCAGGCGGTGGCCGCCTCCGTTGCGGGGCGGGCCGAGCCGAGGCGCCGGCGTCGGTTCTCGCTGTCGCGCCGCTGAGCCGCCGACGCGCCGCTGATGCCTGATTCGTACGATGCTGCCGTGCTCGCAAGCTGCGTGACCAAGGCTGGGGCGGGAGCCGCGTGAGGGCGGCAGCCGACCGGCTGTCGCCGCAGGACGTCGCCTTCCTCTACCTCGAGTCTCCGGTCACCGCGATGCACGTCGGCAGCGTGGCGATCTTCGACGCCGCGGAGAGATTCGACTACGAGGCGCTGTGCGACCTCGTCGCCGCCAGAACGACCCTCGAGCCGCGATGGCGACAGAAGGTGCGCGAGGTGCCCGGGCATCTGGCCAACCCGGTCTGGGTGGACGACGAGGACTTCGACCTCGCCTACCACGTGCGGCGCAGCGCGCTGCCCCGGCCGGGCACACAGGACCAGCTGCGTGAGCTCGTCGGCCGCGTCCAGTCCCGATCCCTCGACCGACACCGGCCGCTGTGGGAGCTCTATCTCGTCGAGGGTCTGGAGGACGGCCGGTTCGCGCTGATCGCCAAGACGCACCACGCGATGGCGCGCGAGGGCACGGCGCTCGACATCCTCAGCCTGCTTCTCCGCCCCGCTGCGGAAATGGAACCCGCTGTCGAGGATCCGTGGGCGCCGTCGCCGGAGCCCTCGACCGTCGACCTCGTGTTGGGCGCGCTGTCGGACAACCTGCGCCGGCCCACCCAGGTGCTCGACACGGCCCGCAGCGAGGTCGCGGACGTGAAGGCCGCCGCCGGCCGGCTGCTCGGCGCTGCCGGCGACGTGCTCGGCGTGCTCGGGCGGACGCTGCGGCCGGCAACATCGTCCCCGCTCAACGTGCGCATCGGCGAGCAGCGGCGCTACGGCATGATCGCCACCCGGCTCGACGACTACCGGCTGGTGCGGGATGCGCACAACGCGACCGTCAACGACGTCGTGCTCGCGACCGTCGCCGGCGCGTTGCGGATCTGGCTGCTCACCAGGGGCGAGTCGGTCACACCGGCCACGACGCTGCGCGCCCTGGTCCCGGTCGGCGCGAGCGGGCCGGCCGGCGCGGGCCGGTCCATGGATCGGCTCACGGCGTTGTCCGTCGACCTGCCGATCGGCGAGCCGAGCCCGGTCGTCCGGCTGCATCGCGTCGCCTACGCCACGAAAGCGCACCGCGAGTCGGGCGAGTCGGTCGCCGCGGACGCTATCGCCTCTTTGTCCGGGTTCGCTCCACCGCGGATTCACGCCGCTGCCGCGCGTTTCGGGTCGAGGGCGACCCGGCGGCTGTTCAATGTGGTCGTGACCAACGTCCCGGGTCCGCAGCAGCCGTTGTACGCCGGCACCGCGCGGATGCTGGAGTGCTACCCGGTCCTGCCCCTGGCGCAGGAGCAGGCGCTCACGGTCGGCCTCACCTCGTATGACGGTGGCGTGTTCTACGGGCTGAACGTCGACCGGGACGCGATGCCCGACGTCGACGTCCTGGGGCAGTGCATG
>Ga0070679_100006585_pt1 | contig 10825 bp, 8 predicted proteins | sample KBSC63BmetaG_FD_65652 | JGI IMG/M metagenome (GOLD analysis project Ga0070679, IMG submission 65652) | Corn rhizosphere microbial communities from Kellogg Biological Station, Michigan, USA - KBS C6-3B metaG | ecosystem: Host-associated > Plants > Roots > Rhizosphere | place: USA: Michigan... | reverse complement strand
CAGCACTTCAACAACGACGACGGCACCACCTGGTATCAGGGCGACGCCATCCAGCTCGACCGCCGCTACACGGTGCAATTCGATCCGTCGGTGTCGGTGCGCGGAAACTGGCTCGGGCACCACGACGTCAAGGTCGGCATCCAGTCGCGCCTCATCTATCACACGAACCACGTCGAGGTGCCGGGCGGCCAGACCTTCAACGACGCCGGCGGCGGCGAAGGCGAGATGGGCCTGTGCGACCAGACGACCGGCAACGGCTGCTATCAACGCACCGACCAGTCGCCGTTCGACACGCACCAGTGGGGCATCGGCGCCGGCCTGTACGTCCAGGATCGCTGGAAGCCGATGCGGCGGCTCACCATCCTGCCTGGCATCCGCTTCGACTATGGCCTCACGAAGAACACGCGCGGGCAAACGGTGTCGAGCCTGTTCGGCATCGGTCCACGCCTCGGCGCCACGTACGCGCTCACCAAGGACGACAAGACGATCGTCTCGATCTTTTACGGCCGCTCGAACGAGACCTTGTCGCTGCTCGCGGCCTCCAGCGCCGACATCAGCGCGGTGGCGACGACCTACCAGTGGAACCAGGCGGGAAAGACGTGGCAGCTCCTCCAGCAGGCCGGCGGCGCCGACGGCTATCGCATCGGGAAGAACCTGTCGACCCCGCACGCCGACGAGGTGACCGCGTCGCTCCGCCGCGAGGTGCAGCGCGGGTCGATGGCCAGCGTGACCTACACGTACAAGCGGATCGCGAACATCTGGGACGGGATCGAGATCAATCAGATCTGGAATCCGGCGGGCACCAACGTCATCGGCTACGCCAACGGCATGCCGCAGCAGATCTTCTCGTACACCACGCCCGACTCGAACTACCGCATCTACCAGGGCGTCGACTTCGAGTACGAGGCGCGGCCCAACGACAACTTCGACTTCTACGCCGGCTATACGCTGGCGTGGCTGTACGGACCGGGCGCCGAGGAGCTCGGCCAGATTAACGGCGAGATCGGCAACTCGCAGTACTACAACCCGCGTCAGGCGATGTTCTACGACGGCTTTCTGCCCGAGGACGTGCGCCACAACGTCAAGCTGCGCGCGTCGTACAGCTGGCATGGGCTGACCGGCGGCCTCTTCGTCGACTTCATGAGCGGGGCGCCGCTCAGCAAGAAATTCTTCAACCCCTATGACGGCAACTACACCAACTTGCGCTCGCCGCAAGGCACGGAGCCGGGCAAGCCCAACTCGCCGACGGCGATCGCCGAGTTCCGCCTGCCCGACACACTGACCGTGAACGCGCGCGTGCAATACGACCTCTCCGCGCTCATCAAGCAGCACGTCATCGTCATCGCCGACGCGTTCAACCTGTTCGACCTCGACGCCGCGCGCTCGCTCGAGAACCGCGACGTGCCGACGTTCGGCACGGTCATCGCGCGGCAGACGCCCTTCCGCTTCCAGATCGGGCTGCGCTACGTCTACTGAGCCGCTGTTTTATTGTGCACTTGCACAATTTAATTGACGCAGGTGCACAATAATCGTACTTGGGGGGCATGCGTGATCTTCCAAGGGTGATGAGTGTGGTGGTTGGGCTCGTGCTCCTCGTCGGATGCACCAACCGGAATCAGCGGTACGACCTCGGCGGCGCGGGCACTGGCGGCAGCGGCGGCGACGTCGGCACCGGCGTCGGTGGCAACGGCCCCGGCGGCAACGACGGATCGCTGGATCCCGCCGATCTAGCCGTCGCCGCGGTCGACCTCGCCGAGGCGGCGCCGCCGACCCGGGATCTGGCGAGCGCTCCGCCGGCGACCGATGCCGCCATGCCCGACAGCTGTACCGCGCCGGCGGGCTGCACGTCGTCGGCGGCGCCGATCTGCTGCGTGATGACCTCGGTCTCGAGCACCATGGGCTCGGGCGGAGCGAGCTGCGTCGCGTCCTGCCCCGGCAGCATCAGCGGCACGGGGACGAGCGCCACCATCACCACCAGGGCGTGCACCAGCGACGCCGACTGCGCCGGCTACTCGGGGACCGTGAGCGGCTTCGCGATGGCGTGGACCAGCTGCTGCTCGAACGCGTTCAGCACGGTGCACTTCTGCGGCAGCGCCCAGGGCGCCGCCGCCGGCGGCTACACCTGCCCGTAGCCGCCCCTGGCCGCGATGGCTGAACGACGCGGCCGCGCCGCGTTTGCTAAGATTCGCGCGGCCGTGGGTATCTGGCAGACCATCCGTGCCGCCGCCCGGGCGCTGGCGCGACACAAAGGGCGAACGATGCTGACGACGCTCGGCATCGTCATCGGCATCGCCGCCGTCATCGCCATGATCGCCGTCGGCGAAGGCGCCAAGATCAAGCTCGCCCAGTCGTTCAACAACATGGGCACGAACCTGCTCATCTTGCGCTCGGGCGCCTCGCACTTCGGCGGCGTGCACGGCGGCTTCGGCTCGCAGCCGACCATCACGCTCGAGGATCTCGAGGCCATTCGCGGCTTGTCCAAGGTGCGGCGCGCCTCGCCGCGGCCCGAGCAGCCGATGCAGCTCGTCAGCGAGAGCGCGAACTGGCGCAGCGACGTCGGCGGCGTCATCCCCGACTTCTTCGACATTCGCATCTGGGCCGTCGCCGAGGGGCGCAACATCAGCGCCAGCGACGTGGAGAACACGACCAAGGTGCTCGTGCTCGGGCAAACGACGGCGTCCAACCTGTTCGGCCCCGGTGTCGATCCCATCGGCGAGCAGGTGCGCATCGCCAACATTCCGTTCACCGTCATCGGCCTGCTCGCGCACCGGGGGCAGTCGCCGGGCGGCTACGATCTCGACGACAACGCCTACGTGCCGTTCACCACGTACGTGACCAAGCTGCAGGGCGGGCTGCGCAACCTGGTCAACGGGTCGAGCTACATCAGCGCCACCTCCGCCGACGATGCCACCGCCGCCGAGCAGCAGATCACCGAGCTCTTGCGCGAGCGCCATCGCATCGCGCCCGGCATGGACGACGACTTCCAGATTCGCAACATGGTCGAAGCGGCCGAGGCCGAGGCCGAAGGCGCGCGCACGATGGCGACGCTGCTGGCGGCGCTCGCGGCGGTGTCGCTGCTCATCGCCGGCATCGGCATCATGAACATCATGCTCGTGTCGGTGACGGAGCGAACCCGCGAGATCGGGCTGCGCATGGCGGTTGGCGCGCGGCCGCGTCAGATCCTGGTCCACTTTCTCGCCGAAGCGCTGGGGCTGTCGCTGATCGGCGGCATCGGCGGCACCGCGCTCGGCGTGCTCGGCTCCGGTTGGATCGCGCGCCTGCTCGGCTGGCCGCTGTACCTGCGTCTCGACGGCATCGTCGTCTCCGTCGCCATGTCGGCCGCGGTCGGCCTCGTGTTCGGGGTCTATCCGGCGATGCGCGCGGCGGCGCTCGACCCCATCGAGGCGCTGCGCTTCGAAAGCTAGTCGGCCGCCGGCGCGCGCCTTCCTCTGTCATGATCATCGCCATGAGACTCGGGATGCGGATCGTGTCGTGCGCGCTCTTCGTGGCCGTGGCCGTCAATGCGCAGGCGGAGACGGCTCCGGGGACGGCGGCGCCGTCGGCGGCAGCGCTCGAGGCGGCGTCGTGGCAGGCGCGGGCGGAGCTGAAGCGCGGCGAGCTCGAGCCGGCCTTGCGTGACGCGCGCGCGGTGCGTGCCGGGGCCACGGCGCTGCTCGCGCACCGTCGGCTCGACGACGACAAGCAGCTTCCGATCGCGCTCGGCGCCGCCATCGAGGTCGAAGCACAAGCGCTGGCCCGCCGCGGAGAGCGCGCCGCCGCGCTCGAGCTCTTGCGCACCGATCACGCGCGCTACGCGCAGACCTCGATCGCCACGCGCATCCAGAAGAACCTGCACCTCCTCGATCTCGACGGCAAGCCGGCGCCGGCGCTGGGGCGCGAGCCGCACTTCGGACGAGCGGTCCCGTCGCTGGCGGCGCTGGCCGCCGCGCATCAGCCGGTGCTGTTGTTCTTTTGGGCGCACTGGTGTGGCGACTGCAAGGCGATGGCCCCTGCGGTCGGGCGGATCGCCTCCGAGCTCGGTCCGCGCGGGCTCGTGGTGATCGCGCCGACGCAGACGTACGGCGCCATTCGTGGCGAGGAGGCGCCGCGCGACGCCGAGCTGCGCTACATCGACGAGGTCCGCCGGCAAGCCTACGCGTCGCTCGGCGATGCGCCGGTGCCGCTCGACAACGGCAACTTCGAGCACTGGGGCGCGAGCACCACGCCGACGATCGTGCTCGTCGATCGCGCGGGCAAGGTGGTGCTCTATCATCCGGGCGCGATGACCTACGACGAGCTGGCGCCACGCGCCACCGCGCTCGTCGCCGCGCACCACTGACGGCGATCGCGGCCATCGGCGGTTGGCGCCGCGCCGCTCGTCGGGTACGATGAGGGTATGACCAAGCTCAAGCTCGCCCTCCTCGCCTTCGGTGCCACGGTCGTCATGCCGGGAGTCGCGCTCGCCGCGCACACGATGAGCTGCTGCGGCGACGTGTGGTGCTGCCTGCGCCACCTCGGCTGCTGCTAGCGCCGGGCGTGACCGCCCACAGCGCGATCGGCCTGGTTCCACTGGTCGCCGTCGCGCGCGAGCGCGGCCTCGACCCCGATCCGCTCCTGCGCAGCGCCGGCATCGCGCCCACCGTCGTCGACGATCCGACCGCCACGGTGCCCGACGAGCGCCTGCACGCGTTCGTGACGCTGCTGCTCGAGCGCGCCGGCGACGCGTCCCTCGGGCTCCGCGCCGGCCGCCACTACAGCCTGGCCACCTTCGGCCTCCTCGGCGCCGTCGCCGCGGTGACGCCGTCGCCGCGCGACGTGGTGCGCCTGTTCGTCAAGTATCAGCACCTGACCTTCACCTTCTTCCTGCTCGAGCTCGACGAAGAAGCCGAGGAGCTGCTGCTCGTGCCGGCCGCGGATCTCGGGCCGCTGCACCGCTTCTACCTCGATCGCGATCTGTCGTTCGTGTTCCACACCGCGCGCCGGCTGTGGCCGACGAGCCATGCCGAGCTCGTCCGCGAGCTCGTGCTCGACTACCCGGAGCCGCCCGAGGTCGACGCCTATCGCAGCTACTTCGGCGCCCCGCTGCGCTTCGCCGCCGACTGCGCCAAGGTGCGCATCGATTTCAGCGCCGAGCCGCCGCCGTCGGCGATCAACCTGCTCGGCAACACCGACCTCAACCGTCAGCTCGCGTCGCTGGCCGCGCCCGACAGCGAAGGCGACGTCGTGCAGCGCACGCGCCACGCCGTCCTCTTCTCGGTCGCCGCGCGCCAGCACCTGCCGACCATCGACGAGATCGCCGCGCGCATCGGCCGCTCGGGCCGCACGCTCCGGCGCGAGCTCGACGCGCGCGGCACCAGCTTCCGCGACATCAGCGACGAAGTGGTGGCGACGCTGGCGCAGCGCCTGTTGCGCGACGAGTCGCTGTCGGTGGAAGCCATCGCCGAGCGGCTCGGTTACGCCGAGGCGTCGAGCTTTCTGCGCGCGTTCCGCCGCATCACCGGCCGCACGGTGACGTCGCTGCGCCGTTGAGTCACTCGGCGAGCAGCACCAGCGCCTCGTTGTTGTCGCCCGGCTCGGTGGCGACGGTCTTGGCCACGCCGTCGTAGATCGCGCCGTTGTAGGCGGTGCCCTTCGGCGCGAGCTTGCACGTGGGATGGTTCATCTCGACCTCGATGGCGGCGCCGGGCTCGACGTTGAACAGCACCGCCGTCGGACGGTGCGACATGACGTCATAGAACACGTCGGCGACGGGGAAGCCGCTCGGCGAGAAATAGGCCACCGACGCGTCGGACGGCGACTGCACGGTGAGCGTGCCGCCGGCGAGGCTGGTGCATGCGCCGGTCGGGATGATGATGACCTGCACCAGCGCTTTGGACTGATCGGCGCCGAGGACGCTGAGCTCGGTGCCGAAGGTCGCCGAGCTCGGGATGGTGATGGGGCCGAGATCCATGTCGTCGGCGGCGGCGTGCGCGGCGGCGAGCTGCAACGTCGAGTAGCTCGGGCCGGTCACCGTCGGCGCCAGCGGCGTGTCCGTCGGCGCGGGCAGCACGAACACGCCGTCGGCGTCGGTGGTGGCGCTGTTCGCGCCGTCGGTGACGGTGAACCCGGCGAGCGGCGTCAGGTTGAAGTAGTCGACGACCCGGCCGTGCTGCCCGACGATGCTGGTGCTCACCGGCGTCATGTCCGGCGGGCTCGTGGAGCCGGCGCCCTGGCCGCCGCCGCAGCCGATCACGCCGGCGGCGACGAGCAGCAACCACGGTTTGCTCATGGGTCGACGATACGGTCGCGGCCCGGTGCGCGAGTAGGACCGTCCTGGCCAACTCGAGGACAAAAGCGGCCACGACGTGAGCGCTCGTACGCCGGTTACCGCCGGCGTCGAAATTCGAATCGTCTAATCCCAGAGATCACCTCTGTTGAGCCGGCCACGGGCCGGCCGGCGCGGAGTCGCGCCGTGAGCAGGGGCGGAGAGCACTGGGATTAGAGCGCGCCGAGGAAGGCGACGAGGTCGGCCTTTTCGCTGTCGCTCAGGCCAATGGTGAAGCGCGCGTCGTAGAAGTTGACCAGCGTCGCCAGGTCCGGCGCCGAGCCGTTGTGGAAGTACGGCGCGCGCGCGGCGAGGCCGCGCAGGATCGGGCCCTTGGTCTTGCCGAGGTCGGCGAACTTGCCGGTGATGAGCCCGCGCCCCGGATCGGTCACCGTGATCTGCTGCGAGCCGGAGCGGAACGTGTACGTCGGCAACAGCGACACGTCGAGGCCGACCGGGTTCGGCGCGGTCACGCCGATGTCGAGGGCGAGCGGCAACGAGTGATTGCCGACGTTCGGCGTGTCGTGGCACGTGCCGCAGGTTCCGCTGAACGACGCCGGCGCGGGCCCGTCGTTGAGGCCGGGAACGCCGCTGATGGTGAAGGTGCGCGTGTTGAACAGCTTCTCGCCGCGGCCGATCGACGACGTCAGCCCCGTCAGCGCCGCCGACGGCGAGCCGTTCGGCTCCCACTTGGCGTAGAGCGTGAAGACGATCGGCGAGAACCCGGGCGACAGCGAATCGTTGATGCCGGCGAAGAAGCCGGGCACCACCGTCGACAAAAGATAATCGGAGCCGCCGTTGGTCGAGCCGGTCGCCAGCTTGTAGTTGCCGATGCTGGACTGCGCGTTGTACGTGTCGCTCTCGAACGCGACGATGCTGTTGAGCTGCGCGCCGCTGAGCCCGCTCGTCGCCTGGGCGTGGCCGAGCGTGGCGTCGTTCGCCTGGCTCGACAGGCTCGGCTCGCGGCCGTCCCACATCACGGTCGTCAAAAACGCGCTGTTCGCCGACGGCAGCGGGCGGCGATACATGCGCAGCGTGTGCGTCGTGACCGGATTCGACGGGCAGTGCAGCGGGTCGGTGTAGCTCACGAGCTTGTAGTCGGCCGTCGACGGAATGGCGATCTCGACGCGGATGAGCCCGTTGCGCAACAGCGCCGTCGAGCTCGTCGACGGATTGGGATTGGGCTGGCCCGGCGCGAGGCAGTCCGAGCCGTCGAGCACGAAGAGCGGGTCGCTCGACGGCAGCGCGCTCGCCGCGGCGGGCGTGAAGCTCCAGCCCTGATTCGGCTTGTGGCACGTCCCGCAGGTGCGGCCGTTGGTGCCGAAGACGTGGAAGAAGCCGTTGTTCGACGAGAGGTCGATCGGCGTCGACGTCGACGTCGACGAGGCGCCGGTCGCGTCCGCGGTCGTGAGCACGTTCGATTTTTCGGCGGCGACCTCGGTGCCCGCGCCTCCGCTCAGCTGACCACCACAGCCCGCGCTCAAGGCCAGGGCCAGGACGGATGCGAATTCGACTCTCATTACTGCCCCCTTTCGGCGCGACCGCGGAGTGCAACTCCCGCACCCGTGGGAGTGCTGAGCCAACCCACCGATCACACATGCCTGGGGATCTCCACCCCGGGGAATTGTTACCCATCTCATGCAAACGATCGGGAGCATCGACCTCGGCGAGATCCTGCGTGGAGGTCGCACATCCGCCTACGTCGCTCGCGCGGCAGCGACGGTAAAATCGGGTAAATCAGTTGCCAAACGCTCTTGTCGCGCGCTATTGGTCGGGCGTAATAGTGTTGGTCGGACGACCACCTGCAGGAGTAGAGATGATGCGATCACGCGCATTGCAGGGTTGGGTGGGAGGCGCTGTCGCTGCGTCGGCGATCTTCGTCGCTGCGTCGGCGAACGCCGCCGCTCCGGCGAAGTCGGTCGACGAAGTCGCGGCCGACATCATCGTGCATTTGCGCGACGCAGGGGTCGCGGCGCATCAGCGCGCCGCCGCGATCGCGAACGTGCCGAGCCTCGCCTACGCCGTGGCCACCGATCAGCAGACGATGCTCGACATGACGGCGGACGAGCTGTCGTTCCACGCGCAAGCGGGCGAGATCGTCGAGGTCGGCCAGGTGATGTTGCGCGACGACAAGGTGACGCCGCTGCGCCGCGAGGGCGAGGGCGCGCTCATGCACCTGCCGCTCGGTCAGGCCGGGCTGCACTTCGTCGTCGCCGGCGAGAAGATCTACGCCGTCGACGTCGTCGATCTGATCCCGCGCGGGCGGCAGAAGGTGCTGCGCGGCGCCGTCGGCGTGGCGCGCGCGGTCGATCTCGGCGCGGCGAGCGCGCGGCTGGCCGACCTCGGCGCCGGCGTGCAGGTTCGCGTCGGTGACGGGGCGCTCACGATCGGTCACGCCCCGTCGCAGGCGACGGCGGCGCTGGTGCATGCGCCGCTCGGCGCGCAGCCCGACGTCGAGCTGACGCTGCTGTCGCCGCCGCGGCACAACACGATCGGCCTGACGATGGCGCTCACCTTCGTGGCGCTCGGCATCGCCTTCGGCGTGGTCATCGCGCGCCGCCGCCGCGCCCACTCGGAGGGCGAGGCCGGCTATCACACCTCGCGCGTCGCCAAGATCTGATCCGCGCTACGGCGCGACGCCGGCGATCCCGGACAGAAGGCGATCGATGTCGGCGCCCGGATCGGTTCCGTCGCTGGCGGTGCCCTTGTACAGGCTGGCCGCGCCGAGGCGGTAGTCGCCGCCGGCGTAGTCGACGAAGCCGACGTCCGCGGGGGTCGCTGGAAACGCGTTGCCCGTCGGATAGGACTGGGCGGGGAATCCGATGCCGACGTCGTGATCGAACTTCCAGCCGGGGAAATAGAAATCGAGGGCCGCGGTGCCTTCGCCCTTGCCGGAGCCGAACACGCCGTAGCTTCCGTGCGACACGAGGTCGTCGCGGAAGACGAAGTCCTGCGCGACCGGCATGGTGTCGCCGGCGGAGACGGTCGCGTTGCCGACGGTGAACACGGTGTTGTGCGCGATCTTGAGGCCGAGGATGGGCCGGCCCGGCGTCGTCACCTGGAAGCTGCGCCCGTCGCCGCCCCACTTCGCCGGATCGAGGCCGTAGACCAGGTTGTTCGCGACCACGATGCGCTGCGTCTCCTGGCTCGGGTGCAGATCGTCCTCGCCCGCCAGGTTGAAGCCCGATGCGACGTCGCGGACCACGTTGTCGACGACGGTCACGTCGCTCACCGCGCACCACGGCGCGGAGCCGTCCTGGTTGCGCGGGGTCATGAGGATCGAGAGGCCCACCTGCGCGTCGGCCCAGTTGTGCTCGAACACGTTGCACTGCACGAGCACGCGCTCGGCGTTCTTGAGCTCGAGGAGGTTCTTCACGCTCCAGTGGGTGCCGGCGTAGCTCGGATCGTCGGTCTTCCAGGTCAGCGGCTTCGAGAAGTAGTTGCGGCGGATCTCGATGTCCGCGGGCACGAGGTTGGGAATCTTCGGATCGGCGCCGCCGAAGATCACGTTCTCGCCCGAGCCCTCGAGGTAGTTGTCGACGATCTTGAAGGGGCCGGGGCCGTTGAAGCAGGCGATCGCCTGCGCGTCCTGGCCGACGGCGTGACAATCGCTGACGTACGAGTCGATCACGGCGGTGCGCGCCGAGTCGATGCCGATGCCGCGCTTCAGATAGCCGGTGGGCGTGCCGTGGACGTAGAGGCGATCGAGCACGAGGTCGTGCGGCACGTCGGAGAGCTGGGTCGTGGCGCCGTCGCCGAGCTGCACGAGCACGTAGACCATGGCGTTGGCGTCGACCGGCGCGATCTCGAGCCCCACGAGCCGGAAGTGGTGCGCCCCCGCGGCCGTGACGAAGGCGCTCTCGCTGTTGGGCGCGAGGATCTTCGGCATGTGCGCGGCGTCGGCCGGGGTTACGCGCGTGCCCGCGGCGGGGAGCTCGGGATCGGCCGAGCGCACCACGATCCAGCCGTCGCCCGACTTGCTCGGCAGGGTGAACGGGCCGGTGAAGGTCGCGCCGGCATCGATCGTGATCTGATCGCCGGGCTGCGCCGAATCGAGCGCCGCTTGCAGATCGCCGCCGGCCGCGACGTGGAGCGTCTGGCCGGGCGTGGACGGGAACGTGGTGTCGAGCGTGGCGGGCAGCATCTGTTGCACGTCGGGATCGGAGGCGACCGCGTCGCTGCACGGCTGCGCGGGAGCGCCGCCGTCGGGGCTGCCAGTTCCGGAGCCGGAGCCGGCGCCGCCGCCTGATCCGGGATCGAGCGCGTGGTCGTGGCCGCACGCCGCCAGCGTAGCCGCCAGGACGAGCACGATGACCGTCTTCATGGACGGCAGTCTACACCCCGCATTGTCTCGCATACGAGTCATTCTTACTCGCATACGAGATATTCTTGTCTCGCATACGAGGAATTGACGGCACGCCGCGGCGCTCTTAGATTTATCTCGTATGCGAGACTACCGTTTTCGCGAATCGATCCCGCACCTGACCAGCATCCTCTTCCGGCGCATCGCGCGCGTGCATG
>Ga0070679_100006578_pt1 | contig 10828 bp, 13 predicted proteins | sample KBSC63BmetaG_FD_65652 | JGI IMG/M metagenome (GOLD analysis project Ga0070679, IMG submission 65652) | Corn rhizosphere microbial communities from Kellogg Biological Station, Michigan, USA - KBS C6-3B metaG | ecosystem: Host-associated > Plants > Roots > Rhizosphere | place: USA: Michigan... | reverse complement strand
AAGCCGAAGTCCTCCTGAAGTGTCCGGGCTGCGGCCACAACATCATTGCTCGACAGGTTCGAGACAAATCAATAACGTTCGCCGAAAACAATATGGTGACGGGAGTAATAAGAAATGAAAAACGACAAACTTGAAATGACCCCTTTGCAGAAGGTCGTGGGCTTTGAAGTAGCCGAAGAAACATACGACCAGCTGCCGTTCATGGCACAGCTTATTCTTGATCTCAAAATAGTCGGTTGGAAAGACAGCGACATTGCCCGGTGCTTAAACATGCCCCGGACTACAGTGGTCGACACCTTTACCAGAACCCGTTATGCCCTCGCCAATAGCAAGCTCAAGATGATCCTTGAAACACGGGTGTATTACCGAGAGACGCACAGCAGTAGCGCACCCGAAGAAGACCCGACACGTTCATCGCAAAACTATGACACGGCAGAGCAGGAGCCATACTAAACCGACTAACCAGATCATAAAAGCACATAATTATAAGGGGAGATATATGACTGACGATCAAAAAGCACACGCAGCCCAGCTCGGTGATGAAGCCGAACGGCGACTGCTACTAAAGTACGCCAAGGGTGCAGCAGAGCATGGCGGTAACATTTGGGAGCTTTCGCCAGCGGTACTTCTTGACGAAGCTATCAACGAGGCTATCGACCAGGTTGTATATCTCCTCACCCTTAAAGAGCAGCTCGTAAACTATCGCCCCGTGGACGACGGACAATGAGATGTGCTGTGTTTACTGCGAGTTTGAAGTCTGCATGGATGACTATGGTTGGGGCTGCTCTGCTGCCGAAGATCGAGTGGTGCTGTGGCATTGTGAATGTTTCGAGTTCTACGAGGGAGTGCCAGTAGCATGAGCGACAAGCTCGTAATCGTTGTTGAGCCTATTGAAGTTAAGTCACGCAAAGTTGCAAGTGGCGATGTAGTGTACCGGCTGGTCGTGACTACCGAAGATAAAAGGCTTATGGCCTTATCACAACTTGATAGCGACACATTATTAAAACTAACCGTGGAGGTGGCAAACAATGGCAAGCAAAGCTCCGAACCCCAGTGGTAAAGGCGGTTTTGGCGATCATCCTGAAAACCGCAGTGACGGCGGTTGGAAGAAAGAGAACGTCTTTAGCTATCAGTATAAGCGCTTTATGAACATGACCGTTGCTGAGATGAACGAGTATATGCTGAAACCTGAAGATGAACGCACCGTCGTTGAAGACCTAGCATTTAAGCGTGTTAAGGCGGCCAAAGAAAGCTTGCCTGACGTGAAGGAAATAACTGACCGTACCGAGGGCAAAGCCCAGCAATCAATCGACCTAACCTCTGGCGGCGATGCGTTTGAGCCAGTCGTCGTAAGGATTATTAGTGAACCGCCCCGAGATACTAATACCGGCTGAGTTTAGCCGATTACTCGACGACGATTGGCGGGAAGCAGCTGTGTACGGCGGCCGCTATAGCCTTAAATCGCACACCGTGGCCCGTGTACTGCTCATCAAAGCTATGGAAAAGCCACGTCGTTTTGGGTGTTTTCGTGAATTTCAAAACTCTATAGCCGATAGTTCGTGGCAGCTCTTGTCAGACCTGATTGAAAAGTATCAGCTCTCCATGTTCAAGGTAACGAAAGACGGCATTGTTAACGAGCAGAACGGCTCAGACTTTCTCTTTAAGGGGTTGCGTAACAATACCCAGAGCGTGAAGTCGATTGAGGGCATTGATTACGCTTGGGTTGAGGAAGCTCAAACCGTTACGAGCGAAAGCATCGACATTCTGACGCCAACGGTGCGTAAACCTGGCAGCAAGCTTATCTACACCTATAACCGACTTAACGAACTAGACCCCATTCACCAGAGATTAGTCATAGAAGGAAGACCGAATAGCTTAACCATTCAAGTCAATTATGATACTGCCATGAAGTATGGTTGGCTTAACGACGAGCAGATAAATGAGATCGAGTTTGATAAGCAGCATAACCCTGAGCTATACGCTCATAAGTGGCTCGGTGAGCCAATGAGCCAAACTGAAACAGCCATACTTGGCCGCATGTTAGTGCTAGAGGCTATGCAGCGCAAGATCGAGGACGATGGTCAGGTTATAGTTGGCGTTGACGTGGCTCGTATGGGTGGCGACCGTACCGTATTTTGGATGCGAAAGGGACTTAAAACTCTCAAATATGATGTACATCAGAAACTGAGGACTACTCAAGTCTGTGATGCACTTGAGCAATTCATTGATTTCAACAAAGACACTGAGCTGCGTATTGACGACACGGGTGTTGGCGGTGGCGTAACTGACGAAATGATGAAGCGGGAATATAACGTAGTTGCTATTAACTTCGGTGGTGTTGCTCAGGACAAAGATAAATACCCGAACTGGATTAGCGAAGCCTGGTTTTACATGGCTGAAATATTACCCGAAGCCGAGCTGCCGATGAACCAAGACTTGCTTATGGAACTGTCGACCCGTCAATGGGCGCAAGACAATAAGGGTAAACGGCGCGTTGAAAGTAAGGCAGATTACAAGAAGCGCGGTTTTCGTAGCCCCGACCTTGCTGACGCTTGCATTATTTGTTACGGCGATCCTGCTCGGCCCGGCATCCTTGATTACTACAAGTCACTCGCCGATAAACCACAGGTAACTACACCATAATAAATAACAGAAGGAACCGGCTTACATGGGCTTACTAGACAGGTTTTTGGATAGACAACGACAACAGATTACTGAAGCCGTAACCGGTGAGCTGGTTAAGCACGTCGACAGCACGATCTCTAAAGTTAGCTCCGACGGTTCACCGTTCATCGCTCCCTCTGGTGGTGCCAAGCGCTATCAGTTCACCCAAAGTCAGGTTAATGGCGGTATTCAGTCCCGCAAAAAGCCCGGCTCTAACGTATCGTTTCAAACTCTGCGGCAGTTTAGCATCTCGCATGAGGTGTCACGCGCCTGCATCAACTTCCGTAAACGGCAGTTGACGGGTATGGAGTGGCAAATCGGTACTGCCGAGGACGACGACACGGGTGATTATGATGCTCAAATCAAGCTGTTAACAGAGTTCTTCAAGGGTATTGGCGGCCGCGGTATTGGCTATCGTCGGTTTATGGATCGCTTCGTCGAGGACTTGATGGTGCTGGATGCTGTTACCCTAGAGAAACAAGGCACACGCGGCGGCAAACTGGCTAACTTAATACCTCTTGATGCAGCCACTATCCGCATCCGTGTTGATGAGAGTGGCGCGTTGCCTGAACCACCCGAGCCTGCCTACGTTCAGGTTATTAACGGCAAGGTGACTGCTCAATTTACCGATGACGAGATGATCTACGCCATGATGAACAGCCGTAACGATACACCCTACGGCCTCGCCCCACTGGAAAGCTTAATGATCATTGTATCGAGTTCGCTAAAGTCTGGCATGTACAACCTGGGGTATCTCAGCGATGGCAACGTACCAGAAGGTATATATTCTCTGCCTGAAGGCTGGCAACCGCAGCAGATTAAAGAGTTCCAGGAATACTTTGATGCACTCCTAGCTGGTGATGAAACAATGACCAGCCGCATGAAATTTATGCCCCCTGGGACTTACACGCCGACCAAAAAGCGCGATGACATGGCCTTTAAAGAGTTTAACGACTGGCTGATGCAAATTACCTGTGCGCTGTTCGAGGTTAACCCCATTGACCTCGGCTTTAATCCAAAGTCTGGCCTCGGCGGTAAGGGCTTTGTAGACGGCTTACAGAACGGTAGCTACGATAAAGGTCTGCTGCCACTAGCTCTGTTCGTAGAGGAAATATTCACCAAAATCATTCAGGACGACCTCGGCTTCACAAACCTTAAGTTTAACTTCCCCACATTGAAAGAAAAGGACGCCAAAGGGCAAGCTGAAGTTAACCAGCTGCTTATTAGCTCTGGTGTACGCACGATAGATGAAATCCGTACCAATGACGGCCTCGACCCGTTGCCGGATGGCATGGGAGAGCGACCATTCTTTGCTGGACAAGTAACATTTTTAGATCAACCGGAGGCAACTACAGATGGAGCGGCGGCTACTCAGGCAACTGTACAAGATCAACCACAAGGAAAAACTACCGAGGGAGACGCTCAGCCCAGCCCAGCAGTTCAAGATGAACCAGCTCAAGGTGCTGCTAAAGCAGATCGAAAGCGAGACTTCATTGATCTAGCGACTGAACTACGAACCTTCCGCCAGTACGCAATCAAGCGCGCAAAGGCGGGCAAGTCTATTCGTAAATTCCAGTCAGATGTTCTGCCTGTTGAGGTAGTGGACGAACTCAACGACAAACTTCAAGAAACAAAAGACGTTGAAATGATCAAGGGCATCTTCCATGAGTACATGCAGGACTACCAGATCAATCTAATGGAAAGCATCACGAAGCTAAAAGACACGCTCAAGGTAAACTAATGCACCGGCATCAGCTGTTGCACGAGCTAGACAGGGTGCTTAATAAGTCCAGCAAGGCTGTTAATAAGCCCTATCAGGCTATCAAGAGAACAGATGAATACAAGAATGTAAAAAGTCAGTTTACTGAGGGTATTGTTGAGCAGGCTAATTGGGCTGCCGAGAATGTTACTAAACTCCTCGATGGGGCCGGTGTCAGGGATGCCGCCGCTCCACTAACACTAGATCAAGAGCAGAAGCTTAAAAGTCTTATTAAGCGAGATATGCCAGCCATTTCAGAGTATGTGTCAGAGCGTAAGCTATTTCAAAACCTGAAAGGCTTTTTTGAATGGAGTGTAAAGCAGCAGTACAAGCGCTGGGGTTATATGGTTAAATCAGCCGTAGAGTTTAGCCTGACTAATCAGCAATACATTGATGCCCTGAAAGATCGGTCACAGTACCTACTCAACCGCTCCAGCCTAGATGACACAACCTTGGACGGCATCTTTACTACCTTTCGAGACGCACGCTTAGAAGCCAAGACGAACAGCGAAGTAGCCCAAATGCTCCGCGACAACTTCGATGAGATCAGCGACAGCCGCGGTGAGATGATCGCACGGACAGAAAGCGCGAACGCTATGGGCGACGCTAACTATGCGGCCGCTAAAGAAAATGGAGCCGCAACACACTACTGGGTCGTAGCCGGGCCGGGCTGCGATTATTGTGACCCCAACGAGGACGATGGCGAAATACCTATAGATGAACCATTCAGCAGTGGTGATCTCAGTGAGCCGGCTCACCCTAACTGCGAATGTTATACACAGGCTGGGGAAATAGACCTCGACAGCATTGACATTTGGAGTGGCGGGTAGCGCGCCGATAAATAGCCCCCTGTTTACCTACAATTAATAACAGAGGCACTATGTTAACCAAAGACACGCTACAGCTAAATATTCCTATCTCGAAAATCGACGAGGAGCAACGCATTGTAACGGGTATTGCTACGACTGAAGCACTTGACAGTCAGGGCGATATTGTTGACTACGAAGCCTCGAAAAAAGCCTTTAGCGAATGGAAGAATATCGGCAATATTCGTGAGATGCACGACCCGATTGCGGTCGGCAAAGCGATTGATGTCCAATTCGACGACGAAAATAAACAAGTTATTGTAAGCGCCAAAATTAGCGAGAGCGCGGATGGCGAGAACGCTTGGATAAAGGTCAAGGAAGGCATCCTCGGCGGCTTTTCAATAGGTGGCCGGGTGTTTGAAGTTGCAAAAGACAAGGCCATCGAGGGCGCTAATCGGATCGTTGATTATGCCCTATCCGAGCTGTCACTCGTAGACAACCCCGCTTGCCCCGAAGCAAAACTGATCATGGTTAAAAGTAAAAACGGTACTGCAAAAACGACCGACATTATCAAAGCCGGTGTCGCAGTTGTTGATGGTGATCCTCGTGACGCCGTTGGCAACAGCGTCGCCGAAGCAATTAACGGCGGCACACCAGTCAAAGCTGGGACTGCCGTGCCTAAACGGGTATATCACCGAGACGGAGTAGCTGTGACTGTAAAAACAACCCCCACGGAAATCAAAAAAAGCGTTTATGACGCACAGCAGGCGCTTTCACTGGCCGCACAGCTGGTATGGCTTATCCAAATGGAGAGCGACGAGCCTGATCAAGCACAAGACCTGATCACGGCTTTCAACTCGCTGAGAGATTTTGTGGGTAAAGAAGTCGCTGAAGGTGATGATTTTGATTGGCAAACCGAGTACGCAGAGGTTATTGAACTAGCAAATAAAGCAATAGAACTACGAAAGGGTAAATATATGGCTGAGAAGAAAAAGCTTGAAAAGACAAATGTTATCGGTGGCGAGGAACGTGACGTGGAAGCTACAGTCGTTACGACCGCAGAAGAAGCAGGACGCCCCATTAATGATACCGAGGAGCGGGCCGCAGAAGCTGGTGTAGCTCCTGCTGGCGCAGTTGTCGAGGACGAAAACGGCGAGGAAAAAGTACAGGAAGTCGTCCACGCTGACGTTGAAGACGAAGAAGTAGCCGAAGCAAAAGCCGAGGAAGCTGCCGAAGTCGAAGCACCTGAAGCTGATGAAGAAGTTGAAGCCAAGGAAGACGCAACCACCGAAGAAGTGGCCGTAGAAGACGAGAAGAAATCGGATGCTGCTACATCGCTTCTCAAAAATGTTGAAACTTTACTGACCAAGCTCAGCGATGAGCAGGGTAATGTCGAACTTAAGAAGGCAAATGACCTCATCAAGTCAGAGCTGGGTAAAGTAGCGAAGTCCATAGCTTCGTTAGAAGACCGAGTGGCAAAGATGGAAAGTCAACCATTGCCTACTAAGGGCAAGCATTTCGCTGTTGTTGCAAAAGGCGACGAAAGTGAAGTAGACACCGAGACTGAGGCGCTTCTAAAGCGTCAGGAAGAAATTGTAGCTAACCCTTCTCTGGCTAAGCCGGGCGAAGTCGAAAGCATCTACAAAGCCCTCCGTGCAGCCAATATCGGTACGCAAATTAAAGTAAGCTAAGGAAAAAATAATGTCTGAAATCAATAGCGATCAGATATTGTCTCAGCTCAACGACACTATCGCAAAGGCCGTCACCAACTCGACCTACACGATGTCACCTCCGAGCCGCAGTATCTACGCACCTGAAAACCTTGATCCTTCGATCAAGCATGTAATCCCTACTAAAGCTCCTGTCCGCGCCATCCTGCCTCGTACGCAGGGTTTCGGTCAGGTCGCCACTTGGCGTAAACTGACCAGCCGTCTTGACGGTGCAGCTGGCGGCACAGGCACTCGTGCCGGTTTCGCTGATGCCGGTCAGCCAGCACAGACCAGCCAGACCTACGTTTTGGCTACCGCTGCCTACAAGAACCTCGGCCGTGACGTCGAGCTTGGTCGCCAAGCTTTGGCTTCCAACCGTGGTGGCAACATTGACGATATGCGTCAGCACGAAGAATTGGTTAAGTCTATCGAAGTCGTACTGACTGAGGAAGACACCATCTTGAACGGCGATGTCGCTGTTACTTCGTTAGAGTTCGACGGCTTTGCCAAGAGCTTCACGACTAACTCCGGTACTGCCGGCTACGTCACTAGCTCGGGCATTGGTGCTTACGCTCAGACCCTGTTTAGCGCAGGTGCTGAGATGCCTACGCACTTCGTCGCTAGCCCACGCCAGCAACGCGCTTTGGCCGACGACCTACAAGGTGCCGGTTCTATCCAGCGCATTGTTGTCGACAATCAAGGTTCTGCAACCGGTGGTGTCGCTCTTGAGCGCATCGTTAACCCAGTTAGCGGTAACTTGATCAACGTCGTGGCTTCTCGCTACGCCGGTGCATGGGGCTACCTCCTGACTGTTACTGACCCAACCGGTCAGAACTGGTTAGAGATGGAAGACCTCGAACCACTGTCTGTATACGATGTTCCTACAGCTAACCACAGCATTGTCTCTCGTGTTTACGAGACGACTGTCCTGAAGGTGATCGCTGAGAACTTCCAGTACAAGGTCGGTGGCCTCAGCCTGGTCTAGTACCAAGCTGTCGCAGGGATAGAGGGGCTTCGGCCCCTCTTTTCGTGTCAACGATAAAAGACGGCCCAAACAGCCATAATTAGTAACAGAGGGACAATGGCTAATTCTATTCTTACAAAGGCAGATATTCAGGCGTATGCACCGGAGCTTGACCTCTCGGCCTATTCTGACGCGACTATCTCCGGCATGTTAAGCCAGGCCACAAACCGTGCGGCCCAGTTTGCGTCTGTTCGCGGTTTTGATCTTGCGACCGAAACAAACGAAACTGACCGAGCTTTGATCAACAATGATGGTGAATTGCAAATATCCGTTCGTCGCCGCCCGATTGTCACCGTCACCAGTGTTAACTTAGTCAAAGGTGGCTTTTCTACCAGTCTCAATCTGACGGATGGGCAGGGCAACAACATATTCCAGCTTGAATACCCTGGCAACAAGCTGGTATTCCCTAACTCCTATCTGTATATGACCGGAACATATCTTGCCGGTGGTGCTTCCCAGCTGCTGACGCTGCGTGGAGCCAAGATGCTATACCAGATCACTTACACCGGCGGTTTTCTAACGCCTCCTGATGATCTGAAGTATGCGATCATGCTGTATTTCCGCGACATTTATCAAAAGCAGTACAACACGAGACAGCTCTCTAGCTTTACCCAGGGTTCTTATTCCGAGAACTACGCGGGCATTAACAGTACCAAAGGCCGTTCAATGTATGTACAAGAGGCTGAAGATGTCTTAATGAACGGTGGCTACTGTAGACTTGAGTTCTAAAAAGTTGCATAATAACATTATGAAGCACGCATGGGGTAAACATCCAAATAGTAGAAGACCAAGCAATGATATTACTATTTTTGACAAGAAAACTATTAAGCTTGGAGATTGCTGGATTTGGCAAGGCTATAAAGACCGTTTAGGCTATGGCAGGGTTCAATATAAAAACAAAAAGTGGTTAGCGCATCGCCTGGCATATACAATGTTTGTCGGCGCGGTGCCGGAGAATAAAGACCTTGACCACTTATGTCGCAACCCTAGCTGCGTCAATCCACAACACTTAGAACCCGTGTCGCATCGTACGAATGTATTGCGAGGCGCAAGCCCACTCGCTAGATATGCGTTACTCACTCAATGTAGTAAAGGACACGAACTATCAGGCGATAATTTACGAATAAGAATTAGGCCGGGCAATATAGGTCGCGAATGTATCCAATGCAATAAAGACCGCTTGAAAGCTTGGCATCGGGCTAAAAGGCTAAGCCATGTTCTTTGACAAGACCGCTATTGTTTCGGCGCTGCAAAGAAACAACCCCGTGACGGATCAAGAAACATTTGTCACCTATTCTGGTTTTCAGCTCAGTGGTGTGCTGGCAGCAGCCATCAAGATCAACATACAGCCCGCTAGCCCCGAGTTAACGGCTATAAGCGACGGAGAGGTGTTTAAGACGTATAAAGCCTTTACAACGGCTTCTGGCGTCGTAGAAGGCATGTTGTTAACAGTGTCTGGCACAAATGAAGTCTATCGGGTGCGTGGGCGAGAGCGGTTTGATTACGGACAGGGGCAGCACTACGAATTAACACTGGCGAGAAGCGATGTCGCTTAGTGTACAGATTACCGGTTTTGATGATTTCGCTAAGGACGTGCGGGCCGCTGGCCTAAATGCCGAGCCTCTCGTTGAAGCTGCATTGCAGAACTCAGCCACTAAGATACAGAGTAGTGTACGGGATAGAGCCCCCCATCGTACCGGTTCGTTGCAGCGTTCGGTTTTGGCAACAGTTAGCAGTGACCAAGCTACTGTTCGCGTTGAAGAACGCTACGGTATCTTTGTCGAAGAAGGTACGCAACCGCATATAATCACCCCTGTTAATAAAAAAGCGCTGTTCTGGAGTGGTGCATTTAGCCCCGTTAAGTCAGTTATGCACCCTGGCACTAAAGCTCAGCCCTTCTTTACGCCTGGGGTTGACGCTTCGCGTCCCTATATTGTTGACACATTTACCAAGGTTATGGAACGACTAGTAACAGTAATGGCAGGACACGCATGAACTATACAGATCAAAAAGCAGCGATTGTCAATATATTGCAAACCAACATATCACAAGCAAAAGCAGTCTATGGATACTCTGAGCGCAACCCAAGCGGGTATCCTGCGATAAATGTTGAGAGCTATGATGGGTCAGGTGTTTTCGCTGACACGGGACGCAATCGCCGAAAGCGTATCTACAGGATAACCTGTATGCAGGAGCGCACAGTGGTGGGGGCAGCGGAAGCCGAGCGGATAATCAATAGCTTAGTAGACCAAATTATAGGCATATTTGATGACCGACAGAACATACAACTTAGTAACACTGCGAACTTCGCCTACCCTATACCGAGCAAGTTTGGTTATATCCAGGCACCAGACATTGATGTAAGAACGGCCGAAATACTTATTGAAGCCGACACCCTGGAGTAATTACTGCTGAATGGTAACCGTCCAGTTACCATTTGCTTGTATGTCGAGAATGTATTTGCCGTCTGAGGGAACCTGTAGGGCCTTCGAGCCGTTAAATGCCCCGATGACATTGACGAAATAGCCGTCCCTAGTCGCATTACCGTCTGCGTCTAATAGCCGTACTGCAAAGTTCCCCGTACCGTCATGGGTAAGTTTTATTGTTGCCAAACCCGCAGTGAGATCAAATTTATCAGTTGCTGTTTGGCCAGCACCAGAAAACTTGATAGGATCAGGAGCTTTTGAGGCGCCCTGATTCATAACTGGGTTTGCCGAAACAGCGAGCGAAGAGGTTCCCGTGTTCGCCATGGAAAGTTGATGATTGTTGTCTATGTGACGCGTAACCGCAAAAGTGATGAGGCAAGACGAAATTATCGCAACCACGAGCACTGCTAAGCCAACGCTGAGTGTTTTTCTGTCGGGTA
>Ga0070679_100006577_pt1 | contig 10828 bp, 9 predicted proteins | sample KBSC63BmetaG_FD_65652 | JGI IMG/M metagenome (GOLD analysis project Ga0070679, IMG submission 65652) | Corn rhizosphere microbial communities from Kellogg Biological Station, Michigan, USA - KBS C6-3B metaG | ecosystem: Host-associated > Plants > Roots > Rhizosphere | place: USA: Michigan... | reverse complement strand
GCACCGATGCGCTCTTCTCCGCCTTCAGGCCGGACAACAAGGAACGTGTTCGCTATACCCTGTCGACCGTGGACGGGCGCCTGCACAACGTGGAGACGCTCGACGACACCGCGTGGGTTGGCGGAGCGTGCAACGCCTGCGCCGGCTGGTACGACAACGGCCGGCGGGCCTGGTACGTGTCCGAGGCGTCCGGCTATGCGCACCTCTATACGACCGCGGCGCATGGTGGCGACGTCCATCAGCTCACGAGCGGCAAGTGGGAGGTGCTGAGCGTCGCCCTCTCGCGCGACGAACGTACCTTCTACCTCGTTGCCAACGACCCATCGCCTTTCGACGAGCATCTGTTCTCGCTCCCGGCGAGCGGCGGGACGTTGACGCGCATCACCTCCACGCCGGGGCGTCACGACGCGGTGGTGTCGCCGGACGGCCGCCTCGTGGCTGACGTGTCCTCCTACGTGAACCGTCCGCCCGACCTGTTTCTCATGCGGAACACGCCCGGCGCGCCGGAGCATCAGCTCACCGTGTCCCCGGACAGCGCTTTCCTGTCGCAGACCTGGTCGGTGCCCCCGATCGTGATGGTGCGGGCCTCCGACGGGGCGGAGGTTCCTGCTCACCTGTACCGGCCCCAGGATGTTGGCGCGCAGCCGAATGGCGGCGCGGTCATCTTCGTGCACGGCGCCGGGTACCTGCACAACGTGGGCAACTTCTGGTCGGAGTATCCACGCGAATATCTGTTCAACCAGTTCCTCGCCGCGCACGGCTACGTGGTGATGGACGCGGACTATCGTGCTTCGTCGGGATACGGGCGCGATTGGCGCACGGCGATCTACCGACACATGGGCGGGCGCGATCTGCAGGATGAAGTCGATGTGTCGAAGTACATCACCGCCACCTACGGCATTCCATCGAGCAGAATCGGCATCTACGGCGGCAGCTACGGCGGATTCATGACGTTGATGGCGCTCTTCACGGCGCCCGATTATTTCGGCGCCGGCGCCGCGCTGCGCAGTGTCACCGACTGGGCGCACTACAACCAGGGATACACGTCGGCGATCCTCAATCTGCCGCAGGATGACACGCTCGCGTATCACCAGTCATCGCCCATCTATTACGCCGACGGGCTCCGTGCGCCGCTCCTGATGGCGCATGGCATGGTGGACACGAACGTCAACTACGAGGACATCGTTCGCCTCACGGAGCGGCTCATCGAACTCCACAAGACCAACTGGGAGCTCGCCTCGTATCCGGTGGAGAGTCACGCGTTCTTGCGCCCTGACTCCTGGACGGATGAGTACACGCGCATCTTCAGCCTGTTCGAGCGCACGATAGGGCACGCGCCGGTTTCGGTGGGCACAAACAACAAATAGGGAACATGCCATCGTATCGCATCCTGCTCGCCCTCGCGGCCGCCTCCCTTGCCGTGTCGCCCCCGGCCTTCGCACAAGCTTCCGGCAAGAACCCCTGCACGCTGCTCACCGCTGCGGACGTGAGCTCGGCCCTCGGCATCACGTCGCGGCCCGGCAGGCCCTACCTGGGCAGCACCCACGTGTGCTACTTCGCGGCGGACACCGGCTACGTCATCGGCGCGCCATCGGTGACGCTCATGGTGATGACACCGGTTGCCTTCCGGAATCAGTCGCACATGCCGGGGGCGCTGGCTGGTCACGCCCTGGCGGGTCTGGGCGACGAGGCGTACTCCGTGAGCAGCGGCGGCTACGCCAAGGTCCTCGTGCGCAAGGGAACCGTGATGTTCAGCGTGACGATCGTTGCAGGCGAAAAGAGCAAGGCGACTCCCGCACAAATCGTGGAGATGGAAAAGACGCTGGCGACGAAAGTACTGGCGCATATCTGAGCAGGGTGGAAACGCGCTGACGGCGTGCCGGGCAGCATCACGAGACCAGCATGCCGGGCGGAGCGGGTGGCGGGAAGGGCGTCACGGCGTGCGCGGTTGAAACGCCGGGTCACCGCTCTGCCACAACGCAAAGCTGAAAGTGTCCGCAATGGCAGCGACCGCCTGCCGCATCGTCGCGTCGATGCCGCCGTGCCCCGCGTCGTAATCCACCCGCAGCAGCACCGGCTTGCCGCTCACCGTGGCGGCCTGAAGGCGCGCGGCGAATTTGGCCGGGATCCACGCGGGGACGCGGTTGTCGTTGATGCCGGCCGTGATCAATACCGCGGGATACTTCACGCCATCCTTCACGTTGGCGTAGGGACTCATCGCGAGGAGCGCCTTGAAGCCGGGTTCGGTCTTGACGCTGCCGAATTCGAGAATGTTATGCGGCCCGGTGGCTGTGGTCTCGAAGCGCAGCATGTCGGCGTCCGGAGACACCGCAATGGCTGCGGCGAACAGGTCGGGACGCTCCTCGATCGCGCGACCGATGAGGATGCCGCCGGCGCTCGCGCCGAAACCGATCAAATGGGACGCGCTCGTGTACCGGTGCGCGATCAGATACTCGGCGCAGGCGATGAAATCCTTCCAGGTGTTCGGCTTGGTGGCCTGGAACCCTGCCTGGTGCCACGCCTCGCCGTACTCGCCGCCTCCACGGACGTGGCAGGTGGCGGTGATGCCGTTCCGCTCGTACAAGGCGCGAATGCCTGGACCGCCAAAACCCGGTCCGTTGATGCCGTAGGCGCCGTAGCCGGACATGACCGCCGGGCTGTTGCCGTCGAGCTTCAGGGTTTTCGTGTGAGTGATCGACAGCGGCACCTCGGTGCCGTCCCAACTCGTGACTTTCACTTCTTCGTCAACCAGGTCCGTCGGGTGGTCGGCGGGTCCGGCCGGGCGCAGCTCGGCGTCGGTAATGGCCCCCGTCTTCGCGTCCACCGCGAAATACGCCGGCGGAGGCATCGTCGACAGGACGGTGGCATCGCTCTCCGCGTCGGCCACCACGTCGGCGACATTGTTGGCCGCGTATGGGAGATGCAACGACTCGGTGCGTGCACCGTGCTGCAAGCGCAAACGACGAACGCCGTTCACGCCCGCATCGTTGACCCGCCAGTAAATCGCGCCGCGGCCGGCGTACACGCCCGAGATCGGCAGCTCGCCCTCGGGCACGACGACGTCCGGCCTCGAGTCTCCCCTGGTCAGATCGAGCTTCAGAATGCGGCCGCGCGGCGCGTCCTTGCGTGACAACCAGTACAGCGTGTCGCCCGTCAACGCGATGCGCGCGATATCCGGGTTGTCGCCGGCGATGTACTGATCGTCGTAGCTCGCGGCGATCGGACGCCATGCGTTGTGGCCGTCCCGCACCGAGTCGACGGGAGCCGCATACACGCGCAGCCGGGGATCGTCGCCCGCCGAAACGAACGCGATCGCATAGCGCGACCCCGGCACCGTGATGACATACGGGCTTTCAGTTGGCGTGAGGGAGAACGCCGCATCGCTCACGCCACGGCCGACAATCGGCGGATCGTCGTCGAACGCACGGCCGAGCACATGGATGTAATCGCGCGGGTTATTCCACTTTTGCGCCGCCGGCATGTCGGCCGTCAGCTTCTGCGAGCGCTTATAGAAGAACGAGCGGCCATCGGCACGCCAGGCGGGATCGGCCTGGACGCGATCCGCCGTTTCCGGCAGGTCCTTGCCTGCCCGTACGTCGAGGATGTGCACTGTGCTCTGTTCCGACCCACCCGCGGCGAGCCGGTAGGCGACATAGCGGCCATCCGGCGAAGGCGAATACCCCTCGATGGTCAGATGCGACTGCTGATCGGCGCTGAGCTTTGCCGGATCAATGAGAAGATGATCCTCGCCTTTCACGCCATCACGCACATACAGCTTGGGTGACGGCGCGCCGGCCGGTGTCCGCAGGGTGTAATAGCGCCCGGCGACGATCCGGAGGCCCGTGGGGGCGGCCGGTCTCGACCCCATCAGCGCCGTGATGCGCTCGAGCAGCGCGGCGCGCCCCGGCAGCGCATCGAGCGTGGCGCGCGTGTAGTCGGCCTGCGCCTTCATCCACTGCTCGACTTCGGGATCTTGCAAGTTCTCGAAGTAGCGGTAGTTGTCGACGACTTTGGTCCCGAAGTAGTCGTCGGTCACCGGACGGATCGGCGCAACCGGCGGTGCCGCCTGGGCGAAGGCGGCAGACGCCAGAAGCGCGGTCCCCAGCAAGGCCGTCGCGAAGGTGCCGACGTGGCGCATGAGGATCCCCCTCACAATCTTCGGTAATGGCTCATTGATTCGGCTGACCATTCGGGCCGCCGTACCGCCAGTACGCGCGCCAATTTCCGCAACGGGCGTTACTCAGGCGTTATCGCACCGCTACGCCGAGCGATACTGCAGTGTCCCGTCCGCCAGCACGCGCGCGCCCGGCGTGAGTGTGGCGGGTGTCACCTTGCCGGGCCCCATGATGTGCTCCACCGGAATGCGCCGGGCCAGCAGGTAGTCGGCAATGATGCGGCGGTGACAGCGCCACCACACCGCTTCGGCGCACATGATCGCGCACCGATGCGTGCTCGCGAGCGCCAACAGTTCGTCAAGACCGGCGCGGAACCCGGCGGTCTCGGCGTAATCCGCGTAGTTGCGAAAGGCCAACACACGCCAGAAGGTATTCGTCGATGGTGGCGCACCCTTGGGATGGTGACGCCGGCCACCGAGGTCGGCCAGGTGCCGGTAGCCGATACCCGCGGCGGCGAGGACGTCCGGCAGCGTGTCGATATTGAACTGCGGCACCGCACGGGAGCGCGGAATCGAACGCACGTCCACGAGCAGATCGACATCGACCTGTCGCAACAGCGCGACGAAGTCGGCGATGGAGCGCGTGGAATGACCGATGGTGAAGATCGTGTTCGGTGGCTTCATTGCGTGTCAGCCTGCTACACCCGCACGGACACCGATGATTGCGACCGAGCCAACGGCCAGGCGGAAACTGGCGACAGGATCAATCCTGCAACCTCTTGTCGCCGTGTGGCGCAGCATCAGGCCTGAGAAGTCGGGTTGCTCACTCCCGCAGCCGAGGAGCCCAGCGGAGCCGGACCAAAGAGACACACCTCATCGCCAGGTGCGATCTCGAATCTGCGCTCGCACATGAAACCAAGCTTCTCCAGAAGGCGCCTCGAGACGTGATTCTCCGGAGAGACGATCGCCACGATGCGCGACAGGTTGAGTGTTTGTCTGCCGTACTCCAGCGTTGCGGCTGCGGCCTCAAATGCATACCCGCGGGACCGAAAGCGCGGAAGGAACGCAAAGCCGATATCCACATCCTCCAGTGCGTCCCGCTTCAGGATACCGCAGATGCCAACAGGCACTCCACTCTCGCGCAACACGACGCAGTAGAGCCCATAGCCGCGCGCGTCATACATGGCCATGGGTCCCTGGAGGATGTATCGGCGAGCATCGTCGAGTGTGCGAACACCCCGATCTCCGATGTACCGGAGCCAGTCGGGATCGTTCACCAGCTCGAAGATGAACTCGGCGTCCGCTGGAGAGAGCCGGCGCAGGATCAGGCGATCGGTCCGGATGACTTCCACGATTGGCAACCTCCAGCTATGAGCCTGCGATTGCGCAAATTCGCGCTGCTCCGCCGGCGAACGGTTTCACCAGCGGGACGCGGGCGCCGGGGTGATTGCCCGCACATCACCGGCTGTTCAGCATGCTGCGCGCTGCACGTTCTCCCGAGGCGATCGCACCGTGTACCGTGCCCGTGCTCGCCGGCTGGTCGGCGGCTTCGCCCGCGTACCAGATCGTGTGCTGAATCGGCCGGGCGAAGAGGGCAGACATGCGATAGCCCTCCACCTTCGCGTACGAGTACGCACCGCGCGAGAAGGGATCACCGCACCAGTCGTGGTAGTGCGACGCGACGAGAGCTTTGCGGATGCGCGCCGCCGTGGTGAAGAACACTCCGGCGAGCGACTGTACGGCAGCCTGTTCGAGTTCGCCGACAGTGAGGGCGGTCAGCTTCGCGGCGCGAGGACCGCCGGCCCACGCAACGAGCACTGGCGCGCGCACCGGATAGGTGGACCACCAGACGCGAAACGGCAACCCGCTACTCGACTGCATGAAGATCATCCGGTCGAGCGTGCGGGCACCGCGTTGCCGGAGAAAGCTCGGCTCGAGCCAGAACGGTTCGACGAAACGCAGCACGACCCTTGCCACCGGCCCCATCACGCCTGACGCGCTCGCGCGTTCGAGCGCAGGCACCGCAGGATCGAAGCCTATTGCGCCGCTCGCGTCCGGCGGCGCCAGCAGCACGCCGAGCGGCACCGTGATGAGTATTGCCCGTGCCGTGAGCCGAGCGCGTCGCGCATTGCGCCCGCTCCGGTATTCAACCTCTACCCGACCGCGTCGCCAGCGAACCACCGACACTACGCTGTTCAAGCGGATGCGCTCGTCAAGGGGACGCGAGAGCGCATCGATCAGACTGCCGTAGCCATCCACCAATCGTCCGATATGCGATTCGCGCACAGCGCGCACGGATGGCTGCGTGTTGGCCAGCCAGCGCTCGCTGACCAGATTCGGATCGGCGGCATCGAAACCCTCAACGAACTGCCGGAAGAGTACCCGGTCCTTCGGGCGCAGCACGCCGCGCAAGGCGCGCAGGGCATCGGCAAGCGAACGGTCGGGATCGCGATGCGGATCCAGGCGGCGCATCACGCGACCCAGGCGCACCCCATTGTCGCGAGACACGGTAAGGCGCGTGCCGGAATGCTCGAAGCGATCCCCGGCGATGTCGAACGCTCGTAATCCGTGACGGTCTGCGATGCGTCGAATCGGCAGCGCAGACCCGTGAATGAATTCCGCGCCCAGCTCAATGGGCGTCGGACAATCGGGCGCCCACTCCGTGTGGATGCGACCGCCGCTGCGGCCCCGCGCTTCGAGAACGAGGCACTCCGCGCCGCCCTCTGTCAGTACAGTCGCAGCCGCGAGGCCGGCTGCGCCCGCGCCGACGATGATGACATCAGAGTCCACTGACTACCGCCCGGCCGAAGCGGTGTCGCGCTTACGGCGGCGTGGATCGCCGGCCGTGCTGCGCGCACAAGTCATGTGACGTTCACGTGCATCGTGATCTTGCTCCCTCGCGGCAGTCGCCGCATGTTGCGTCTCAGGCAGCTTTGGTATCACCATCACGCACAAAGATAGAGCATCCTCATGGACGCAGCACTCTCGTCCCATCTCTCCGGGTGGGAGAACTTCTATCTCATTACCGGACCGTCCGCGGCAGCGCTCACCGGCCTGCAGTTCGTGGTGATTGCGCTGGTGGCCGAGGCTGGAATGGGTAGCTCGCTGAGTGTGTCGGCCTTCGGAACGCCGACCATTCTGCATTTCTGCACCGTACTGCTGCTGGCCGGCATTGTCACGGCGCCGTGGGCGACATTCACCGGTCCCGCGCTCACGATTGGCGCCTGCGGCCTGGCCGGCCTGGTGTACATGACCGTGGCCGTGAGGCGTTCGCAGCGCCAGGGGACCTACAAGCCGGTGCTGGAGGACTGGATCTGGTATGCGGTCGTGCCGCTGGCGGCGTACCTCGCGCTGATCATTGCTGCCGGTGTGCTGCCTGGCCATCCCGCGGCGGCCCTGTTCACGGTGGGCACCGTTGCCTTGCTGCTCCTCTTCCTGGGCATCCGCAACGCGTGGGACACGGTGGTCTACATTGCGGTCGTGGAACGGGAGCGCGCCGCGAGAACGGCCGCCGAGCAGACAGCTCTCCACGCAGCGGGTCCGGACGCTACGGCGTAGGCGACGGCGCTTACGCGCGAACGCCGCGCACGGCCCAGGCACGCGCGACCAGCGCAATCGAACCATCCGGCGCCGTCGGAAGGCGAGAGCGAATCTTCTCGCGAAGCGCCGCACGCTGCGCCGCGCTGAGCGCCGTCGCGTACGCGGGCGCAGGCCCTTGCCCGCCCAGAAAGGGCGACCAGTAGTCGTCAAAGTCGCGAAATCGTGTTGGTGCGTCAATGCGCCGGCTCGACACCTGCTGCAGTCCGGCGCCCCGAAAGAGCGCTTCGAGCGCAGCCGGCCGGCAAATCGGAAAGCGGCGTCCCTCATCGAACTCCGCCGCCCGCGCATCGAGCTCGACCGCGGCGTCCCAGAAGTGTCGCATGAGCTGCATCTCGCCCGCGTAGTCCCAGACGTATGCGGCCACGCTGCCATCCCGCCGAACGACGCGGGCCATTTCGGCCACCGCCACATCGGGCTCGGCGACGAAATTGAGCATGAGCCCGGAGACAGCCCGGTCGACACCCGCAGCCGCCGGTGGCAGCGCTCGCGCATCGGCGACATCGAACGTCGCTCGCGGATCGAGCAGGCGATTCCGCGCGAACGCCACGTACGACGCAGACGCGTCGACCGCGAGCACATGCGCCGGTGACCCGGCCGCGAGAATCGTCTCGGTGAGAGCACCCGTGCCGCAACCCACATCGAGCCATCGCTGGCCGGGGACGGGTGCGAGCCACTCGACGAACTCCCGGGCGACCACGCGGCTCCAGCGTCCCACGTACGGCTCGTAGGCATTACCACTCGCCCACACATCGGCCGGAGCGTTCAGTGCGACATCTCCTGTGAGAAAGACGGATTTCACCAGAGCCCGGATGCGCTAGCGAGCCAATCAGGCGACAGCGCCGAGGCAATTTGCTCCAATCCTTCGTCGCCCGCCAACCGCGACTCCGCGCGCGTGAACCTTGCCGGTGCCTGCGCCGATCGCATATTTGTGCCCGCTCGTGCCGGGTGCATGTCTCGTGAACCCCTCCTCGCGGCTGGCAACCATGTGCGGAATCACGGCGGTGCTCTCGCGACGGTCGCGCATCGATCCTCACCGGATGCACGCCGGCATGGCGGCGCTCCACCACCGCGGACCCGACGGACAGCAGCACTGGATGGCAAGCGATGGGCGTGCCGCGCTCGGACACACACGGCTGTCGATCATCGATCTCACCACCGGCACGCAGCCCATCTCGAATGAGGATGGGACGATTCACATCGTGGTGAATGGTGAGTTCTACGATTTCGAGCGCATTCGCACCGAACTGCAGGCGCGCGGTCACCGGTTCCGCACGAAATCCGACAGCGAGATCGCGCTGCATCTGTACGAAGACTACGGCCCCGAATGCCTGCACCACCTGCGCGGCGAGTACGCCTTCGTCATCTGGGATGAGCGGAATCAGCGCCTGATCGCCGGGCGCGACAGGTTCGGCGTCAAACCGCTCTTTTATGCCGAGCACAACGACGCGCTCTATCTCGCCTCGGAGGTGAAGGCGCTCATCGCCATGGGCGTGCCGGAGCGCTGGAGTTCCGAGGCGGTGTATGCGGGCGGATTCGTCGTGCCGGGCGAGCGGACTCTCTTCGAGGGAGTCGACACCGTACCGCCCGGCCACTTCCTTCGCGCCACGCGCGAAGGGCACCGCGTGCACCAGTATTGGGACGTCGATTATCCGCGCGACGACGCGCCGCCAACGCCACGCACCGACGCCGAGTACATCGCGGGATTCCGCGCGGTACTCGAGGAATCGGTCAGGACGCGGCTGCGGGCCGACGTGCCCGTAGGCTGCTATCTGAGTGGCGGCATCGACTCCTGCGCGGTGCTCGGACTTGCGTCACTGCACCACGACGGTCCGGTGCGTGCGTATACCCTCACGTTCGACGGCCCGCAGTACGATGAGAGTGCGATCGCGCAGGAGATGGCGTCTCATGCCGGCGCGGTCTACCAGCCGATTGCGATGAAGCAGGCCGATCTCGCGACCAACTTCCGTGCGGCGGTGATCCAATCGGAGATCCCGTTCATCAACGGGCACACGGTGGCCAAGTACATGCTGAGCCGCGCGGTGCGGGAGAGCGGCTACAAGGTGGTGCTCACCGGCGAAGGATCGGATGAGATTCTTGCCGGCTATCCGCATTTCCGGCGCGACATGCTGTTGCACCACACCGCCGGCCAGGATCCCGAGGAGACCGCGCGATTGCTCCAGCAGCTCGTCGAGACCAATCAGGTCTCTCGCGGCCTCCTCCTGCCCGAAGGTGACGCGGACACCGGCGCCCTCTGCACGACGCTGCTCGGATTCGTCCCGTCCTGGCTCGAAGCCATGAGCGGGACCGCGGCCCGCATGCGTAGTCTGATGCGCGACGATTTCATCGAGCCGCACCGCGGAACCGACGTCATCGGCACGCTGCTCTCGTCGCTCGATGTCGAACGCCGCCTGAAGTGCCGGAACGCCGTGCATGCGGCGCTCTATCTCTGGGCCAAGACCGTGCTGCCGCACTACATCCTGTCGAATCTCGGCGATCGCATGGAGATGGCGCACTCCATCGAAGGGCGAGTGCCATTCATGGATCACCACGTGGCCGAGTATCTGCAGCGTGTGCCCGTGTCACTCAAGATTCGCGGCATGACGGAGAAATACATTCTGCGTGAAGCGATCCGGGACGTGGTGACGAAAACCGTGTACGAACGCCAGAAGCATCCATTTCTGAGCCCGCCGGCGACACTGAATCCGGACGAACCGCTGCACGCGCTGATGCAGGACACGCTCCGCAGCGCGGCGGCGGCGAATGTGCCCTTTCTCGATCAGCGGAAGATCGTGGCGACACTCGATGGTGTCGCCAGGGCGGGCGCCGATTTCGGACACCAGGTCGTGAAGGATCAGGTGCTGACGCTCGCGCTGAGCTTCGTGTTCATGCAGGAGGGACTCGGGATCGGATCGTAGCGGACCGGGACGGTCTTACAATGCTCGACATCCTGGCCGAAAACGATACGACAAGTCAGGACTTGCTCGACCGGCACATCTATCACCTTGCCGGTCCCTACCGGCTCGAATACGCACTGCTGGTTACCTTCCTGTACAGCCAGGCGCACCGCCGGAAGGCACTCACTCAACCGGAGATTGACATGTCTGTTGCGTCGTA
>Ga0070679_100006575_pt1 | contig 10830 bp, 9 predicted proteins | sample KBSC63BmetaG_FD_65652 | JGI IMG/M metagenome (GOLD analysis project Ga0070679, IMG submission 65652) | Corn rhizosphere microbial communities from Kellogg Biological Station, Michigan, USA - KBS C6-3B metaG | ecosystem: Host-associated > Plants > Roots > Rhizosphere | place: USA: Michigan... | reverse complement strand
GAGCACGGATCGCCTTCTGTGTTTTGCGCGCCGCCGGCCGTGCCCGACGTGTCGATCGGGATGCCTAACTTCTGGGACAGCTTGGCGAGCTGCGCGTTCGCGTCGTCCTTGGCATCGTGCTTCTTGCACGCGCCGGCGAGCGCGACGATCGTGAGAGCGGCGACGACTCGATGGATGCGCATGAGAGTCCTCCGGATGCGCCGAGATTGGCGTCCCCGGGTACGCTCGTCAAGACGGCGCGAAACCGGCGCTCTCGGTGCTTGACACCGCGTCCGGGGTTCGTAACGTCTCCTGAGCGCTGTCTGTCAATTGCTGCATCCTGAACCCGCTCCCCCGAGGATTCCTATGCGCATCATCTCGCGTGTCGCCATGGTCTGTTCCGCAGGCTTGCTGGTCGCGGGTTGCACGAAGAGCGATCAAGGAGCCAAGGGGGACAGCACAGCCGCACCCGCGGACACGTCGGCAGCGGCGGCCCCGGCACCCGCTCCTGCTCCCGCGATGTCGCTCGCCGACATGGCCGGCAAATGGCAGATGGAGGCCAAGCCCGATTCCGGGAAGGACATGTCGGCCACGAAGTACGTCATGACGGCGACGGCCGACACGACGGGCTGGATGATCACCTTCCCGTCGGGACTCAAGGTGCCGCTTCAGGTCAGTGTCTCGGGAGACAGCGTGATCGAGCGCACCGGCACCTTCTCGAGCCAGCGTCGCAAGGGCGTGAAAGTGATGACGGAAGGTTCGCTCAAGATGCAGGGCGGGAAGCTCGTCGGTTGGACGATCGCGCACTACTCGAAGCCCGGACCGGATTCAGTGCTGCACCTGCACGTCGAAGGCACGAAGATGCCCTAGCGGTAAGCGGCGGGCTGGAAGTCCGCTGTGAACCGGCCATCTCGGAGTAGTTGCCTACTTTGTAGGCAGCTACTCTCTGATGCGCGCCAAGGGGCACTGTGATCCTTTCCATCCACGGCAAGATTCCATGAACCGCAACCAGCAGGTTGTCCGGATTCTCTTTGCAACCGGGATAATAAGTGTGGGCGCCGTGGTGCTGGTCTACGGCTACCAGGTGCTGCTGTTCCAGGCCGTCCCTCCGTCGTGGGCCGCGTGGCTCAAGCCGGTGGGTTGGGTGTCCGGCGTCATTATGTTAGGCACCGGCTTGGGACTGCTGTTCGAGCGTTCGGCCCGGCTGTCGACGCGCATTGTGCTCGCGTTTCTGCTGCTGTGGACGCTCTCGCGCCTGCCGGCTGTGCCGGCCGATCCGGGACGGGAAATCAGCTGGTTCGCGGTCGGAGAGGTTGCCGTGCTCTTCGCGGGCGCGTTAGTGCTCTTCGTGTGGTTTGACGGTTCGACGACGGGCTCGGCGTTCCAGCGCGTCGCCGCAACGCACGGCCTAACGATTGCGCGGCTCGTCGTCGGCTACTCGCTCGTGACGTTCGGGCTGTCGCATTTCTTCGAATTTGCCCCGCGGACGGTGTCGTTGGTCCCGGCGTGGCTGCCGTATCGCACGGCGTGGGCCGATCTCGCCGGCGCGGCACAGGTTGCGGCCGGTGTGGGCGTGTTCTTCTCGATCTATCCGCGTTGGGCGGCGGCGGCGGAAGCGGCGATGCTGAGCGCGTTCACGGTGCTCGTCTGGGTTCCGGCGGTGATCACCAAGCCGCACCTTGCGTCCAACTGGGTGGAGTTCTTGTTCACGTGGGCGTTGGCGGGCGCGTGCTGGGTCTTAGCCGAGGGCATTCCCGCGCGTCGGTCGGCGGGGGTACCGATCGCTGCGCCCGCTGACGGCGTACTTCGTTAGGCGCCGGCCGACGCCGGCAGTGCGTCGGCGCGCCGCCGCTGCTCCGCCGTCTTCAAGTCAGGCAAGAGCGCGGTGAGCAGCCCCATCGCCGGCAGGAACGAGCAGACGCGATACACGAAGTCGATGCCGGTGCGGTCCGCCATCCAGCCCAACACCGCCGCGCCGATGCCGCCCATGCCGAATGCGAGTCCGAAAAACAGTCCCGAGATCATCCCCACTTTCCCCGGCACCAGCTCCTGTGCGTACACCAGGATCGCCGAGAACGCCGACGCGAGGATGACGCCGATCACCACGCTGAGCACGGCCGTCCAGAGCAGATTGGCGAACGGCAGCGCGAGCGTGAACGGCAGCACGCCGAGGATCGAGCACCAGATCACGACCTTTCGGCCTAACCGGTCGCCCACGGGTCCGCCGATGATCGTTCCTGCCGCCACCGCGCCCAGGAAGACGAACAGATAGATCTGTGCCGACCGCACCGACACGTGAAACTTGGAGATGAGGTAGAACTCGTAGTAGCTCGTGAGGCTCGCCAGGTAGAAATACTTGGAAAACACGAGCGCCATGAGGACGACGAGCGATCGCCGGATGATGCGCTTGGGCACCGGTGGTCCCGTCTGCGCTTCGGCGCGCGAGGCGGTTTTGCGCGTACCATGGTGCTTGTACCACGTCCCCACCCGCCACAAGACGAAGATGCCGATGAGCGCGGCGATCGAAAACCAGGCCACGCTGTGCCGGCCGAACGGCAGCACGATGAACGCGGCCAGCAGTGGGCCTAACGCAGAACCCGCGTTGCCGCCCACCTGGAAGAACGCCTGCGCAAAACCCAGGCGGCCGCCCGACGCCATCCGCGCCACGCGCGACGACTCGGGATGGAATACCGAAGAGCCGACGCCCACCGTCGCCGCGGCGACGAGCAGCAACCCGAAGCGATTCACGCCGGCGAGTAACAGCAAGCCGAGCAGCGTGAAGGTCATGCCGACGGCGAGGGAGTACGGCTTGGGCCGGCGGTCGGTGTACGAACCGACGAGCGGCTGCAGCAGCGACGCCGTCACCTGATAGGTGAACGAGATGAGTCCGACCTGAACGAAGTCCAGCGCGAACGACGTCTTGAGCATGGGGTAGATCGCCGGCAGCAACGACTGCATCATGTCGTTCAGCAGATGACAGAAGCTGATGGCGCACAACACGACGAACGCCGTTTGTCCGGAATTGTCGTGGCTTGCTGCTGCTGTCGGTTCGCCCATGCCGATGATCCGTTCGCGTTTGGCGACTGTGAATGATATCGCCCGGCGGACATCGGTGGCCGTTCGTTCTGGTTACGGCCGGACGTCGATGCTGACGCGCTTGAGGCGCGCTATCCAACTCCCGTCCGCCGCCTGCTCCAGTGACGAAACCCGCGCGTTGGGTTTGACTCGTATGCGCAGCGTCAACGATGTCATAGCCACACTTCTTGTTCACGCGCATGGAATGGTAGCCGTCGCGAGGTCCGATGGGAAATCGCAGCGAAAGCTTGCGCTACGTTTTTTTCACGGCTGACGCGCACCCGTCCGGAATCTGCCGTGCATAGGTGAAAATGGTGTCCGGCCGCGCAGTCGTGATGTCGCCCACGGCGTCGATCGCGTGCCCGGTGACCGGCTTGAGGAAGAAATTGATGGCCGCCGAGACAAAGCCCGGGGTCTGCCATCCGATGCCCGAGTCGAGGAAGACTCCCAACGTCGCTTGCCGGCAAGGAAATGCTTCGGTGGGGGCGCCGAGGATGCTGCCGCCGAATCGAACGGCCGCATAGACGCCGGCGTTGAAGCCGAACGCGCCGATGCCCACCAAGGCGCGGATCGAGAACGCCATCGCGAACGAGTTGATGCCCACCGAGAAGTTGCTGAGCGACTCCGTCAAGTCCGTGACCGTCGTCGGGTCACTCGGCGTCGAGAGCGACCACCGGCCGCCCGCGCGTCCCGCCCAGATCTTGCCGCCGAAGTTGTACTGGCCTTCCGCGCGGATGATCGTCGACTGCGCGCTGATGCCGGAGTTCACATCGAACATCGTCGCGAACGTCAGCGCGAACGGGATCGGTCCGCCTAACGGAATGCTGAAGTCGACCGGCACCCAGTGCCGCACGTGCATGTTCACGAACTTGGCCGTCGGACTGTGCGAGTCGAGCATGAGGTGGACGCCGGCCGATCCCGCGATGCTGATGCCGGCGCTGTCGACCGCGCCGTTCACGATCTTGAGCACGCACCGGATTTCGGGCGCGTGCAGTGTGACCGTTCCCGTCGCGGTTACTGCCAGGCCGGACGGGTTCGTGTAGTAGTACTGGAGTCCGACGCCGGAGTTGGAGGCCACCGGCTGCATCCGGATGTTGTTGTTGTCGGCGGTCAGCGACGGCACGGCGCCGAACGTCTGCTGCGGCGCGGGCAGGGGATTGGGCACGTTGGGCGGTGCCGCCGCCTGCTGCGCTATGCCTAACGATCGCAAGCCGCCGGCAGCGGACGCACCCGTCCACTGATTGAGGTCGGACGTCTGCGCATCCGCCCAACGATGGCCGCGGCGCCGGTACGTGACGCGCCGCCCGTCGGCCCCGGTCCGCGACATCGACGTCGGCGTCCAACGGCCGCGGTCGACGCGCGACACGACCACGGTTTCTTCGCCGCCCGCGCCGTCGCCCGGCGCGTCGAGGCTCGCCGACTTCGTTAGGCCGCTGTCGCTCTGGAGACCGGGATAGTCGGGCGCGACGTACGTGATCATCTTGTCGGCGTCCACCGCCTGGGACATGATGAACCGACCGTTCCGGATCACGTCCGTGACTTGCACCGGTCCCAGGATCACCGTCACCGTGGAGCCGTCGCGCTTGAGCCCCATGATCCGGCCCACCGCGCGCCCGGTCGCGAAGACGATCTTGCCCTCCTGGAAATCACTCACGTTGGGGGCGTTGGCGTCGAACGTCCACGACATTCCATCGCCACCCGTCGCGCGGATGGCTTGATCGCCGTGCTCCATCACGATCACGCCTGGTTGGTACTCGACGTCTGGACTCCGCTTGGGCGCGACGCCGAACTGTATTTCGCTCTTACTCAGCGTCTTCGGATCGACAGCAGTGAGCACGGTGGTGCCCGGCGACGCTTGCGGATGGTCGAGCCACTCGGGCGGTTGGGCGCCACCGGTCTGTTGAGATGGACCAGCGGATGGCGCGGCCGCAGGATGCTGCGATGACGACGGGGGTGGCGTTGGCGAGCTCTTCTTGCACGCGGACGGCGCCACGGCGGCGCCAATGAGCGCGATCGCGAGCGCGCGGCGGCAGAATGCGGTGGTCACCATGCTCTCCGGTTGGTCGAGCAACTCGGCCGGCGTTTGGCGGCGGAGCGGTGCTCGAGCGTCGTGCCGGAGAATGAACACGCGGCGTTATCCGGCGCGGGACGCAGCCGTTACGGTCGCGTTATCCGGAAATGCGCAAGGGTCGAGCGCCCGCCGCGGCGGGCAGACTCGCGCGGCATTTGATATTGTGCGCGGATTGAGACCGGGCCTGTTGCCAAGACGAGTGGTGACTCGAGGAGGAGCCGAAATGAACGGTTCATTGTGGTGGACGGGACTGGCGGGCGCGATCATCGGCGGCGTCGTCGCCTGGTCGGTCGTGCGGGCGCGCGGACTCCGCGCCGGCGTCCTGCTGGCGGAGCGCGAGCGTGAGCGCGCGACGCTCCTAACGGAACTCGAGCGTGCGCGCAACGAGCTCGCGCACGCGCAGCACGCCGCCGCCACCTATCTCGCCGAGCGCGACGCGGAGCGCCGCCTCACGAGGGCGTTCGCGGAGGAGCGGAACGCCGACCTCCACGAGCGGCTGCGGGCCATGGCGGATGGGCAGCAGCAGCTCACGGAAGAAACCCAGCGGCTGGTGCACGCGCTGCGCACGCCGCACGTTCGCGGTCAATGGGGCGAGCTGCAGCTCCGGCGCGTGGTCGAGCTCGCGGGCATGCTCGAGCACTGCGATTTCGACACGCAGTACACCGTGCGCGACGACGATGGCGCGTTCCGTCCCGATCTCATCGTTAGGCTGCCGGGCGACAAGATCGTCATCGTCGACGCCAAGACTCCCCTCGATGCCTTCATCGGCGCCACCGAAGCCACGGACGACGATCGTCGCGCGGCCTTCCTGGACAAGCACGTGAAGCAGGTGCGTGCACAGGTCGAGATGTTGTCGGAGAAGAAGTACGGCGAGCGCGTGAGCGAAGCGCTTCCGTTCGTGATCATGTTCCTGCCGGGCGAGTCGATCCTGAGCGCGGCCTGCCAGCGCGACCCGGCCTTGATCGAGTTTGCAATCGCGCGCGGCGTGGTCCCGGCGACGCCGACGACGCTCGTGACGCTGCTCAAATCGGCGCAGTACGGCTGGCAGCAGGAGCGCATTGCGCGAAACGCGGAAGCGATCCGCGACCACGGCGCCGACCTCTATCGCCGCATCGCGACGCTCGCCGAACACTTCGCGAGACTCAACCGCGGGCTCACGGGCGCGGTCGAGGCCTACAATGATGCGATCGGGTCGCTCGAGACACGCGTCCTGAGCTCAGCGCGGCGGTTCCGTGCGTTAGGCGTGGCCGACGGGCAGCCGGAGATCGAGACGCTCGAGCCGGTCGACGCGCTCCCTCGGCTCGCAGCGGCAACGGAGTTGACCGGCGATCGATCGGCCTGACCGGTCCATCAGCGACCATCATGGAGTAGTTACCTACTTTGTAGGCAGGTACTTCATGATGGCGCTGGAAAGAACGGCATGGGCGCCACCGTCTGAGCGCCCTGACCACTCCCTGACTTGGATCTTTCCTACCGTTGACAGTCCCTGTACCCGGACATACCCTCGCAGCGTCTGCTACTCCGCTGGAGAGATAGTCATGGTACGTACTCGAGGATGCCGCGACCGCCTCAATCGCCGAGCTTGGCTCGCGCTGTCGCTGGTACTCTGCGTCCCTGCGGCACTCGGCGCCCAAGGACCTGACCCGCACGCCGCGCTCGTCGCGCAGCGCAACGCCGTCGAGCAGGAGCTCGAATCGGCCGCGATCATCGACCGCAGCGTCATGGTCACGATGCGCGACGGCAAGCGCATGCTGGCCGACGTCTACCGCCCAAAGAACGCGTCGGGGAAGGTGCCGATCGTCTTCGTCCGCACGCCGTACAACTTCAACTGGTGGGACGTGAAGAACGGCGCCCCGCGCGACATGAGCCGCGAGCTGGAAGCGGTGAAGCGCGGCTACGCCTACGTCGAAATCAACGAGCGCGGGCACTTCTACTCCGAGGGCAACTACGACATCCTCGGCCCCCCGCGCACCGACGGCTACGACGAGATCAAGTGGATGTCGTCGCAGCCATGGTCGAACGGCAAGGTGGGCCTCACCGGTTGCTCGTCGACCGCCGAATGGCAGCTCGGCGTCGTGACCGAGGACAATCCCGGGCTCGCCACCTTCAACGTCCAGGGCTTTGGCGCCGGCGTCGGCCGCGTGGGCCCGTACTACGAGCAAGGGAACTGGTATCGCGGCGGGGCGGTGCAGATGCTGTTCATCGACTGGCTGTACGGCGAACAGAATCAGATCCGACCGCAGCTCGCGGCCAACACGCCGCAAGCCGACATCACGCTCGCGCGCAAGATGTTCGACTTCGCGCCCCAGATGCCGCCGATCGATTGGTCGGCGCAGCTCTGGCACCTGCCCGAAGACAGCATCATCAGCTCGATCGGCGGGCCGCCGGGCATCTTCGACACGAAGATGCCGGTGGAGACGGGCGGCGACATGATCGCGCGCGCGCCTAACGATCCGGCGTGGTACAAGGGCGGCTTGTGGAACGACAGCATGGCCGTCAACAAGCCGGGTCTCTGGTTCATGAGCTGGTACGACGTGTCCGTGTCGCCCAACATCGCGGCCTACAATTGGGTTAGGCAGCACGCGCAGGGCGACGTCGCCAACGAGCAGTACATGATCATTGCTCCGGTGCTGCACTGCGCGTACACGCGCGCCACCGAGCACACGATGATCGGCGACCTGGATGTGGGCGACGCCCGCTTCCCGTACGACTCGCTCATGTACGCGTGGTTCGACCACTTCATGAAGGGTGAGGACAACGGCGTGCTGCAGAAGGAGCCCAAGGTGCGCTACTACGTGGTCGGGCTCAATCAGTGGAAGACGTCGCCGACGTGGCCGCCACCGGGCGCCAAGCCGATGACGTTCTTTCTGCACAGCGAGGGGAAGGCCAATACCCTTTATGGCGACGGCGCGTTAGGCGACGGCCCGCAGCCCGGCATCGACAAGCCCGACCAGTTCAACTACGATCCGGCCAATCCGGTGCAGACGTACGGGGGCGGTGGATGCTGCGAAGGGAATGCGGTGCACTTCGGATCGTACGACCAGCGTCCCGTCGAGGCCCGGAACGACGTGCTCGTCTATACGACGGACCCGTTCAAGGAAGGCGTCGAGATGAGCGGGCCGATCACGGTGACGCTGTACGTCTCGTCTAACCGGAAGGACACCGATTTCACCTGGCGGCTGGACGATGTGTATCCCGACGGGCGCGCGTTCAACCTGATCGAGAACATCCAGCGCATGCGCTACCGGGACGGCTACGACAAGCCCGAGGTGTGGATGCAGCCGGGGAAAGTGTACAAGGTGACGTTCCAGCCCATCGATTTCTCCAACTACTTCAAGCCGGGACATCGGCTCCGGTTGGAGGTCTCGAGCAGCAACTTCCCGCGGTTCGATCGCAATCTGAACACGGGCGGGAACAACTACGACGAGAAGGAAGGGCTGGTGGCGCAGAATGGTGTGCACCACGACAAGCAATATCCGTCGGCGGTGACGATCACCGTGGTCGGCGGCGGCGGCTCGGTGAGCGCCGGGGGCAATCAGAAGTAGATGGGTGAACGGGAGAGCCGGGGCGGCGTACTGTGGCCGCCCCGGCTCTTTTTTTGTCTTAGCGGGAACGAATTCGGCGCCTCCCCATTTGGACTGGTAGATGGGTGCATATACACACAGATGCGAGCCATGACTCGAAAGATTGATATCGCGGCCTGCGCCACCGAATGCCACTGCCTCGACGCGCGGCGCGAAGCACGCGCGATTTCGCGACTCTACGATGAGCAACTGCGGCCGCACGGGCTGCGCGCCACGCAGTTCTCGGTGCTGGTCGCCCTCGAGCTCGGCGGCGGCGCCCCGTTAGGCAAGTTGGCCGACACCCTCGGCCTCGATCGCACCGCGTTCACGCGCAGCACCGCACTGATGCGGCGAAAGGGCTGGATCGTGTCGGCGCGCTCGGAGGACGGGCGGGAGCACCGCATGACGCTCACGGCCGCCGGCCGCCGGAAACTGCACGGGGCGCATCCCGCGTGGCAGCGGGCTCAGCGGCTCGTTGAACAACAGGGCAGCAGTCTCAAATAAGTGCATATACACTGAACCGGAGAATCCCATGCTCGACCTCATTGGCACCATCGCTACCGTTGGACTCGTCGCCATCCTGGCCGGCCTGCTCGCCGGCGCCACGTCCCTTTCATCGCGGGCACGCATGGCCGCCTTCGTCGGTGTCGGCGTCTGGCTCGGCGTTCTCGTTGCCGCCGGTGCACTCGGGTGGTTCGCGGCCGGCGTGACCGGTCCGGTTCCGACTGTCGGTATCGCGCTCTTCGCCGTGCTTGCTGTCGGACTCATTGCGTACTTCCGCGTGCCGCGGTTCCGCGAACGGTTGCTTCGGATTCCGCTCCCTGTCCTCATCGCCGCAAACATCGGACGCGTCGTCGGCGTGTTCTTCCTCATCCTGTACGGCGTTCACCGCTTGCCGGCGCCGTTTGCGCCATCGGCCGGCTGGGGTGATGTCATCACGGGAGTTCTCGCGCTGCCGCTCGCCGCGATGGCCGCATCGGGATCCGCGCGACCGATCTGGATCGGATTGTGGAACGCGTTCGGCATGCTCGACCTACTCGTGGCAATTACGTTAGGCGTTCTCTCGGTTCCCGGCACGCCGCTCAACCTGTTGGCGGTCGGGCCTTCGGCCACGACGTTGCTCACCCTGCCCTGGGTGTTGGTGCCGTCGTTCTTGGTGCCCGCGTACTTATTGATGCACCTCCTGATCTTCCGTCAGCTTCGCGCGCCGCGCGCGGTGTCGACCGCGGCGCTGGCTGCGTAGCGCATGGCGCACTCACGGCGCATCATGGAGTTCGTACCTACTTTGTAGGCAACTACTCCATGATGCGGCGTGACGCCTGGATCGCCGCAACGCGCCCCCGCCTCGACACGCCGAGTACCACGCGCGATACTTTCAGGACTCCTGGGAAGTCCCGCGCGATGACCGTCTCCTACGACAACAGCAAGATCATCTTCGACGGCATCAAAGCCGCCGGGATCAGGTCGATCTCCGCCCTGCCGGAGACGTGGCTCGGCCCTCTCCTGCAGCGCGCCGAAGACGATCCCGACGTTCATCTCCTCCAAGTGGCCAAGGAGGAAGAAGCCATCGGCATCGCCGCGGGCGCGTACTTCGCCGGCATGCCGCACGTTCTGCTCATGCAGAATCACGGCTTTCTCGCCGCCATCAACGGCATCGTCTCGCTCGCCCAACTGTATCGCGTTCCGCTCTGCATGCTCATTGCGTTACGGGGCCACTGGGGCGAACCGTATCCGTGGCACACGCGCGGCGGAATCGTGACCGAACCGGTGCTGCGCGCGCTCGAGATTCCCTTCGAGTACGCGCGCGATCCGCAGCAAGTCGCCAAGCAAATCCGCGAGGCGTGGACGTTCTCGCACAGCTCTCTGTCGCCCGTCGCGCTGCTCCTGACGCGCGATCTGATGGAGGACTGAATGGAACGCGACGAATGTCTGCAGATGATCTACCCCGAGCTCGAGGACAAGCTCGTGGTCACGATCATGGGCGCGTGCGCGCAAGAGCTCTACAACCTGGGCCACCGCGAGAACTTCTTCTACCTGCAGCACGCCATGGGCCTGGCCTCCTCGATCGGACTTGGCCTCGCCACGCATTTGCCTAACGAACGGGTGGTGGTGCTCGACGGCGACGGCTCGGTGCTCATGAAC
>Ga0070679_100006572_pt1 | contig 10831 bp, 14 predicted proteins | sample KBSC63BmetaG_FD_65652 | JGI IMG/M metagenome (GOLD analysis project Ga0070679, IMG submission 65652) | Corn rhizosphere microbial communities from Kellogg Biological Station, Michigan, USA - KBS C6-3B metaG | ecosystem: Host-associated > Plants > Roots > Rhizosphere | place: USA: Michigan... | reverse complement strand
CATCTGCACGCAGTACGCGCAGAAGGGCATGTTCAATATCTTCCTGGCAGTGTTCTTCGGAACGCTGGCGTTTGCGTTTATCGAGCCGTATTTCTTCATCGGCTACCTAATCTCGATCGCAATCTTCGGTCTTTACCAGGCTATCTTCATGGCAAATGCCGGCGGAGCCTGGGACAATGCGAAGAAGATCGTGGAGACGGTGCTGAAAGAGAAGGGAACAGAACTGCATGCGGCAACTGTAGTAGGTGACACTGTTGGCGATCCGTTCAAGGACACGTCGTCAGTGGCGATGAATCCCGTGATCAAGTTCACCACGCTGTTCGGACTGCTGGCGGTGGAGTTGGCGGTCAGCATTACGCACTCGCAAGGGTCTAAGGTGAGCAGCTTGTTGGCACTGGTGTTCTTCGTGATTTCGGTTATTTTCGTACACCGGTCTTTCTACGGTATGCGGATCGGTACGATTGCGAAGGCTGAGCGCGCGCAAGCGGCCGACTAACAGAAGCAGAAGTCGATTAGAAAGGGAAACGCCATCCGAACTCAGGGTGGCGTTTTCTATTGTGGCGACAAACTATTGATCCGTTCAAATACGGCTTTCACCACACGGTCGCAACGCTCACCCATAAATCCGAAGGCTGAGGTAATCGTCATTCCGGCGCGTACGTAGAGTTCTTTCCTCAACATTCTCCGTGCGCGATGTAGACGAGTCTTCACTGTTTCTTCGGATATATCCAGAACGTCAGCGCATTCTGCAGTGCTCAACTCTTCGACATCCCTGAGTACCAGAACCGAGCGGTAGCCATCGGGCAGGTTCAGAATTGCCTGTTCGAGAATCCCTGAAACCTCCGATTTTGCGGCGTTCTCTTCCGGATCTCTGAGCGGAGAAGAATTGGGGAATGCGGCGACGTTTTCGTCAAATTCGCTCATTGCTTCGAGTTCCAGGGTCTTGGCTTTCTGATGTAGACGCGCCAGGGATTCATGGACCGCGATGCGCGTGAGCCAAGTGGAAAACTGCGATCTACCCTCGAATTGGCGAAGATGTTCGTAGGCTTTCACGTACGCATCCTGAATGACGTCCTCGGCCTCGGCGTCGTCTCGGAGAATCGCGCGCGCCGCCCGGTAAAGGCGCTGATTGTGACGGCGCATGATGAGCTCAAAGAGCTCTACTTCACCAGCGAGAATCCGGTTTACTACGTCTTCGTCGCTCCATTGTTCCAGTCGTGCGCGTTCCAGAATTGCGGTCGTCTGCATACTTGTCCCCGGTCAATAGAGTGACCATTGCGAGAATGGTTACACCAAAATCGAGAAATATCGAGGGCTGTAACCTTTCGGGGATTGTTCGCTCTATTGGTCGGAGGACGAGAAATGGAGCCGTTTAACGAACGCTTGAACAGGAGCTGGTGGGTGCTGCGAATCGGCTTGGGGATCGGGCCGATTGTCGCTGGGATCGATAAGTACTTCAATTTCTTGACGAATTGGGAGATGTATCTCAGTCCGCTAGCTACAAAAGTGATCCCCATTGCGCCATCGACATTCATGCACATTGTGGGTGCAGTGGAGATCGTGGCCGGGATCATCGTGTTGTCACGCTGGACACGGATCGGCGCCTACATTGTGATGGCGTGGCTGATTGGGATCGCTATCAACCTGGTTACCACCGGGATGTTCTACGACCTGGCGGTGCGTGATGTGGAGATCGCACTGGGCGCGTTCGCGTTGTCGCAGTTAAGCGCTGTACGCGAAGATGCCCGTGACGTTTTCAAGGCTGTGAACTCAGCTGTGAGCCAGAACCAGTTTTCAAATCTGCACACCAAAACCATTTGAAGTGAAGGAGAGACTCAGAACATGAAAAGAAGGATCGCATCCCTAATGATGAGCGCGGCGCTATTCACCGGGCTCGCAGCGGCGGAAGATTTCAAGAGCGTGCCGGTTGTCGACGTGGCGTGCTCCAGCAAGGTGAAAGCAAATCCGGATGCCCATACTCGCGAATGTGCCTTGAAATGCGCGAAGAATGGGTACGGCATTTTCACGTCTGATGGCAGATTTCTGAAGTTTGACGAGCAAGGCAATCAGAAGATCGCCGATTTATTGAAAGCTAGCAGCCAGAAGGATCATCTGCGGGTGAATGTCGACGGCGACGTGCAGGGCGACACAATCAAGGTTCAATCGATAAATCTCAGCTAACACTCAGCAGGGGCGTGAACCGCCCCTGTCTCACTGCCCTTTCATCTTCTCGCGGACCTGCTTGGCGAGTTTATCGATCTCGTCGGCCTTCTTGATCACGTCGAGTGAAAGCGTATTCTCATTGGCCCGATCCACGTTTTGCTTGAGCTCGGTGGCGAGTTCGAGGAGTTTGTCGGTGTCGCGCTTCAAACTGTCGAAACGTTCCTTGTTCATAAGCTTGGCACGGTCGTGTTCGATTCGCCGCTGTTCGGGAGAGAGGGGCGGGGACGGTGGTCCAATACCCGGAAGTTGCTCTGGAGGTAAGTCCTGCGGTTGAGATTGAGCAGGGATCGAGAGCATTAACGATAGCAGTGCCAGAACAATGAAGGCCAAAGAGCCTCTTAAAAAGCGCACAAGTCGCCTCATGGTAGTCGGAGTACTCCGAATTATATCCGGGTAAGAGTTTGTGCGATCAGTCGTGGTGGCGGAAGGTCGCCAACCATAGATGCGGAATTCCCAATCTAATTGTGAGTTGGAACGCATGTCTTTCTGATCGCTCATGGCCTTCATACCTCAATGGAATAGCTTTTCCGACGTTTTTCACCAATCACGCAGCGACGCTCTGGAATTTGCGCGTACTGACGTTCCCAAGATCGTTATCGTCCTGATCGTTGCGCTGATACTGATTCGGCTGCTCAAGGTGGTAACGCGGCGAGTGAAGGCGTACTCGGCTTCGCAAGCGCTGCCGTCGCGCGTACGGGCTCAACAACTGGCAACGTTGTCCGAAGTCATCTACGGGGCAGGAGTATTCCTGATCGCGTTTGTTGCGATCACGCAAGTTCTTGGGGTGCTGAACATCAATGTGGGTCCACTGCTCGCGAGTGCTGGAATCGTCGGGCTGGCGATTGGCTTTGGAGCGCAGACACTGGTCAAAGATGTAATCAACGGTTTTTTCGTGCTGCTTGAGAATCAGTATGACCTGGGGGACACGGTGAAGCTTGGCGGAGTGCAGGGTTCGGTGGAGATCATGACTTTACGGCGTACGGTGCTGCGGGATGCGGACGGAACCGTGCACGTGATCCCGAACAGCCAGATCACGGTTGTGTCGAACCTCACGCGGGATTGGTCGCAGGTGTCACTGCACATCTCGGTGGCGTATACGGAGAACAGCGACCGCATCGTGAAGCTGCTACGCGAGGTAGGCGCGGATATGTGGAACGATCCGCCTTTTCGAGAGCAGATAGTGGCTTCGCCCGAAGTTCCCGGGATCGAGCGCGTCAGCGGGAACGAAGTGGACTACTTGATGCTGGTCAAGACGCGGCCCGGTAAGCAGTATGCAGTGACGCGCGAGTTGCGGCGCCGGATCAAGGAATGTTTCGAGAAAAATCATGTTCAGCCCGGTGGCCCTGCACGAATGTATGTGGTAGATGTGAGCGGTAATCCGGGGCCGACGTCCAAGACTGCGTAATGAGCTGGTCTCAAAGTTCCATGGTTGCGGTTCCGATATTCAGTTTTCGAGTGTGGATCGCGGGATTAACGCTCGCGATTAGCTTTGTTGCTCTTGCTCTCGCCGTTTGCATTTTTAAGGAGGGTGCCGGGGGTTCACTGGATCGGGCCCTGGCCTGGTTCCTGGTCAGCCTTGATGACTGTTAAAGGCTTAAACACATCGCCACATGCTTCTAGCTGCGACGTCTGATTGGAGTCGTTGCCGGTGCTGTTGCTGGCGTCTGCATATCTGGTCTTCTGGTTGTTAAAAACTACGCTAAAGCCAACGTAAGCCGCAGAATTTACATCTGGATTCGAGAAGTTGCGCATCAAAAGTAGATGTGAACATGGTTGGGACGATTGTCGCTGAAATCGCTGCGGGGATTCTGTTGGTAAGCGTCTGGTACTTGTGGTTTTTCCGTACCAACCGTCGCCGGTCTCGCGTTCTCATCGAGCAGATCAGATCAGCACTGGGCGGACACGCTCAAATCGTTGGAATTCACTGGATCAGTCCCTCTCGGTTTCATGTTCGGCTTCGGCTTTTCCCCGAAATATTCCGGCAGTGCTCGGTAGCTGTCCAGCTGGTCCCCAGGGAGTTGCCGTTGAGCTGGTTTCTGAGTGCCATCAGGAACCAGAGGGAGACGCTTACTTTCGAAGCTGACTTGGATGTCCCGCCCGGATTTAGCCTGGAAGTGCACAATCAGCGATGGTCAGGACGCTCCGGCCGGAAAAAGCGGCGGCAGCCGCACCTCGACCGCGTCGAGACCTGCGGGCCCTTCGTTCTGACGACACGCACCGACTGGCAGCGCGAGATTACCGCCATGATGAACGCCCTGGTGGCCTCTCGCGACAGTGACTTTCTGACCGTATCATTCAGGCGTACATCGCCTCATTTCGCAGCCAGCGTTCCCGTGAGCAGCCTTTCGGAAGAGCACACAGCGCGGTATGGCGGCTACGACATGTTCGACGTTCTTCGCGAACTGGCCGACTGCGCGTCGGCATCGCGATTCTAGGCAGCTTACCTCGGGACCAGCCCACACCTCACACCCAATTGTGATTTACGTCATACCCCCCTGCAACATGCCACGCGCACAATCAACCGCGTGCTGGGGATGGTGCCATAAGGAACGCCAGGTGCTCTTTCCTCTGCTGTAAGTTCAAATCCAGACTACGTGCTTTGCGCCGCGCGACAGTAGGCAGTCAGCGCGGGGGGCACAAAGCAAACTGCATGACCCGGGTGCAATACCGGCCTTAGCCGGCTACCCCGTCGAGGTGCGAATGGCAAAAGGTAACGTCGTTATCGAAGTGGAGCGCTGTAAGGCTTGCGGTTTTTGCGTTGAGTTCTGTCCGACCAAAGTTCTGGCTCTTTCTACCGCTTTTAATTCCAAGGGATACCATCCACCGCATGTGATCAACCCGGAGAAGTGCAGCGGCTGCGATCTGTGCGGAATGTTTTGTCCCGATTTCGCGATCTTCGGGCACCGTGATGTGCCCCCAGCGTCGGAGACATAGAGATGAATGCCGACCCACGTGGGGTTCTCACTGGAACCCACTTTATAGACGGAGATCACGCCTGCTGTGAGGGAGCCCTTGCAGCAGGCGCACGTTTCTCTGCCGGTTATCCGATCACGCCTTCGACAGAAATTGTCGAGCGCTTTTCCTCTCGCATTCCGACAGTAGGTGGAACGTTCATCCAGATGGAAGACGAGCTGGCTGCATCGATCGCGATCCAGGGGGCGGTCTGGGGAGGCGCTAAGGCCTTCACAGTGACGTCTGGCCCAGGGTTCTCGCTGATGATGGAACACATTGGCTATGCCGTGATGACCGAGACGCCGTGCGTGTTCATCGATGTGCAACGTGGCGGACCGTCGACAGGACTGCCAACGCTTCCAGCGCAGTCGGACATGATGCAGGCGCGCTGGGGCTCGCACGGCGACTACTCGCTGATCGCGCTCTGTCCGAATTCCCCACAGGAATGTTTTGACCAAACGATCACCGCCTTCAATCTTTCAGAAAAGTATCGCGTTCCGGTAATGGTGATGATGGACGAAGTGGTTGGGCACATGACCGAAAAGGTGATCATCCCCGATGCGGAAAAGATTTATGTAGAACCGCGGCGCCACACGAAGAAATCGCCGGAAGAATTTCTTCCCTACGAGCCTTGCGAGGACGGTGTGCCGGAAATGGTGCACGCGGGCGAAGGTTATCGGTTCCATGTCACGGGTCTGACGCACGATGAGCGCGGCTATCCGGCGATGACTCCACCGGTACAGGACAAGCTGGTGCGCCGACTGAAGTCGAAGATTGATTCGGCGAATCGCCAGATAGGCCTGTACGAGACAGAGAATCTGGAAGATGCGGAGGTGGTAGTGGTTTCTTACGGAATCACCTCGCGCGTGGCGCAGAGAGGAATTGAAATGGCGCGCGCCCGCGGAGTACGCGTTGGAAAGTTGCGACTGATGACCGTCTGGCCATTTCCCGAACAACTGATTCGGACGCTGGCGAAGCGAGTCACTGCTTTTGTGGTGCCTGAGCTGAACCTGGGGCAAGTGGTTTTGGAAGTTGAGCGCGCAACTGGCGGTCAAGCACGAACTGTTTCCGTGACGCACGCCGGAGGAAGCGTCCACCGGCCAGAACAGATTCTGGACGCGATCCTGGAGGCGGCAAAATGAGTTTGAGTACGATAGCTCCAGCCAATCCGGTTGAGCAGTTCCTGAGAACCGATCGCATGCCGCACATCTGGTGCCCGGGCTGCGGAATCGGTACCACGGTGAATTGCTTTACACGTGCTCTGATTGATGCCAAGGTTGATCTCGACAACCTGGCAATCGTTTCGGGCATTGGGTGCTCAGGACGGGTAGCGGGTTATGTGCGTCTGGATTCGTTCCACACCACGCACGGCCGCGCGATTCCATTCGCGACGGGTCTGAAGCTCGCTAATCCGAAGCTACAGGTGGTGGTCTATTCTGGCGATGGCGACCTTTCAGCGATTGGCGGCAATCACTTGATTCATGCTGCCCGGCGCAACGTCGATCTGAAAGTCATTTGCGTCAATAATCTGATTTACGCCATGACGGGAGGCCAAACGGCGCCGACGACCCCCGCCGACGTGATAACCTCCACCAATCCTTATGGCACGTTCGATACGAGCTTCAATTTGCCACACCTGGTCGAGGCAGCGGGGGCCGTTTATGTAGCGCGCTGGACTACTTACCACGTGCGCCAGCTTTCGCGGGCGATTGCCGAGATCTTCCAGAAGCCCGGTTTCTGTTTCATCGAAATCATCTCGCCTTGTCCGACACTGTATCAGCGGCGCAACAAGATGGGCGACGGACTCGACACCATGAAGTACTACAAGGAAAAGAGCAAGGTGAAGAACGGGGCTCCGACCAGCGAAGTGGGACTCGATAAGCAGGGTGAAATCGTGGTCGGCAAGTTTGTGGATCGCAGCCGGCACGAGTATCGGGAGTTGCTACGCGAGCAGATGCAGAACACGCTGGGTTCGCGGTATGTGGATCCAGTCGCAGCCGAATGTGCAGAGAGCGATCACGAGACGGCCGCGGGTGGTTGCGAGGAGGGCTTATGCAGCTAACAGAGATACGCGTCGCGGGATTCGGGGGCCAGGGAGTGATTCTGTCCGCCATCGTGATCGGCAAAGCCGCTTCAATTTACGACAATGGTTTTGCCACCATGACGCAGAATTTCGGTCCGGAAGCGCGCGGCGGAGCATGCAGCGCACAGGTGATCCTCTCGGATAATCCGATCCTGTATCCGTACGTTACGCGGCCGGACATCATGATGGTTATGTCGCAGGAGGCTTACAACAAATTCGCGTCCGAGCTAAAGCCGAATGGCCTGCTGCTGGTGGAGCAGGACCTGGTGCGAGTTTCGAATATCTCGGCGGCAACGCGGGTGTTCAGTTGTCCCGCGACACGCATTGCCGAAAGCTTGGGCAAGCGCATGGTGCTGAACTCGGTGATGGTGGGATTTTTCGGGGCGGTCTCGAAGGTCCTGAGTGTGGACGCGCTGCGCTCGGCGATTGCGGACTCAGTACCCGCGAGCTTCAAAGAGTTGAATTTGAAAGCATTCGATCAGGGATACGATTTTGGTCTTAATAAACTGACCGGAGAACCAATTCCACGCAATCTGGAAGATGTGCTCACAAGCATCGACGCGTGAGAGAACCTCCGCTCAGCAAAACGAAAGCCCGGCCACCCGCCGGGCTTTCCATTTTCTCTGTAACAACCCCACTCAAGTCAAAAGCAGACTTGAATGCACCACCAAAATACTATCTACCACCTTTGGCTTTCAGGACGACCTGACGCTCGGAAGACGACATATCGCGCCAGAGCATAGTCAGGTTCTTCTCTAGCCACTGGTTTCCAGGATTTGCATCGTAGGCGCGGCTGAACCAGATGTAAGCAAGGGTCTTGTCAGCCGAGACGCACTGGCCGGTTGCATACATTGCTCCCAGGTGCGACATCGCACTGGGATTTTGCCTTCCGGCGGCCTGCTCAAGGAGGCCGCGAGCTGCGGTGCAGTTGCGCGACGGTCCGTAGAGGTATTTCTCGGCGGCCACAACGCTCGGATCCTTAGCTGGATCCAGTTTCTCTTTTGGAGGCTCCTGAACCTGCTTCGCCGGAAGGCTGGCGCTCAGAGCTTTGCCCGGAGTTTCGGAGGCTCGTTGGACTCGCGCTCCATTGCCAGGTTTCGTGGCAGCGGTGGGCCCCTGAGGCGCAGCTTGAGGCTGAGAACTCGTGCCTGAAGGTGGCGGAACATTCGTCGGGGCAGAAGGTTGAACACTATGCTGAGTTGGCGCGGGTTGATTTGCAGCAGGTACCGCTCCCGGCTGGGCCGCTTGCGGCGGCTGAACTTGCGATTGCGCCTGGCCCGCGGGGGGCAGATCCATCTCTACGAGTGGATGCTGCTGCTGAATGTCAGTGCCCATGTTTGGTGCGGGGTTTGCAGTTCCCGGAGCAGTGGCGGGAGATTGCGCGTCGGTTGCAGCTGGAGGTGTTGCGTCCGAACTCGCTGCGGGCGGCGCTTGCTCGGTGCTGGGCGACGACTGCAATCTTGCGCCTTGTTCCGCAACCATCTTTCGAATTGCTCTCCACTCCAGAGCGCCGACGACGATGAGCGCGAGAATGGCAAGCATCATTAAGACGCGGAAAGCCCCGCCCTTTCGGGGTTCTTCCTCCATCAAAAGGTAGTCGGCGGTGTCAGTTGGATCAGAGCTCAGACCGAGGAACGACGGGCCGCTTATAGTTGAAACCGGCTCTTGGCGGAAGACTTGCCGAGGTTCTGGTTTGGGTTCGGGAGCCACGGAGCGAGGAGCCTCACGCGGGACTACCTGAGGGCGCGCCGGCGGCGGTTCAGGCTTTGCAACGGGTGGCGGAGTCGTCAGGTCGGGCATGGTGACCATCCCCGGATCCACGACTTTCCGATTGTCGACGGTTTTCGACGGAGGTGCGTCGAAGATGGAAACCAACCCATTTCCGCAGTTGCCGCAAAACTTGTTCGCGGCCGGATTAATATGTCCGCACTGCGTACAGATAAGGATCGATTCTTGCTCCCGCGCGGTCTGCATTTGGAGCCCTTCCAAGGAACTATTGCTAGATGTTTGATTCTGCCGCTCTGCCATCAGGTTGGACGCCTTCCCCTAGTACTTGTAAGCTATTGCTATAGCTAATCTTTACTCAACCTCTGCCTGCATGTTAGTCTCGTAGGGTACCAAATCGATTGGAAAAATTAGCAGGAGTGCACAAGGTTCAGTGTTAGCCAGAGAGCAAAAGAAAACCATCATCGACAACTATCGCACGCATGCGACTGATACGGGTAGTCCGGAAGTCCAGATCGCAATTCTAAGCGAGCGCATTGCCGAATTGACGGAGCACTTTAAGACGCATAAGAAGGATCACGCTTCCCGGCGGGGTCTCCTAATGCTGGTCAGCAAGCGGCGTAGCTTGCTCGATTACCTCAAGAAATACGACTCCGAGCGATACAAGAGCGTCATTTCGAAACTCGGCATCCGCAAGTAGCTCTGCCATATTTCGAACCGACCTAACAATACGCCTCGGACCGGTGCGTTCACCGGCTCTTCGTCGCAGTCCATCTGCCCGAAAGCCGGTAACAGCTATTGAAGCAGGGATCTCTGGCCCCTAAACTTCGCCTCCCTATGACCTTGTGCGCGACCGAGCGGAAGAAGGAAACAAATGAAGCAGGAAGTCACCGTAGAACTTACCGGTGGTAAATCCATCACATTCGAAACTGGAAAGCTTGCCAAGCAGGCAGGCGGTTCCGTAGTCGCCAAGAATGGCGACAACGTCGTACTGGCAACAGCAACAGCCAGTCCCGACCCCCGGGAAGGAATTGATTTCTTCCCCCTCACGGTTGATTACCGCGAGTACACCTATGCCGGCGGACGTTTCCCCGGCGGATTCATCAAGCGCGAAGGGCGCCCGAGCGAGCGCGAAATTCTCACCAGCCGTTTAATCGATCGTCCGATCAGGCCATTGTTCGCGGAAGGTTTCCGCAATGAGACCCAGGTAATCGCGCTGGTGTTGTCGGCCGATACGCAGAATGATCCCGATATTGTTGGCATCAATGCGGCCTCGGCCGCACTGGCTCTGTCCGACATTCCATTCCTGGGGCCGATTGGCGCTGTCCGCGTTGGAATGAAAGACGGGCAGTTCCTCGTGAACCCGACCTATGACGAACAGCGCGAAGGTACCTTGCGCCTGACGGTTGCGGGAACGAAAGACGGCATCGTGATGATCGAGGCCGGCGCCAGCGAAATCGACGAAGAGAGCATCGTCGAGGCGATCGAGTTCGCTCATACTGAAATCAAGAAAATTTGTGCCGCGATTGATGAACTGGTGCAGAAGGGTGGCAAGCCCAAGCGCGCGGTAACGCCGCCGGAGTTCGATCAAGCGTACTTCGATCAGTTAAAGAGCAAGGTTGGCGCGCAGTTAGCCGATGCGCTCAACACTGAGAAATATCCGAAGCTGGAAAGCTACTCGAAGGTGAAGGAGATCAAGACCACGCTGAAGGCGGAGATCCCTAAAGAAGACGTCGAGGCGCTCTCCAAGCTTTCGAAATACTACGAGACATTGCGTGAGCGTATCTTCCGCGAGCAGGTCGTAGAGGATCGCCGCCGTCCCGATGGACGCGCATTCGATCAGATCCG
>Ga0070679_100006569_pt1 | contig 10835 bp, 6 predicted proteins | sample KBSC63BmetaG_FD_65652 | JGI IMG/M metagenome (GOLD analysis project Ga0070679, IMG submission 65652) | Corn rhizosphere microbial communities from Kellogg Biological Station, Michigan, USA - KBS C6-3B metaG | ecosystem: Host-associated > Plants > Roots > Rhizosphere | place: USA: Michigan... | reverse complement strand
TGAGGACGAGATCGACCATCGTGCCGACCTCCTCGACCCCCGAGGTTTGAATGCACACGCCACCCAGCGAGATGTTCTGGATGCGGTGGAACAGCAGCACTTCGTTCCCGGTGTAATCGACGTAGGCGTTCACCTCGAACCGGGGGAATTCACGCGCGCGCTCCGGGAAGTCCGCCATGACGGAACGTGACTATCGCAGATCGCGCCCCATCCGGTCAAAGCTGGCCCTGAGGGTTCGTGCGGAGGCGGTTGTCAAAGTGGCACGGTTCGCGTCGCGGCTGCGACGAAGCGGCAGCCGCGGCCACGGATCGGAGGCGGGACTCCGGCGCTGCGCCCGGCCCGATCCTGGAACGATTCGTGCACGCACCTGCGGCCACATGCGTTTTCGACCCTGGCTCACGGGCCTGGCGCCCCTGGCGCTGGCGAGCTGCCTGGCGCTGGCCGGCGGGTGCGCGCACCGCGATTACTTTCCGGGGACGACCATCGTCCGCAGTGAAGAGAACCGGAAGATCATCCAGACCATCGAGGAGTACCGGCAGCGGCTGATGCAGCGGAACGTCGTGGGGCTGCTGGCCCTGGCCTCGCCGCGCTACTTCGAGGACTCGGGGACGCCCCGCTCGGACGACGACTACGGCTACGAGGGGCTGAAGAAGGTGCTGCAGGATCAGCTCCAGCGCGTGAAGTCGCTTCGCTACGACATCGAGTACCGCAACATCCGCGTCAGCGGAAATCAGGCCGAGGTCGAGGTTTTCCTCGACGGCTCATTCGAGATCGCGTCGGCCGAAGCCGGCGATCGCTACCGCCGCGTCAACGACTACCACCGCTTCCTTCTGGAGAAGGAAAAGGACGAGTGGAAGTTCCTCTCCGGGATGTGAATCCCGGTCAGGGGCAGTAGCGTTCGATCGCCTCGAAGAGCCGGCTGAGATCCAGCGGCTTCATCACCAGCTCGGCGGCGTCCACCAGCACCGGGCGCTTCCCGGTCGCGGTGATCACCACCAGCGGGATGTCCGCGATGGATGCGTCCTGCTTCTGTTCCTTCCTGAACTGCCAGCCGTCCATCACCGGCATCATCAGGTCGAGCAGGATCACGCAGGGGCGCGGCGACGACTTCTTCAGGTGGTCCAGCGCCTCGCGTCCGTTTCCGACGCACGACACCTTGTACCCCTCGTCTTCGAGCACTTCGCGTAGAGAATCCCGGATGTCCGGATCGTCGTCGACGACCAGCACGCCGCCACAGGGGCCGTCATGCGCCATAGGGGGATCTTCTGGATCTGATCAGTCGCTTGTCAAACAGTTTGACTGACCCCACCATGTGCCCGCCCATGTTCCTCGTTCGTGGCGCCGCTGTTTTGACGGTGCTGACCCTGACGCTGAGCGCCCCCTCCCGTGCGGAAGTTCGCCCCTCCGGGCCGCTCGACATGTCGGTCTTGATCGCGACGCACTACCGGGTCGCGCCCAACCAGCCCTACCTGATGGCCGCCGGCTGGACCGGCCGGCTGGATCTCTACCTGCCGCGCCGGCCGAAACCCGGGCCGATGCCGGTCGCCCTGCTGTTTCACGGCGGCGGCTGGGTGAGCGGCAACAAGGACGAGATCGCGCTGGACGTGGTCCCGTATCTGGCCATGGGGATCGCGGTGGCCAACGTGGACTACCGGCTGGCGGCGACCGCCCCGGCGCCCGCCGCCGTCCAGGACGCCCGGTGCGCGCTGCGCTGGGTGGTCCGGCACGCCACGGAATATGGCCTGGACACCAACAAGGTCGTGACCGTCGGCAGCTCGGCGGGCGGACACCTGGCGCTGATCGCCGCGTTCGCGCCGGAGTCGGCGGGGTTCGACGACCTGTGCCCGGGGAACGAGCCGATGCACGTCTCGGCCGTGATCAACTTCTTCGGCATCTCGGACGTCGCCGAGTTGCTGCAGCCGCCCCACATGCGCGACTTCGCGGTCGGCTGGATGGGCAACGCGCCGAACCGGGACGACCTGGCCCGGCGGCTCTCGCCGCTCACCTACGTCGACAAGGACGTCCCGGCGGTGTTCAGCGCGCACGGCCAGGCCGACCCGATCGTCCCGTTCGAGCAGTCCAAGCGGCTGCACGCGGCGCTGACGGCGGCCGGCGTGCCGAACCGCCTGTACCCCATCCCGCGCGGCGGCCACGGCGAGTTCACGGGCGACGAGGTCCTGCTGGTGAACCGCGCGGTCCACGATTTCCTGGTCAAGCGCGGCGTGATTCATGCGGGGCGCTCGCCGCTGCTGCAGTAGCCTGTGATAGTCTGCCCTGCCGGTGGACGTCGTCGAACCCCCAGCGCCGCCTGACCCGCGCATCGGTCATCTGCTGCAGGGCCGGTACCGGATCATCAGCAAGATCGCCTCCGGCGCGATGGGGGTCGTCTATCGCGGCGAGCGCGTCCAGCTGGGGCGCCCGGTGGCGGTGAAGTTCTTGCACCCCTGGATCGCCGCGCAGAAGGCCTTCCTCAGTCGGTTCGAGAACGAGGCCAAGGCCATGAGCCGGCTGGCGCACCCGCACTGCGTCTCCGTGATCGACTTCGGCGTCGACGGGGCTCCCTACCTGGTCATGGACTTCGTGACCGGCCGGACGCTGCGCGACGTGATGTTGCAGGGGCCGGTCCCCGTGGCGCGCACCATGAAGATCGCGCAGCAGCTGCTGTCCGGGCTGGCGCACGCGCACGCGCAGGGGATCGTCCATCGCGACCTCAAGCCCGAGAACCTGATCCTGACCGCCGAGGACGGGCTGGAGGATCACCTGCGCATCCTGGACTTCGGCCTGGCCAAGCTGCGCGACGGGCCGGCCATGACCGCCGGGCTGGCGGTGGGGACCCCCAGCTACATGTCGCCCGAGCAGTCGGGCGGACCGGGCGACGTGGACGCGCGCAGCGACCTGTACGCCGTCGGCGTGCTGCTGTTCGAGATCCTGGCCGGGCGCAAGCCGTTCAACTCGGAGAACGTCGGCGAGCTGATCTTCATGCACCGCGAGCAGCCGCCGCCGCGCCTGCGCGAGGCGGTGTCCGAGGGCGGGTACTCGCCGGCGCTGGAGGCGGCCATCGACAAGGCGCTGTCCAAGATGCCGCAGGACCGATTCTCGTCGGCGGGGGAGTTCGCGGCGGCGCTGGCCGCCACGCCCGAAGGGCAGGGGCGGACGCTGGCGGCGGCCGCCCGCAAGGCACGTCCGGCCTCCAAGACGACCGTCGACACCGTCTCGGCCGTGCGCCGCCGGCTGGGCGCCGACGCGCCGGCCGCGGACTCGTCGGCCGAACCGGCCCCGCGCCAGTGGCGGCTGGTCTGGATCGGGTCCGGCTTCTTGCTGATCGTGCTGGTCGGTCTGACCATCGGCCGGGCGCTTCGCTCGCACCCGGCGGCGGGGCCGAGCGCGCCCGTGGCCTCCGCGCCCGCGCCCGTTCCCCGGCCCGGCCGGTCGGCCGCGCCCGCGCTGCCCCCGCCGGTGCCGGTTCCGGCGCCCGCCAACGAGGACCCGCGCATCGAGCAGGCGCGGCAGATGCTGGCCGCCAATCAGACCGCCGACGCCGTCTCCCTGCTCGAGCGGGTGCGGGCCGAGAAGCCGGGCGACGCCGACGCGCCGTACCTGCTGGCCATGACCGACTTCGAGGCGCATCGCTGGTCCGAGGGGCTGGCCAACGCGCAGTCGGCCGTTCGCAACAACCCCTCCTTCCGGACCGACGGGGACCTGATCCGGGGTGTGATCCGGTCGCTGGCGAACGACCGCGGCTACGAGCGCTCGCAGTCGTTCCTGCGCGGGCTGGGCCCGGGCGCCACCCCCTACTTGAAAGAGGCGGCCCGCCGGGACCCCAATGCCCGGGTTCGCGAGCGGGCGGCCGAGCTCCTCGGCGGCGGGCGCGGCGGCGGGGGGCGGTCGTCGGCGGGCGGCGGAATGTTCAAACGGTAGCTCACAGAATTCAGTAGCCTAGAAAAAGTAACTTCCCTTGCATTCTTGACGCCTGATATTCTACCGGCGTGACCGAGCTTGGGCGCTTCGTCTGGAGGAGGTGCGCATGGCGACGGTGAGGGCGGTGGACATGGTGGTCTCCCGGCTGGAAGAGCAGATCCGGGAGCTGCGTACGGCGCTGGAAGGGGCGGCCGAAGGGATCTGCCGGCTGGACGGCACCGGGCGGATCGTCTCGGTCAACCGGGCTTTCAACCGCCTGTTCGGGATGAGCGGCGAGGAGGCGGCCGGGCGGCTCTGGGAAGAGCTGCTGGTCGACGAGCAGCGGGCCGCCGCCCGCGCCGACCTGGCGTCCGCGACCGGCAAGATCGAGCGCGAGTGGGTGGGGCTGAGGCCGGACGGGTCCTCGTTCCCGCTGCAGCTGGCGATGGTGCCGGTGGCCGAGAACGGCCGGGCCAACGGCAAGGGGCACTACCTGTTCGTGCACGATCTGTCCGAGCGCAAGCGGATGGAGAACCAGCTGATCTTCGCCGGCCGCATGGCGGCGGTGGGGACGCTGGCGGCGGGCGTGGCGCACGAGATCAACAACCCGCTGGCCTACATCGTCGCGAACATCGATTTCGCCCGGTCGCAGGTCAACAACGTGGCGTCGCGCCTGTCCCGCACGGCGGTGGCGGGCGGCCCCTCGCACGTCCTGGACGAGACCGGCGAGGCGCTGACCGAGGCGCGCCAGGGGGCCGAGCGGGTGCGGAACATCGTGCGCGACCTGCGGGTGTTCGCGCGCGGCGACGACGACCAGACCGGACCGGTGTCCGTCCGGCGGGTCATGGATTCCTCGATCAACATCGCCTGGAACGAGATCCGGCACCGCGCCCGGCTGGTGAAGGACTACGCGGAGACGCCGCTGGTCGAGGGGAACGAATCGCGGCTGGGCCAGGTGTTCCTGAACCTCCTGCTCAACGCCGCGCACGCCATCCCGGAGGGGGAGACCGAACGGAACGAGATCCGCGTGACCACCCGGGCCGACGTGCACGGGCGCGCGGTGATCGAGGTGCGCGACACCGGCATGGGGATCCCGGCCGAGAACCGCGAGCGGATCTTCGATCCGTTCTTCACGACCAAGCCGGCCGGCGAGGGGACGGGCCTGGGCCTCTGGATCTGCCACGGCATCGTGAAGGCGCTGGGGGGCGACGTGAAGGTCGAGAGCGAGATCGGCCGGGGGAGCACCTTCCGGGTGACGCTCCCGCCCGCGCTGATGGACGCGCCGGCCACGTTCTCGACGCCGACCATCCCCGACGTCGACGCCAACGGGGCGCGCCTGCTGGTGATCGACGACGAGCCGATGATCCTGGGGGCGTTGCGGCGGTCGCTGGGGACCGACTACAACGTGACCTGCGTCGGGGACGGGCGGCGCGCGCTGGAGCGGGTGCGGGCCGGCGAGCGCTTCGACGTGATCCTGTGCGACCTGATGATGCCGGAGCTGACCGGCATGGACCTGCACGCCGAGCTGGAGAAGCTGGCGCCCGATCAGGCGGCCCGGATGGTGTTCGTCAGCGGCGGCGCGTTCACCCCGCGGGCCCGCGATTTCCTGGACCGGGTCCCCAACGCGCGGGTCGAAAAGCCCATCGACTTCCAGAACCTGCGCGTCCTGCTGCGCAACCTCAGTCACTGACCGCGGGCGCGCTCAGAGGCAGGCGCCCGTGGCGGCGTCGCAGGTCAGCGGCGCGCAGTCGTTGAACGGCACGCCCAGGTTGGCGCAGGCGCCGGCGCCGTTGCAATAGTCGGCCACCTGGGTGCTGGTGCCGGCCGCGCAGGTCACCGGGCTGCACTGGGTGCTGGCCGGCCAGTCCTGGCAGCCGCCGCTGCCGTCGCAGAGCCCGTTCGTCCCGCAGCTGGCCGCCGGTTGCGTCGCGCAGGTGCCGCTCGGATCGGCGCCGCCGGCCGCGACGTTCGTGCAGGTCCCCTCGTAACCGGCGACCCCGCAGCTCTGGCAGGAGGGGCAGGTGGCCGAGCCGCAGCAGAAGCCGTTCAGGCAGTGTCCGCTCTGGCACTGCCTGTCGGCCGTGCAGGCGGTCCCCGTCAGCGACCGCGGGACGCAGCTTCCGCCCACGCCCGTGCAGGTGTCGCCCGACATGCAGTCCGCGTCGGCGTTGCAGGTCGAGGGGCAGCCGGCCAGCGTGCAGTTGTAGGGCGCGCAGTTGACGGTGGCCGGGGTCCCGCAGGTCCCGCTGCCGTCGCAGGTGGCGGCGGGCGTGTAGAGGGTCGAGCCGGCCGCGCAGGTGGCCACGCCGCAGGTGGCGCCGCTGGGCGCCAGCGTGCAGGCGCCGCTGCCGTTGCAGGTCCCGTTGAACCCGCAGCTGTTGGCGGTGGCCGCGCACTGGCCGCCCGGCGCGGGCTGACCGGCGCCGATGTTCGAGCAGGTCCCCAGGCCGTCCAGGTTGCAGGCCTGGCAGGTGCCGCAGGCGGCGGTCGAGCAGCAGACGCCGTCGACGCAGTTGCCGCTGCCGCACTCGTGCGCGCTGCCGCAGGCGAGCCCCAGCCCCTTTTTCGCCAGGCAAGTCCCGCCGGTCCCGGTGCAGTAGTCGCCCGTCACGCAGTCGGTGTCGGCGCCGCAGGCGGTCTTGCAGGCGGCCGTCCCGCACACGAACGGCGTGCAGTTGGTGACCGTGGCGCTGGCGCAGCTCCCGGTTCCGGTGCAGAAGGCGGCCGCCGTGGCCACGCCGCTGGTGCACGACGGCGCCACGCACATCACCGAGGTGGACGCCTGGGTGCAGGCGCCGCTGCCGTTGCAGGTGCCCGTGTTGCCGCAGGTGCCGTTGGCCGAGCAGCGGGCGTGCGGCTCGGTCACGCCCGCGCCGACGCTGGCGCAGGTGCCGAGCCCGTTCAGGTTGCAGGCCTGGCAGGTGCCGCAGGCGGCGGTCGAGCAGCAGACGCCGTCGACGCAGTTGCCGGTGCTGCACTCGTGCCCCGCCCCGCAGACCGCGCCGTTGGCCTTGAGGGGGACGCAGCTCCCTGCGGTGCCGGTGCAGTAGTTGCCAGCCGCGCAGTCCGTGTCGCCGCTGCAGCTGGTCTTGCAGGATCCCGTCCCGCAGACGTAGGTGCCGCAGGTCCTGGAGGTCGCGGTGCCGCAGGTTCCGGCGCCGCTGCAGGTCGGCGCGGGGGTGTAGGTGGCGCCCACGCAGGTGGCGGTCCCGCAGACGACGCTGGCGGAGGCCTGGGTGCAGGCGCCGGCGCCGTTGCAGGTGCCGGTATTGCCACAGGTGGTGGAGGACGGACACTGGCCGCTGGGGGCCGGTGTGCCGGCGTTGATGAACGCGCAGCTCCCCAGGCCGTTCAGGTTGCAGGCCTGGCAGGTGCCGCAGAAGTTGGTGCCGCAGCAGACACCGTCGGTGCAAAAGCCGCTGATGCACTGGCCGCCCGCGGTGCAGGTCTGTCCGTTGGGCTTGAGCGCGCAGCTCTTGGTGGTCCCCGACCCCTGGCAGGTGAAGGGGGCCACGCAGTCCTGGTCCTTCGTGCAGGTGGTCAGGCAGGCGTTGTTGGTGCCGCACTGGAAGTTCCCGGAGCAGGCCGACGAGGTGGGGGCGGCGCAGGCCCCGGCGCCGTTGCAGTGCGAGATGGGGGTGAACGTGGCGCCGGTGCAGCTCGCGCTGCCGCACGACACGGCGGTCCCGCCCAGCTGGCAATGGCCGGCCCCGTCGCAGGCGCCGGTGTTGCCGCAGGGGGCGTTGGGCGTGCAGAGGCTGTGCGGCTCGGGTGTGCTGGCCGAGACGTTGGCGCAGTTACCGGCGCTGCCGGCGACGTTGCAGGACTGGCAGATCGAGCAGGCGGTGGCGCTGCAGCAGACGCCGTCGACGCAGCTGTTGCCGGTCAGGCAGTCGGTGGTCGCCGCGCAGGGCTGCCCGAGCCGCTTCTTGTTGCCGCACAGGTTGGTCGTGAGATCGCAAATGTCGGGGCTCTGGCAGTCCGCGTCCGACGAGCAGGCGGCCTTGCAGGCGGTGCTGCCGTTGCAGACGTACGGCTCGCACTTGATGGTGGTGGCCGGCTGGCAGGTCCCCATGCCGTCGCAGGTCCGGCCCGAGGTCAGAATGACGCTGTTTGTGGGGCAGGAGGGGGGGGCGCACGAGGTGCCCCCCGCGTACAGCCGGCAGGCGCCGCTGCCGTCGCAGAACCCGTCGGTCCCGCAGCTGGCGTTCCCCATGTCGTGGCAGGTGCCCTGCGGGTCGGTCGTCCCGTCGGGGACGTTGGTGCAGGTGCCCAGCGCGTTGGCCAGCCCGCAGGACTGGCAGGCCCCCTGGCAGGGGCTGGCGCAGCAGACGCCCTGCGCGCAGAAGCCCGACAGGCACTCGACCGCCGTGGCGCACGATTGTCCGTTCCCCTTGAGGCCGCACGACCCGTTGATGCAGACGGCCGGCGATCCGCAGTCACCGTCGGTGGTGCACGAGTTCTTGCAGATGCCGACGCCGCACTGGTACGGGAAGCAGGGGGTCGGGTTGGGCGTGAGGCAGTGGCCGGCGCCGTCGCAGCTCGAGGCGGCCGTGAAGGTGGTGGAGCCGGTCGGGCAGGTGGAGGCCTGGCAGGTGGTGCCCGACAGGTAGAGCTGGCAGCCGCCGTTCCCGTCGCACTTGCCGTTGCTGCCGCAGGAGGCCGGCCCCTGATCCGTGCAGAGGGCGATCGGATCGACCGAGCCCATCGGCACGTTGGTGCAGGTGCCCTGGCTGTTGGCGAGGCCGCAGGACTGGCACTTGCCGTCGCAAGCCGAGTTGCAGCAGAACCCCTGTGCGCAGAAGCCGCTGTCGCACTCGGCGGCCGTCGAGCAGGCCGCGCCCGGTCCTTTGAGGCCGCAGGAGTTCGCGATGCAGCTGTTGGGCGTCTTGCACTGGTCGTCGGTGGCGCAGGTGCGGAAGCACTGGCTGCCGTTGCAGACGTAGGGGGCACAGGGGCGCGCGTCGGGCGCCACGCACTGGCCGGTGGCATTGCAGGTCGACGGCCCCGTGTAGAGCCCGCCCTCGCACTTCTCGTTGGCGCAGCCGGTTCCGACCGGGTACTTCTCGCAGCTCCCGGTGCCGTCACACTTGCCGTTGGTCCCGCACGAGGAGGCGCCCGTGTCCTGGCAGGCCCTGCGTGGATCGGGGTTGTGGGCCGCCACCATCAGGCAGTGGCCGGGCGAGGTCGGCAGGGCGCAGGACTGGCAGGTCCCGCTGCAGGCATTCTCGCAGCAGACCCCGTCGACGCAGAACCCCGACGCGCACTCGGTGGCGGCCCCGCAGGTGAAGCCGATCGGCTTCGGGCCGCAGGTGTGGTTCGGCTGGCAGATGGCGCCGCTGTCGCAATCGTTGTCGGTCTGGCAGATGTTGGTGCAGGCGCCATCGACGCACCGGAATGGGTGGCAGTCCTGGACGCCGGGCGCGCGGCAGGTGCCCAGGCCGTCACAGGTGCCGGCCGTGTTCAGGCGGTTGCCGGTGCAGGTGGGCATCAGGCACTGGGTGTCGCGCGCGTAGTTCGCGCAGCCGCCCACGCCGTCGCAGGTGCCGTTGTGGCCGCAGGTGGCCGTCCCCTGGTCCTTGCAGAGGGCGCGCGGGTCGGGCTTGCCCGCGTCGACCGGCAAGCAGGTCCCGAGGCGTCCGGGCAGAGCGCAGGAGGTGCAGGCGCCGCTGCAGGCGCTGTTGCAGCAGACCTTGTCCACGCAATGGTTCGAGATGCAGCCCGTGTCCTTCGTGCAGGGCTGGCCGTTCTGCGCCTTGCCGCAGCTCTGGGTCGAGAACTCGCAGGACCCGCCCCGCTGGCACATGGCGGCGCTGTCGCAGGCCTGGTAACAGGAGCCGGTGGCCGCGTTGCAGGTGTAAGGGACGCAGAGCATGAGCGTGACGCCGGGCTTGCACTGCCCGGTGCCGTCGCACGCGAACGCGCCGACCACGGCGTCGCCGCTGCACGTTCCGTTCATGCAGGTGTTGCCCACGTACTTCCGGCAGCCACCCAGGCCGTCGCAGAAGCCGTCCAGGCCGCAGGTGATGGGCGAGTCGACCGGGCAGGTCGAGGCCGTGCGCGGGGCGGCGCCGGCGGAGCGCATGACGCAGGTGCCGGGCGAAGCCGGCGCCGAGCAGGTGGCGCAGCCGCTGGAACAGGCCGTGGCGCAGCAGACCCCCTCGACGCAGTAGCCGCTGTCGCATTCCGCGTCGCAGCCGCAGCTCTTGCCGGTCTCGATCTTGGGACCGGTGGCGCCGCAGGCAGAGATCACCTGGTCGGGGCCGCCGTCGGCATGGGGGGCCGCCCCCCCGGAGCCGCCATGCCCGGCGGCGCCGCCGTCCGGACGGTTTGGCGGGCCGCCGTGGCCGCCGCACCCGCCCGCCAGGGCCAGCAGCAGGATCACCGCCGCGGCAGCGGCGCCCCTACATCGAAGAACTCGGATGGCAGTCATCAAGCCGCGCCGACCCCGCAACTTATAAGAGCAGAACGCTAACACGATGCGAAGTGGGGGGGCTACGGCAATCCCGGCGCCGCACGGCGACATGGCGCCCGGCGTGGGGGGGGGCGCCAGACGTGATAAGGTACGAGCTTTCGACGGAGGCCCCTGTGACTCACCTGGCTTATCGCCGCCCCGGGCACGCGCTCGCGGTGGCCCTCGCGATTTCCGGAGCTTTTGGCTGTACGGCGGGGGTGCGGTCCAGCACCGGCGGCGCCGGCGGCACGGGCGCCACGACCGTGACCGGCACGGGCGGGTCGGGCGCGTCCCGCGGGGGCTCGACCGGCAGCGGCACCGGCGGCAGCTTCGGCTCCGGCGGCCAGACCTCCAGCGGTGACATCGGCATCACCGGCTCCGGCGGCAACCCGGACGCCGCCGCCTGCCAGCAGAAGGACATCTCGTTCACGCCCACCAACCCCACCGTGTACCTGCTGGTCGATCGGTCGGGCAGCATGTTCCA
>Ga0070679_100006561_pt1 | contig 10840 bp, 9 predicted proteins | sample KBSC63BmetaG_FD_65652 | JGI IMG/M metagenome (GOLD analysis project Ga0070679, IMG submission 65652) | Corn rhizosphere microbial communities from Kellogg Biological Station, Michigan, USA - KBS C6-3B metaG | ecosystem: Host-associated > Plants > Roots > Rhizosphere | place: USA: Michigan... | reverse complement strand
GCGACCGCCGTCGCCGGCTGCTCCGCGCAGACCGACTACGGCAACAACCCGTCCGGCGTCGCGACGTCGTACTTCCACCGGCTGTACAACCGGGACTTCGCCGGCGCCTGCCAGCTCTTCACCGATCAGCTCCGCGGCCGCCTCGGGGACTGCCCCAGCGCGCTGAGCCACGCGCGCGACGAGCTGCCGGTCGCCGAGCGCGACGAGCTCCGGGACACCTCGGTCGGCCTGGTGGTGCACCAGACCAAGGACTCGGCGCAGGTGCGTACCACGGATGTCACGGTGACCTCGACGACCGCGCCGCGAACGGTCAAGGGCACGCCGAAGCCGCGCAGTACCCAGGTGCGCTCGCTCGCGGCGAACCACGTGACCAACGGCCATGGACTGCAGCTGACCAAGGTGGGTACCGTCTGGAGGATCTCCGACTGCGGCCTGTAGGTCGGAGCGTTCCAACCGGCGGGAGCAGACGATGACGACGACCTATACCGACGAGATGATGCGCGACCGGCTGAGCCAGGCCCGGTCGTACACCATGGTGGTACTGCGCACCACCGACAAGTACGGCATGGACGGCACCAGGGAGATCATCTGGGAGCACGGCCGCCGCAACATGGAGATGCAGGCGGACGGGCTCATGCCGATCGTCTGCCCGGTCGGCGACGAGACCGGCCTGGCCGGCGTCGGCATCTTCGTCGACGATCCCGACACCGTACGGTCCATTATGGACGGTGACCCCGCCGTCCAGGCCGGCATTATGAGCTACACCGTGCACGCCTGCCGCGGCTTCCCCGGGTCGGCGCTGCCCCCGGCGTAGAACGCCACGCGTAGAACGCCGCGCGTAGAACGCCGCGGGTCAGCGGAGCCGTTCGGCCAGCTCCGCCCATTCGTCCAATGTGGACAACAACTCTCCCGCATCCGCCGGTCGCAGGGTCAGCAGGCACCGATCCACCCCCGCCTCCGCGAACTCCCCGAGCAGCCGCGGTACCGCACCGAACAGCGTCACCGGTACCGGCCCCCGCCCGGCCCGCTCCGCGCGACGCCGCATCGACGTCACCCGCCGGGAAAGCTCCGCCACGCTCTCGAGCGGTCCGCACTGGGGGAGCCACCCGTCGCCGAAGGCGAGCACCCGGTCCTCGGTACCCGGCCCGTTCCCGCCCACGAGCACCGGCGGGTGCGGCCGCTGCAGCGGCTTGGGCCAGGACCAGATGGGATCGAAGTCGACGAACCTGCCGTGGTACTCCGCCTCGTCGTCGGTCCAGATCCGACGCATCGCCTCGACCCGCTCGGCGAGCAGGGCCATCCGGGTACGCGGGTCGGTACCGTGGTTGGCCAGCTCCTCCCGGTTCCACCCGGCACCCACGCCGAACAGGAAGCGACCGCCGCTGATGTGGTCGAGGCTCGCCACCGCCTTGGCCGTCACGATCGGATCCCGCTCGGTCACCAGGCACACCGCGGTACCGATCCTCAGCGTCCCGGTGACGGCGGCGACCGCGGACAGCGCGACGAACGGGTCGTGCGTCTCGGCGTAGCCGCGCGTCGACTCGCCGTTGGCACGCCTGCTGCGCACGGGGATGTGGGTGTGCTCGGCCCAGAACAGCGACTCGAAGGAGCGCTCCTCGACCGCGCGACCCAACGCCGGCGGCGCCAGGCCGTACGAACCGGCGAACACCGCGATACCGACATCCATCGCACAGCTCCCGTCGCGTTGAGTGTCCGTTGTGGACTGTGTTGGAAGTCTGATGGAACTCACAGGTTCCCGGCCAGCCGGCCATTGACCCGGTCCAGGTCCGCCGCCATGCCGAGGCGTTCGTAGATGTCCCGCGCCTGCCGGAACCCGGTCATCGCGCCCGCGGTGTCGCCCGCGTGCAGGCGGCATTCGCCGAGTCCCTCCAGCGCGTGGGCCTCGTCGTCCGGCTGCCGTACCTCGCGGCTGATCCGCAGCGCGTCGTGGTACGTGGCCTCGGCGCGCGAGAGGTCACCGATGTCCTTGAGCCCCGCGGCGTAATGGTTCAGCGCCCACGCCTCGCCTCCGCGCAGGCCGATGGTCCGGAACAGGGCCACCGACTCGGCCAGCGGCTCCAGCGCCCCGCCGGGGTCGCCGCGCAACCGTCGCGCGGTGCCCAACAGCCCGAGCACGCTCGCCCGCCCCTGTGGGAAGCCCAGGGTCCGGGTCAGCCGCAGGGCCTCCTCGAGGTCCCGCACCGCGCCGTCGAAGTCGCCGGTGGCCAGCCGCGTCTCGCCCAGGAACATGCGCGCACCGGTCTGGCCCCCTTGGTCGCCGAGGCTCTCATGCAGGCTCAGCGCCTCGCCGAGCGCCTCGATGGCACCCGGGTAGTCGCCGACGATCTGGTTGATCTGGCCGAGTTCGGTCAGCGAGTTGGCCTGGCCGGTCAACTCGCCGAGCTCCCGGTAGAGGGCGAGGGCCGCACGAGCGTCGCGCGTGGCGGCCGGGTAGTCGCCGAGCATGCGCCTGGCGTACGCGAGCCGGAACAGGCTGGTCGCCTCCCCGCCCCGGTCGCCCACCTCCCGGTACAGGCGCAGCGCCTCCCGCTGGTCGTCGGCGGCGCCGCGCAGGTCATCGGTCAGCGCCCGAACCTGGCTGAGCTGGGTGAGCGCGGCCGCCTGGCCGCGAAGGTCTCCGACCTCCCGGTACAGCTCGCGAGCCCGCCGTCCGGCGTCGGCCGAGCCTGCGTAGTCGGCCAGCATGGTCCTGATCCGCGCCAGTTCGACCAGGGCATTGGCCTCCGCCGCCCGCTCGCCGACCGCGTGTGCGGCGATGACGGCCGCGGCGTGGACGGCGGCGGCCGCGGACCACGGGCCCTCGGTACCCAGCAGCGAGGCCACGGCGGCGCTGAGCGCGATCAGGCGCGGGGGATCGGCCTGGACGGCGGGGTGTTCGATGGCGGCCAGCAGGTTGGCCCGCTGCGCGCGCAGCCATGCCCAGGCGGCCGTGGCGTCCGCAAGGTCCGGTACGTACGCCGGCGCGTTGGCCTGATCGGAGCCGGTCCGGGAGTGGAACAGGCCGACGAGTCGCTCCGCCCGGTCGGCGGTGTACTGGTAATGGTCCAGCAGCCGGTGGAGCGCCGCGTCGCGCTCGTCGACCGGATCGCCCGCGACGAGCGTCTCCGCGTGGACGCGGAGCAGGTCGTGCAGCCGGTACCGCCCGGGGGTGTCGGCCAGCAGCAGGTGGTGGTCCACCAGGTTCTCGAGGAGCCGGGCACCGGCGTCCGGATCGCAGTCGACCAGCGCCGCCGCCGCGTACGCGTCCACGTCCGGCCCGGGTAGCACGCCGAGGCGGCGGAACAGCGCCCGCTGCCGCTCGTCGAGGCTGGCGTAGGAGAGGTCGAACACGACGGCCAGGTCGCGGTCGCCGTCGGACAGGGCCGCGACGCGCTGTCGCTGGTCGCGCAGGAGCCCGGTCAGGTACTCGAGGCTCCAGGCCGGGCGGTGACGCAGCAGTACCGCCGCGATCCGCAACGCGAGTGGCAGGCGACCGCACAGCTCCGCGATCTCCGTCCACAGTGGATGGTCGGCCGGGCCGCGGTCCGGACCGGCCACGGCGCGCAGCAGCACCACCGCGTCGGCGAGGGACAACAGGTCCAGCGACATGCTGTGCGCGTCGTCCAGACCCTTGAGCCGCCGGCGGCTGGTGACCAGCACGAGGCACCCGCTGACGCCGGGCAGCAGCGGACGCACCTGGGCCTCGTCGGCCGCGTTGTCCAGCACGATCAGCGTCCTGGTGTCGGCCAACCGCTGCCGGTACAGCGCGGCCGCCGCGTCCGCGTCCTGCGGGATGCGTTTCGCCGGTACCCCCAGGGCGAGCAGCAGCCAGCGCACCGCGTCCAGCGGGGTGCGCGGCTGCCGGTCCGACGTGTAGCCGTGCAGGTCGATGAAGAGCTGGCCATCGGGGAAGCTGTCGGCCAGGCGGTGTGCGGCGTGCACGGCCAGCGCCGTCTTGCCCACGCCGGCCATCCCGTCGATCGCCGAGACCACCACCGTGCCGCCCGAGCCCGCGGCCAGCGCGGCGAGCGTCTCGAGCTCGGCGAGGCGGCCGGTGAAGTGCCGGGGAGCCACGGGAAGCTGGCGCGGCGCCGGCTCGGCGGCCGTCGCGGCCGATCCGATCCCGGTCGTGGCGGGGGCACCGAGCTCGCCGTTGAGGATCCGCACATGGAGGTCGCGCAGCTCCGGCCCGGGCTCGATGCCCAGCTGCTCGACCAGCGCACTGCGCGCGCTCTGGTACGCCTCCAGCGCCTCGGCCCGGCGACCGCACCGGGCCAGCGCCGCCATCAGCTGGGCGTGGAAGCGCTCGCGCAGCGGATGCGCCCGCGCCAGCTCGCGCAGCTCCGGTACCAGCTGCTCGTGCCGCCCCAGTCGCAGCCGCGCCTCGGCGAGGTCCTCGAACGCCTGCAGGCGCAACTGGTCGAGCCGGGGAGCGATCCGCAGGCGCAGTTCGGTCGAGGGCGTACCCGCCAACGGCTCGCCGCGCCACAGCTCCAGCGCCTGGGACGCCGCCTCCTCGGCCGCCGACCACTGCTCGGCCCGCAGCATGGCGGACGCCTCCCGGCACAGCGTCTCGAAGCACGCGGCGTCGAGCTCCGAGTCCGCGACCCGGATCAGGTAGCCGGGCGGCTGCGCCGCGATCCGGTCCGCGAGGGACGGTCCGAGTGACCGGCGCAGGCGCATCACGGCGCTGCGTACCGTCGTCTCCGGACTGGACGGCCGGCGCCCGTCCCAGAGCACGTCGATGAGCGTATCGATGGACACCGCGGTGTTGGCGTGTACCAACAGGCACGTCAGCAACGAACGCTGGCGTGCGGCCACGAGCGTCACCTCGTCGCCCGCGTTATCGACCACGGTCAGTGGCCCGAGCAGCGCGAAATGCATCCGGCAATTCCCCGATGGCGGTGAGCCCAGGAACTCATCGGTCGATGTCGACTGGTCGGCGCCGAGGATACGCCCACGGCACACGCGCGGCACACGGACGGCACACGGATGCCACGAGGTGGGAGCAGCATGGGCCGGCAGGCGCAGTCCACGCGCCGACGGGGAGGCATACATGGCGACACAGTTCGCCGTGCTCGGTCCGGTACGGGTACGGTGCGACGGCCGGGCGGTACCGGTCAACGGGGCCCAGCCACAGGCGTTGCTCACCGCGCTGCTGCTCGAGGCGAACCGGGTGGTGACGCTGGAGCGGCTGACCGAGCTGATGTGGGACCGGCCGCCGAAGTCCGCCACGGCGAACCTGCGCACCTACGCCACCAGGCTGCGTACCGCCCTCGGCACGGCCGACAGGGGCGTTCGCTCCGACGCGCGGCTGGTCGCGACCGCCTCGGGGTACCGCCTGCTGGTGGAGCCCGAGGAGTCCGACCTGGCCGTCTTCACCGAGCGGATGCGGCTCGGGCTGGCCGCGCTGCGCGAGGCCCCGGGCCAGGCGGTGGCGCTGCTGCGGTCGGCCCTGAGCCTGTGGCGCGGCGCGGCCGCCGAGAACGTGCCGCGGACCGCGGGCCTGACCGCGCGCCTGATCGGCATCGAGGAACAGCGCTGCCTCGCCACGGAGCACCTCCTGCAGGCGCGGCTCGCGCTGGGGGAGCACGAGGAGGTCGTCGGCGAACTGCACGAGCTGACTGCCGGCCATCCGACCCGCGAACGACTCTGGGGCCAGTTGGTCCTCGCGCTGTACCGGTGCGGCAATCCGGCCGCCGCCACGGCCGCCTTCGGGCGGGCGCGCGACGCGCTGCGCCGGGAACTCGGCATCGAACCGGGACCCGAACTCGCCGAGCTGCACCGCCGCGTGCTGCGAAGGGATCCGGCGCTGTGTTGCGCGATCGGCGAGGGCCAGCCCACGACCACCACGCGGCGCGATGAGCCGTCGCCGCCACGGGCGGCCGCACGGCCGCGCGCCGTCGCGGCGGTGTGCGCCCCGTTACCGGGCCTGTTCGTCGGCCGCACGGACGAGGTGGCGCGCCTCGTCGAGCTGCTCGGCCCCGCGACCGAGGGCCGCGTCGTCGCGGTACACGGCCCGGCCGGTACCGGCAAGTCGGCGCTCGCGGCACAGGTCGCGCGCGCCCTGTACGACGCGGGCCGGCAGGGCTGCGTCTGGGTCGACATGCGGGGCACGTCCACGAACCGGGCGCCGCTCACGGCGGTCCAGGCGATGCGGCGCGTCAACGCGCTGCGCGACGTCAACGCGCTGCGCGACCCGGCCGACGCACCGCCTCCGTTGGTCGTGTTCGACGACGTCGTGGACGAGGGCCAGGTGCGTCCGCTCCTGCCGGCGCTGGCGCGCGGCGCCGTCCTGATCACGAGCCGGCCGGTCCCGACGACGCTCGGCGTCGTCGAACACCTCGACCTCGCGCCGCTGGCCGCACACGAGTCGCGCCGGCTGCTGACCGACCTGTGCGGCGCGCAGCGGGCCGAGGCGCAGCCGTTGCAGCTCGTACGCCTGGCACGGCTGTGCTGCGACCTGCCGCTGGCGCTGTACATCGCGGGTGGCCGGCTGGCGCGGCGACCGGAATGGTCGGTCGCGGACTTCGTCGCGGTACTCGCCGACGAGCGGTGCCGCCTCGACGAGCTGCGCCACGGCGACCTGGACGTGCGGCAGAGCTTCGACATCGGCTACCGCGCGCTGGCCGACAGCCAGGACGCGGCGGACGAGCGGGCGGCGCAGCTGTTCCGCGACCTCGGGCGGGTGTGCGGCGGGTCGGCCGACGCGGGACAGGCCGCCGAGTTGATCGGGTGCAACCGCGCGCTCGCGGCGGCGGCGCTCGGCCGGCTCGCCGACGCCCGCCTCGTCGAGCCGTGCGGCGCCGGCCGGTACCGGATGACGGAGCTGCTGCGCATCTTCGCGGCCGAGCAGAACGCCGCCGACGCGGGATCCGGCCACCGGCCGCGGCGGTCGGTCGGGTCGCGCTACCCGGCGCCCAGCCGCCTGCGCACCACGCCGAGCAGGCGGTCGGAAGGCAGGTAACCCCAGACCCGCGAGTCGGTGCTGTGCGCGGGGTTGTCGCCCAGCACGACGAGGCGTCCGGCGGGCACCGCGCTACCCGGCGCGACGCCCGCCGCGTGCGCGACCGACCCCGGTACCGGGTCGCCGGCCACCGCCGCCGCGCGCTTGACGATCCAGACGCGGCGCGGTTGGTCGTCCCACCCGAAGCGCTCGACGACCACGATGTCGCCGGTCCGCACGCCGCCCTCGCGGACCCGCCGTACCAGCACCCGGTCACCGTGCCGGAGCGTGGGCTCCATGCTGGCGCCGTGTACGTCGACGACCGCGTACCGACGGCACAGTGTCCACAGTAGACAGAACGCCGCCACGAAACCCGACACCGCCACGAAAACGAACCACATCAGCCGTACGCCCGCGCCTGGATGTCGAACATCCGGGCGTACCGGCCGCCGAGGCTCAGCAGCTGGCCGTGCCGCCCCTGCTCCACGATCCGCCCGCCGTCCAGCACCACGAGCAGGTCCGCGTCGCGTACCGCGCCGAGCCGGTGGGAGACCAGGATGCTGGTACGGCCGGCACGGAACTCCCGCAGCCTCAGGTGGATCTCGTGCTCCGCCTCGGCGTCCAGGCCGGAGCTCGGCTCGTCCAGGATGAGCAGATCCCGCTCGCCCCGTAGGTACGCCCGGGCGAGCGCGAGCCGCTGCCACTGGCCGCCGGACAACGGCATCCCCAGGCCGCCTTCCTCGTCGGTGTCGGCTTCGGGGTCGGAGATCGGGAACAGCCGCGACAGTGGTGTGTCGTACCCGCGCGGCAGCGCCATGACGGTGTCGTGGATCGCGGCCCGCCGCGCGGCGGCGTGGATCCGGTCGAGGTCGCGGCCGCGGTCGAGGTCGCCGAGCGCGATGTTGTCCAGCGCGGTCAGCTCGTACGTCATGAAGTCCTGGAACACCGCGCCGATCCGGCGGCGCAGCTCCGCGGGGTCGAGGTCGCGCAGGTCCTCGCCGTCCCAGAGCACCGCGCCGCGTTGCGGATCGTAGAGCCGGCACAACAGCTTGACCAACGTGCTCTTGCCCGCGCCGTTGCGCCCGATCAACGCCACCGAGGAGCCGTGCGGGATCGTCAGGTTGACGTCCCGCAGCGCCCAGGGGTGTTCGTCGGAGTAGCGGAACCACACGCCGCGAAGTTCGATGCCGCGACGCAACGGCGGGGTACGGCGTGGCGCCGCCGGTACCGGAAGGTCGGGGGAGCTGGCGACCACGGACCGGTAGTGGCCGAAGAGCAGCAGTTCCTGTTGCGCGGTGGAGATCTCGGTGACCAGTCCGGAGATCGCCAGCTGGGTACCCGCCACGGAGACGATCAGCAGCGACACGTCGCCGACGCCGAGGCGGCCGCTGCCCGCGGCGGCCAGCGCCCACAGCAGGGCGCCGCCCGCCGTCACGGCGGTGAGCAACCCCGACGCGGACTGGGTGACCAGCTCGCGCCGGTCGATCCCGCGCTGCGCCGCGTTCGCGGCCCGCCGCTCGGCCGCCATCCGACCCCGCAGCTGCCGGCCCGCGCCGAACAGCCGCAGCTCCTTGGCGGCCTGCACGGAAGCGAGCAGCTGCTGGTAGAACAGCTCACGCCGGGCGGCCGGGCCGATCTGCCACAGCATCCGCGCCCGCCGCCGCGCGAGGGCCAACTCGGCGGCGAGGGCGGGCACCGCGGACGCGAGCACGGCGGCCGCGAGCCACGGGCCGATCGCCAGCAGCGAGGCCAGGAAGCCGAGCGAGGTCAGCGCGCCGCGGCTGACCCCCAGTGCGCCGCTCGCCACCGCGCCGGGCGCGGTTCCCCCGGCCTGGTTCGCCAGGCGCAGCCGGTCGAGAAAGGCCGGATCCTCGAACCGGCTCAGGCCCACGAAGCGCTCGACCGCGGCGAACAGCCGGTCCTGGGCGAGCAGCGCGGTGCGCCGCTGCGACTCCTGGCGCGCGTACCGCTCGGCGTGCGGCAGCAGGCCGACGAGCAGACCGACCCCGGCCAGTACCGCGCCCACGGCGAGCAGGCCGCCGTGCCCGCCCGGCCGCGCGATCCGGTCGAGGACGTCCTTGGTCAGCCACGCCACGCCGACCGGCAGCACCGCCCCGAGCAGCGCGACCGCCGCCTGAGCGAGTACGAGGTGCCACCCCGCCCGCCAGGCCAGGGTCAGCGCGTCGGCCACGGCCGCGGCACCGGCCCGTGTCGCGGACAGCGCGGCCGACAGCCGCCTCACCGGCTCAGGCCCCGACCAGCACGTCGAGCAGGTCCAGGTTGGTACCGGCGGACAGCACGTGCCCGCCCTCGTCGAGTACCCCGAACGCCGGGTACCCGCGCACGCTCGTGGCCTGACTGATCGGGCCGTTGGCGTCCTCGACCACGACCCGGGCGACCGGTGCGAGCGCGGCCACCTGCGCGGCCGCCTCGTGTTCGTCGCCCACCACCACGGCGAGCACCCGCTCGCGCCCGCCCGGGTACCCGCCGGCCAGGTCGACGAAGTTCGGCAGCCGCTCGGCGCAGGCGGAGCAGTCCGGCGAGAAGATGCCGAGCAGGGTCGGCCCGTCCAGCGCGTCGCGGGAGACCGGGCGGCCGTCGACCGTCACCGTCTCGAAGGACCCGACCCGCTCGCCGACCGCGAGCATCGGGTTGGGTGCCGCGGTGGGTTGGAGCTTGGCGAGCAGGACGGCGTGCTCGCGCAGGCGTCGCACGACGCCGAGCGTGAGCACCAGGTTGAGCAGGCACAGCGCGCCGGCGAGCACGGCGACGGCGGTGAGCAACGCGAGCATGTGGAAGACCTCCAAGTGGGGAGGGACCCTGGGCGGGAGCAACACAGAGAGTCCGGGCCGGAAAGCACCATTGGGTCCGGCCCGGACGCTCATGGCCGTGCCGGGTGGTTCAGTTCAGATCACAGGCACGCCGCGCCGGGGGCGGCGCAGTACCTGCTGCCGGGCGGGTACTCGCAGTAGCACCAGTACCGGTTCGTGCCGCACAGGCCGCCGCGGCTGCACTGGGTCGCGCTGGCCTGGACCTTCGGAACGATCCGGGTCAGGATGCGGTCGCCCAGGCTTTCCAGCAGGTTCTTCATCCGTTGACTCCCTTCTTGCGGTTGCGGGCAATGGCCGACATGCAACGTGTCGGACCCGTCGCCGACGCTAGGGCGGCCCGGTACACGCCGCGTTCCCCGCCGATACACGCGGTGACCCGACGAACCCTTCGGTAACAGCCGCGATGCGGAAAGTTACAGGCGCTCAGGCGGTGGGGCGGAAGACGTCGGCGACGGTGTCGGAGACCAGCACGGCGACGGCGGCCGCGACGCTCACCGCCGCGACCACGGCCGCGCGGGTGGCTTCCAGCGGTCCCGCGCCGGAGGCCGCGGCGACGATGCCCGTGACGGCCACCGCGGCCAGGACGCCGTCGCGCACCACGTGGCCGCCGTCGAGTCGCCGCCGCGACGAGCCGAAGCAGTGGCACGGCGCGCGCTCCCCGCGCCGCAGCGCCGCCGCCGTGGCGACGGCGAAACCGGAGAGCAGCACGATGGACAGGGCCAGTCCGGCCGGCACGAGTGCGGGTACGGCCAACAGCGCCGGTACGGCCGCCTCGGCCGCGACGACGACCGCGGCGAGCGTGCCCGCCGGTACCCGGGAAGCCCAGCGCGGTGTGAGCCGGCGGGTGGCGGCCAGGTAGCCGGCGTACCGCGCCCGTCCGCGCACCTTGCTCGCGAACGATGCCAGGAAGACCACCGCGAGCAGGCACCGGGAGCCGAGCAGAACGTACGTCACCAGGGTCATCTCCTCGTGCAGCCGCCGGGCGCGGCGGGTGGGGACCGGTCGAAGCCGGCCACACTACGAAGGCGGGATACACGGGAGCTTGCTGGCCGATACGCGGCCG
>Ga0070679_100006555_pt1 | contig 10846 bp, 13 predicted proteins | sample KBSC63BmetaG_FD_65652 | JGI IMG/M metagenome (GOLD analysis project Ga0070679, IMG submission 65652) | Corn rhizosphere microbial communities from Kellogg Biological Station, Michigan, USA - KBS C6-3B metaG | ecosystem: Host-associated > Plants > Roots > Rhizosphere | place: USA: Michigan... | reverse complement strand
TGAGGTGGACGAGCTCGCCCTTCTTGTGCTCGAACGCCTTGACGATCTCGTCGTTCGGGACGGGCTTGTCGTCGAGCTTGCAGATCTTCTGGTAGCCGATCGGGCCGTCGTCTCGCGCGTGCACCAGGTGGAAGTGCAGCTTGTGCTCGTGCACGGCGCTGTAGATGCGGACCGGCACGTTCACGAGCCCGAACGTGATCGACCCTGACCAGAGAGAGCGTGGAGGCATCGCCAACGTCTTCTCCACGACGTGTCGCACGGAAACGTTCGGCTATCCGCACGTTCGAACACCTGACGGCCGTACGCGCGCGAGCTTCGACGATCGCGACGATCGAGGCACGGAGCAACGAATGGAGGCACGCCCATGCATACGACCCTTTTGATCGAGGAACTTCGAGCAGAGCTCTCCGGGGCCGTCATCGGTCCCGACGACCCCGACTACGAGACGGCGCGCAGCGTCATGCTGCGTTCGATCGACCGCCGGCCGGCAGCGGTCGTGCGGCCCGTCGACGCAGACGAGGTGAGTCGCATCGTCTCGTACGCGCGCGACGAGGGGCTCGAGCTCGCGGTGCGCGCGGGAGGCCACAGCTACGCAGGTCACAGCGCGATCGACGGGGGCATCGTGCTCGACCTGCGCGGGCTCACCGCGCTCGAGATCGACCCGGACGAACGCGTCGTGCGCGCCGGCGGTGGACTCACCTCCGGCGAGGTCACGACTGCCGCGGCATCGCACGGCCTCGCCGTCGGCTTCGGCGACACGCCGACCGTCGGCATCGGCGGGATCACCCTCGGCGGCGGTGCCGGCTATCTCGTGCGCAAGCACGGGCTCACGATCGACCAGCTGCTCGGCGCCCAGGTCGTCACGGCCGACGGCCGCGTGCTGGAGGTCGACGAGACGCACGAGCCGGACCTCTTCTGGGCGATTCGCGGCGGCGGCGGGAACTTCGGCGTCGTGACGCGCTTCGACTACCGGCTCCAGCCGGTCGACACGGTCACGGGTGGGATGCTCGCGATCCCCGGCACGCCCGAGACGCTCGCAGGGCTGGTCGAGGTCGCGGATGCGGCACCGGAGGAGCTGTCGCTGATCGCGAACGTGCTTGCCGCCGCGCCGCCGCTCCCGTTCGTCCCGCCGGAACTCGTCGGGAAGCCGCTCATCCTCGCGCTGCTCGTCCACGCCGGGCCGCTCGACGAGGGCGAGCAGGCAGTGGCGCCGCTGCGCGCGCTGGCACCGCCGGTCGCCGACTTCGTGCGGGCCATGCCGTACGCCGAGATGTTCACGATGGAGGCGCCGGAGGCGCCGCCGCGCGTGGCGGCCAATACGTTCTTCTCCGATTCGCTCGACGCGCCGGACGCCGGCGAGCTGCTCGACCGCATGCAGTCATCTACGGCGCTGCTCGCTGCCGCACAGGTCCGCGTGCTCGGTGGTGCGGTTTCGCGCGTCCCGTCCGAGGCGACCGCGTACGCGCACCGGCAGCGCCGGATGATCGTCAACGTCGCCGCGGTGTACGCCTCACCCGACGAGGATCCCGTGCACCGCGCATGGGTCGACGAGACGGCGGCGGCGCTCCGGCGTGGCGAGGACGGCGCGTACGTCAACTTCCTCGGCGACGAGGGCGCCGACCGCGTCCGTGCGGCGTATCCGGGCTCGACCTGGGATCGTCTCGTCGAGGTCAAGCGCAGGTACGACCCCGAGAACGTGTTCCGCATGAACCAGAACGTGCTGCCCCGATAAGAGAGGTGCCCTCGGGCTGCTCCGAGGATCCCGACGGCAACAGCTGGGCGGTGCAGGAGGCTCCCGCGCCCGGCGGTGCCGTCGCGGTCCGATCGGTGCGCGGTCGGAATGAAGCGCATGACACTCCGTTGTCGTGGTACAGCGCTCCGCGCAGGAGTGGGCTTCGGTTCGTCTATTCCGCCGAACGCAGGAGGTCGAGGAGCCGGCCGATCTCCTGGTCTTCCTGCGCGGCATGCCGAAGCATCGGCGAGGTCTCGTTGATGCGGTAGCGGTTGCGGCGTCCCTGGCGTTCCCGCTCGACGAACCCGGCGTCGATCAGGTCGGCCAGGATCCGCTGGGCCGACCCGACGGTGATGCCGACCGTCTCCGCGATGTCGCGCAGGCGCACGTCCGGGTCGCGCGAGATGCAGAGCAGCACCTGCGTGTGGTTGGTCACGAACTGCCAGCCGCGGCCCTCGTCGTCGGTTGACTTCATAGTCGCCAAGTCGTATATTATCAATCGCTTACGTTGGAACGTACCTTCGAGATCGCCTCTCTTGTACGAACAATAACAGCGACGTGAGATGGATGGGGTCATGAGAGAGCCACTCAGAGTCAGGCTGCACGACGAAGCACAGGCCCAGGCGGTGGTCCGCGAGCTCGCGGGGATCGACGGCGTCGCGATGGAGCCCGGGAGCGGAGCCTGGGAGGTGACGGTCGGCGACCGGAACGGCGACCGGCTCGTCGTGGCGGTGCTCGACGCCGTCCGGCGCGCGCTCGCGGGACAGCCGACCGAGTCCGCGCTCGTCTTCCTCGATGGCCACGAGTATCAGCTGCAGGGGGAGTGACTAGGCGGGCAGGACGACCCTGGTCACGACCCAGCGGTGCTTGCCGATCTGACGGTCGCGCGCGAAGCCGAGCTGCTCGTAGGTGGAGAGTGCGCCGTTGAAGAGGAAGCCTGCAGGCACGTGTCCGGCCGCCTCGGGGTACCCCTCGACGGTTCCTCCGCCCAGCTCGGCGATCAGCTGCAGCGCTCCCGCGAGCCCCGCGGTCGCGACACCGCGGCGGCGATGACCCTTGCCGACGAAGTTGCACGCGATCCGCCAGTCGGGAGGCGTGGACGCGCCCTTCTCGTAGTGCGCGCGGCTCTTGATCCGCGGCAGCTCGTTCGGCGACCCGAACTGGCACCAGCCGAGGCAGTCGTCGCCGTCGAACACGAGCGCGGCGTGCGTGGTGCCCTGCTTGACGCGCTCGAGCTTGTTTCGGCGATTGAGCGCCGCCGAGACCTTGTCCGCTCCCTCGGGGTGGAACCCGATGCACCAGCAACCGCCGAAGACGCCGTTGTTCGCCTCGACGAGCGCGGCGAACGCGTCCCACGTGCTCTCGTCGAGAGGCTTGATCGTGAACCCGGTGGTCGTCACTTCGAGAGAAATGCGAGGACGCGCTCCTCGAGCAGCGCGGCGGCTTCGGGATCGTAGGACGGAAGCGAGGAGTCGGCGAAGAGATGCTGCTCGCCCGGGTAGAGGAAGAGCTCGGCGTTCTCGGTCGCATCGACGAGCGCGCGAGCCGCTTCGAGGTCCTCGTCGAAGAACGGGTCTGCGTCCTTGCCGTGCACCTGGACTGCCACGTCTGCGGGCCACGCGTCCCCGAACTCGGAGACGGGGAGGCACGCCGACATGAGCAGCGCTCCGCGCGCTCCGGCCCGGGTCTGCGCGAGCTGCTGCGCGATCATCACCCCGAACGAGAAGCCGGCATAGACGACGTCGGCGCGAATGTCGTTCGCAGCTGCCAATCCGCGCTCACCGAGCGCACCGAACCCGGCCTCGCGCGCGTACGCCATGCCCTCCTCGATCGTCCCGAACGTCTGCCCGTCGAACAGGTCGGGGGTGTGGACCGTGTGACCCTCGTGCCGCAGCGTGTCGGCGAACGACCGCACGCCGTCGGTGAGCCCCTGGATGTGGTGGTACAGCAGGACCTCGCTCATTCCCATCCTCCTCGGCTATCGATCCAACAATCTGGATCATTCCAGAACGTTAGTCTATTCGTCGATGGCCGGCAACTCGGAACCGCCCGACTACGACCTCGCCGAGCGGATCGCGCTCACCGAGCCGTCCCAGGTCCGGGCGCTCAGCCACCCGCTGCGGACGACGATCCTGCACCTCCTCCACGAGCGGGCGGCGACGGTCAACGAGCTCGCGCAGGCGGTCGGGCGACCGAAGAGCACCGTGGCACACCATGTCAAGGTGCTGACCGAGGCCGGCCTCCTCCGGGTGGTGCGGACCCGCCGGGTGCGCGCGATCGACGAACGCTTCTACGGCCGGACTGCGCGGATGTTCTACGTGAGCGTCGCCCGCACCCCCGAGGGCGAGGACATGCCTCGCGACTTCAACGACTTCGAGGTCGCCGCGAGCGAGTCGGTCGACGCGTTCCTCGCGGGAAAGCTGTGGGGCTTCATCCGGCACGCGCGCATCACCGAGGCGGAGGCCTCGGCGTTCTGGGAGCGGATGGCCGAGCTCGTCGGCGAGTTCGATCGGCTGCCGCGGTCGGGCGACACGACGTACGGCTTCGCGATCGGCGTCTACCCGACCGACCTGCCGACATTGCCGACGGCCTAGGAGGGTCCTGCGGTATCAACTGCGAAATGAAGTGAACACAGAGCGAACGGGCGGGCAGAACGTTGTCGGCCCGTTCGCTAGAAGCGTCGCGGGTTGTTCTGGTTGTCGAGTAGCTGTTTACGCGCAGGCTGACGCGCGCGGTGGTTCTTCTTGACGTTGCGGCGTCGAGCGTTTGTCGCTCCGGCGAGGCGCGCCGGAGCGTCAGCTCGAACAGCAGGTACGTCAGTACAACGAGAGAAGACCCCACTCTCGCTTCAGGCGCGACCAGAACCGCTCAACTGCCGTGCGCCTCTCATAGGTTTGGTGTGAGCGTGCGCCGTCGCGGGGGATCGCGGGATGAAAGCGATCGAGCGGCCGATGAGATCTACTTCAAGTGCGTTCGCAGAACGAACCCTCCACGCGGTTAACACACCCTGAGCGCGCGTCTATCCCTGCGTGCCGACCACGGGCGCGTCGCTCTCGCGAATGAACCATCCGCTGCCCACGACGGTTCCGTCCGCGTTGTAGGCGGCGATCGTCGAAGGACGGCTTCCCTCGTCCCAGTGGTCAGGGCCGATTTCGTAGAGGAAAAAGTCGGCGTTGATCGGTGCCGAGACTTGGACGAATGGGAGGTTGATCGTGCTGCCGTCCTCGAACTTGAGCGTGATCCGGGTTACTCCGGCGGCTGCGATTGAGCCGTCGACGAGCGGAGGTTCGTTTCCGACTGCGGGCAGTTGGTTGTATCCGTAATTGAGGCCGCTGTCGGGCGTGTTGCAGGTCATGTCGCGATGGACGATGCCCCAGCACCAGCCATCGCGTGAGGGCGCTGCTGCGAGGTCGTAGCTCCCACTCGTGGTGTGGAAGGTGTGGACGATCTTCGTCTGTCCGGTTATGGCGCCGGGGCCGTGGAGCGGGTCAATCGCGTCCAGCTTCCCGAAAATCACCTTCACCGGCTCCGGAGCAGACGGCGCGGAGGAGAAGTCGATCACTCCAGTGGCAAAGGCGAATGCGGGAGCGGCGATAATGACTGCCGCGATCGCGAGGCCAAGCACGAGCCGCTGCCGTGGCAGCCGCGGCCCGAGTGCATGCGCGCGGCGCTTCACATCGCCCCAGCGCGGCATCGCATCGTGGTAGACCGCCGCGCGGAGTCGGTCACGCAACTGGGTATCGAGTTGCGCGTCGGTGTTGATGGGAGTGGTCATCGCGTCCCCCTTGCGGTCCGGGCTGGTTCGGGCCGTCTCTCGGCGAGCGACTCGGCGAGCGCAACGCGAGCCTGGGAGAGCGTCGCGGCCACCGTCCCTTCGCTGATCCCGCAGATCTCAGCCACCGTCGGATAGGGCAAGTCGGCCAGGTAGTGGAGGTAGACGACCAGCCGCTTACGGGGCGGCAACTGCCGCAAGGCCGCTTCGAGTTCGGGGTCCGTCTCCGGGTCAGGCAGGCCGAGTTCCGGCAGTTCGCGGAGCGGCACCTGCACGCGCGCTCCGGCCAGACGATCGAATGCCTTGCGGAGCGCGATCTTCCAGATCCACGCTTCGAGCGGGCCGGCGCCGTGGAACTCGCGGCGCCGGGTTAGCGCCTGCGCGAAACCGTCCTGCACGACGTCAGCGGCGTCCTCCGGATTCCTGACCACTGCGGTCATCGCACCGACGAAACCGCTGTAGCGGCTCCGGTAGACGCGCTCGATCTGCCGAGTAGTAGCGCCCATCTACACCAGGGACGGCTTCAGAGGCCGAGAACCTTTACGGGGAGTGTGCCGCAATCCTGCAGCATCGTCTCCACGAGAACTCGGCCTTAGTTCAGCGGTTGCTCTGCGACGACGTGGCCGTTTGAATCCAGCGCCTGGACGTTGATGAGGTGATCGTCCTTCGCCTGCTCTTGCGATGGAATGTCGTAGGCGAAGAACCCGGCATTGATCGGTGCCGAAACCCATGTGATCTGTGATCGGCGGTTGGATCGTGCTGCCGTCAGTGAAGGCCGACTACTCAAGTTCCTGATTTCGCAGAACCCTCCTAGTGCCGGTACGAGGCGATCTCCTCGAGCGGGCCGGGGCGTAGGCCCCGGCGCCGATCGAGGGTCATGACTGGATCCTGAGCGGCTACTGGTTCGAGGCGACGCCGATCTTGTGTCCCTGCGGGTCGGCGAGGACGCCGAAGGTGACTCCGGGCACTTCCTGCGCGGGCTGGACGATCGTGCCGCCGAGCTCCTCGGCCTTCGCGAGCGCAGCGCGAACGTCCTGGACGCCGACGAACCAGATCACCGCGTCGTCGTCGCCCTGCAACGGGCTGATCGCGGTCGGCAGCGCGCCCTCGACACCGGTGTCGACGAACGTGTACCCGGGGTACGCGCCGTCCGAGTAGCTCCAGCCGAACAGGCCGGTGAAGAACGCGCGCGTCGCGTCCGGGTCGGTCGACCTGATCTCCGCGTGAACCACGGGGTGAGCCATGCCCTCCTCCTTCTCGTTGTCGATCAGACGACGAACGAGCCGCGCGGAAATCGACAGGTTGGGCTAGAGCAGCGTCCGATAGAGCGCGTGCACGCGCTCGGCGACCGCGGACCAGCCGAACTCGGAGACCGCGCGCTCGCGCCCCGCCAGGCCGAACTGCCGGGCCTCGGCAGGGTCGTCGACCAGTCGGTTGACGCGATCGGCGATGTCGCGCGCGAAGCGCTCCGGATCGCGAGGCGTCCGCGACGGATCGTCGACAGGGTCGAACGGCACCAGTAGTCCGGTGACTTCGTCTTCGACGACTTCGGGAATGCCGCCGGTCGCAGTCGCGACGACCGCGGTCTCGCAGGCCATCGCCTCGAGGTTCACGATCCCGAGCGGCTCGTAGATCGACGGGCACACGAAGACGGTGGCGCGCGAGAGCAGTTGGATCACGTCGGTCTTCGGAAGCATCTGCTCGATCCACACGACGCCCGCCCGGGTGCGTTGCAGTTCCTCGATCCGAGCCTGGATCTCGGCGGCGAGCTCCGGCGTGTCCGGCGCGCCGGCGCAGAGCACGAGTTGCGCCGAGGGGTGGATGTGCGACGCAGCGTCGAGGAGGTAGGTGAGCCCTTTCTGGCGCGTGATCCGTCCGACGAACAGGACGCTCGGGCGGTCCGGATCGACGCCGTGCCGCTCCAGCACGTCGCGACCGCGGTCGGGCCGATACTCGTCGGTGTCGATGCCGTTCCCGATCACCGTCACGCGGGCCGGGTCGACGCGGGGGTAGCAGCCGAGAAGGTCGCGGCGGTGCTCGGCCGAGACCGCGACCACCGCATCCGCCGCTTCGAGCGCGGTCCGCTCGCACCAGCTCGACACGGCGTACCCGCCGCCGAGTTGCTCGACCTTCCACGGCCGAAGCGGCTCCAGGCTGTGCACGGTCGCCACGTGCGGGACTCCGTGCACGAGCTTCGCCAGGTGACCCGCGAGGTTCGCGTACCAGGTGTGGCTGTGGACGAGCTGCGCGCCGTCCACGGCAGCCGCCATCGCGAGATCGACCGAGATCGCCCGCAACGACGCGACGTAGGGCTCGGCTCCGCCGAGCTGTTCCCACGGCTCGTGCGCGATCACGGTTGGGCCGGACGCAGAATCGCGTTCCGCCCCGAAGCAATGGACGGTCAGGTCGACCAGGCGGGAGAGCTCGCGCGAGAGGTAGGCGACGTGGACGCCGGCGCCGCCGTAGACGTCAGGTGGGTACTCGCGCGTAAAGAGCGCGACGCGGCTGCGCTCAGGCATCGACGGCGACGCCCTTGCCGACGACGACCACACCGCCGTCGGAGACGACGAACCGCTCACGGTCGCGCTCGAGGTCGACGCCGATCTGCGCACCTTCGGCCACCTGGACGTTCTTGTCGAGGATCGCGTTCCGGATCACCGCGTTCCGGCCGACGTCGACGTTGTCCAGCAACACGGACCCCTCGACCTCGGCATACGAGTGGACGCGGACGCCCGGCGAGAGGACGGAGCGCCGCACGCTGCCGCCGGAGACGATCACGCCGCTGCAGACGAGCGAGCTGATCGCACGGCCGGTGCGGCCCTCCTCCTCGGAGACGAACTTCGCGGGCGGGAATGGGGTGGGCCAGCTGTGGATCGGCCACGACTGGTTGTAGAGGTTGAAGACCGGCACGGTCCGGACGAGATCCATCTGCGCGTCGTAGTAGGCGTCGAGCGTGCCGACGTCGCGCCAGTAGCCGCGCTCGTCCTCGGTTGCTCCAGGCACGTCGTTCGCGAGGAAGTCGTAGACGTGCGCTTCGCCGCGCGCGACGAGCATCGGGATGACGTTCCCGCCGAGGTCGTGCCGCGAGCCGGGGTCGGCAGCGTCTTCGGTGACTGCGTCGACGAGTGTCTTGGTGTCGAAGACGTAGATGCCCATCGACGCGTAGACCTCGTCGGGCGAATCGGGCAACCCGACTGCGTCCGACGGCTTCTCGCGAAAGCTCTCGATTCGATGGCCGTCGGCCGCCGGCTCGATCACGCCGAGTTGGTTCGCCTCCGCGAGCGGCGCGCGGATGCCGGCGACCGTCACGCCCGCGCCCCATTCGATATGGCGCTCGACCATCTGTGCCGGATCGATCCGGTAGATGTGATCGGCGCCGAACACACACACGTAGTCGGGCCGTTCGTCGTGGATCAGGTTCAGGCTCTGGTAGATCGCATCGGCGGACCCGGCGAACCATTGAGGCCCGAGCCGCTGCTGCGCAGGGACCGGCGCCACGTAGTTCCCGAGCAGCGGCGACAACCGCCACACGCTCGTCACGTGCCGGTCGAGGCTGTGGCTCTTGTACTGGGTGAGGACGACGATGCGGAGGTAGCCGGCGTTGACGAGATTCGAGAGCGCGAAGTCGACGAGCCGGTAGTGGCCGCCGAACGGCACCGCGGGCTTCGCCCGGTCGGCGGTGAGGGGCAACAAGCGCTTGCCCTCGCCGCCCGCGAGCACAAGGCCGAACACCGTCGTACGTCTCGCCCGCATGTCAGGCCGAGGTTGACGGATCGGACGCCCCTCGGCAACCGCCTGCGGAACCCTGATTGCTTTCTGCTCGGGACTTCCTGGACGGTATGGGCCGTATCTCGACTGTGCGCGGTAGCAGAGTGGCCCTGATGCTCGCATCGACCGGTGTGTTTGCCGCGGCCGTCTCGGCCGTCGCGTCGAGCACCGTGCGGCCCGGATGGCCTCACAACGAGGTGATCGCGTACAAGTGCGCAGATTCCCTCTGCCTGACCGAACCGGGCATCGGCGTTCAGCGGCGGCTGCTCGCATCCCGACGCCCTTGGCCGCAGTGGGATCCGGCATTCTCACCGGACGGCCGTGAAGTCGCGTTTCGCGGCTACTACCAACCCGGCGCGGACGGCGCCTACGCGCTCTATCTCGCTCAGACGAGTGGTTGCACGGCGAAGCGCTTGACTCGCGGAGTCGCGGGCGACCCAGCTTGGTCTCCGGACGGCAAGTGGATCGCCTACGACACGAGCGGCTACGGCGACATCTACAAGGTGCACCCCGATGGAAGCGGACGCACGAGGCTGTTCGCCGGGCACGGGATCGACGAGGGTTGGTTCCCCGCCTGGTCGCCCGACGGAGAGTGGATCGCGTTCGTTCGCACCCGTCGACACGGCAGCCAGATCTGGCTGATGCGTCCCGACGGCGGCGACAAGCGACTGCTTCGCAGCGACCCGACCGCGGTCGACCAGAGCCTCGCGTGGTCGCATAGTGGCCGCCGGCTCACCTTCGGCAGGAGCACAGGCGTGAACCGCGGAACGATCGCGGTCATGCGCGCTGACGGCACCGGCTTGCGCACGCTCACTGCAGACGGAGCCGCGTGGAATCCGATCTGGCTTCCTGGCGACGTCGGCATCGGGTACCTCGCCGGCATCCGGAACAGCAACGGCACCGTCTCCGCCGGAGATCTCTACGCGATGCGCGCGGACGGAACCGAGAAGCACCGTACTGCGGGACCGCGAACGATTCAATTCGCATCGACGACCGGCGATGGAGCGACTCTCCGGCGATGTAAGTGAGGCGGGGGACGGCGATAAACAAAACGGCGGTCTGAGAGACTCTTAGGCGAGTGGGTCTACGTCGAGGGGCCTCGGTGGCTCAGCTCGAGGCGCTCTACCGCGAGCGCTATGACCGCTTCGCGCGCGTCGCAGGCGGGATCGTCGGCGACGGCGAAACCGGCCGCGACGCCGTGCAGCACGCGTTCGCCGTCGCGATTCGCGAGCGGCGGTCGTTCAGAGCAGAAGGCTCGCTCGAGGGCTGGTTGTGGCGCATCGTCCTCAACGAGGCACGCCGGATGGCCTCGGCTCACCGCGCGTTGCCGCTCAGCGAGGGCTACGAGGCCTCGACAAATGGTCACCCGGCCGACGAGTACGGATTGCGCGCCTGGATCGCGACGCTTCCTGAGCGGCAGCGGGCGGTGCTCTTTCTGCGCTACCAGGCCGACATGCAGTACAGCCGGATCGCGGACGTGCTTGGCATCGACGTCGGCACCGTCTCGGCGACGCTCAGCGCGGCACACACCAAGCTCCGAAAAGCGATGACGGAGGCGGACCGCTGATCGACGT
>Ga0070679_100006552_pt1 | contig 10851 bp, 10 predicted proteins | sample KBSC63BmetaG_FD_65652 | JGI IMG/M metagenome (GOLD analysis project Ga0070679, IMG submission 65652) | Corn rhizosphere microbial communities from Kellogg Biological Station, Michigan, USA - KBS C6-3B metaG | ecosystem: Host-associated > Plants > Roots > Rhizosphere | place: USA: Michigan... | reverse complement strand
GTGCTCGTGCTCGTGCTCGTGCTCGTCGACGAGCACCTGGATCTTGGTGCCCATGAGCGCCCCGCGCCGCACCCGCTCGCGCGTCAGCCGATAGCCGCGCACCGGCAGCCGCTCCAGCTCCGCGCGCACCGCCGCCTCGGGCACGCCGAGATCGAGCAGCGCGCCGAGCGTCATGTCGCCCGCAATGCCGCTGAAGCAGTCGAAGTAGAGCTCGGTTCCCTGCAGCTCGCTCATGGCTTCCTGTTGATCACGGCCGCCGCATAGCCGGCGCCGAAACCGTTGTCGATGTTCACGACGGTCACGCCGGCGGCGCAGCTGTTGAGCATGCCGAGCAGCGCCGCGATCCCGCCGAAGCTCGCGCCGTAGCCGATCGACGTCGGCACCGCCACCACCGGCCGCGAGGTCAGCCCCGCCACCACCGACGGCAACGCGCCCTCCATCCCGGCCACCACCACGATCACGCTCGCCGCCTCGATGGCCGCGCGGCTGCCGAGCAGGCGATGGATCCCGGCCACGCCGACGTCGACCAGCCGCTCGACGCGGTTGCCGGCCAGGCGCGCGGTCAGCGCCGCCTCCTCGGCCACCGGCAGGTCGCTCGTCCCCGCCGAGATCACCAGGATGGTGCCGCGCCCGACGTCGGCGATCGGCTGCTGCTCGACGACGATGGCGCGCGCCACCGCCTCGTGCCGCGCCGCCGGCACCGCGCGCAGCACCGTCGCCACGTGGGCGTCGGGCACGCGCGTCGCCAACACGTTGGCGCCGGTGCGCTGAAGCTCGCTCATGATCGCCGCGATCTGCTCGGCCGACTTGCCGAGCCCGAGCACCACCTCGGGAAACCCCGTGCGCAGGTGGCGATGATGATCGACGCGCGCGAACCCGAGGTCGCGGAAGGGCAGATCGGCGAGATCGCGCAGCGCCTCGTCGACGCTCGCGTCACCCGCCTGCACGCGCTCGAGCAGCGCCTTCAGCTTCGCCGGATCCATTCCCCGGCGAAGCTTAGTCGAAAACGGCCGCGGAAGGGGCGATTCGGGCTATCGCGACAGATCGCGCGCCCGCCGCGCCAGCGCCCGCGCCAGGTGCCGCGGCGCCTCGACCACCTCGCGCGGCACGAGCGCGTGGCCCTCCATCGCCGCCGCCACCCGCCGTCCCGCGCGCCGCCCGCGCGCGAGCGCAAACGCGGCGACGAGCGGCACCAACGGCGCGCGATCGATGGCCGCGAGCCCCAGCGCCACGCCGGCACCGTAGGCCGCATGCGCGCCGAGCGCATGCGCGTGCACGCCGACGGGATAGCGCTGCGGCCAGCCCGCCAACCGCAGCGCCGGCAGGAGCAGGTTGTCGCCGAGCATCCACACGCCGATCGCGAAGCCGGCGATGCCGCGCACGCTCCACGCCCGCGGATACGACGCGCGCACGAGGCCATAGATCCCGCCCCAAGCCGCGCCGAAGCCGTAATGCACGACCTCGCCGATCCGCTCTTTTTGCCGCGCGTCGAGCGGCCCGCGCTGCGCCAGCCCCTCGACCAGGCGTCGCGCCGTCGTCTCGAGCGCGCTCTCCTCGGCCTGCTCGCCCTCGGGCGGGTCGAACGCCTCCTCGGGAGCCTTCGGCGTGATGCGCTCGGTGAGGCGGAAATAGAGCGATTGTGCGCCGGCGCCGATCGCTCCGGCCGCCAGCCCTTCGAGCAGCGCCCGTACGGGCGTCTTTCGTCTCTTCATGCCCCAGGTGATCTGCAACTTCCGCGCGCGCGCCGCTCTGTTACGCTCCACGCGTGAAACGGCTCTGGTACTCACCGTGGTGGATCGCGCTGCTGACGCTCGGCGGTCTGGCGGTGCTGACCACAGGCGTCGCCGTCGTCCGACCCATGGTCGCGCGGCTCACCACGCAACTGTTACCCGGCGTGACCCTCGTCCTGGCGATCGACTCCGCGCACCCGTATCGCGCCGGGATGCCCCGCGACGAGGCGCGCAAGCGCACGCTCGAGCAGCTGCAGGCGCGCCTCGATGCGCTGACCGAGCGCGCCTTACTCCGTGTCGACGGCGACCACGTCGAAGTCGTCCTGGCGCGTGACGCGCGGCCCGACCGCGCCGAGCGCCGGCTCACGCGCAGCGGCCGCCTCGAATTCGAGGTCGTCGACGACGGCAGCGACTTCATGCGCCAGCTCGCGCGCTTCGCCGCCGGGCAGGGAATCGAGGTCGGGCACGACGGCTGGACCGAAAAAGCCAGCGGTGCGTCCCATCAGGACCTCTACCTGCGCGGCGCCGATCGCGAGGCGCTGGCGGCGATCGTCCATCGCTCGCCGGTGCCGGTGCCGAGCGATCACGCCGTCGTCTTCGAGCGGCGCGACGGGACGGACGACGCCGGCGGCGAGCCGACGCATGATTGGCGCAGCTACTACCTGCTCGCGCGTGCCGACCTCGACGGCAACAACATCACCGAGGCCGAGGTCGCGTGGGACCAGGACAGCGGCCGCCCCGAGGTTTCGCTCACGTTCGACGATGCCGGCGCCAAGGCCCTCGAGGAAGTCACCGCGCGCGCCATCGGCCGCAAGCTCGCCATCCTGCTCGAAGGCACCGTCAACTCGGCGCCGGTCATCGAGGGCAAGATCTCCGGCGGCCGCGCGCGCATCACGATGGCGGGCGGCTCCAAGGATCCCATCGGGCTGACGCAGGAGGCGAAGGACCTCGTCGCCATCCTGCGCGTCGGCGCCTATGCCGCGCCGGTCACGCTCGTCGAGACGCGCGCACCGAAGCGCTAGCGCCGTCGCTACCCCGGGATCGTGCCCGGCCCGCGCGTCGGCGAGCGCCGCTTGCCGAGCCGCACCTGCACCTCCTCGACCGCGCGCTCGTTCGCCTTCACCACCTTCACGAGCACGGCGCCGAAGCGCACGCTCTCACCCTCGCGCGGGATGTGCCGCAGCTTCTCCAGCACCAACCCCGCCATCGACTCGTACTCCTCGCCCTCGGGCAGCTCCAACCGCAGCTGCCGGTTCACCTCGCGCACCGCCGTCCGCGCGCTCACGCGCCACACGCCCTCCGCTTCCTTGCGGATGTTCTGCGCCGCGACGTCGTGCTCGTCCTCAATCTCGCCGACGATCTCCTCGAGGATGTCCTCGATGGTCGCGATGCCGACGGCGCCGCCGTACTCGTCGACGACGATGGCCATGCCCTGCCGCGAGCGCTGCAGCTCCACCAGCAGATCGACCGCCGGCTGGTTCGGCGGCACGAAGATGGGCGCGCGCGCCAGCATCCCGATCTTCTGGTCCGAGCGCCCCGCCTTCAGGATGTCGAACGCGTGCACCGTCCCCACCACGCGGTCGACGCGCTCGCGATACACCGGAAAGCGGGTGTACTGCGTCTCCTCGATCGACCGCGCCGCCGTCGACAGATCGGCCGTCTCGCCGAGCGCGACCACGTCCGACAGCGGCACCATCACGTCGTTCACCGTCGTGTCGGTGAAGTCGAAGATGCGCGAGATCATGCGCCGCTCGCCTTCGGTGATCTCGCCGCGACGCGACGCCGGCGTCTTCAAGAGCGCCTCGAGCTCCTCGCGCGTCACCAGCTTGCGCTCGACGATGCCGAGCTTGCGCATGATGCTCGTCGACAGCTTGGTCAGCGGCGCCACCACCGGCAGAAACAGCTTCGACGCGAACCACAGCGGATAGACGAGCCGCCGCGCCCAGCGATCGGCGGACTGCTGCCCGATCGTCTTCGGCACGATCTCGCCGAAGATGACGAGCACCGGCGTCATGCACGCCAGAAGATAGAGCTCCGCGCGATGCGGCGACACCACCTTGTGCAGCGCGTAGGTCATCGTCACCGTCGACACGACCACCGACAGCTGCGTGCCGAACAGCGTCGTCGCCAGGAAGCGCTGCTTGTTCTCCAGGAACGCCTCGAGCAGCCGCGCCGCCCGCGAGCCCGCCTCGGCGTCCTTGCGCAGCGCGATGCGATCGGCCGAGATCACCGACAGCTCCGCCGCGCCGAAGAACATCTCCAGCACCAGGCAAACGCCGGCGACGACGAACGCCGGCCAGATCATCTGCAGCCACGCGGGCCAGCGAGCGACCACGTCGCTCATGTCCGCGTCTCCTTCTCGTCGGCGATCTCGCCGAACAGCTCCTCGAGCAGGTCCTCCATCGTGACCAGCCCGGCCAGCCGTCCGTACTCGTCGACCACGAGCGCCACGTGCGTGCGCTTGCGCTGGAACTCGCGGAACAGCTGATCGCACTTGGTCGTGCGCGGCACGAACAAGACCGGGTGCAAGAGGTCCTGCACCGTGTGCCCTTCGAGCGCGCCCCACGAGTAGCCGACGAGATCCTTGGCGAGCAGGATCCCCACCACCTCCATCGCCCCACGCGCGGCCGCCGTCGCCGCGCGCTTGCCGTCACTTCGCTCGGCGCCGCGCGCCATCTTCGGCGTCTTGTAGATGGGCACGCGCGAGTAGCGCTCGGTGGCGATCGCCTCCACCATGCGCGACAGCGGCATCTCGTACGACAGCGCGAACACCTTCTCGGCGGGCGTCATCACCTTGCCCACCGTCGTGTCACCGAACTCGAACACGTTGTGGATGAGCCGCCGCTCCGCCACCTGCAGCTCGCCCTCTTCCGAGCCGACGTCGACGAGCGAGCGGAACTCCTCCTCGCGCAGCCCCTCCTCGCGCGTCATCGGCCGCGCGCCGATGATGGTGAGCACCGCCGACGCGATCGACTGCAACAAGACGCGCACCGGCGTGATCAAATAGGCCAGGAACTGCAGCGGCCCCGACACGATGCGCGCCCAGCGCTCGCCGAGGCGCAGCGCCAGCGACTTCGGCGTCATCTCGCCGACGAACAGGATGAGCGGCAGCATCACGCAGGTCGCGAGGATGACCTGCCCGAGCTCGCGCACCCCCGGCAGCACGCCCGCCACCGCCGTCGCCGCCACCGACGAGTTGGCGATGTTGATGAGCTCGTTGCAGACGATGATGGTGACGATGAGCCGCCGCGGATGCGACAGCATCTCCGCCAGCCGGCGCGAGCGCTTGTCCTCCTTGGTCGCCATCGCCTCGCGCTGCACGCGCGTCAGCGAGAACAGCGCCGTCTCCGACCCGGCGAAGAACGCGGACGCCAACAGCAGCGCGCCGACCGCGATCAACCTCTCGACGAGGAAGGAGGCCATGGTGCGCGCTATTTCGCGGGACCCGGCGCGAGCGGAATGGTGAAGGAGAACGTCGAGCCCTTACCGGTCTCGGAGTCGACCCACACCACGCCGCCGTGCGCCTCGACCAGGCGCTTGACGATCGACAAGCCGAGCCCGGTGCCGCCGTACTCGCGCGTCGAGCTGTTGTCGACCTGGAAGAAGGGATCGAAGACTCGCTTCTGATGCTCGGGGGGCACGCCGATGCCCGAGTCCTTCACCGACACGCGCACCGCCCGCGCCGACTCCGCCGACGGCAGGAGCGGCGCCAGGGCCGCGTTCACCTCGATCTTGCCGCCCTCGGGCGTGAACTTCACCGCGTTGCCGAGGAGGTTGAGCAGCACCTGCCGGATCTTGTCACGATCGCCGTGCACCAGCGGCAGCGCCTCCGGCACGTTGCACGACATGATCAGCTTCTTGCGCCGCGCGTGCGGCGCCACCGTCGTGAGCGCCACGCCCACGACCTCGTCGAGATCGAAGGGATGGCGGTCGATCTTCATCTCGCCCGCTTCCATGCGCGAGATGTCGAGGATGCCGGTGATCAGCTGCAACAGCTGATCGCCCTTCTCCATCACCGTGCGCACGTACTCGCGCTGCTCGTCGTTGAGCTCGCCGGCGATGCCCTCGAGCAGCATCTCCGAGTAGCCGATCACCGACGTCAGCGGCGTGCGCAGCTCGTGCGACACCGTGGCCAGGAAGTTCGACTTGACGCGATCTGCCTCCTGCAGCCGCTCCACCGCCTGCGCCAGGCGGCGGTTCTTTTCGGTCAGCTCGCGGCTCGCCTCCTCGACGGTGGCCATGTGCATGCGCGCCGACATCGCGCGCTTGATCCCGTCGACGATGAAGGCGTCGGCCACGCGGTGCAGGTGCGCCGCGAAGCTCGACGCCCCGCGCACGATGAGCCAGCCGATGGCGTCGCCCTCGTGCGCCAGCATGGACACGACCCAGATCTCGCCGTCGACGACGAGCTCGACCGGCTCGAAGTCGGGGCGCGCGTCGAGCGTCTGCTGCGGCGGCGGCTCGCCGACGATCAGCTGACCGTCGCGGTCGACGACCGCAATCGCCACGCCGAGATCCTGCGCCCCGGCCACGAGCGTCTCGCGCGCGTTCCGGTCCAGGAGCTCGTCGAGCGTCACCGGCGCGTCGACGTTGAGTGCCGCCTTGCTACCGCTCATGTGCGCGCGCGCGTCTCCTCATCCGCCTTTGCCGATCCCGAGCAGGTTCTCGGGCTTCGGCACTTCCACGGCGAGCTGCTTGGCCAGCGCTTGGAGCAGCTCCGCCTTCGGGATCCCGTGCTTGGTGCCGAGGCCCATCTTCTTCTCGAGCGTCTCCCACGTCGCCGCCGCCAGCCCGAGGAAGGTCTCGGACACGCCCTTGCCCTGGATCGCCGTCGCCGGAAACACCGGCTCCTTGCCGCGCGCCGCGATGCGCTTCAAGTCGTCGTCGGTGCGCACGTTGGGCATGTCGCGCTTGTTGAACTGGATGACGATCGGGATCTCGTTCGGATCGAGCCGGTTCTCTTTCATGTTCGCCTTCAGGTTGGCGAACGACTCGTTGTTGTTCTTGGTCTCCGCGATCTGCGAATCGGCGATGAAGGCCACGCCGTCGCAGCCCTGCAGCACCACCTTGCGCGTGGTGTTGTGCATGACCTGACCGGGGACGGTGAACAGCTTGACCTTGCAGGTCACACCCGACGCCGACTTGAACGCCAGCGGGAGCAGATCGAAGTAGAGCGTACGGTCCTCTTTGGTATCGAGCGTGAGCAACCGCCCGCGCCGCTTCACATCCATGCGCGCATGGATCTGCTGCAGGTTGGTCGTCTTGCCCGACAAGGCGGGTCCGTAATAGACGAGCTTGATCGCGATCTCTCGGTGCTGAAAATCTACCTGGGCCATCGTCTCTCTTTTCCCGTCCCCCGCTAACTCTCGACGCGCAGCTCCCGCCGATCTGCCGGCGTGAGCGCCGCGTTGAGCACATCGTCCATGGTCCGCGCCAACACCACGCCGAGGCCGCGCAGATCCTTCTGCGGCAGCTGCTCGAGATCGCGCGCGTTGTCCGCCGGCACGATCACCTGCACGAGACCGGCGCGCGCCGCGGCCAACAGCTTCTCGCGCAAGCCACCGACGGGCAGCACGCGCCCGCGCAGCGTGATCTCGCCGGTCATCGCCACGTCGCGCCGCACCGCCTGTCCGGTCAGGAGCGACACCAGCGCGCAGGCCATGGTCACGCCCGCCGACGGCCCGTCCTTCGGGACCGCGCCGGCCGGCACGTGGATGTGGATCTCGCGCTCGGCGTAGAACCCTTCCTTGAGCCCCAGCGACGCGGCGCGCGCGCGCGCATACGACAGCGCGGTCATCGCCGACTCCTTCATGACGTCGCCGAGCTGCCCGGTCAGGATCAAGGAGCCCTTGCCCGGCATCCACTGCGCCTCGACCTCGAGCACCTCGCCGCCGTACGGCGTCCACGCCAGCCCCGTCGCCGCGCCGACCTCGTCGACGACCTTGGCGCGATCGAGGTGCGGCGCCATCGGCGGCCCGAGATACTTGCGCAGGCTCGTCGGCGTCACCGTCACGCGCGGCGTCTTCTTGCCGCTCTCGCGATCCTCGACCTGCTGGCGCGCGACCTTGCGCGCGATGCGCGCGATCTGCCGCTCGAGATCGCGCAGCCCGGCCTCGCGCGTGTGGTCGGTGATGATGAGGCGCAGCGTCGCATCCGACAGCTTCAGCGAATCGTCGTCGAGCCCGGCGCCCATGAGCTGGCGCGGCAAGACGTGGCGCCGCGTGATCTCGAGCTTCTCCTCCTCCGAGTAGCCGGCGAGCCGGATGACCTCCATGCGATCGGAGAGCGCCTTCGGGATCGGATCGGCCGCGTTCGCCGTGGCGATGAACAAGACCTTCGACAGATCGTAGGCCACGCCGAGGTAGTGATCGCGGAAGGTCGCGTTCTGCTCGGGATCCAACACTTCCAGAAGCGCTGAAGATGGATCGCCGCGGAAATCGGCGCCCAGCTTGTCGATCTCGTCGAGCACGAAGACCGGGTTCACGGTGCCCGCCTGCTTCATCCCTTGGATCACGCGCCCCGGCATCGCGCCGACATAGGTGCGCCGGTGGCCGCGGATCTCGGCCTCGTCGCGCACGCCGCCGAGCGACATGCGCACGAATTTTCTGCCGAGCGCGCGCGCGATGGTGCGCCCGAGCGACGTCTTGCCGACGCCGGGCGGCCCGACGAAGCACAGGATCGGCCCCTTCTCGACGCGCCCGCGCTCGCGCGTGAGCTTGAGGACGCCGAGGTGCTCGAGGATGCGATCCTTGACGTCCTCGAGGCCGTAGTGATCCTCCTCGAGGATCCCGCGCGCCTCGGCCAGATCCAATTTGTCGTCGGTGGCGGTGACCCACGGAACCTCGACGAGCCACTCGATGTAGGTACGCAGGACGCCCGCTTCGGCCGAGTCGGGGTTGGCCTGCTCGAGCCGGCGCAGCTGTCGATCGGCCTCGTTGCGCGCCTCGGCCGGCATGCGCGCCGACTCGATCTGTCCGCGCAACGCATCGATCTCGCCCTTGCCGCCGCCGCCGCCGAGCTCAGACTGGATCTGCCGGAGCTGCTCGCGCAGGAAGTATTCGCGCTGCGCCTTGGACATCTCCTCTTTGGCGCGCGACTGGATCGTCGCCTGCACCTCGAGGATCTCCACTTCCTTCTGCAGGATGGCGCCGACCTTGCGCAGCCGCTCGATGGGATCCATCTCCTCGAGCAGCGCCTGCCCCGTCGACACCTTCATGCTCACGTTCGACGCGACCAGATCGGCGAGGCGCCCCGGATCCTCGACGCCCGACACCACCAGCATCAGCTCGGGCGACTGCAGCTTGCCCGCCTGCGAGAACTTCGTCAGGTCATCGCGCACCGCGCGCATGAGCGCCTCGGCCTCGGGCGCGCCCGCCGGAAGCTGCGGCTCGTCGACGCGCTCGACCGACACCGTGTAGCACGGCGACTCCTGCGCGAACTCGCGGATGCGCGCGCGCATCAGCCCCTGCACGAGCACCTTGATGCGCCCGTCGGAGAGCTTGCGCATGCGCATGATCATCCCGACGGTGCCGAAGCGATGGATCCCGTCCTTCGACGGCTCGTCCTCGGACTCGTCGGTCTGCGCGCACAGGAGCACGAGGCGATCCTTCGTCGCCAGCGCCTCGTCGACGGCGGCGACCGACATCTCGCGCGACACCATGAGCGGCACGACCATGTACGGGAAGACGACGAGATCGCGAATCGGCAACAGCGCCAGCGTCGGCGGGATCTCGAGCGTCTGCTTGATCGTTCCGTCGGGTAGAAACTCCATCAGCCGGCCCCTTCGTCGGGCGCGAGCTCGACCTTGATGGGACGCGCGCGCCCGCGCCGATCGACGATCCGCGGCACGCGCAAACAAAGGAGGCCCGCTCGCAGCGACGCCACCGTCTTCGACAGATCGGCCGGCCCGGGCAGATCGAACACGCGGCGGAACGAACCCCAGTCACGCTCGGCACGCTCGTACGCAGGGCGAATGTCGGGCGACAGCCGCGGACGCTTCTGCCCTTCGATCACCAGCGCGTCGCCGAACGCGTAGACCTGCACGTCCGCGGGCTCGACGCCGGGCAGCTCCACCTCGAGCACGTAATGGTCGCCATCGGTGCGCAGATCGGCCACCACGCGCACCGAGCCTGCGGCTGCGGCGGCGCCCTCGGGCTGAAACAGCTCGCGGACGATTTTCTCCGCCTCGCGACGAAGAAAGATCATCCGTTCTACATCCCGGCTCCGGTCAGCCATGGTCGCGGGTTGAACCTACAGATTGTAGCCGAAATACGAGGCGATAGAAAGGCCGCGGCGCGGCACAAATCGTCGGGGCGATTGCCTAGTGGCTAGACGGCTTTTCGGCCGCCGGCTCGAGCGGCAGGGACTTTCCGAGAAGGTCGCGGGCCCGCCGAACCTTCAAGCGGACGCGCTCCAGCGTCGTCGCCCGGCCGTCGAAGATGACGACCAGCGCCGCCCTGGCGCCGATGGAGGTGGCGCACGCAGAGAGTCCTCCCGGCAGACCGCCCGGCAGCGAAGCCACCAGGTCCTTGGTCGCGGGCACGCGCGCGCCCGCGGTGGCGCCTTCGACGACGTCGGCGATGAGCTGGGCGAGCGCCTCGCCGGTGGCGTCGTCGAGCGTGCCCGTCGACCCTTCTTGGCCGGCGTGGGCGAGAATTTCGCCGTCGACCGCGCAGACCAAGACCTTCCTGCCGCCGGAGTCACGAACCAGCTGCTGACAAATCTCGGCCAAGTCCAGGGACGCAATCATGACAACGATAATCAATGTGACATGCTGTCCTTGCTTCGCCAAGTCAAAGTGCGAAGATAAACTCGGGTGCGTCTGATAACCGCGTGTCCCAAGTGTCAGCGTGAGCGACTACCGGGCGAGGATGCCTGCGCCCGCTGCGGGCTCCTCGTCGCACGCTGGGAAGGCTTCGCCGTCGAAGAGCCGAGCCATCCCGCGCTCGAGGAGCCGTGGCAGCAGCTACGCGCCAACTGGGACGACGACGCCGCGCACACGCGCTTCTTGGAGCTGGCCTCGAGTGTCGACGGTCTCGACGTCGCCGCCGCGAAGTACCGGCGCCATCAGCAGGCGACGCCGGGGGACGAGAAGGCCGCGAAGGGACTGTCGCGCGCCGTG
>Ga0070679_100006550_pt1 | contig 10855 bp, 12 predicted proteins | sample KBSC63BmetaG_FD_65652 | JGI IMG/M metagenome (GOLD analysis project Ga0070679, IMG submission 65652) | Corn rhizosphere microbial communities from Kellogg Biological Station, Michigan, USA - KBS C6-3B metaG | ecosystem: Host-associated > Plants > Roots > Rhizosphere | place: USA: Michigan... | reverse complement strand
CTCGACGAGGTGGCCGGCGAGCCGCAGTGCTTCGTCGTCGCCGTCGTCGAGCAGCTCCTCGACCCGGCGCGCGACCGCGTCCGCACCGGCCAGCCCCACGACCTCCTGGGCCAACCGTGCCTCCGGCGCGGGCTTCAACGTCGCCGGGTTGCCGTCCCACCACCCGCCGTAGAGGCGCCACACGTTGCGTACGACGAACTCCGGCTCGTCGTAGACCGGCTGCAGGTACGGGCGGTCGGCGAGCTCCTGCGGCGGACGGACCGTGTGCAGGATGTCGTCGAGTGACGCTCCTTCGTTCATCAACGCGACCGTCTGCTCGTGCAGTGACTCGAGGAACGCCGCGGTGTCGGACAACGCCTGCCGCACCCGGTCCCGACCGACGACCGGCACGCCGTGACCTGAGAGGAGCACCTCCGCGTCCAGCTCGACCATCTCGCGCAATGCGACGGCCCACTCGGCGGCGTAGCGCTGCACCTTCTGCGGGTTGCCGGCGTTCGGACTCGCCCAGATGAACAGGTCCCCACAGCACAGCACCCGACGGTCCGCGAACCATGTCCATGTGTGGTCGTCGGTCTCGCCACGCGCGGCGTGCAGCTCGACGCGCTCGCCGACGTCGAGTGTCGTGACGCCGCGATAGGTCCGGTCCGGGTAGCGATAGTCGACGGGCCACTGCAGGTTGTCCAGCCCGAACTGCCGGCGGTTGACGGTCTGGTTGTAGCCGGCGGTGAGCCGGTAGCGGTCGAAGCGGGCCGGCAGCGCCTCTTGGGCGTGCACCACCGGCCGTTCCCAGCCGCGGTCGTCGGCCTCGGCGTCGAAGTGGCCGACACCGAACACGTGGTCGATGTGGCCGTGGCTGTAGACCGCGGAGTGCAACGGCACCGACGGCGACCAGGCACGCACCTGCTCGTGCAGCACCCTGCCGAGCACCGGGTCGCCGCTGTCGACGAGCACGAGCCCGGCGTCGCAGCGCACGATCGTCGCGTTGGAGAACCCGTGCCAGAACGCGACGCCGTCGGCGACCTCGACGACACCGCCGGTTCCGCCGCCGACCGGATGATGCGTCTCGACCGTCACCTCGCCGGACCACAACCGGTCCGCGAGCTCGAGTACGTCGCTCATCGCGGGGCCTCCCCTTTCTGACGCGCTCGGCCGCGCCGCGCCGGCCGTCCGCGCAGATGCAGCGGACGCGGCACTTTGCTGCGGGCTTTCGACGGCGGTGGTTCGACCGCGTGCGACGTCGTCGACGGCGCGTCCGGCGACTCGGTGACGTCGCCGTTGGGCGCGAGCCGCCACAGGACGCACTCGCGCGCCCAGCGCTTGGGTGCCTCGTCACCGTCAGGGAGGTTGAGCCGCTTGGCGAGCAGCGATGCCTCGACCGACTCCCACTCCTGCGTGCCCGGCTCGATGCGACGCACGTCGGCGATCCAGGTGACGAGGCGGGAGCCCTTGTCCTTGCTCCGCACCGTGACATACGCGCGTTCGCCGAGTGCGGGCAACGGCTGCTCGATGCCGCCGGTGAGCACCCACGCCGCGCCGTCCTGCCACACGTGCCAGACCGGTTGGGCATGGTGCCCACGCCCTGACGGCCGCACCCAGATGAGGCCGCTCTTCTTGGCGGCCTCGTCGATGAGCGCGGCGAGGGCGTCGGCGTCCATGGGCGAGACTCTACGAGTGACCGACACCGACGCTCTCCCAGCCTCGAGCGGGCCGGCGTCGGGTGCCCCGAAGTCGGGTGCGCCGATGTCGGCTACAGGGTCACCGGCTCACGACGTGCTCGCGATGCCCACGCGCGTCGACCTGGCGACGATGGCTGTCGGCATTGTCGCGGTGTCGACGTCGGGGCCGCTCATGGCGGCGACCGCCGCACCCGCGCTCGCGATCGCGTTCTGGCGCAACGCCATGTCGTCGGCGGTGCTCGTGCCGTGGACCTTGTTGCGTCGTCGTCAGGAGCTGTTCTCGCTGTCCGGTCGCGACCGGCGCCTCGCCCTCGTCGCGGGGCTGTTTCTCGCGGCGCACTTCGCGACGTGGGTGCCGAGCCTGACGTTCACGAGCGTCGCGAGCGCGACCGCGCTCGTGTCCACGCAACCGGTGTGGGCGGCGCTGCTCGCGCGTCGCGCCGGTGCCCGCATCGCGCGGCTCGCGTGGGTGGGAATCGCCGTTGCGGTGTGCGGAGCGATCGTGCTCACCGGTGCTGATCTGCACGCGTCGGCGCGATCGCTCACGGGCGACCTGCTCGCGTTGGCCGGCGGTGCGTCCGCCGCTGCCTACATGGTCGCGGGCAGCGCGGTACGCCAGCACGTCAGCACCGTGACCTACACCACGGTCTGCTACACCACGACGGCGCTGCTTCTTCTCGTCACCTGCCTCGTCGCGGGCAGCGACCTGTCCGGATATCCCGCGTCCGCGTGGGCGCGGCTCGTCGCCGTGACGGTGGGTGCGCAGTTCCTCGGGCACACACTCTTCAACCGTGTGCTGCGCACCGTGAGCCCGACGATGGTGTCGCTCGCAATCCTGTTCGAGGTGCCGGGCGCGGCACTGGTGGCAGCAGTGTTTCTCGGCCAGACGCCTCCTCTCAGCGCCCTGCCGGGCCTCGCGATGCTGCTCGCCGGCATCGCCGTCGTGGTCGCCGCGCGGGACCGGCGTACGGCGCCGTCGCTGCCGGTGGAGTGAGTAACCTCCGCACGATGCCCAACTCTGCGGGAGCACCGTCGGTGCCGCGTGCTCGCCGTACGGTGCTGTCGGTGCCCGGCTCGAACCCGCGGATGCTGGAGAAGGCGCAAAGGCTCGCCGTCGACGAGGCGTTCCTCGACCTCGAGGACGCGGTCGCGCCGGACGCGAAGGACGACGCGCGGCGCAACGTCATCTCGGCGGCGCGCGACGGGGACTGGGCGGGCAAGACCCTCGCCGTCCGCGTCAACGACTGGACCACGCCCTGGACGCATCGCGACGTCATCGACGTCGTCACCGGTGCGGGGGAGCGGATCGACACGCTCGTCCTGCCGAAGGCCGACTCGCCACATCAGGTCGCCGCGCTCGACCTGCTGCTGACGCAGCTGGAGCAGACGCTCGGTCTCGAGGTCGGACGGATCGGCCTCGAGGTGCAGATCGAGTCGGCCCGTGCCCTGCTCGCCATCGACGCGATCGCCGCCGCTTCACCGCGGACGCAGGCGCTCGTCTTCGGACCGGCCGACTTCATGGCCAGCATCAACATGCGCAGTCTCGTCGTCGGTGAGCAGCCCGATGGTTACGACGTCGGCGACGCCTACCACCACGCGCTGATGACGATCCTGGTCGCCGCTCGCGCCCATGGGCTGCAGGCGATCGACGGCCCCTACCTGCAGGTGCGCGACCTCGACGGGTTCCAGCGCAGCGCTCGACGTACGGCTGCGCTCGGCTACGACGGCAAGTGGGTGCTGCACCCCGACCAGGTGGACGTAGGCAACGACGTGTTCACGCCGCGGCAGGAGGACTTCGACCATGCGGAGGAGATCCTCGCGGCGTACGAGCACTCGATCTCGAGCGCGGGCGGCGCGCGCGGCGCCGTGATGCTCGGCGACGAGATGATCGACGAGGCGTCGCGGAAGATGGCGCTCGTGATCGCGGCGAAAGGACGTGCAGCCGGCTTGCAGAGTCGATCTGGGCCGGGCAAGGGGAGCGCATGAGCGACGACGACGTCTTCAGCACCGAGCGCATCGAGCGGTTCATGCGCGCCGGGGCGCAGCACCTGCGGCTGTCGGGCTTTCGGAAGTTCATCTTGCGCGGCAACGTCGTCGACCTCGCCGTCGGCATCGTCATCGGTGCCGCGTTCACCGCCGTGGTCACCGCGCTGGTCAAGGACTTCATCACGCCGGTCATCGGCGCGGCGGCGGGAACGCACTGCACGACTCAGCAGGCGGTGGCGCAGTCCACGACATCGCAAGGCACCACACTCGTGCAGTGCGGCACTTTCGCCGATCGCTTCTTCACGCTGCACGGGTCGAGGTTCTACTGGGGTGACTTCGTCAACAGCGTGCTGACCCTGCTGCTGATCGGGCTCGCGATCTACTACCTGGTGGTGCTTCCCGTGAACCACCTGATGGAGCGCTTCAAGCCTGAGACGGAGCCCGGCAAGCGCACGAAGGTCTGTCCCGAGTGCAAGAGCGCGATCCCCTACGACGCGACGCGGTGCGCGTTCTGCACGGTCGAGCAGCCACCGCTCGAGGAGGCGGAGTTCACCCACTCCGACGCCTGACCGCTGCTTCCGGCTCAGTCGAGCATCTTCCGCAGGGCGTCCAGCAGGCCCGGCGTCAGCGGCAGCAGCGCGGCGTCGTCCCAGCTGCACCAGCGGGCGTCGGCGGCGTCGTCGCCGGGACGCAGCCGCCCTCCGACGACGTCGGCCGCGAAGTCGTGCACCAGGAACTCGCCGATCTCCACCGACGCGAGCAGACGTCCGACCTGCACTCGCAGGCCGGTCTCCTCGAGCACCTCGCGCGCCGCGGCCTGCTCCGGCGTCTCGCCGGGCTCGACCCGCCCTCCGGGCACCGACCACAACCCCTGCGACGGTGGCCGACCGCGACGGACCAGCAGCAGCCGTCCCTCGTCGTCGCGGATGACCGCGCCGGCGCAGACGACAGGTGCCGGTTTCCCTGAGTCGGCCGCCGGGGACATCGTTACTGAGCGTAGGCGAGACGCGCCACGTGAAGGAGACACGTCATGGTGATCTTGCTGATCGTCGTTGCCGCGATCGTCGTCCTGGCGCTCGCGCTCGGCGTCGGTGGCTACGGCTTCGGCGGCGGCGAGCCGGTGGTCCGTCGCACCATCTACCGCCGCCGGCCGGTACGCCGCGTGGTCACGGAGCATCGAGTGGTGGACGACCCGGCGTACGGCACCGACCCCGTCTACGACGACCCGGTCTACCGCCCGTAGCCCGAGGGGGTAACCGGGCTGGGGGCTTGACGGATCTTCGCGCGGCCAGGACCGTTTCCGTTGTGCGCCCCGAGCCGACCTGCCCGCGATGCGGCGGGGAGGTCCGTGCGCCGGGGCTGTGGTCCAACACGTGGCAGTGCCCGCAGCACGGCAGCGTCCCTCCCTACTCCGTGGTGCTCCGGCCCGGCACCGAGGCGCTCGACCACGTCCTGGGCCGGGCGCGGGTCCCGGTATGGATGCCGCACGGGCTGCTCCCCGGCTGGATGATCGCCGGGTTCGCCTGCGCCGGCGACGACCGGGAGGGTGCCCGGGCCGTCGTCACCTGCCTCACCGGCCCGAGCCCGCTCGGTGGCGCCGCTGAGCTGTTCCTGGTCTGCGAGGAGCCCGGCGTCGGCCTCGGCGCCCGCCATGCGGCGCTGCCCGGTCCGGATCCCGGCGACGGTTTCGGGTCCGGCCCGCCGGACGCCAAGCTCGAGGCCGCCGGCCACCCGACCGCCCTGTGGTCGCTGCCGACCGCACAGGACTGCGCCGCCTTCGTCGGTGAGGCCAAGGCGTTGTGGCTGTGGGTCCTCGTCTGGCCGGCGACGGCGGGCGTGCTGCTCTACGACTCCCTCGAGCTCGCCGACCTGCGCGACGGCTACGTCGAGGCCGAGCTCGCCTTCGGCGCGGTCTCGCCACGTCTCGGTGCCGTGCCCGCGCTCGACTGATCGGTCACAGCGAGTAGTCGGTCCGGCCCACGCAGGGCCCGACCCGAAGTGCCTATAAACGCCCACCGGGGAACCTGCCGATGCTCTAGCGGACAAAGCCCACGGGGGAACGGGGAGCTCGCTCGATGACGCGGCCCAAGCACGGGGACGCCGGTCACCCAGGCGACGCCACGCGCTGGGAGCAGCGCCGGCTCGCCGGCCTCGCGGTGCGCGCGGTCACCGTCGTCGTGCCGTTCGTCGCGGCGGTCGCTGTCGTCGTCGCTGTCGGCCGGGCGGTCGCGCGTCCCTCGGGTTCCGCTGGCCTGGGCTGGTACGCCGGGCTGTGCTTCGCCAGCTGGCTGGTCTCCTGGTCGATGCATCGTGCGCTTCAGCGCCTGCTGCCCCTTGCGGCGCTGCTCGAGATGTCGCTGGTGTTCCCGGATCGCGCACCGTCGCGGATGCAGATCGCGAAGCGGGCCGCCAGCAACCGGGACCTGGAGCTGCTGGTCGCCAGCCGGGGGTCGGCCGCCGTCCCCGAGACGACGCAGCAAGCGGCGGAGCGGATCTTGTCCCTGGTCAGTGCGCTCACCCGTCACGACCGGCGTACCCGTGGTCACTCCGAGCGCGTCCGGGCGTTCACCGACCTCATCGGTGACCGCATGGGGTTGCCTCAGCGCGACCGGGACCGGCTGCGCTGGGCGGCGTTGCTGCACGACATCGGCAAGCTGCGGATCCCCGAGTCGCTGTTGAACAAGCCGGGCAAGCTGACGGCGGCCGAGTGGGACGTCATGCGCAAGCACCCGGAGTTCGGGGCGCAGATCGTCGAGCCTCTGCGCGAGTGGCTGGGGCCGTGGTGGGACGTGGTCGGTCAGCACCACGAGCGCTGGGACGGCGGGGGCTATCCGCGGGGCCTGGCCGGCACCGACATCTGTCTCGGCGCGCGCGTCGTCGCGGTCGCCGATGCCTACGACGTCATGACGGCCGCGCGCGCCTACAAGAAGGCGATCGGCCGAGCCGCGGCGCTGCGCGAGCTCGTCGACTGCAGTGGCGGACAGTTCGACCCAGCGGTCGTGCGCGCACTGCTCGCGACGCCGCGCCATCAGCTCATCCTGGTGATGGGTCCGTTGTCGTGGCTGGTGGGTCTTCCGCTCATCGGCCAGGCGAACGCGGTTCTCGCCGCGGCCGCCGCACCCGTGGGCGTCGCCGGCGTCGCCGGCGCCGCGGTCACCGCCGGTGCGATGTGGGGGCCGACGCTTCCGCCGGTGAAGGCGCCTGCGCCGACGCCGCACCAGACGGTCGCCGGCGCTCCCGCCGCGCCGCGCTCCACCGTGTCCGGGACGAGCGTCTCGTCGTCCGTGCGTCCGACGAAGGCTGCGCAGCCGACGCGGCATGCGCCGACGACGGGCCACGGCCAGACGACGTCGAGGCCGCTGCACGGCACGGCGGCTGGTAAGGGCGACGGGAAGCCCACCACGCGGCCCAGCGGCAAGCCGACGACATCGAGTGCCGGCGGCTCGACGCCGCAGCCGACGCCGACGGTTGCGCCGACCGACACATCCACCCCGGCGCCGACGACGACTGCGCCGGCCGCCGTGACGTCACCGTCGCCCGCCGCGAAGAACGGCAACGGCGGCCCGTCCGCGCACCCCACGCACACCTGACGGCCGTCCGGCGCCCGTGGGCGGCGCCGATAGCCTCGCCGTGCCATGCATCACGCCGGGTTCGACGTCCGCCTGTTCACGTCGGTGTTCGTCACGCTGGTCGTGATCATGGATCCGATCGGCACGATCCCGCTGTTCCTCGCACTCACGAGCGGCCGCAGCGGGCGGGCCCGGCGGCGGCTCGCGTGGCAGGCGGTCGTCGTCGCCGTCAGCGTGATCGCGGTGTTCGCCGTCTTCGGCCAGCAGATCCTGCGCTACCTCGGCATCACCGTGGCCGCACTGCAAGGTGCGGGTGGCCTGCTGCTCGTCCTGGTTGCGCTCGAGCTGCTCACCGGCAAGCAGGAAGACCCGGAGGACGTCCCGACGGCGAACGTCGCGCTGGTGCCGCTGGGCACGCCGCTGCTGGCCGGGCCGGGCGCGATCGTCGCGACGATCGTCTTCGTCCGGGGAGCGCACGGTTTCGCCGACGCCTGGGCGATCATCGCCGGCATCGCGGCGGTGCATCTCGTCCTCTACCTCGCGCTGCGCTTCGCCAACGTGATCTTCCGGTTGATCCGCGAGGGCGGGGTCCTGCTCGTCACCCGCATCTCCGGTCTGCTGCTGTCCGCGATCGCGGTGCAGCTGCTGGCGACCGCCAGCATCGCGTTCGCCAAGGCCGCCTGAGATCCCCCCGACAAACCGCCCGCCTCCGTGCACAGGCCGGGCGCGCCGCCACGGTTTCGTCGTACCGGTCCCGCACACTGGCGCCGTGACCGTCGCGGACACGCAACAGACCCTCGACGGCGAGCCGGGCTGGACCCCGCAACGGCGGCTGTTCACCTGCACGCCGTCGCGGCTGGCGACCTGGCAGGACTGTCCGCGCCGCTATCGCTTCACCTACGTCGACCGCCCGCCGCCGCCCAAAGGCCCCGCGTGGGCGCACAACAGCGTGGGCGCGGCCGTGCACGGTGCGCTCGCATCGTGGTGGGGGCTGGCGCCGGACCAGCGGACCCCCGCGGCAGCGGCGGCGCTGACCCGGTCGAAGTGGATCGACCTGGGGTTCCGCGACGACGAGCAGTCGGCGCTGTGGCGAGAGCGCGCCGCGGCGATGGTCGAGCGCTACGTCGAAGGGCTCGACCCGCACGACGAGCCGATCGGCGTCGAGCGCACCGTGGGCATGCGAACGCCGCTGCTGGCGTTCTCCGGGCGGATCGACCGGCTCGACCGTCGTGACGGCGAGCTGGTCGTCGTCGACTACAAGACCGGCCGGCACGTGCTGACCACCGACGACGCCCGCGGTTCGCTGGCACTGGCCCTCTACGCACTCGCCGCGGCGCGCACCTTGCGCAGCACGTGCGTGCGGGTCGAGCTGCACCACCTGCCCACCGGCGAGGTGCACGCATGGGAGCACACCGACGCCGCACTCGAGCGGCACCTGAGCCGCGCACATGCCATCGCCGACGAGATCGCCGCCGCCGAACAGTTCCCACCGGCGCCGGGACCGATGTGCGGGTGGTGTGACTACGCCGGCAGCTGCCCGGAGGGCCGGGCGGCGGCCGCGCCGAACCCGCCGTGGGCGGGGCTCGCGGAGGAGCTCACGCCGCCTGAGTGATCCCCAGCCGCTCGCGGGCTGCCCGCAGGTGCGGCCCCTCGCGGAAGCGGTCGGGCGCCGCCCGCATGGTCGTGTGCAACGCGCGTAGCGCGACGGTCGCCGTCTGGTCACTGCCCCAGGCAACGGGCAGCCCGTAGAGCCGCCGGGCCCACCGCGGCAGCAGCCCGACCGCGAGCGACGCGGCTCCCGCCCACGCCGGCCGCGCGGGGCCCCACGCCGCCCACCGCGGCATCGGCGGGAGCAGGACGTACGACGCGACCCGCCGGGCTCGGCGGTCGACGCCGAGCTCCTCGCGCATCGAGGCGAAGTAGTCGGCGACCTCGGCGCGGCTGCTCGGCACTGTTGCCGGGTCGAGCCCGACGACCGCCGCCGCGCGGGTCTGCTCGGCGTAGTAGGCATCGACCTCCTCGGAGGTCAGCGCCCCGGTCGCGCGCTGGTAGGTGGTCAGGAAGGACTCGACCTCGCAGCAGTGCACCCACCGCAGCAGGTGCGGGTCGGACGCGTTGTAGCTGATCCCCGACTGTGGATCGGTGCCGCGCACCCGGCGATGGATGCCCCGCACTCGGGCGCCGAGCCGCTCGACCTCCGGCGTGGGACCGAAGGTGACGACACCGACGTAGTCGGCGGTGCGCAGCAGCCGTCCCCACGGGTCGGCACGGAAGTCCGAGTGCTGCAGCACGCCCGCCATCGCCGCCGGATGCACCGCCTGCAGCAGCAGCGCCCGCAGTCCGGCGACCCACAAGATCGGGTCAGCGTGCACCCGCCAGGTCAGGCTGTCCGGCCCGAACAATCCGGCGTCGGGGGCAGTATTGGACACGCTGTCAGCCTCGCATGCGGCGGTTACACTCGGGCGCAGACGGGCCTGTCGCCGCAGAAGTTGCCGGGTCGTCGCGTCCCCCGCCAACGATCAGGAAGCGCTGTGACCGACTGCCGCACGATCGCCGTCGCCAACCAGAAGGGCGGCGTCGCGAAGACGACCACCGTCGCGTCCCTCTCCGCCGCGCTGGTCGAGCTGGGCCGGCGCGTGCTCGTGGTGGACCTCGACCCGCAGGCCTGCCTCACGTTCTCGCTCGGTCTCGACCCCGAGTCGCTGGAGCTCTCGGTGCACGACGTGCTCCTCGGGCGCGTGTCGGCCACGATGGCGATCCAGACGACCTCCGACGGCACCGATGTGCTCCCGTCGACGATCGACCTGGCCGGTTGCGAGGCGATGCTGCTCACCCGCACCGGCCGTGAATACACGTTGCGCACGGCGCTGGAGGACGTGCGTCCTTCCTACGACGTGATCCTGCTCGACTGCGCGCCGTCGCTCGGCGTGCTCACGATCAACGCGTTGACGGCCGCCGACGAAGTGCTCGTGCCGTTGCAGTGCGAGACGCTGTCGCACCGTGGTGTCGGTCAGCTGCTCGACACCGTCCACGACGTGCAACGTCTCACCAACCGTGGGCTTCAGGTGCTCGGTGTCCTTCCGACCTTGTTCGACAGCCGCACCACCCACGCACGTGAAGTGCTGGCTGACGTCTCGTCGCGCTACGGCCTCGACGTGATCGAGCCGGCGATCGCGAAGTCGGTGCGTTTCGCGGAGGCGCCGGCTTCCGGTCGCTCGATCCTGCGCACGGCCGGCCGGACGCCGGGCGCGCAGGCCTATCGCGCCCTCGCCCGCAAGCTTGCGGGTGCGCCGGACCCGGTCGGTCACGACGAGGATGTGGTCGACATCACCGAAGACGAGGCGGTGCGGTCGTGACGGTCTCGAAGTTCGACCGCGTGCGGCCGAGAACCGGCGCTGTCGAGTCGCCGGCGGTGTCGACGCCGGATGCCGAAGGCAAGCGCGCGCTGTTCTCGTCGACGGACTCGGGGAGCCCGCTCGGCGCGATCCAGATCGACTGCTCGCGATGCGGGCAGGTCACCGCGCTCACGGCGACCTCCGCGTTGCGCACGGCGTTTCCGGCCCTGCACCTTGCGGTCGCGGTCGGTTGGGCCGGCCGCGAGGTGGTGCTGGGGCTGTTGCGCCG
>Ga0070679_100006549_pt1 | contig 10856 bp, 10 predicted proteins | sample KBSC63BmetaG_FD_65652 | JGI IMG/M metagenome (GOLD analysis project Ga0070679, IMG submission 65652) | Corn rhizosphere microbial communities from Kellogg Biological Station, Michigan, USA - KBS C6-3B metaG | ecosystem: Host-associated > Plants > Roots > Rhizosphere | place: USA: Michigan... | reverse complement strand
CATCGATGGGGGAGCCGTCCGCAGTCTGATCGAAGATGAGCGCCTTGATGAGCTCCTCGAATCCCTCGCGGTAGATCTCGGAGTCGCTCGCACTGACGTCCGGGTCAACGAACCGGGCGACTATGCGGCCGCCGTGGGCAGTTGCCGATCTTTCGTTCTGCCGGGCCTGCGAGTCAACACCGTGGTGATCCCGCTCGAGGTCAGCGGAGATCCGGTCATAGCTCACGAGGTTCAGGGTCCGGGCTGCCGTCTCGGCGTGCATGTGACAATCTTAGACGTATTCGCTATTGCTACCACCAGCAGTATCTAGCCAAAAACGTAAACGGCTACTGCGGCATCGGTGGCACCGGTATGAGCTGCCCGGTCGGCGTGGCAAAGACGCAGCCGGCGTCCACCGACTAGCCGGCCCCGACTTCGTGATCATGGCGTTGAGGTGGGCGCAACGCCATGATCACGTACCGACAACTGGCGCAACGCCATGATCACGATCGCCTGAGGGCTGACCGGGTCGCGTGGGCGGCCAGCAGCATGGCGACCACGGCCCCGGCGACAACGACGGTCGTGATGTTCGTGCTCGTGGCGATGGGGCCGGCGACGAGCAAGCCGAGGGGAATCGTGCCGCCGAAGCACATCATGTAGAGCGCCATCACCCGGCCGCGCACCTCGTCGTGCAGATGCTCCTGCAGTCGCGTTGAGAGCGTCGTCACGGTGGCGAAGTAGAACAGGCCGACCAGGAACACCATGGGGTACGCCGGGCCCGGTGCGCGCAGCAGGCCGAACACGAGCAGCATCACGCTGAACAGCGCCAAGCAGCCGGCGATGACGCGTTCGCGGCGGTAGCCGACCAGGACGCTGCCCACGGCGATCGCGCCGCAGGTGGCGCCGAGGCCGAAGCAGGCGTAGAGCAAGCCGTACTCGAATCCGTTCACGTCCATGCCGAGGCTCTGCGCGGCGACAACAGGCATCAGCCCGATGAACGGCAGGCAGAAGAACGAGATCGAAGCGATCGTCGTCAACACCGAGCGCACCAGCGGGTCCCGGCGCGCTACTGCGAAGCCGCCGAGCAGCCTGCGGAGCCCTTGCTCTCCGCTGTGTACGCGCGCGACCGGCCGGATCGCGAGCGCTCCGGCGACGGCGAACAAGTACGTCGCCGCGTTCAGCCCGAAGACTCCGCTGGCGTGGATGACCGGTAGCAGCACTCCGCCGATCGCCGGGCCCACGACTCGGGACAGGTTCATCTGCACGGACTGAAGGGCGATGGCGCCGGGCAGGTCGCTGCGTGGAACGAGGTTGGGCAGCAGGCTTGCGAGTGGGGGACCGGTCAGGGCGTTGGCGACACCGATCGCCAACACGACGAGCAGCAGCAGCGTTCGAGACGGGTGCGAGGCGGCGGCGACCGCTGCGAGTGCCGCCGAGAAGACCAGTTGCACGACGTTCGTCGTGACGAGAAGTCGCCGGCGGTCGACAGCGTCTGCGAGCATGCCGCCGACCGTTGCGAGCATCAGCAGCGGCCCGAGCTGCGCGAAGCCGGTGAGCGCGACGAAGCCGGCCGAGTGCGAAACCTGGTAAGCAAACGCACCCAGGGCGACGTTCTGCATCCAGGTGCCGACGTTCGACGAGAAGGTCGCGATCCAAAGGACGCGGAAGTCGCGAGAGCGCAGCGCCGACCGCGCGGTGCCCCGCCGGACCTGCAGCTCGTCAGGGGCGAGGGCGACATCACCCTCGATCTGTGCCTCCTCGACGAGCGTCGCATCGTCGAGGAGGCGGTCGACCATGACATGGAGTATGCCGAACGTCGTTCGGTTTCGCTCGGCCCCTAGGCGGCCAGGCCCTGGTCGGGCAGACGTGATGTAGCACAGTGGTGGGTCGTGGACGCAGGAAACCGCGCACCGCAACCGGCTGACGGGGACGAGCGCAGCATCATCACCGGCTGGCTGGCCTTCCACCGGGATGCCCTGGCAGCAAAATGCGAGGGCCTCCGTGACGACCAACTGGTCCAACGAGCGTCCGAACCCTCGCGTCTCTCCCTCCTCGGGCTCGTGCGTCACATGACGGAGATGGAACGCGCTTACGGCGGGTGGGCGCTCGGCCCAAGGGCCGAGCTCGAGTGGGTGTGGGGGAGCTACGAGGACGACGCCGAGCCCGACATCGACTGTGACGTCACGATGGTCGCTGACTCGATGCGGATGTGGCGGGAGGAAACGCGCAGGACCGACGACGCCCTGGCTCGCCACTCGACGTTGGCGGACAAGGGTGGCGGCAACGGCCACAGCGTCCGTTGGAATCTGACCAAACTTGTAGGCGAGTACGCGCGACACAACGGCCACGCCGACCTCATACGAGAGCGGATCGACGGTCAGACGGGCGAGTGACCCTGTTGAGCTTGATGGCGATGTTGTGATTCCGCCCCCACGCCAGCACGGGTGCGCGACGATGGCGGGCACGAAAGGGTGAGCGGAGGGGGGTCCGTTGGCCATGCGATCGCTGAAAACCGACTACCTCGTCATCGGCGCGGGTGCGATGGGGATGGCCTTCACCGACGCGCTGATCGACCACGCGGACGTGCACGTGACGTTGGTCGACCACCGGCACGCGGCCGGCGGGCACTGGCAGGACGCCTACCCGTTCGTCCAGCTGCACCAGGCGTCGCTGTTCTACGGCGTCGCCTCGACCGTGCTCGGCGGCGGCCAGGTGCAGCAGTCCGGACCGGAGACGGGTCTGCAGGAACGCGCCCGCAAGGCGCAGATCACCGCCTACTACGACGACGTTCTCTACCGGCACTTCATCGGCACGGGACGGGTGACGTTCCTCGGTGGCAGCGACTACCTGGCCGATGGGGACGCGCACTACGTCACGTCTCGTGTCTCACGCGAGACGGTGCAGGTCGCCGTACGCCGCCGGGTGGTCGACGCCACAGTGCTGTCGCCGACGATTCCGGCGACGACGCCGGCCCCCTTCGGTATTGCGGACGATGACGACGGCGTCATCCCGGTCAACGACCTGGCCCGGCTGGAGACTGCGCCCCCGAGCTTCGTCATCGTCGGCTCTGGCAAGACCGCGACCGACGGCATCATCTGGCTGCTCGGCAACGGGGTGACGCCGGACCGCATCATGTGGGTGCGGCCACGCGATCCATGGATGCTCAACCGCGCCTTCGTCCAGCCCGACCCGGCCGTTGCCCTTGGCCTGGCGGCGGACACCATGGCGGCGGCCGCGGCGGCCGAGTCGCTCGACGACATGTTCCTGCGCCTGGAAGCTGCCGGCAGCATGCTGCGGGTCGACCGCGACGTGATTCCGACGATGGCGAAGACGCCGACGCTCGCGACGTGGGAGCTCGAGCTGTTGCGGAGCATCGAGAACGTGGTCCGGCTCGGACACGTCAAGCACGTGACCCGCAACGAGATCGTGCTCGAGCACGGCTCCGTCCCGCGCCAGCCCGGGTCGGTGATCGTGCACTGCGCCGCGTCCGGACTGCGCTACCCGCCGCTGGCGCCGATCTGGAGCCCGGACAAGATCCGGCTGTTCACGATCCGCGCGGGCTTTCCGTGCTTCAACGCGGCGCTGGCGGGCTACGTCGAAGCGACCCGCGACGACGACAGCGAGCGCAACCGAGTGTGCCCGTCCAACACGTTCCCCGACTCCCGGGCGACCTGGGCCACGATGCAGCTGCGCGGGGCCCTCGCCACCCGTGCGTACGGCGCAGAACCCGACATCGCCGCATGGATGAACAGCTGCGCGCTCAACCCGGCGAAGATCGAGCCGGCGCAACGGGACGACCCGAGGGTGAAGGCCGCGGCAGCGCGGCTTGCCGACCATGTGGAGGCGGGATTGAACCGGCTGGCCGAGCTCGCCGAGCCGATGCCGGTCCCCGGTCTCGGCGCCGTCCCGCACCAGCCGTCTGCCCCGCAGCACAGGGTCGCGACCTGACCCGCTGAACAGAACGGTCAGGCGGCGAGCAGCGACTCGTCGAAGGCGCAGGCGTGCCAGACGCCGCGCAGCATGTTCGTCGGGTGGGTGAGCACCATCTGATGGCCGTTGGCCCGCCGCTCGACCAGCTCTCGCTGCAGTGTCCAGGCGGCGCGCCCGTCGACGAACGCGAGCCCCGAGACGTCGATCTCGGTGTCCGTCTCGGGCAGTGCGCTCAGCGCTTCACCGAGCGTCTCCGCAACCAACGCGTCGACCTCGCCGGCAAGGGCCGCCGTCGTTGCGCCGCCGCCGTACAAAGCGAACGACGGCTCGCGTGGACCCTGCAGCGGATGCGCGCACACGATGGCGTCGATCTCCGACACGCGACGGGTGTCGAACAGGCACATCGGAGCGAGCGGGTGCTCGGCGATGTAGTGCTCGGCGTACTGCTCCCAGCGCAGGTGCGCCGGTCGGCGCGCCGGATCCGCGACCAGCGGCGTGATGTCGGCGGCGACGCGCAGCCCGGTGTAGCCGGCCGAGAGCGCATCCTCGACCGCATCGGCATAGACCTGCAGCTGCGCCGGCGGGTCGATCGGTGCCGACAGGTCGTAGAGAACGAACGACGGGAACACGACCAGCGCACCCGCGACCAACGACGACGCCGCGAGCGGCACCGCCCTGATCTCGTCGATCAGCCGGTCCCGCGGCAGGTCCGCGACGTACAACGCGCGCTGGCCCAGCCGTCGCCCCTCGGCGAGCCAGGATGCAGCCGCGTCCGCGCGTTCGCGCTCGTCGCTGTAGCCCCAGCAGGCATGGTCGAACCGGCCCGTGTCGCGATCGCGGGTCATCCGCCCCCACGACCTACCGTCCGAGGGTGCCGCCCCCCGGTCGCGAGCCATGCCGGCCATCGCCGTCCCTCCCACCGGGAAATGTACGACGGGCCTGCGGTCCTCGCGAGAAGTTGATCAACAAGGACTGGTCGATTGCAGGCTTTCTGCGCCGTTTCTGTCACGACAGGGGAGCCGGGGCTGGGATGCTGACGTCTCGTCCAGCGGGGGAGGCAGCCATGACGGACGGCGGTCGGATGAGCGCCGAGGCGACGCGCGAGGTGGTGCAGCGTTACCTCGACGCCGATCATGGCGACGTCAGCATGCTGTCGCCGGACGTCGTCTTCCGGGTGATGGCGACGGGTCAGGAACATCGCGGCCCTGACGGCGTGCAGGCGATGCTCGACTTCTTCTACCACCAGGCATTCGACGCCACCGCCCGGGCGCGACACCTCGTCATCGGCGAAGGTGTCGCCGTGCTCGAAGCCGAGTTCGTCGGGCGGCACATCGGTGAGTTCGCCGGCGTCGAGGCCACCGGCAAGTCGGTGCACGTGCCGCTCGTCGTCGTCTACGACATCGATGACGGCGTCCTCGTCGAGGGCCGCATCTACTTCGAGATTCCGGCGTTTCTCGCTCAGGTATCGGGCTGACCTACCCCGTTAGCGATAGGCGATGAGGTAGCCCGTCGGCTCGGACAGGTCGGACGTCGCGGCGAACACCGTGTGGTCGGCGATCGACACACCGGCCGACGTCAGACCGCCTGCCGCCGCACCCGCATCTGCACTGAGCGAACGCTTCACGACGACGGAGCCGTCGCTCGTCGACCAGCCGTCGAGGAACCCGTTGCCGTCGGCGGTGTAGACGACGCCGTCAGCAACGGACAACGGCTCGTAGTGCGCGCCGTCGGCGACCGGAGCGGCCCAGTTTCGCGCCCCCGTCTGTGCGTCGAGCGACCACAGCGCACCGCCCGGCGTGCCGATGACGAACACCGACGTGCCGTCGTACGCAGTGGATGCCGCGTTGCAGGCCGCGCAGGATGCACCGACAAGGGTGTGCCACGCCGGGGACATGTCACCGGTGTGCGCGACGTGGTAGTCGCCGGACTTCTGCAGGTCACCGACGAGCAGGCCGCCGTGCCCGTCCGGGATCACGTTGGGCGAGGCGCCGAAGTCGAGGTCGAGCTGCCCGCAGACCGGGTCGTCGAGCGGCCACACCATGCCGGTGTCGCTCGCGGCGCACGCCGGCGTCCGCGACAGCGTCTGCAGCGAGCCGTCGTACTGGTCGACCTCGCCCTTGTAGGACGCGACGATCTGCCCGAACGTCGCCCGGTGGCGGTCGACGTCGATCTTCAGGATCGCGTTGGTGTGCGGATGTTCTACCTGCTTGCTGTTCGGGTTGCCGGCACCGACGTAGGCGTAGCCGTGCGAGTCGAACGCCGCGGTCGACCAGATGCCGCCGCCGGCGTAGCCCTCCTTCTGGTCGGCCGGCGGGATGGTCGGGACGTCGGCGAGGATCGCGCCGCTGTCGGTGTCGATCAGCGCGACACCGCCTTGCCCGGTGTCGTCGCCCTCGGCGGAGGAGTAGCCCATGACCAGCACGTCGTCGCGCACGGCCGCCGACGCGTTGGTGTAGCTGCCCGGCTGTGTCGTCACCGGTGCGCTCTTCCAGAGCAGCTCGCCCGAGTGCGCGTCGTACGCCGCGGCGAACGGCTTGCTGTCATCGGAGGCGAGAATGAAGACCTTGCCATGGCTGACCGCCGGCGCGCCGGGCACCGCGCCGCCGAATCCGGCGGTCTGCACCGGCACCTGCACCGGTTGGGCCCACGCCGGCTGGCCGGTCGCGGCGTTGACGGCGTACAACAGTCCGGCCGACGTCGTGAGGTAGACGCAGCCACCGCTCACCACCGGCGTGCTCTGCAGCGCACCGTTGGTCGTCAGCGTCCACGCCGGCGCGAGCTGCGCCGCCCGGCCGGCATCGAGGGACGTCTCATCTGACTGGGTGCGCGTGTTCGACGCGTCACGGCCGTACGACGGCCAGGCGCCGCCGTCGTCGGACGACGAGCAGGGCCGCGACCCTCCGGCGTCGGCGAGAGCTATCCCGCACGGCACAGCGAGGGAGACGGCGAGCAGCAAGACCAGAGCGCGGGGTCGGGGCGGCATGGCCCCGACTACGGCGCTCGGGCGGCTGTTCCTGCCGCGGAGGCGCGCTCAGGCGGCGTGGGAAACGGGCACCCAGCTCAAGTCGGCAGGTTCGCTCGTGAGGATGACGTCGGACCGTGGTCCGGCTTCCTCGAGCAGGTCGACGAGCAGGCTGAGCGGGATGCCCGCTGCCAGCCAGGACATTGGATCCGGCAGACGCTCCACTGATCCTCCTCTGGGTCGGTGGCGCACTAGTTACATCGGCATGATCAAAAACGGACTTATGCGCCTGAAAGGGTGAAGTTTCAGCCGACCTTCGAAGGTCCGTAGCGCGAGCGCTGCGGCTCGCGCATTCTTGGCGACGTGCGCAGGGGGTTCGCAGTCGTCGCCACCACGTCTCTCGTCGTCGCGGCAGCGGCGGGGGTCGGCGTCGCACTGGCGACCCGCCCGGCGTCGAACGGGCATCACCAGTCGCTGGTCGCGGCCGCACCGACCACAGCGGCGACGCCCGGTGCAACGGCCACGCCTCGGCTTTACTTCGCCACTCCCGAGGCGGCCATGCGCTACCTCGCGGCGGCCTGGAACCGGCGCGACGAGGTCGCCCTGCGACATGTCACCGACCCGTCGGCGCGGTCGCAGCTGGAGGACATGCGCAGCGAGGCAGTGAACCTGCGACTTCAGCGATGCACGAAGAACCAGGCCGGCGACTACACCTGCACGTTCCGGCACGATTACCCGCCCGCGATGCACCAGAGCGGGCACGGCACCGCCATCTTCCTGGCCGGTCCAGTGCGCGAGCACGGCTGGTACATGACGGTGTTCGTCTCCTGCGGCTGACGTTCGATACGGTCCCGGGCATGGGAGAAACCGTCGAATTCGCCAGCAACGGCGACAGCGCGTCCGGCTACCTCGCCGTCCCCGCCTCGGGGGCCGGCCCCGGTCTCCTGGTCATCCAGGAGTGGTGGGGTCTCGTCCCGCAGATCAAGCACGCCTGCGACCGGCTCGCGGGCGAGGGCTTCGTCGCGCTCGCACCCGACCTCTACCGCGGTGACATCGCCGAGCACACCGAGATGGACAAGGCCAACGAGCTGATGCAGTCGCTGCCGCCGGACCGCGCTGCGCGGGACATGGCCGGCGCGATCGAGTTCCTGCTCGGCCACGACGCCGTCAGCGGCGACAAGGTCGGGGTGATCGGCTTCTGCATGGGCGGCATGCTCACGCTGCTCATCAGTGCGTTGCAGGGCGACAAGGTCGCGGCGGCCGCACCGTTCTACGGCGCACCGCTCGGCGACATGGCACCCGACTGGTCCGGTCTCACCGCGTCAGTGCAGGGCCACTTCGCCGAGAACGACGACTTCTTCGGCCCGGGCCCGGTGAAGGAGCTCGAGCAACAGCTGAAGGGGATGGGCAAGGACGTCGAGTTCATCGTCTACCCCGGCACCGGGCACGCGTTCGCCAACGAGGAGGACGCGCTGGGCACCTACGACCCGGAGGCAGCGAAGACCGCCTGGGACCGCGCCGTCAGCCACCTGAAGTCGCACCTGTCCTGACGGCTTGTCAGAACGTCAGCCGGTCAGAGCCGGTTGACGTTCTGACGCATGCCCGGCGCGCAGCCGCACCGGGAAGTGCTCGTAGCCGCGCAGCACCCGCAGCGGACGCCGCTCGGGCAGGCCGTCGAGCGCGATGTCGGGGAACCGCTCGAACAGCTTGCGCAGCGCGACCGCACCTTCCAGCCGGGCCAGCGACGCACCCAGACAGAAGTGGATGCCGGCCGAGAACGCGAGGTGGTCACGCGCGTTCTCCCGGCGTACGTCGAACTCGTGCGGGTTGGCGAATACCTCCGGGTCACGGTTGGCGCCACCGATCATCATCGTGACGAACTTGCCCGCTGCGACCTTCACGCCTGCGACCTCGGTCTCCTCAGCTGCGACCCGAGCGGTCGCCTGCACCGGCGAGTCCCAGCGCAGGATCTCGTCGGTCGCGTTCGGCCACAGCGACGGGTCCTCGCGCAGGATCGCGAGCTGTTCGGGGTGGGTCAGCAGCGCCATGACGCCGTTGCCGATGAGGTTGACCGTCGTCTCGAAGCCGGCGCCGAGGACGAGCAGTGCGGTCGCGCGCAGCTCGACCTGGCTCATCGTGTCGCCCTCGTCCTGCAGCGTCGCGAGCTGCGACATCAGGTCGTCACCGGGGTTGCGGCGGAGCTCGCCGAGGTGGTGGTCGAGCCACATGTGCATCTCGCGCAGCGCGTTCGCCGCCTTCTTGAACGTGCGGTAGGACAGTGCCGGGTCGAGTGTCACCGCCGCCTCGTTGCCCCACTCGAGCAGCTGCTGGTGCATGTGCTCGGGAACGCCGAGGATCTCGGCGATGATCCGGACCGGCAGCGGTGCGGCGTACGCCGCGACGAGGTCGAGGGAGTCCTGGCTCTCCATCTTGTCGAGCAGCTCGTCAGCAGTCGCCTCGACGCGCTTCTCCAACGCGGCGACCGCGCGAGCGGTGAACGCCTTCGACACGAGCCGTCGGTACTTCGTGTGGTCGGGCGGGTCGACGGCGAGCAGCGACGGCGGCTCGGCCGGTCCCGGGTAGCGCCGGTCGAAGGAGAGGTTGAACGCCGTACGCGCGACCGGCGGCAACGACGACGTGTCGAAGCCGACCCCGAAGCTCGAGCTGCGCAGCACCTCGCTGCACGCCTGGTGCGATGCCGTCGAGTAGACGACCTGGCCCGCGACCAATGGACCCTGCTCGCGCAGCGCGTCGTACCACGGGAAGGGATCGCGCCAGATGTCCTTGTCGACAGCGATCTTCGGGCCGATCTCGCCGGCCTTGGCCGAGCGCTTCATCGCGAGCGTCGGCCCGAGTGACTGGATCGCCCAGCGGACGAGGGTTGAACGCGCCATCAGTAGCCCCTAGATCCCAGAAGTTCCGTTCCACCCCCACGAGAAGTATGGGGCCCCGCTGCACGGCGGCGCTGTGGGCAACATCACAGTGCCGTTCACCTGAAGAAACGCGTCCTTCTGCAGCTGGCCGCAGTAGGCGCGCCGCGGCGCCTCGTGCGGGTCCTCACCGCTGCGGTTGGGGGTGTCGCTGTCGGGCGGCGGGTTCGTGCCCGCGTGTGTGCCGCCACCGTCGTACGCCGGGACGGTGCGGGTGAGGCCGGCCGGGCCGCTGTCGAACAACGTGATGCCCGACCCCGCCCACGGCTCGTCGGCCTCGAGCGCCGGGATGCCCCAGAACGGGTCCTTGTAGGGCGCGTACCGCGCGGCAACCAGCGGCGGCTCGGCGCCGTGCGCGCCGATGGTGCGGGCTTCGGTCTCCGCGGTGATGTTGGCGACCTGGTGGTCGCCGTACGCGACCTGCAGAAGCACCTGGTGCGACGGGGTGTTCGGGAGCCCGCCCGTCATGTGGGATGCGTAGCCATTGGGGTCCGAGCGGTCCCACAGCGTCTGGATGAGGTCGAGGATCAGCATCCGCTGCGACTGGTCCGGGTAGGCGTTGTCGAGCAGCTCCGAGTAGCCGACGAGGTCGGTCGCGCTGCCCGGGTCGGTCGGGTCGAACTTCGTGAAGTCGGTCGTCGGGATCGACTGCTGCGCGACGTAGTCGCTCGAGCGCGGCAGCAGGATCGAGTAGTCCATTCCGGGCACGCCGAGCACGCAGTGCCGCACGTCGACGGAGACCGCGCAGACGGTGCCGCCGTAGATGCCGCCCTGGCTGTTGCCGTCGTAGTAGGCCTGGCGCGTGTCGATGAACGACGTGCCGTCAGCCCACTGGAACGCCGTGTTGGCGCTGAACCCTTGCGGGTGCACCATCAGGCGGGCGAGGTAGAGGAAGTTGAGCTCGCCCTGCTGCACGCGGTCGGTCAGCAACGGGAAGCGCGACAGGTCGTTGAGTGCGATCACCGCGTTGGGGACGTCCGCGGTGGCCATGCCCGTCCAGTCGGTGGCGCAGTAGAGCATGTCGTGCTCGTTGGTCATGGTCTGCTGCGGCCCGG
>Ga0070679_100006546_pt1 | contig 10858 bp, 12 predicted proteins | sample KBSC63BmetaG_FD_65652 | JGI IMG/M metagenome (GOLD analysis project Ga0070679, IMG submission 65652) | Corn rhizosphere microbial communities from Kellogg Biological Station, Michigan, USA - KBS C6-3B metaG | ecosystem: Host-associated > Plants > Roots > Rhizosphere | place: USA: Michigan... | reverse complement strand
CCGCTCGCCGAGCTCCGCCCCGAGCGGGCGCGCCAACTTGCGCTGAAGTGCCTGCTCCTCGCGGGCTTTCGCCGACTCGGGCGTCTCGGAGTAGAGCGTCCGCGCGACCGTCGCCGACCCGCGTTTGTCGCTCAGGCCTGTCACTTCGACCGACCAGGCGACCGTGCCGATCCGGAGCTCGACGTCGTCGCCGACCCGCACGTCCTTCGACGGCTTGACGCGGGCGCCGTTCACCTGCACGTGGCCGGCGAGCACGGCGTCCGTTGCGAGGCTGCGCGTCTTGTAGAAGCGCGCGGCCCAGAGCCACTTGTCGATTCGAACGAGTTCCATCCGGTGGTATCTCTCTTACCCGTGCAGCTCCGCCGCGTCCAGGCGCTCTTCACCCTCGTGGGCGTCGCGGAAGCGTCGATCCTGCCGTTTCTGCCGATCGTGCTCAAGGATCACGGCCTCTCCGCCGCGGAGATCGGCGTCGTGCTGGCCGTCGCAGCGCTCGCGGGCTTCGTCTCGACGCCGCTCTGGGGCCACGCGGCTGACGGGCGGCTCGGCGCGGAGCACGCGCTCGTCGTTGCGTCGATCGCTGCCGCGGTCGCAGTCGTGCCGCTCACCGTCGCCCACAGCTTCCTCACGCTGACGATCGTCGTCGTCCTGATCACCGCGGCACGGTCGGCGATGGCGTCACTGACCGACGCGATCGCCCTCGAGCATCTCGGTGAAGACCGTGCGCAGTACGGGCGCGTGCGGCTCTGGCTCAGCCTCGGCTGGGCGATCTCGGCGTGCGTGTGGGGGTACGTGCTCCAGACCGGCAACCTCGACTGGCTGCCGTGGATCTACGCGGGGTGCGTGCTCGTCGTCGCCTTCGCAGCGCACTCGGTGGGTGGTGGACGCACCGTCTACGACCCGACTCCTGCGGGCACGCGGCGCGCGATGCTGGTCGCGCTCGCGCCGTTCCTGCTCTCGCTGCTCTTGCTCTTCGCCGCGTTCAACGCGACGTTCTCGTTCATCTCGATCCGGATCCGTGAGCTCGGCGGCGGACTCTTCGTCGTCGGGGCAGCGACGGCGCTGCAGGCGATCGCCGAGGCGCCGGTGATGCGCATCACGCCGCGGTTGAACCGCGTGTTCGGTCATCGCGCGCTCTACGTTGTCGGATCGCTCTTCTTCATCGTGTCGTTCGTGGCGTGGGCGTTCCTCGACGACCCGCTGGCGATCGCGCTCATCAAGCTCGTCGCGGGCGTCGGGTTCGCGCTCGTCTACGTGGGCTCGGTGCTGCTCGTCGACGATCTTGTTCCGCCGGCGTTGCGCGGAACGGGGCAGGGGCTCGCGAAAGCCGTCACGTTCGGGCTCTCGCCGATCCTCGGTTCGCTGGCCGGAGGCGCGATCTACGACTACGCGGGCCCGCGCGCGCTGTTCCTCGCGTGCGCCGGGGCGGCCCTGGTCGCGGCCACGTCGGTGTCCGTGATCGCGGCGCGCGGCCGCGCTACGCGCGTCTCGCCCACGTGAAGTTCGCGCTCATCACGACAAGCTAGGCACGGCGGTGCCGCACCGCCTCGGCCGGTGGGACGATTTGGCCTCCCTCTCGGGGACGACCCCTAAAGGGGGTCACTCCGTATGATCGAGGCCATGGATCCCGAGGAGCTGACCGCCGTCGGAGCGCCCGTGCGCGCCGACCTGCCGCCGGACACGCGCATGGGCGCGGTGCACCTGACCGTCGCCGACCTCGACCGCTCGCTTGCGTACTACGAGTCGCAGATCGGGCTGCGCGTGCACGCGCGCGAGGACGGACACGCCCGGCTCGGAACCGGCGGCGAGGATCTGCTCGTGCTGACGGAGGAACCGGGCGCCAAGCCGGCCGACGGCTATTCCGGCCTCTTCCACTTCGCGCTGCTCGTCCCCGAGCGCATCGACCTCGCGCGCTGGCTCGCGCATGCGGCGCGCGACCGGGTCGCGCTGAGTGGGCTCTCGGATCACTACGTGAGCGAGGCGATCTACCTACGCGACCCGGACCACCACGGGATCGAGATCTACGCCGACCGTTCGCGCGAGCTCTGGGAGGGTCAGGTCGGACTGCGGCTGACCACGCTGCCGCTCGACACGAACGACCTGCTCTCGACGCTCGAGGATCCGCTGTCGGAACCGTTCGACGGTCTCGCCGGCGGCACCGTGATGGGGCACGTTCACCTGTGCGTCTCCGACGTCGAACAGGCGGTGGACTACTACCGCGACCGCGTCGGCTTCGGCCTGATGGCGCAACTCGGCGACCAGGCCGCCTTCCTCAGCGCCGGCGGCTACCACCATCACCTCGGCGCGAACACCTGGCAGAGCGCGGGACGCCCGTATGCGCCCGAAGGTTATGCCCGCCTCACGCAGATGACGATCGTGCTCCCGGACGAAGCCGCACGCGAGGCGCTGGCGGAGCGGCTGGGCGGCAGCGAGGCCCTCGATCCCTCGGGAATCCCGATCGCGCTCGCCGTCTGACGCCGCGGCGGGCGGTAGGCTTCCGCGCGATGGAGGTCGAGGAGCGCACCGAAGAGGCGCCCGAGGGCGCGCACCAGCGCGATCTTTCGGGAGTTTCCCGCTACTACGAGCTTGCGAAGCGGGCGGAGTGGCAGGTCAAGGACCTGCCGTGGGGCGAGATCGCGCCGATCCCCGAGTACAAGGGCTCGCCGCAGAAGCTGGCGCGCCGGCAGGATCTCTGGCGCTCGGTGATCACGCAGCAGCTCCAGGCCGACGAGCTCGCGGTCGAGATGGCGACGCAGCTGTTCGCGATCGCGCCCGACCACGAGGCGAAGCTCTACTACACGACGATGGTGCAGGACGAGTCGCGCCACACCGAAGCGTGGCTGCAGCTGATCGAGCAGACCGGCGGGATGGCGGAGCGCGATCCATACCTCGACCAGCTCGCCGCACATGTGCTGCACGCGGACACGCTCGAGGAGAAGGTCTTCCTGATGCAGGTGTTCTACGAGCGGCTGATCATCCCGCGCTTCCGGATGATCGCGCGCTCGACGCGCGGGACGATCCTCGAGGATCTCTGCAACCGGCTGACGATCGACGACGGCATCCACCACGGCGCCGGCATGGCCTACGAGCGCGTACTGCTCGAGCACGCGGGCAAGAAGATCAAGGCGAGCCTCGTGGACGCGGCGAACAGCCTGCTGCCCGTCTTCGCGAAGCACGCGCTCTGGCGCCCGAAGGCGCGCGAGTTCATCGGCGCGCTGATGCGTGACACGGACATCCGCATGCTGCGCGATGACCTCGAGCAGGGCATCCGGCTTGCGCAGTCGCTCGGGATCGACGCGAGCGACATCGTGCTGCCCGCCGAGCTCTCCTAGCGCACTTCGAGAATCAGGCGCGGCGTGCGACCGAGGCGCACCACGTCCGTGACGCGGACGCGCTGTGTCCCGAGCGACAGCGTGTCACCCGGGGACGGCGGTTCGTCGAGCTGAATCCGGCCCGTCGCGATCACGGCGTTATCACGCCGCAACTCATACTTGTAGTCCTCCACCGCTGTTGACCCCCAGTGCCAAGCTTGCCGCCGCCAGTAGGCTCACACTACATATGGCGCAACTACCACTGACCGGTGGCTGTCTCTGCGGCGCCGTCCGGTACGAGATCGACGAGCCGCTCGTGTCGGCGTCGTACTGCCACTGCACGCGCTGTCAGCGACGGACCGGCACGGGTGCGTCGGCGCAGGCGCGGATCGTGCCCGGCTCGCTGCGCGTGATCGCCGGCGAGGAGCTCGTCTCGGAGTGGGTGCCCGACGAAGGGTTCGCGAAGTGCTTCTGCTCCGCGTGCGGGAGCGCGCTGTGGAGCCGGCACCCGACGAGCGGCGCGATGAGCGTCCGGCTCGGGACGTTCGACGGCGATCCCGGCATCCGCCCGCAGTGGCACCAGTTCGTGACGTACGCCTCCGTCTGGGAGCCGGTTCCCGACGACGGCTTGCCACGCTATCCGGAGGGCAAGCCGGCTTAGCGTGCGCGGTTCGAAGTTCTTGAATCTGGTTCGGCTGACACCGAATCAGGTTCAATAGGACCCCCATGTGCTTCGACCTCGACTCGACCCCGCCGATCCCCGTGATCGCGGGTGCATCCGTCTCGCACGATGACCTCGTGCTGACGGCGGCGGACGGGAACCAGTTCGCGGCGTTCCTCGCGACGCCCGACGAGCCCGCAACCGCCGGCGTCGTCATCTATCCCGATGTGCGCGGCCTCTACCGGTTCTACGAGGAGCTCGCGCTGCGGTTCGCGGAGCGGGGCTACGCCGCGATCGCGTTCGACTACTTCGGCCGCACCGCCGGGGCCGAGAAGCGGGACGACGAGTTCGAGTACATGCCGCACGTCGACCAGACGACGGACGAGGGCGTGCAGGCGGACGCGCGCGCGGCGGTCGAGCACCTGCGCGGCCTCGGCGTGCGTTCGCTGTTCAGCGTCGGTTTCTGCTTCGGCGGCCGCGCCTCGTGGGTGGGCGCCGCTTCGGGCCTCGGTCTCGCCGGCGCGATCGGCTTCTACGGCTCCCCGACGCGGCAACGAGGTGGCCCGAGCGTGGTCGAGCGCGCGGCGCAGATCGAAGCGCCGATCCTCGCACTGCAGGCGGGCGACGACGGCGGCATCACTGCCGACGACAACGCCCGCTTTGAACAAACCCTTACCGAGGCCGGCGTCGAGCACGAGATCGTCACGTACGACGGCGCCCCGCACAGCTTCTTCGACCGCAAGCAGGAGGCGTTCGCCGACGCATCGGACGATGCCTGGCGGCGAACGCTGGCGTTCATCCGTAGCCATTCGTGATCCTCGCGATCGACCAGGGGACGACGGGCACCACTTGCCTCGTCGTCGACGACGAGCTGAACATCGTCCGGCGCGGCTACGCGGAGCTGCCGCAGCACTTCCCGCGGCCCGGCTGGGTCGAGCACGACCCCGAGGAGATCTGGCAGAGCGTGCTCGCCGCGGCGAGTGCCGCCGGGCTCGACGACGTCGACACGGTCGCGATCACCAACCAGCGCGAGACGACCCTGCTCTGGGACCGCGCGACCGGTGAGCCGGTGGCGCCGGCGATCGTGTGGCAGGACCGGCGCACGGCCGAGCGCTGCCGTGAGCTCGACGCGGCGCTGATCCGCGAGCGCACCGGGCTCGTCCCCGATCCGTACTTCTCGGCGACGAAGCTCGAGTGGCTGCTGCGCGAGCACGGACGCGACGGGCTCGCGTTCGGCACCGTCGACAGCTGGCTCGTCTGGAAGCTGACCGGCGGCGCCGTGCACGCGACCGACGTCACGAACGCGTCGCGCACGCTGCTCGTCTCGCTCGAGACGCTCGACTGGGACGACGAACTGCTCGCGCTGTTCGGTGTCGACCGGTCGCTGCTCCCGCGCATCGCGCGCTCCGAGGACGCCTTCGGCGAAGGAACGCTGCTCGACCGGACGGTGGAGATCCGCGGCATCGCCGGCGACCAGCAGGCGGCGCTCTACGGCCAGGGCTGCCACGCGGCGGGGGAAGGCAAGGCGACGTACGGCACCGGCACCTTCGTGCTCGTGCACACGGGTGACGACGCATCCCCGCCGCCGCACGGGCTGCTGAAAACCGCGGCGGCGGACGGTTACGCGCTCGAAGGAGCGGTGCTCGTCAGCGGCGCGGCGGTGCAGTGGCTGCGCGACGGGCTCGGCGTGCTCGCGGACGCGGCGGAGAGCGAAGCGCTCGCGCGCAGCGTCGATTCGTCGGGCGGTGTCGTCTTCGTCCCGGCGCTGACCGGTCTCGGCTCGCCGTGGTGGGACGCCGACGCGCGCGGCGTGATCTCGGGGATCACGCGCGGCACGACGCGCGCGCACCTGGCGCGGGCTGCGCTCGAGGCGATCGCGCACCAGGTGGCGGACGTCGTCGACGCGCTCCCCGACCCGCCGGCTGTGCTGCGTGCCGATGGCGGCGCCACCGCGAACGCCTTCCTGATGCAGCTGCAGGCAGACCTGCTCGGCGTGCCCGTCGAGGTGGCCGCTGAGCGGGAAACAACGGCGCTCGGAGCGGCAGCCCTGGCGGCCGGCCGTGGCGCCCGCGTCGCCGTCGGGGCGACCTACGAGCCCGCCCTGGGGGCCGCCGAGCGCGAAACGCTGCGGGCTGGCTGGCGGAGCGCACTGAACCGCTCGCGAACTTAACGAGAAGTTCTTAGTTGGTGGGTGCATCCTTAAGCGACCAACCGAAGACCGAGGAGGCGAGGCGTGGAGAAGCTCGAGCAGGCCCTGTTCGAGATCCGGCGGGTGATCGCGGGTCAGGAGGAAATGTTGGAGCGGGTGCTCGTGTGCCTGCTCGCAGGCGGGCACGTGCTGATCGAAGGCGTGCCGGGCCTCGCGAAGACGCTGACGATCAAGACGACGGCCGCCGTGCTCGGCGGATCGTTCCAGCGCGTGCAGTTCACGCCGGACCTCGTGCCGTCGGATCTCGTCGGCACGCGCGTCTACCGGCCGGACCGCGCGGAGTTCGACACCGAGCTCGGCCCTGTCTTTTGCAACTTCCTGCTCGCGGACGAGATCAACCGCGCGCCCGCGAAGGTGCAGTCGGCACTGCTCGAGGTGATGCAGGAGCAGCAGGTGACGATCGGCCACAACACCTTCGAGGTGCCGAAGCCGTTCCTCGTGCTCGCGACGCAGAACCCGATCGAGTCGGAAGGGACGTATCCGCTGCCCGAAGCGCAGGTCGACCGGTTCATGCTCAAGGTGCTCGTCGACTACCCGTCACACGACGAGGAGCTCACCGTCGTCTCGCGCTCGCTCGAGGAGGCGCCCGAGCTCGCGCAGGTTCTGTCGCTCGAGGATCTGCAGGAACTGCAGCGCGAGGTCGCCGCGGTCTACGTCGATCCGGCGCTGATCAGCTGGACGGTCGACGTCGCGACCGCGACCCGGCGTCCGAAGGGACACGGGCTCGACGACGTCGCCGACTACGTCGCGTTCGGCGCGAGCCCGCGCGGGCCGATCAGCCTCGTTGCGGCCGGGCGCGCGCTCGCGGTGATCCGCGGCCGCGACTACGTCGTGCCCGCCGATCTCGAAGCGCTCGTGCGCGATGCGTTCCGGCACCGGCTCGTGCTCTCGTACCGCGCACTCGCGGAGGAGGTCGCGCCCGACACGATCCTCGACCAGGTGCTTGCGAAGGTGCCGGTGCCGCAGATCGATCTGGGTCGCTCGCGCGACGTCGCGTAGGTGTCCACCGCGTCGGATCCGCTCGCTCCCCTCCGCACCCCGGACCGTCCCGGCCCGGGGCCGCTCTCGTCGTCGTCGCTGCGCGCGCTCGAGCTGTCGGTCGGCCGCCGCGTCGACGGCCTGCTCGCCGGCGACTACAAGTCCGCGTTCGCCGGCGTCGGCAGCGAGCTGTGGCAGGTGCGACCCTACGAAGCGGGGGACGACGTGCGGCGGATCGAGTGGAACGTCACGGCTCGGACGGGCAACGCGCATGTGCGCGTCGAGCTGGCAGAGCGTGTGCTCGTTACGTGGCTCGTGCTCGACGCATCGGCGTCGATGGCGTTCGGCACGGCTGAGCGCCGCAAGGCGGATGTCGCAGAGGGGGTCGCGGTTGCCATCGGCTACGCGGCGACGCGGCGCGGCAACCGGCTCGGCACGATCTCGTTCGGCGCGGAGCCGACGGTCGAGCCTCCCCGACAGGGCCGGCGCGCGCTGCTCGACACGCTGCACCTGCTGCGCGACCTGCCGCCGTCCGGCTCCGGCTCGCTGGGCGACGCGCTCGAGCTCGCCGACAAGGTCGCGCGCCAGCGTGCGCTCGTCGTCGTCGTCTCGGACTTCCGCGGTCCGCTCGACTGGCGGCCACCGCTGCTGCGGCTCGCCGGGCGTCACGCAGTGCTCGCCGTCGAGGTTCGCGATCCGCGCGAGCAGGAGCTGGCCGACGTCGGCGAGCTGCGTCTCGTCGATCCGGAGACAGGGCGCCAGCTCCGGGTGGACACGGGCGACCGTCGCCTGCGCGAACGCTTCTCCGCGGCCGCTGCGAACGAACGGCGTGCGCTGGTCTCCAATCTCGCATCTGCGGGCGTGCGGCACGTCGCCGTGTCGACCGAAGGTGACTGGCTGCGTCCGCTGGCGGCGTTCCTGCGGCAGGGGAGGCACGGCCGGTGAGCTTCGCCGCTCCACTACTTCTCCTTTTGCTGCTCGTGGTTCCCGCGGCTGTCGGCGGCTACCTCTGGCTCGAGCGGCGGCGCGAGGTACGCGCTGCGGGTTGGGCAACTCCTGCCCTGCTGCCGAATCTCGTCGAGCGCCCGTCGAGCTGGCAGCGGCATCTGCCGACGGCACTGCTGCTCGCGGGCGTTGCGCTCCTGCTCGTCGGCTTCGCGCGGCCACGCACGTCGATCAAGGTCAAGCGCCAGGAGGCGACGGTCGTGCTCGTGCTCGACGTGTCCGGCTCGATGGCGGCGAACGACGCGCAGCCGTCGCGGCTCGGCGCGGCGCGTACCGCCGCGCAGCGGTTCGTCGACAAGCTCCCGAAGGGCTACCGCATGGCCCTCGTCACGTTCTCCGACCACGCAGCCGTCGTCGTGCCGGCAACGCACGACCTGACCGCGATGCGCGCGGGCATCGCGCGCGCGAAGTCAGGCCCGCAAGGCACCGCGCTCGCGGAGGCGGTCTCGCGCGCGGTCGACGTCGGTCTCTCGGTGAAGGGACAGGCGAAGGGGCAGCGCCCGCCGGCGATCGTCGTCCTCTTCTCCGACGGCGGCCAGACCGCCGGGCGCTTGACGATCGCGCAGGCGGAGACAAAGGCGAAGAAGTCGGGCATCCCCGTCTCCGCCGTTGCGCTCGGGACCCCGGACGGCGTCGTCCTGCAGGCGCTCAAGGGTGGGTTCACCGAGCGGATCCAGGTGCCGGTGCAGCTCCCCCCGCTGCAGGCGATCGCGCGCGGCAGCGCAGGCCGTTTCTACCCGGGCGTTTCGACGGTCGACGTGAACGCGATCTATCGCGACCTCGGCTCGCGCGTCGGGCGGCAGAACAAGACGGTCGAGGTGACTGCGATCGCGGCCGGCGGTGGGCTCGTGCTGATGCTCACCAGTGCCGTTCTCTCGGGCGTGTGGTTCAGGAGGTTCCCGTGAGGGTCGCGCTGGTTTCGCTCGTTGCCGCGCTCGCGTGCGCCGCGGCGCTCGCGCCTGCCGGCGGCGCGACGAGCGAGTGCCGCGGGATCCAGGCGTGCATCCGCGTCGTGGGGCCGTGGGTCGTCGTCCCGGCGCGCGGGACCGCGGTTTATCTCCTCAGCTGCCCGGGCGGCCGCAGCGTGGTCGGCGGCCTCGACGCACAGGTCACTTCGCGCGACGTGCGGCTCGCGTTCGACGGGCGCCTCAGCGCGCCGGTGCAGCCCGGCTCGACGACGACGCGCTACGCGCTCTTCCGCGCGGTCTCGTTCTCGAAGCACGTGCAGGCGTTCCAGCCTCTGCTCGGGTGCGTGCCGTTGCAGGGTGGGGGAGGGCGCTCGACCGTGTCAGCGTTCGTGTCGCCGCCCGGCCCGTCGCTCGAGTACCGCTCGCGGATCTCGGTGATTGCGCCGGGGTCGGTCAGCTTCGCCAAGATCTCGTGCCTCGCGAGCGAGCGGCTCGTCGGTTCGTGGCATGCAGTCGCGTTCCGCACGAAGAACCCGCCGTCGCTCGACAACGCGGGCCGCATCAATACGACGACGGTGGTCGTCGGCAAGAAGGTCGTGGTCAGCGCCTCGGCGAGTGACGGTCTGTCGATCGATGCGCACGCGATCGTCCAGGCGGGCGCGGAGTGCGCACCGTGAGCTTCTCGTCGCCCTGGCTGCTGCTCGCGCTGCTGATCGTGCCGGCGGCGCTGGCGCTCGCGCTGTGGCTTGACCGGCGCCGCGCGCGCTATGCCGTCGCGTTCACGAACCTCGAGCTGCTTGCCTCCGTTGCGCCGCCCCGCAGGCCGTGGCGGCGCTGGGTGCCGCTCGCGTTGTTCCTGCTCGCACTGGCGGCCGCATCGACCGCGCTCGCCCGGCCGCGGGCGTCCGTTTCGGTCCCCGCGAACCGCGCGACGATCGTGCTGCTCGTCGACGTGTCAGGCTCGATGCGGGCCGCGGACGTCAAGCCGACGCGGCTCGGTGCGGCGCAGACTGCGATGGGCACGTTCGCCGACCGCGTCCCCAAGGGCGTGAAGATCGGGCTCGTCTCGTTCAGCACCGGCCCGGACCTGCTCGTGATCCCGACCACCGATCGCACGATTCTCCACGAGGGCATCGATCTGCTCTCGCCGGAGGCGGGCACCGCGATCGGCGACGGACTCGGGCTTGCCGTGCAGACGGTGAAGACGTCGGTGGGCGATGCGCCGCGGAACAAGGACGGGAAGATCCCCGGCGCGATCGTTCTGCTGTCCGACGGCGCGCAGACGCGAGGCGAGCTGACACCGCTGCAAGGTGCAGCGCTCGCGCGCAACGCGGGCATCCGCGTGTTCACGGTCGCACTCGGCACCGACAACGGCACGCTCGACCCGGGCGCGTTCGGGTTCGGCTTCGGTGGCGGTGGTGGCGGCGGGCTGGGCTTCAGCCGCCGCTTCCCGGTGCGGCCGGACCCGGTGACCCTCGCGGCGATCGCGCGCGAGACGGACGGCAAGACGTTCCGCGCCCAGTCGGCGTCGAAGGTCCAGGAGATCTATAAGCAGCTCGGCGGGAGCATCGCGCACAAGGCGGCGAGCCGGGAAGTGTCGTCGTGGTTCGCAGGCGCGGCTGCGCTGCTGCTGCTCCTGTCGCTCGGTAGTGCCCGGATCACCGGCGAGCGGTTGCCCTAGCCACCGGCCGCGCGCAGACAAGAGTCCATACATAGAAGAACCTGGTTCACAAACCGAACCAGGTTCAGATCTAAGGGCCCGATCCTGGTTCGCTCTTTGAACCAGGAT
>Ga0070679_100006545_pt1 | contig 10859 bp, 12 predicted proteins | sample KBSC63BmetaG_FD_65652 | JGI IMG/M metagenome (GOLD analysis project Ga0070679, IMG submission 65652) | Corn rhizosphere microbial communities from Kellogg Biological Station, Michigan, USA - KBS C6-3B metaG | ecosystem: Host-associated > Plants > Roots > Rhizosphere | place: USA: Michigan... | reverse complement strand
TTTTGATACAAAGAACGCTAAAGCAGCAATGTACATGCGTTTCAGCGCATTCTGGACAGATTTCAGGGGTCTGTACGGGACGCCTGGTGTGTAGCCCATTGATAAACATGGACATTATCCAATTTTGAATGTCCATGTTTTCTTCTCTCGGCGCGGAGTACCCTAAAGGGCGAATGAGAATTGCGCGGCAGATTGACACAAAGAACAGCAACAAATATACTTAGCGCTCTTGAAACAAGGAGCGGTAAGGAATGTCTTGTTCTTTTTGTGGGAAGCCGAAAGTTGTTGCGAATGGTCTTTGCTCTGCGTGTTACAGCCGCCAGCGCCGCAGCGGTTCTCTTCAGCGGCGCAATGTCATCAATTCAGGGGAATGCTCTGTCGAGGGTTGTGAAGAGCACGCGTTCGCCAAGAACCTGTGCTCGTATCACTACCAGCGATCGAGGCACCCGTTATCTGCGCGGTGGCGGACCATCCGGTCTCGGCATCCGGGCGATTTTCCGAAAAGTTGGGATCGCTTTGAGCGCTTCCTTGCTGATGTTGGCGAGCGGCCAACGCCAAGGCATCAATTGCGGCGCATCAATCCCATGAAGCCGTGGGCGAAAGAGAACGTGCATTGGCTGGCGCCAATCGTGAAGCACGATTGCTACACGAAAGAAGATCGTGCCGCCTATGAGCGTGCTTGGCGCTATCTGCGTCGCTTCGGAATTACCATGGAACAATACGAGGCGATGCTGAAAGCGCAGGATGATAGATGCGCAATCTGCGGCAACGCTGAAAAGACGAATGGGAAGCACGGCGAGCCGATGGAGCTTGCCGTCGACCATAACCACGCCACCAAGGCCGTTCGCGGCCTTCTCTGCAATTCCTGCAACAAGGGCATCGGTCACTTCAACGACGACCCCGATCTCCTCCGCGCAGCCATTGCGTATCTGGAAAAGCATTCCGCCGCTGATGCGGCATAGGCCCTGCGATCTGGTCGTAACAGGGGCGACCGCAAAGGAGTTTTGAAATGGCCGGTTCGTCTCTCGCTACCACGGGTCCGATTGTCACCTATGGTCAGCGTCTTCCGCCCGGTGTTGCCGGCCCGACGAACCAAGCCCTTGGACCGGGCGCCACCTTTGGCGATCTCGGCCTGATTGATCCACGCGTTGGCTACAACGTGACGCGCGCCGGCTGGATCGGCGCGGGCGCGCCCTATCGCAAGGTTCTTGCGCAAGTCCCGAGCACCGCAGCGACGGCGAATATCGCTGCGCTAGCGAATGCGACCAGCGGTACGCCGATGACGCTGGTGAGTTCGACTGGCGCCGGCATCACTGTTCTCGCCACAGCTGTTCGGGTCTGGGCGTCCGGGAACACGGTTCCTGTCGGCTCTCTCGCGGTCGATGGTCTTCCCGGCCTCGTCAATTACGGGGTGGCCAATCCGGGAAGCGGTAACTTCGCGAACAACTGGTACGACCCCGGCAAGGCTATTGCGCGTGCGGTGTCGATTACCGGCGTATCGGGTGGTGCAGGTGGCGCGTTTCTTGTCGCTGGCGCCGATCTCTATGGCTACCCGCAGACGGCAACCGTGACGGTCGCGGCCGGCGTGAATACCGTGAACAGCACCAAGGCGTTCAAGTTCATCTACTCGGTCACGCCGCAATTCACCGACGCGCATAACTACAGCGTTGGCACGGCCGATATCTTCGGCTTCCCGATGCAGGTTCAATCGTTCGATGAATGCCTCCTCTATTGGAATAGCGCGCTGATCACGGCGAGCACGGGCTTTGTCGCTGCTGATACAACGAGCCCCGCTACTGCGGCCACGGGCGATGTGCGCGGCACTTACGCTGTGCAGTCCTCATCGGATGGAACGAAGAAGCTGGCCATGGTCGTGCAGATCGCGGCCTCTCGGCAAGCTTCTGCGACAGGTTTGTTCGGGGTAACGCCGGCCTAGTAGGAGGCTGCTTTGGCCGATGTCGTAACTACCCAGATCCTGGAGAATGGTGCCAGGAATCTTGTCCTGCTCTTCACCAACTTGTCTGACGGTACGGGTGAAACCGCCGTCAAGAAGGTTGATGCGCAGTCAACGACCTACGCCGGTATTGCGCCTGGTGGAGGTGCTGGATCCGTCCCAGGAACGCATCTGAGCGTCTGGGAAATCCTCTACGACGTGAAGAACATGGGCCTCTCCATGCTGTGGGACGCGACGAGCCCGCAGCAGTTCGCGTATTTCGGCGGCTTCGAAGATGGCCGGTATTGGAAGGCCGGCGGCATCACGGTTCCCAGCATCACGGGCGCAACGGGGTCGATCCTTTTCACGACGAAAGGCGCAGTGGCGAACAGCGGTTACACCGTGACCATGTTCCTGAAGAAAAACGTGTGAGAATGCACACTTTTGCGCATGCATCTGCTAGATTGGCGGACCGCCAGAGTGTTGGAAGCACCCTGATCAAGCGCGAGACAATCCGCGGCCGGATTGCTCTTGGTTGGTCAGTCGAGAAAATTCTCATCACTCCGACGCGTGCGCTCACCTTTGATGGAGACCGATCATAAGCGACGATCGACATTTCATTGGAGGCCAGTACTATATGATCGATGATATTTCGGGCTTCAAGGTCCGAAATACGCACATGAAGCGCATGTGGACCGGGTCCATGTGGCGCGATCAGTCGTGGGAGCCGCGCCAGTCGCAAGATTTCGTGCGCGGCGTTCCCGATGATCAGACGGTGCCGATTCCGCGGCCTCGCTCGGTCAACACCTTCATCGGGCCTACCGTCACCACGATCTCCGCCAATGCTCTCGCGGGGACGGACTCGCTCACGGTCGATAACACGGTCGGGTTTAATGGCGGAGATTCGGTGGGCCTCATTCTCGATAACGGAGCTGTGTTCGTGGCTACGATCAATGGCGACCCATCTGGCGACACGGTCATTCTTTCCGGCACCCTTCCTTATTCGGCGGCGAGCGGAAATACCCTGACGAACTATACGTCGAGCACGACGCAGTGAGGTGCCATGACCACAAGCGGCACCGCTGATTACAATCCGGCCGTTGTCTTCATCATTCAATCCGCGCTGCGCAAGATCGGCGCAATTGCTGAAGATGAAGTTCCGACCGCCGCGATGCAGTCGGATTGCCTACGGGCGCTTAATGCCATGGTCAAGGAATGGCAGGCGACGGGCATTCATGTCTGGAAAGAAGAGGAGGCCATCCTCTTCCCGCAACCAGGACAGTCCCGATTCGTCCTGGGCGGAACGACCGCAGATCATTGTTGCGATGCTTATAGTTACGTGCAGACAAATCTGACGGCGAATGTTGCTGGCGGGAGCAATGCCGTCCCGGTCGCGTCATCTCTTGGCATGTCCCCAGGAGATCCCATTGGCATCACCATGAATAACGGGCTCGTCTTCTGGACGACCGTTGGCGGGGGTACGGGCGGCACGCTTACAAACGATTCCGGCGTCGTTCTGACTAATGATTCCGGAGTTGTCCTTACCGCCGATAGCGTATCGAGCGGCAGCATTCCTCTGCAGGCCGCCCTCCCAAGCGCCGCGTCGAATGGCGCTATTGTTGTCAGCTACACGCAGGGGACCGATATCATCAAGCCACTGAGGGTGCCATTTGCGCGCCGTCTCAATCTTTATGGCACGCCTCAGATCCTGATCCCGATGATATCGATGTCGCATGCAGATTTCATGGACCTCCCGAACCCCGGAAGCCCAGGGACGCCAACGCAATTTTTCTATCAGCCAAAGCTTTCACAGGGCTGGCTCTACATATGGCCAACCTCTGTTGCAACAAACAACGCGATTCGCTTCACCTACCTACGCCCTCTGGATATCTACATCACCAATGCAAATACCTCGGATTTCCCGGAGGAATGGACTTCTACGCTGATCTTCAATTTGGCATTGGAGATCGCGCCAGAATACGACATGCCGCCGCCACGCTTCGCCATGCTTAAATCCCAAGCAGATCAGAAGATGCAAAGGCTGATGGGCTTCGATAAGGAGCCCGAAGCGGTCTACTTCGGACTAAGCTACGACACGACGGCGCGGTGATCCCATGCCGGTCGTGAGGTTTGCGACGAACAGTTACGTGTCTCGCTCCCTGCCTGTGTCGGCCGAGCGCTGCATCAACATGTTCACGGAGAAGGAACCACCGGACGCTAAGGCACCGCTTCCTCTGTTTGGTGCGCCGGGGCTTACGACATTCGCCGATGCTGGGGATGGTCCAATTCGGGGCGCATGGTTCGCGCAGACCACGCTCTACGTGGCTTCAGGCTCGCAATTCTACAAAGTTGCGCCCGATGGGACGGCAACGCTTCTCGGCTCCGGCATTGACGGAACCGGCACCGTGATGATGTCGGACAATGGCTCTCAGGTCATTGTCGTCACGGGAACAAGCGGGTACGTCTATAATTTCAACGGCAATATCACCACGCTGACCCAGACCGCAAACTTTGGCGATACGACCGTCAATGTCAGCAGCACGGCTGGCATGAGCAATGGCGACACCCTGGAAATCACGCTGGATAGCGGCGCTGTCTTTACGACAGGGGCGGCGGACGTTAACCCCTTTGCGCTGACGATCCAGATATCTCAGGGCTTGCCGTCTTCAGCCGGCATTGGGAATTCGGTCAACGATACCACGCCGTCTTTCTCAAAGATAAGCAACCCCGCTTTCTATCCGTGCAACACCGTCACCTATTTCGATAGCTGTTTCGTCTTTGACCGGAAAGGGACAAACGAGTTCTTCCTGTCGAATCTCAATGATGGACTGAACTACAACGCGCTGAGGGTCGCGTCGGCTGAGGTCAACCCGGATAACGTTGTTGCGGTCGTTAATAACCTCGAGCAGCTCTACATCTTCGGCCAGACATCGACAGAGCTTTGGTATGATGCCGGATCGGCTGACTTCCCGTTCCAGCGGTATGACGGGGCAACGATCGAGCGCGGGTTAGCCGCAGCTCACGCCTTCGTAAAGCAGGATCAAGCCATCTTTTTCCTGGGCGATGATAAAATCTTTTATCGCATGCAAGGGTACTATCCGATCCCTGTCTCGACCCCTGCGGTTGACCAAGCGATCCAGAGCTATGGCGACATATCGGATGCGTTCTGCTTCACCTACACTCTGGGCGGTCACAAGCAGGTCGGGATAACCTTCCCATCAGCCAACGCAACATGGATCTTCGATCTTCAGTCCGGGTTCTGGCACGAGCGAATTTCATGGGATGAGAACAATGTCTCGCTCGGTCGGTGGCGCGGAAACTGCGCCGTTACCTGCTACAACCATATCCTGATTGGGGACGCCTACAACGGTAGGGTCGGCATTCTCGATTGGTCCGTCTACTCCGAGTATGGCAATACGATTATGGGGCAGGCGTGCAGCACCCCGTTAGCCTCTGATCGTAAACGCGTGTTCATGTCCCGGTTTGAGCTCGATGTTGAGGCTGGTGTCGGGCTTTCGACAGGGCAGGGCAGCAATCCGCAAATCATGCTCGATTACTCAGATGATGGCGGACGGACTTGGTCGAAGCAGCAGCTCTGGCGCAGCTTGGGCGTGATTGGAGCATTTCTAACGCGCGTTCGCTGGCTACGCATGGGGAATTTCAGACAGCGCGTACTTCGGCTGACGATAACCGACCCAGTTAAGAGGACGATCATCGCGGCACATGCTGACTTGTCCGCAGGCATGTGATGGCCAACCCATCAAACCCAGCTCAAGCCAAGTTCCCCATCGTTCCCTGGTTGCTACAGAAGCAATTCGTGGACGAGCGTGGACTACTCACATTGCCAGCGGTTCAGCTTATTCAGCAGCTCTGGGCGGCGATCCAGGGTAGTGGCGGCATCATCGATCAAACTGTCGGCATGTCCGATACCTTGTCCGCTGAAATCGATGCTACCCGATCCGTGGCGCAGCAGGCGCTTGTAGGAGTGTCCGATAGCGCAAATGACAGCCTTCTTGTCCAGGTGCCATTGTCGCTTCTGTACGACTGCATGCAGCGCATCGAAAACCTGGAGGCACGGGTTTCGTCGCCGCAGTATTCGCAATCGTATGACGAGGGCGCTTGGACGCCGGTTCTCGCCGGATCGGCTACGGCAGGGACACAGACCTATTCCGCTCGAGCCGGTCAGTACGCAAGGATCGGTAATATAGCCGTCGCGTGGTTTGATATTGAGCTGAGCGCGCTCGACGGCAGCGCGGCGGGGTCAGCTACGATCACCGGCCTTCCGTTCTTGGCCGGGAACATGCCCAACATAAAAATTCAGGGCGTCTTATCGCAGGCCACGCAGGTCACGCTTGATGCCGGCTTTACCAGTTTCGGCGTGACCGGCTCTCCCAATGCGGGCGTTCTCGATATTACCGAAATCGGCAGCAATGTCGGCATAGCGGCGGTGCCGATCACCAATTTCTCCAATTCCAGCGCTCTCTCGGGCGCTGTGTTCTACTTGGCTCAGTAGGGTATTTTTGCTATAGTATTGCCTACGTTGGCGCAGGAACCGCCGCGGCACCCGCGAAGGAAGGTTCCTGATGGCAGCAACGCCAGCCCAGCTTGTCGCCCCCCAGCAAGTCGCATCCAGTACCGCAACCTATTACACGAGCGGCGTTGGCGTTACGACGCGCATTGATTCCGTCTCCGTCACGAATCCGACCGCGAGCGCCGCGACGATCACCCTCTACGTCGTCGCTTCTGGCGGAACGGCCGGCGACGCCAACACCATTTCCAAAGCCCATGGTGTGAACGCCGGGCAGACCTGGAACTGTCCCGACCTGATCGGAAAAGTGTTACCTGCGGGAAGCACGCTGCAGGCGATTGCGAGCGCGGCAACGACGCTCACCCTGGCCGTGAGCGGGACGCAGTTTACATGAAGCATGTCAGCCTCCTACCTGATTGGGTCAACGTGGCGTTTCTGGCCGCGCAGCTTGAGCAGAATCCCGATCTTTGGGATAGCCGAACCCTGCGCACATCGATTCCAGGTGGCCCATTTGATGGCACGTCCGATATTTGGCTGCGCTACCGTGACCCTTCCGAGGTCAAGGAGCCTAAGCAATGGAACGAGCCGCATGAAGCGGTTTGGTATCCCGAGGCTCAGCCGCTATCGGCGGCAAAGGTCATCGCCCGCAAGCTCTGTGAGCGCATGGGGATGAACAAACTCGGCGGCGTGCTGATCACGCGGATTCCTCCTGGCGGCGAGGTGAAGTGGCACACCGATAAAGGTGGTTGGCACGCTCACCACTATGACCGCAAGGTCTACGTCGTCATCCAGGGCAATGACCAGTGCGTTAATTATTTCGAGGATGAGCAAGTCATCATGCGAACCGGCGAGGCTTGGTTGTTCGACAACCTCGTCAGGCACCGCGTTTTGAACCATGGAGATGAGCCACGCGTTTCCTTGATCGTCTGCATGCGAAAGGAGAGCGATCATGTCAGCGCCGCTTGATCCTCAACCCATCGCCATGGATTGGGAAGAAGCCGACGATATCGGAATTCGGTGGGCGGTATTTCCTGCCGGTTGTTTGGTTCCTCAGCATAGTCACACATATGACCACGTCTCGGCCATCCCTTACGGCAAGGTCAAAGTGACCGCTGACGGTCAACTGCTCGGAGAGTACACCGGGCCGTGCTGCATCCTGATCAAGGCGAACACAAAGCATCTGTTCGAAGTCATCGAGAAGACGATGTTGATGTGCATCCACAATATTAGCCGAAGTGGCAAGATTGAGGTAGCTGAGGAACACCATATCGCGGAGGTGTCATAGTGCCCTGGGGTGCAGCCATCGGTGCCGTTGCCTCTATCGGCGGCGCACTCATTAGTTCAAGTGCCGCCGGCGATGCCGCGAGCGCGCAAGAGAATTCGGCCAATCAGGCGAACGCGACGCAACTCCAGATGTTCAATCAGGTTCAACAGAACCTCGCGCCATATATGGGCGCAGGGCAAAACGCGCTGTCTGCCTACCAACAGTTCCTTGGATTGGCCGCGCCGGGAAGCGCCTCGCCAGGAGCAAACCTACCCAACGGAGCCCCGTCATACACATCGCTCTCAAATCTGATCGGCGGCAATGGTCCGAATACCACGGCCATGCTGAATTCACTGAAATCATACCCTGGTTATCAATTCTCTCTGCAACAAGGGCAGAATGCGCTCAACGCATCCAACGCGGCGCGGGGTCTTCTCACGTCCGGTGCGCAAGTGAAAGATGCCACAGCCTACGGGCAAGGGATGGCGTCGAATCTCTACAACAACTACTACAACCAGCTTCAAAACTACGTCCAGAATTACGGCACCAATCTCGCCGGTCTTGCGAATGTCGGACAGAATTCGGCGGCAGGCGTTGGCAATGCAGCGATCCAGACCGGCAACAGCATCGCGTCGAACACGATCGGCGCGGGAAATGCTGCGGCTTCCGGAATCGTGGGACAGGCGAACGCGTTCAACCAAGGTATTGCGGGAGCGGGGCAGAACGCGCTCTTGGGCTATCAACTCGCCAATCAGAATAACAACCCAAACGGCATCGGCGGTTATGACTGGTCTGGCGGCGGTTTAACCGGTTACGGGAATACGAACGGAAACTACACCTACAACCAATTCATCAACGGGCAATGAGCGTGAGAACGCCAAAACAGCATGCACCCAAAATGCCGAAGATCAAGGCGCCGAAATTCGATGCTGGAAAGACGGCGTTCAATGTCGCCGCTGGCCCCATGATCGCGTCATTGGCCTTCCCGCCACAAAATCAACAGTCCCCCGCAGAGATGAACAATGGCTGAGGTTGACGACCGGATTGCGCTCGCAGCGCAGCCCCCGCAATTCAATTTCGGGAATGTGCTGCAGCAGGCCAACCAAATTCGCCAGGGGCAGGCGGCGGCCGATATCGCCGGAAATCAGGCATTGATGTCCAATCTGCAGACGAATGCGCTGCAGAACTACATGCGCGCGGTCCAGCAGGGCCCCGGGCAGGGCGGAACCCCATCGCCCGGAACTCCTGCGGGGAATGCTCTCGCCGGCTACGGTGGTGGGTCCAATCCTGGCGCACAGAACGCGCTATCGCAGCTTGCGATTCTAGATCCGCAGCGTGGTCAGCAATTGATGGGCCTTCAGGCGCGCGTGAATTATGCGCAGACCGGCGACCCGAATGCGCTCCGCATCGACCCCGCCGCCTTTGAACAGGTATCGACTGCGGCAAAAAACATGAGCGATTCTCAGCTTACCCAATTCAAAACCAAATCGGATTGGGTTGGGCGTGTCGCGAACGCTACGTCTGCAATCTCCGACCCACAGCAGCGCACGGCTTACTTCAATCAGCAGCTGCAGGATGGCTACAATCAGGGACTCATTAGCCCGCAAGAGCTTAAGCAACTATGGGGCAATCCGTCGCCGTTGGTGCTCGACCAGGCGATGCGCCGATCGATGGCTGTTGATAAATATTTCGATGTGACGGGACAGTCTCAGGCCAATAGGGAAGCGAATACCTCGCAGGTCATCCCGCCAGGTGGTGCGCTTAATGTGCCGCCTGCCGTGGCGGCCGCTCAGAAAAACGGCCCAAGTCTTGTAACGGGCTCTCAACTCGCATCGAACATCGCGCAATCCGAAAGCGGCGGCAACGCCAATGCGAAGAGCCAGACATCGACCGCGGCCGGGCCAGCTCAGTTCACGGACGGAACGTGGCTCCAACAGATGCGCCAGAGCCGCCCAGACCTCGCAAAGCTCACGGATCAGCAACTCCTGTTGCTCCGCAACGACAAGCAGTTATCGTCGCAGGCGACTGAGGATTACGCCAAGACGAACGCGGCCGCTCTCTCTCAACAAGGCGTTCCGACAACGGCGGCGAATCTGGCTCTCGCGCATCGCTTCGGTGCCTCTGGCGCTCAAACATTGCTCAATGCCAATCCGCAAGCGAAAGTCTCGGATGTTCTCCCGGCCGATGTGATCAAGGCTAATCCCGATCTCGCGAGCCAGACGGTTGGCGATGTTATCGGTAAGACACAAAAGCAATTCGGCACGGCAACTGTCGATTTCGGCCAGAACGTCGAACAGAACAACGGAGGCCCGCTCATCCGCCAGCAGACCGAGAACGGCGGAGCCGTCGTCAGCAATCCGAACAGCCCAGCCTTGATCAACCTCAATCAAGGAAATGTGCCGAAATATCTCGAGGATACCGGCGCTGCTGTCGCGAAATACATCAACGATAAACAGGCCACTCTTCCAGGCGTACAGCAGTCTCTTACCAATATCGCCGAGCTACGCCATGCGCTTCAAGGCGTTCCAACGGGGCCGGGAACAGTCAACGTCAATGATGCCTCGAACTTCCTGAGCCGTTTCGGTTTGGATATGAACAAGGTTCTTCCGCAGGGCTGGCAGACCGACCCAACAAAGGTGAATATCGCCCAGAAGAACATTACGCAATTGGCAGCGGCCTATGCGAAGGGTGAATTCCCGAATCGCATCACGAACAATGATATGCAAATTGCGATGCAGGCGACGCCAAACCTGTTCAATACAGAGGGGGCTAATGACCATCTGCTTGACAATCTGGAGTCCGTGCAGCGGCTGAAATTGGACGAGGCTAAATTCTACCGTCAATACGCGGCCGATGTTCAGAAGAAAGGTCAAGTCCCGGATTGGACGATGATCGACGCGTGGAACGATCACGTCAAAGACATGAAGGGTGTGCCGAACACGGTGAAACAAGCGTATCTCAGCTACAGCGATCTCCCAGGCGCCTCTGCCGAGGTCCAGGGATCGACTGGAGGCGGCTCGACCAATCTCCCCGTTCGCGGCGCTGTTCGCTCGGCCGTCGGACAAGGCGGACACACGATCTATCAAGTAAAGGGGCCGGAGGGCTATTCTTGGGTCGATGAGAACGGTAAGCCG